>Ga0182027_10009369_pt1 | contig 14086 bp, 14 predicted proteins | sample 712E1DmetaG_FD_121300 | JGI IMG/M metagenome (GOLD analysis project Ga0182027, IMG submission 121300) | Permafrost microbial communities from Stordalen Mire, Sweden - 712E1D metaG (Illumina Assembly) | ecosystem: Environmental > Terrestrial > Soil > Wetlands > Permafrost | place: Sweden...
CTCGGTATGTATGCTCACACTCCAGCTCTTCTTGTGGATATCCATGCCCACGTAAATGTGTTGACCTCCAAAGTCAAGTTTGTTACTCTTTTCCATGGCAAGCCTCCTTTGGGTATTTATGTTCTGGCGAACTAAATATACTATAACAAAGTTGAGACTTGCCTTTGTATTTTTTAACATAAGGTCTGACAACTATTGACAGCAATTTTAATATAGAGGAACAAGAATGGGTTTTCGCGATTTGGTCTGTAAGCATTTAGCGCAATATAAAGCGAATGTCATAGGGATTAAGGAAAATGGGACTTTCCGATACGGCGGTAAAGATATACCCATATCTCATATACTGCCTATAATTCATAGTAACGCAAATATTTTGGAGCAATACCGTGACCAGTTCTTGAAATCAGAATATTATCCTAAAGAAAAAATACACCGATTCTTTCATCATCTGAATTCTTCTCAAGCTCTTTGCTTTAACCTATTCTATCCTTTGATTGCCGAGAATGCACTTGGCTTATTCCTCCAGTATTTAGAGATAGAACGTAAAGATAATCTAAATGCTCTTTTTGAGAAGGAGTCCCATATTGAGCTGGCTGCCCGGCGTACATCATTTGACTTTTACATTCAAGTTGCTTTAGCAAGCAAAATTTTCGTAGAAGTTAAATATACGGAGAGAGGGTTCGGTCAAGCGAAGAATGATTGCGAACATACAGACAAATTCTATAAGACGTATCTCCCGTTGGTTAATAAATCTTCGTTTTTAGTTAGTAGATGTCAAGAAAAGAAATTCTTTCTAAAGCACTACCAGGTCCTTCGGAATCTTATTCACATTAGTAATACCGACTATGTTGTGTTTTTATTTCCTTCTGCTAACTCTGTTGTGTATGAAGAAGTACGTGACGCAAGAGACAATATCTTAACTGACGCAGGAAGGGTAGGATTTAAAATTGTTTTACTTGAAGAGTTTGTTTCGTTTTTAGAGAATAAGTGTATAGGTACTCCCTTAGATGAGTACTACAAATCTTTTCGCAAAAAGTACTTGCGCTATGAAAACGATTCTCAATAAAGTGTTAAACCGAACGCATAGCAATACAGTAGATGCAAATATACTCTCTTTCAAGTAGTAATCCTTAATTCTGACAACTGCCCGCTACTGTCACTTTGTAGGTGTAACAAACAAAAAATAAATTGCCATCTTCAGGTGAAAACGCGGCATTGAAGCGAGTTATGATTTCGAATCATCGTCTTGCATGTTTACGATCACATTCAGTCTGCGGGCAAGTCGTTGATGATCTTGGGGTGTTATCCAGGCTACACGCAGATAATCAGCGATAGCCTCATCGTTTAAACCGATTCTCCGGGCTTCCTGTACGGTTACGAGATAGGCCTCGATTTCGGTATCCCGATCCACGTAAGCTCTACTCTGATCATAAAGATTGCGTCCCTGCCGGAGTTGCTGGACATGGCAGAGCTCATGAATAATGTCCAGATACAGGATATCGTCGGGAGAAGTGCGCAGGTGCGCCAGACCAATGATTATGGAACCGTCTTTGTTATCCACAAACATTTCATAGGAATGGTCCACCACAAACACCCGGGTATGAGTAATGACTTGATCGATTTCTTCCGTTCCGGCAAAGATCGTATACAGAATACCATAGGAGTGGATATCCGCAAAAACTTCTTCCAGACGATATTGCCCCGGTTCCAGCCAGCGATTTATGCAAAAAACATTTTTCATCAGGATTATCTTGCCTCATTTAGCGCCATAGGGTCCGGCCTTACGTGCTGAAACCAAGCCAGCTCACAGCGGTGTCCATTTTTTTAACCAGATAGATGGCTTACTATACATTCTCGTTTACAAGAAATCAATCCAAGCACGCCGACTAACGCAGATTGCGATCTGTAATCTTCTATTCTAACAATTGCCCTCCACTGAATAGTAGTGGGTGAAACACTTAAGGGTATTTTTAAGAAAATACGCATAATCTTAAAAATTCCTTTTTTTAAGGAAATATTAGTCCATAATATCTATAAGTCAGGGAAACGAGGGACAGCGTCCACAAAAACTGAAATGAGATAAGAAGATAAAATGGATTAAGAACTTCTGGATTCCGGTTAAGAGCATGTAACCTAATAACCTAAATAACCTGAAGATCACTATAGGGTCACGCGAGGTCATCTGCAAGCGGAATGACGAAATACAATTTTTATTTCTTGACCTATAAACATAACCTTAATATGTTGGGAACAACAAAAAAATCAAAAAGGAAGGAACAATATATGCCTATCATGACATGGGCCAAAGACGAAACCGTGGCAATTCTCACCATGACCAATGGTGAAAACAAGCAAAATCTCGACTTTGCCAAAACCTTAAACGCCATGCTGGATGAAATAATAGCCGACAAATCAGTGACCGCCCTGATTATTACTTCCAATGACGAGAAGAATTTTTCTCAGGGTATAGATGTGGAGTGGATATTGGCAAAATTACAGAAAAAGGAATATCAACCGGTAAATGATTTCATCAGCGGCATGGACGACGTGTTTAAAAAATTGCTTCTTTATCCGGTACCGGTAATCGCGGCAATCAACGGGCATGCATACGGTAACGGCTCGATTATGTCCTGCGCCTGTGATTTTCGGTTTATGAAATCGGATCGCGGATTTTTCTGTTTTCCGGAAGTAAATCTCGGAATTCCTTTCCGGCGCGGCATGAATGCCTTTATTAAAAAGGCCGTTCCGATGTACAAGTTATCGGAAATGCAGCTCACCGGAAACCGCTACGGCGCGCCGGAACTGGAAGCGCACCATATTATTTTGAAGGCTTGCGTCAATAAAGAAGAACTTATGGCCGAGGCATTAGCTTTTGCTAAAACATTTCAGAAGAAGCGCGGAATTTTCGGGGAATTAAAAAAGCGTCTGTATCGGGATATTATTGAAATTTTGGATGCCCGGGAGGCATCAATGTTAAGTGAGACTTCTTCTCTTACTATGTCCGATTAAAACAAGCGGCACGCAAAAATAATTCATGATTACAATTTACATTAGCGAGGCAGGAAAGAAATGAAAACAGCAATTACCGAAATGTTTGGCATCAAATATCCTATTATGTGCGGCGCCATGATGTGGCTTTGCAAACCCAAGCTCTGTGCGGCAGTATCCAACGCGGGCGGGATGGGAAATCTGACCGCCGGAAACTATGCAACAGAAGATGAATTCCGCAACGCTATCAGGGAAACAAGGAAGCTTACGGACAAACCCTTTATGGTCAATGTTACCATTCTGCCGTCGGTGCATATCACTCCGGAACATCACAAAATGTACCTGTGCGTGTGCGCCGAAGAAAAGGTAGCGGGCCTGGAAATATCCGGCACGCCATTGGATAAGGCGGTGGGGAAAGAATTCATCGATATACTAAAAAAGGCGGAGATCAAACTGTTTCATAAGGTGGGATCGGTGCGCCATGCCGTGCACGCGGAAAAGACCGGTTACGACGGCATCTATGCCGCGGGTATCGAAGAAGGAGGCCATCCGCTCGATGACGACGTAACTACAATGCTGCTCACGCCGCGTGTTGCCGAAGCAGTCAAGATTCCTGTAGTAACCGTGGGCGGTATCGCGGACGGACGCACCATGGCCGCGGCACTTGCTTTAGGAGCCCAGGGTGTCATGATGGCGACCCGCTTTGTGGCAACAAAAGAATGCGAGGTGCACGACAATATCAAGCAGGAACTTATTCGCAGACAGGAATTCGAGACTACGCTTATTTGCAAATCAATCGGTCTGCAGGGCAGGGCCATTAAAAATAAAGTTGTCGCCGAGGTTTTAGCTCTGGAAGCAAAGGGCTGCGGACTGGAAGAGCTTATCCCTCTTATCTCCGGAAAAAAGGTAAAAGATGCATGGGAAATGGGCAATGTCGAAGACGCGCCCATGATGATGGGACAATCGGTAGGGCTGATAAAGGATATTCCCACCTGTAAAGAGCTGATCGAACGGATGGTTAAGGAGGCCAGAGAAGATATTAAGCGAGTAGCAAATTTAATAAAAAACTAAATATAATACAAACAAGGATTGCAAAATTTTTTATAATCAAATATCCTATCATTCTTCCGGAAATTACTTGGATCAGCATACCACGACTATGAAAATCTTCAGCACACCTCTAACGAATTTTTCCACCGACAACCGCGATATCTTGTAATTTTATCTTCTTGACACACAAGTTACTTCTTCATATACTCAGGCCACCAAAAAGCGGGCTCTCATCAAAAGTAAATAGAGTCGCTGAACTATTATAAAAAAAGATAGGAGGTAAATTATGAAACACAAAGTATGCAAAAGTAGTATATCGGTAATATTGTTTCTGGCAGGGGCATGTATGTTGGTATTGGCACTTTCTCCGTCTATAGCTTCGGCGGCAGTGTTCAACTACGATAAGAAGCCGGCTTTCTCCATTACCTATCCAAGCGATTGGAGTGATAATCCCGACAACGCTAAACAATATAATTTATTGTTTAGCGCAAAAGCTGATGCTGGCATTCCCGTTATTAATGTGCAGGTTCGTGATATCCCCGCGGGTGCTACTATTGCGGACGCCGGGAAACTATTCAAGAAGCTCATCCTGGACCCGGAACAAAGCCAAGATTGTCAAATCATCTCGGATAAGCAAACAACTCTGAAGGACGGAACCAAAGCCAATGAAACAATACTGAAATATAAATGGAATCAGTGGTTGCCTTTGCAGGCGGTCGTTATTGCAGTCTTTAAGGACAAGAAGTGGATACGTGTTGATATTCACCAATCAGCAAATGACGACCCATCATGGGATATTCTCCACACATTGAAATTTAAGTAATATTAGATTAACATCGTGACCATATAAACTTACAAGAGTTCAACAAGGTTTATGGAAACGATTTTATAGGGAGAGTAACCGTTTTTAGAAATTCGTTTTCCCCTCATTTTTGATAATTTTCCGCGGTTGGAGTTTAATCTCCAACCGTTTTTTTTATTTACCTGAAAAATTTAGTTATTAGTCCCCTTTTTTCTTGTATATATCCAACAAACATAAGCACAAAATTAAGTAAGGTATCCCCCTTAAATTCGATTACGTATTGTTTGGCGGCAAATAGAAATATTCACTTCTATGCGCTGTAAATTTACAATTATGAAATCAGAAAGCTGCCGCAAGAAAAAAGATTGCAGATTTGTTTATCATACGGTATCGAATGCCCCACTGTCCAACAGCTAAATGATTACGAAATAGGAGGATTAACCTCTTAGATATTCAAAATTAAGCGCTCCAAGTTTTTTTGGAATATCTTTTTTAATCCGTCGGGGGGAAAAAATTCATTTAGTATTCACATCTTTGATTATAGGAGTGGAACAATGAAAAACGAACAGTTCTGGCGCTTATCTTATGATGCGGGGCTTGTGGACATTGATCCGAAAGAATGGGAAATAAGCTACGTTGACGCGGTAAAAGACACTTTCGAAAAATTCCCCCAGCAGTTAGCTTTTAGCTTTATGGGCATGAAAGTAAAATTGAAGGAACTGGATCAATATGCCAATCGCTTTGCGAACATGCTCATCGCTCATGGATTTAAAAAGGGTGATGTGGTGGGAATCAATCTTCCGAACATTCCCGAATATATTATCGCCTGGCTGGGAACCTTGAAGGCCGGTTGCGTGGCTTCTGGTCTTTCCCCTCTCCTATCCACAGAGGAAATGGAACACCAGCTCAAAGATTCAGACGCTCGCGGCCTGGTAACTCTGGATGCTATCTTTGCCGGCAGGCTTATCCATATATCTTCCAGACTTCATGAACTAAAACTCGTGGTCGCGGCCAATGTGGGCGGATTCATGCCGCGCGTAAAGCGCATCCTGGGGAAACTTTTGAAAAAAATCCCACAGGGCAAGGTCACAGCGCTAGCCGGCAAATACGTCTGTCATTTTAAAGAGACTATTTGCCCCAAGAGATACTCAGACGCTCCTCCGGAAGTAAAAGTTGTTCCCGATGATATTGCCTATATTCAATACACCGGCGGAACAACAGGAATGCCCAAAGGCGCCATGATTTCCCATAGAAATTCCGTGGCCAACCTGCTTATGGTGCAAAAATGGCTCGGCTGGGAAAAAGGTCAAGGGGTGGCGCTTTCCGGATTCCCTTTTTTCCATCTTGCCGGCACATCTTTCGCAGCAAACGCCATTTATCTGGGATGGCCGCAAATTCTCATTCCCAACCCCAGAGACACGAATCATATCTGCAAGGAAATTCGCAAACACAAACCCACTCATCTGGTGAATGTGCCTTCCCTTTACCAGATGTTGATCGCCAACCCACTTTTCAAACGTCTTGATCATTCCCACCTTCAAGCTTGCATTTCTTCAGCAGCGCCGTTCCCGGAAGAATCACAGGAAATTCTGGAGAGTATTGTCGGCAAAGGTAAACTGCTCGAGGTTTACGGTATGACCGAAACCTCGCCGATCACAACGATGAATCCCTCTAAAGGCGTAAGAAAACTAGGATCTATCGGACTACCCATAATCAACACGGACATTATTCTGGTTGATCCCATTACGGGTAAAAAGGTGGAACAAGGCGAACCCGGAGAGATTTGTGTTAAAGGTCCCCAGGTGATGGTGGGGTATTATAAAAATCCCGAAGAAACCAGGCAGGTCATTGACGAGAATGGTTATTTGCATACCGGAGACGTAGCTATACAGGATGAGGATGGTTATCTGCGAATTGTCGACAGAACCAAGGATATGATCATCATCAGCGGATTCAAGGTGTTTTCCAAAAAAGTGGAAGATATATTGACCAAACACCCGGCCATTGAAAGAGCTGCCACGATCGGCATTCCCAACCCGAAACGTCCCGGCTCAGAGTTGGTGAAGGCGTATCTTACTCTTGTCCCCGGATACGATCTTGTAAAAAATGAAGAAGCCTTGAAGGCTGATATCATAAAAATGGCCGGAGAAAAGCTTGCCCCCTATGAAGTTCCCAAAATAATCGAGTTTCGCAAGGAGCTACCTTTAACTACGGTGGGGAAGATTGATAAGAAATCACTCCGGGCCGAAGCTCGGGTCGGACAATAGTAATGAAACCCAAGTTTCAGAAACAGAGTGCATAACCTAAAGGTCACGTCACCGCTGAAGCTTGTAGGTTGAATTATCCCGTCGCTGGCGGGGCATTAAGATATTCTTGGAGTGCCGATTACTTCTTTCATCAGCAATTGTATCTGCTGATCTTTCTCCTGCCATAACTGATGCACCCATCTGTGAAATGTAACACGAAAGTCCTTATCAGCAGCATAATCGCCGTGCAGGAGTTGTTTCGGCACTTCCATTTTCTGAAAGCGCACAATTATTCTCTTGACCTTGCCGCAGAGAAACTTCCAGAAGGTCGGAATGCCGTCGGGGTAAACTATCGTAATATTCAAAAGAGAATGAAACTTTTCGCCCAGCACATCCAGAGACAGCGCCATTCCGCCGGCTTTCGGGCGTAAAAGATGTTTGTATGGCGACTGTTGTCCGGCGTGCTTTGCCTTGGTAACGCGCGTCCCTTCGACAAAATTCATTACGCTGGTCGGAGTATGCACAAACTTCTCGCAAGCCAGGCGTGTTGTTGCGAAATCTTTACCTTTTTGTTCGGGATGCTTTTTTAAATATTCGACACCATGGCGGTGCAGGAAAGGAAAACCCAGCGCCCACCAGGCAATGCCCATCACCGGCACCCAGATAAGTTCTTGTTTCAGAAAAAATTTCATCAAAGGAATGCGCCGATTCAGCAGATGCTGCATTACGAAAATATCTACCCAGGACTGGTGATTACTGATGACTAGATACCAACCGTGATAATTCAATCCTTCGAGTCCTTGCACATCCCATTTAGTCTTTTGGGTCAGGCGCATCCAGCCGCTGTTGCACGAAATCCAGTTTTCCGCGAGCCACAGCAAAATCCTATCGAGCAGATGACGTAAAGGCGAGAACGGTAACAGAAATTTCAGAATAGAAAACACAAACACGAGCATCGGCCAAAACAGAACATTCAAACCAAAAAGCACCGATGCAATGATCCCCAGCACCAGGGGCAGCAAAAAATTCAGCATAATGATTCTGCAACTCCAATATTTGAGCTTGATGAGTGTGCATTAACATTACTACTAAATTAGGTCAAAGAATTAATATTAACGTCAGTGCTGATTTATTAAAATCTAGCTAATCCTTGTATCTACCTCTACTTCGTGCTTGTTCGAAACGCGGTGAATTTATGGTGCGAAAACAGAAACAGTCCTTTCCCCTTGTATCAATGTCATTTTAGATGTATATTTTTTACATGATCAGACCGCCAATCATTATTAATTTTTTCAACCGGACGAATTAGGAGGGAGCAATGAATACGTCAGCAGAACATAAGACGGTTCAAAAGATAAAGGAACCCAAAAACCTTTCCGCGCGAATAACCTGGCTAAGGAATTACTATTTCCAAGGAATGAACCGCGCCTGGAATAACGAGTTTAGTGCCTGGAGCACAGGCATTCCTGGGGATGTGCAGTTCGATGAGATGACCTTCTATATCGTGCCCGAAACATATCCCTTCCTCCAACCTTTCCGTATCTCCATGCAGCAGAACGCGAAACCCGTGAAGCTCCATCCGGATTTTTGGTCCTGGAGCTTGCCCGAACGCAAGGCCTGGTTTGTCAAAGAAGTGATAGTGAAATATGTTCCCCAGGAGATTCTGCCGGGTGACCTTATTGCGGGCGGCCGTTTTAATCTCCAGACATCCATGTGCTGGAACGAAAAAGAAGCAAAAGAGCGCGACGGACTCATCTACGGTAAGAAGGGCGTGCGCGCTCAGATGAAGTGGTTTCACGATCATGGCTACGGCAATTCGGGAGCTACAAGCGGTCACCTCATTCCCGGATACGAACAGGCACTGAAGATCGGGTGGAAAGGAATTTATAAAAACCTTGAAGAAAGATACAACACTCTGTCCCCGAAAGACAAAAAGGGCAAAAGAGGCGCTCAATTACGGGCCATGATGACAGCCTCCACCATGCCCGGAGAACTGGCTGGGAAATACGCCAACTTATCTGAAAAGCTCGCCACAGCGGAGAAGAATGCAATCCGCAGGGACGAACTTTCGCAGATGGCGAAAAATTTGCACCGGGTCCCCTGGAAGCCGGCTCAGAGCTTCTGGGAGGCCGTGCAGGCTTTGTGGCTCACGCATATGCTGGTCATGAGCGATGAAAACTACCCGGGACCGGGCGTTTCCTTCGGGAGGATCGATCAGTACCTGCTGCCCTACTGGCAGTACTCACTGAAAAACGGCATGGATAGAGAGTTCGGCAAGGAAATACTGAAATGCTTCTGGATTCACGCCAATACAGTCTACGACGCCATGATCCGCATCGGCAATCAAGGCATTACCTCGGGTTACGGCCAGCTTATCACACTTGCGGGCGTGGGACCCGGCGGCAGAGACATGACTAATGACCTGACTTATGCCATGCTGGAAGTCATTGATGACATGTCGCCCCTCCTGGAGCCCAAACCCAACGTGCGCCTTCATCGGGGCACTCCGGAGGAGCTGTTGGACAAGGTGGTAGACATGATTTCGATGAGTCAGGGCGCGCCATTCCTACTCAACTTCGATGAGCGCTCCATGGCCGGAATGATGTGCGAAGCCAGGAAGGCAGGCGTTACCCATCTCATCAACGAAAACAATGTCCACGACTATTCGCCGGTCGGCTGTCTGGAAAACACCATGCAAGGCAATGACCGTTCCGGTACGGTAGACAATAACCTCGACTTGCTGAAAGCCGTGGAACTAGCGCTCAATAACGGCAAAGATTTCCATGTGTTTGTTGACCCTATCACGGGTAAGAGCGAGAAAATCAAGCAGGATGGCCCCAAGACGGGTGACGCTGTGGCATTTGCCACCTGGGAGCAGTTCTGGAATTCCTATGCCGAACAAACCCAGTTCATCATTAAACGCTGTGCAGAGCTCTACGAGCAATCGGAATCCATAAGAGTCCGGTTCTGTCCTACACCATACCTTTCCTGTCTGGTCAAGGGTTGCGCGGAAAAGGGGCTGGATATAACTGAAGGCGGGGCTGAACTGAGCTTCACCACGCTGGAGGCAATAGCATTTGCCACTACCGTTGATTCCCTTTTGGCCGTCAAACACCTGGTGTTCGATAAAAAAGAGTGTACTATGACCGAACTTATTCAGGCACTAAAAGCCAACTGGAAAGGTTATGAAAAGCTTCAGGCAAAAGCCAGATTCAAGGCCCCCAAATACGGCCGGGATGACGACGAGGCGGATGCCATGGCCAAAGCCGTCATGGACTTATGGTGCGAGGAGACCTGGAAGCACAGGACCGTCTCCACAAACCGGCAATTCCGCCCCGGCATGTTGAGCTGGAATTACTGGGTGGGTGACGGTTTTATTCTGCCGGCAAGTCCCGACGGCAGACCAAAGGGCAGATTCCTGTCCAATGCTATATGTCCTTCCAACGGGGCTGACATCAACGGTCCCACAGCCAACGCCAACTCCGTGGGCAAAGTCCTGGGCGGCAGGGATACGGCAGGCAAAGGCGACCTTCAGGGATATTACAACTGCCTGCCTAACGGCGCTAGCCACACCGTCACAATTAATCCCTCTCTCTTGAATAGCCCGGAACACCGGGATAAGTTCAAAGCCTTTCTTAAAGGCTATACGGAAAACGGAGGAAGTGCTCTGCAGATCAATATGCTGGATGCCGACATGCTGCGTGACGCCCAGAAGAGGCCGGAAGACTATCGCTCACTGCTGGTTCGGATCACGGGATACAACGCCTATTTCACAAGTATCGGACGAGAATTGCAGGACGAAGTCATTGCCAGAATCAGCCACGGGGCTCTGTAGGATCGTTCGATGAGCGCAAACGAGAAAAATATTTCAGGAACAGTACTGAGAATACAGCGCATGTCCACCGAGGATGGACCGGGCATCAGGAGTACTATCTTCTTCAAAGGTTGTCTGCTTTCCTGTGTCTGGTGTCATAATCCGGAAAGTACATCACCCCAAATGCAGGTACATTGGGCAAAGACCGGGTGCCTTGGCTGCCGGAGTTGTATAGAGGCATGTTCGAAAGGGGCTCTGGCGATGGCACAATCCGGCATTGTTATCGATCGGCTGGTGTGCAATTCCTGCGCCGCTTGTGTGCAGGCCTGCCCATCAACAGCCATGGATATCTACGGAGAAAACTGCAAGCCCGATGATCTGGCGCATGAAGTTATGAAAGATAAAGTGTACTTCCAGAAGTCAGGGGGCGGAGTGACATTATCGGGCGGCGAACCAACGATGCAGCCGCTTTTTGCCAAAGAGTTGCTTTCCGCTTTCCAACAAAGCGGCCTCCATACAGCTCTGGATACATGCGGACAATGTTCATGGGAAACCCTGGAGGCACTCCTGCCACATACAGATATGGTAATGTATGATCTCAAGGAGATCGATCCGGATAAACATAAAAAATTCACCGGTATTTCCAATACCAGAATACTCGAAAACCTTATCAGGCTTGGTCGCTCCATGAAGGAGCGCGGACTGCCCGGCGAGCTCTGGATACGCACACCCATGATACCGGACTTCACAGCCACACCGCAGAACATCAAAGGCATCGGAGCCTTTATCAAAGAACACCTGGGAGAAATTATCGGCAGATGGGAGCTTTGCACCTTCAATAACCTGTGCACTCATAAATACGAGAGCTTGGGAATCGATTGGGCATTTAAAAAAACCGGCCTGATTTCCCACGAAGAAGCTGGAAGCCTGGCTTCCCTGGCACGGGATTCGGGAGTCGACGCCGGGATCGTTCACTTGAGCGGACCCATGAGATATGCCGACTCAACTGAATCTATGGGAGACAGGCCACATAAAAGTGTCATCAACGACGATGTTAGCGAATGCAGAAGTGAGGGAGGTTACGCATGAAAAAGAAATTAACGCGTTTCGATGAAAATGACCTGAAACATTTTGAGCCTGAAGCCAAAGTGGGGTTGATCGCTACCGTAAATCCGGAAGGCCTGCCCCATATAACCCTCATCACAGCCCTGCAGGCAAAAACTCCGACCAAACTCATCTGGGGACAGTTTTCGGAAGGACAAAGCAAACAGAATGTGAAGACCAACCCTAAGACGGGCTTTCTTATCATGACTTTGGATAGAAGCCTCTGGCGAGGTAAGGCTCTCTGGACCGGCAAGACCACTCATGGCGAAGACTACGAGATGTTCAACAATAAGCCCATGTTCCGGTATAACGCCTACTTCGGCATTCACACTGTGCACTACATGAATCTTGTGGAGACTTATGGCCGGGAGTCTCTGCCCCTTGTACAGATCGGTCTGGGATCAATTCTAACAATGGCCTCAAAGTCCGCCGCCAGGCAAAAAAACAGCACCCAGCGCATCTTAAAGCCCTGGGCCGAAGGCCTGTTTAACCGTCTCGATAGCATCAAGTTCCTCTCTTATATCGGCAAGGATGGTTTCCCGGTCCTTATACCGCTCATTCAGTGTCAGGCGACAGACAGCACGAGGCTCGCCTTCTCCCCTCTGGCCTACAAAGACGAATTAAACGCTCTGCGGCAGGATTCATCCGTTGCCGTATTCGGACTCACTCTAGATATGGAGGATGTTCTGGTTCGGGGTATTTTTACCGGATTTGAGAGACACCGGGGGATCATGCTGGGGTGCGTGGATATTAAGTGGGTATATAACCCCATGCCGCCAAAACCCGGACAAATTTACCCCGTGCAAGAACTTAGAGCAGTGGTTAACTTCTAATAGGGGAAATTTAAATCGTATCGGAGCACTGCTGTGTTCAATGATAAGTATTTTAAACATTGAGCAGTTTTTTCGCGTTTGCGCCGAGAAGCATTTCAATTTCATTCTGGGTAAATTTTGCATCATCCGGCGCTTTAGTTGCCAAATCCTTTATGGCCGTAACAAAATCTTTTTCCGATAACACGCCCCAGGTAAAGGAACTATCAGTACCAAACAGAACTCTTTCCGGCCCAAAAGCATCCATTACTTCCCTTATAATACGGGCGAATTTCGGATAATCAGTTTTGGCCATATCCTGCGCAACGGAAATATCGGTATAGAGGTTTGGCCTTTGCCACCCGAAGGAACAAAGCTGCGGCCGGTATCCATATAAGCCATATGGGCGGCGATGACATTAACTTCAGGAAAGCTCAACAGCATTTTATCCAGATAAATCGGGTCGCAGTATCTGCTGGATGTAGGAACGATACTGGGGCCGGTATGAGTTATCACCGGAATCCCATAATCCGCGATTGATTCAATCAGTTTTAGCGTTGCCGATTCCTCCGGGCTGAATCCCGCGCTCGGATGCAACTTCAGCCCCTTTGCGCCCCATTCTTCAACACATTTCTGAACAAACTTTATGGCGCCTCGCCTTCTAGGATCGATATGCACAAAAGGGAATAATTTTATCCTGGTACTTTTTCGCGACTTTGAAAATAATTTTGTTTTGTTCTTCGATACAAACTTCCGGTTCTCCCGTTAAAAGACCGGTGTCAAAAAGAAAACCAACTGTCTTATCAATTCCGGCTTTCTCCATTTGCTCCAGATGTTTCTCGCCAGTGATATCGAAATACAGAGGAAACACTTTTGTTTGAATATCTTCTCTGGAAAATAGCGAGCCCCTGCGCAGTATGATTTGATGTATCATCCGGGCGTAATTCCTCCAAAAATTTTCGGAAAACCAGTCTTCGGCCACAAAGTGCCGGTGAATATCAATAATCATTTTTGCCTTCCCTTTCTTTTATCAAAATGGGAATTCGCTTTTACTTTCAAAAAAAATTTGATTAAAACGTACCTACAATTATCTTGGGTATAAAAAAGTGTTAGATTTATTTTTTACTAATGAGACACCAGCAAATTTATTTTGGTAGTCCCACGGGGAGTTGAACCCCGGTTTCCGGCGTGAGAGGCCAGCGTCCTAACCACTAGACGATGGGACCATGGCTGGGGGACCAGGATTCGAACCTGGGTAGCAGGGTTCAGAGCC
>Ga0182027_10009370_pt1 | contig 14084 bp, 9 predicted proteins | sample 712E1DmetaG_FD_121300 | JGI IMG/M metagenome (GOLD analysis project Ga0182027, IMG submission 121300) | Permafrost microbial communities from Stordalen Mire, Sweden - 712E1D metaG (Illumina Assembly) | ecosystem: Environmental > Terrestrial > Soil > Wetlands > Permafrost | place: Sweden...
CACGCGAGTGAGTAGCCGGCCACGTCCACCGCGATGCGGCAGATCGCGTCCAGCAGCGCTTGTTCGTCCGTGGCGCGAATCAGGGCCCGATGGCCCTCGCTCAGTGTGGTCCGGGCGCGGTCGCTGCGGCGGGCGGGCGCACTTTCATCAAGGTGGGCCTCGATGTCCCCGCCGGTGCCGCCCCTCTGGACGGCGACTGCCCTGTCCTTCGTCACGCCCGCGCTCCAATCCGGAGGTCGCGTCACGCCCCGCACTAGGGGGCTATGTCGCATTGGTATATCACCCGCAACATCAGAGGTCCATCGGCCGGGTGTCACACGATCAGGTCATCGTGTTGCCTGTCCCAAGCGCACGACCCTGACCTCGAAGTCGGAGGTTTTAGTCCTCTCGGTGAGCCGAAAGGGCGCCTCTGTCCGATCAGCGATTCCACGCTCGACCCTGGCGTGCCTGAGCACGTCCCGGAAGGAGGTCGTTTGGGGTCCCCTTGAGAGCTTCTCGCATCGCGTCGTCGCCGGCATCGATCGAGACCCCAGTAGGGCAGCGGTATCGGGGCCGCACGGCTCGGATCGACGGGTTCAGGATCTTGCAGACTGCAGGTTCACGCGTGGTTCGGGCGACCAGTTCATCATCGGCGGGCTTTCAGCGCCGCCTCGAGATTTCCGAGCCAGGCCCGGTCGGCGGCAGAGGCATCGGGTAACATCTCCACCGACAGAGCAACGTTGTCGACGACGAGCCAGCGGTAGACCAACGAGTAGGAATAGCCGGGCCCGGATCCTGCCGTCCCAATCCGGTAGGCGGTCGGCAGTAGGGCGCCCGCTGCGCCCGGCTGGACACTGGGCAGCGCTCGCTGCATGGCCTCAACAGAGGGCATCAGGTATGCCCCTGCTATCTGCATGTCTGAGGGCGGCGTCTGCGCAGGGTTACTAGGGGTGAGCCTGAGGGCGCCGGGTAGCCGCTCGTCGTAGTAGGGGCTCATCGGCCCCGCGATAACGAGCGACGTTGATGGCTGGACCGAACTCGCAGCCGCAATGACATCGGCCACCGTCAACGGCTCGGGGGCCGTATACGAATCCCCGCTCCAGACGACACTCTCGACGACGAGCATGGCGTCGCAGATTGCCCGCTGGGTCCCGCATTGGACCGCTCGCGGGTCATGGACATGGACCCGAAGTATCGCCGGACCGGTCGATGGGTAGCTCTGGATGAACCTGAAACTGGCCTCCTGGCCGATGCTATAGGGGCCACCCGCTTCGGCGCTTACCGTCTCGCCCGTGCACACATCCGAGGCCCAGGAGTCGGGCGCGCTGGGATCGACAGGCATGTTTGGGCAGAACATGGGCCCTGTGATCACGTCCAGCCAGGCGGCGACCAGGAACGGTGTGTCGTCCTTGGCGGTAAGCCGCAGCGCCAGCGCATCGCTCCAGCGCAGCACCGGCTGGCCATCGAAGGTGCGCGGGATTCCGTCCTCGTAGCGGAGCGGGTCTGGGCTGGCTGACGGCGACTCAATGGCCGCAGCAGACGACGAGCTAGCTGGCGTGCCGGACGGCGTCGGAGTCGCGTACGGGTTGGACCTCCACGCCACGGACTCGACCACGATCGCGGTCTCGCACTCCGCCCTAACCGATGGCTGGCACTCCGCCGCGAGTGGGTCGTTGACGTGGACTCGCGCCACGACGATCTCGTTTCCTGGCTCGTCGAAGCTGCCCTTCGGCGAGAGCGCGAGCCCGTCGATCGAGGGCCAGTAACAGTACGGAAGCAGACCTTGTCCGTCACCCGGCGGGCCGGCTACTGATGGGCAGGGAGGAACCACCGCCGGGTATGCCACGAGCCCGCCCAGCAGGAAGCTGCCCTTCAGACTCACGAAGGATGCCTGCTCGGTCGCGCGGTAGACGTGCTCACCGGCGATCTCGCTCGGTACCATCGGCCAGACGACCGCCTCGACCACCACCGCGGCCTCACAGGCAGCTCGGATGTCGGTCCCACACCGAGTAGCCTCGGGATCGTGGGTGTGGACCCGAACGACGATTGCGGACCCGCCCTCCCAGCCGCCGAGCAGTGACGAGCCGAGAGGCGCAAGCGTCAACGCGGCAGGTCCGAATCCCGGAGAGATTGTCATCGGGTTTGGCAGCAGCTCGACGGAGCCGCAGTCGACGAGGTCGGCCTCCGAAGGCAGAGTTGGTACGGCCGATATGGGGCAGCTCTTCGGCAACGACACCGCGTACCCGCCCAGCAGGAAGCTGCCGCTCAGGGTCTGCCATTCGGCCTGCTCGCTGACGCGATAGACGCGCTGGCCGTCGATCTGAGCTGTGATTCCGTCCGCGCCTACTGTCACCGGTGAAACGCTCGGGCCAGGCGACGGGGTTGACCGGCTATACAGGAGCCCAAAGCCGAGGAGCGCAACGGCCGCGAGCACGGCGACCGTAATCACCAGCGACGCCAGCCTCCGCCGAACCTGGCGGCGGCCTGGCTCCTCCCGCGCGTCCGGTCGCTGTGCCAGCGGACTCCGATCGTCTGGCTCGTCGCGATCCAACTTCAGCGTCCTCTGCTTCGTCCAAGGCATTCGCATGGCCTACGTTCGGCAGGATAGCGGCTGCAGCTTCTTGATCGAACGTGGTCCACATCGATGGTTCCGATGCGCCTAGATGACGCGCTCGCGGCCCCTGAAGTTCCGTCCAATGCCATTGGTCGGCAATGTTTGCTGGTCGTCACGACGCAGCCATAGCGACCGATCGGCCTGTGGGCCCCAGGGTCGCCAATATCGGTTGTGCCTTGGACCGCGCCCGCGCCTTGGGCGGTTTCAGCGTTCCGGTGGTTCAGGGCTGCCAGTGTGGGGGGACGTGATGATGAGGGACTATCTGGCGGGGTTCGATTGGCGCCGGGGGCTCAGGATCGCCGGGCAGTTGGCGCTGGCCGTCTGGTTTGCGTACTGGAGCTGGCAAACCATCCGCTTCTACTTCGAGAGCTTTCCTTACCACCTGGATATGCTCGGGTTCGATTCCCGCATCTACCTTCACGCAGCGCAAACCTGGCTCGCCGGTGGCGATCCTTGGACCGCGTACGCCTCCCAGCATTCATGGGCAGGCGCCCCGGATGCTCGTTACTACTTCACCGGTCCGCCGCCGACCGTCCTGGCATTCGCTCCGTTCGCCTGGCTACCCGATGGTGCGTTTACGGTCGGTTGGATGGGGCTCACCATCGGATCAGCGTTCTATACGCTTCGACGGCTACGTCTGCCCGCCTGGTGGGTGATGTTTCCACCGATGACCCAGGCGGTGTTCGTGGGCAATCCTCACGTTGTCTGCCTGGCGCTCCTGCTGAGCGGATCGAGCGTCTTGTGGGCGCTCGCGCCGGCGGCAAAGGCATACGCGGTGCTGCCAATGATCGGCCAGGGTAAGTGGCGAGCGCTGGGTATCTTCGCGCTTGCGGGCGCTCTCTCGATGGTCATCTTCTGGCCATTGTGGGCCCAGTACGCCGCTGACTACGCGCACGTTCAGGCGTGGATCTCAAGCGCGACGTGGGGCGGGTTTTCTGCCGCTCGCGATCCACGACTGTTCGGCGTTGTGGCCGCTGCGGTCGGAGCTCTCGCGCTCATCGATCGCCGCGCGGCAGGCTGGCTTGCCGTGCCGGCGCTATGGCCCGCAGCGGAGTACTTCTATGCCACGTTTGCGCTGCCGCTGCGCTCAAGCTGGCTCGTGGCTCTGCTGGCCATTCATGGGACCCAGTCGGATGCCTTCGTACCGTGGGCCATCGTCGCGTATACCATCGTTCGGCTTGCGCAAGCGCTGGGCACCCATTCCGCGCCAGCAGTTGGTCATGCCGTCACACCAGATGAAGTCTTGGGAGATGAGGCCGGCATATCTCGTTGCCAGCCAGAACGAGACGCGCCTGGTAGGGCGTTGTAGCGACGGTCAGAAGGCACGAGACGGCGGAACTGCCCGAAGCATCAACTGGGCTGACTGCCGCTATTCAGCCATCGTGAAGGCGATAGGTGGTCAGTCCCGACTATTGAGGTTGAGTGGCGCACGACGGAAAGAGCGCGCAGTCAAGGGCGGTGCCCGGGCGAGCTGATGCTGGCCGCGCCTACTGGTTGAGTAGGGGGCAGGCGGCGCCGGAGAGCCACCCATCGGTCTGTAGCGTTTGCCATAGCTCGGAGAGTTCGGTGGCGATGCCCGGGTTCGGTGCGCTCCGTAACTTCGAGAAGCAGGCCGTGAGGTCGGTGAATGTCTAGCCGTTCCCGCAGGCCGAAACGACGGATAATGGCGGCTCGCCAGGCGAGCGGCCGGATCGATCCGGCCAGGAGGTGATCGTGAACGAGCCACGGGCCCGTGAACTCGTTGCCCGGGAGCGAGCGCGTATTGAATCTGCGCTCGCCGAGCAGAGCGGCGAGAGCCGTGGCGAAGGATCCCTCCCTCGCCAGCAGACCGGAGAGTACAGAGAGGTCGGCAGTGCTCTCGACACGGAGTTGGTCGCCACCGCCTTCGGGGCCGACCTCCGCGAGCATCTCGCCGCCGTAGGGCGCGCCGAGGAGCGCATCGCACGAGGCACGTACGGCAGATCGGTCGAGAGCGGGATACCTATCCCGGACGAGCGACTCGAGGTGGAGCCCCTTGCCGAGCGGACCATCGAGGAGCAACGGCAGTACGAGCGGCGCGGGCCCAACTAGCCAGGCGGACTGCTCCGACGATGGAGTCATCGTGACGCTCCTCACGGGTTGAGGCCATGCGGCAGGGTTGCGCCGCGGCAACGCTCGGGCTCGCAGATGCGACGATCGGTCTGTGGCGACCACCCCCACAGACTATGCTGCGCGCAACCCGTGATACGGCTTTCTCCGTACGCGGCCGTCACTCCATTCAGCCGTTCGGGCAGTTGAGAACATTCGCTGTGTCGCGGCGATGAGGGAAGGGGTAGCACAGTCATGCCAGGCATATCTGCCAAGGTCGTCTCCATCCGCCACCTTCGACTCGGGCGCAGGCTAGGGCTGGCATTCATTGCCTCAGCCCTAGTCTTCGCGTGTCTGCCGGCTTCGGCGTTGGCTGCTGGCGGCTCGTCGATATCGGGAAGCTTCGTTTCGGCCCAGGGCAATCCGGTTCCCGACGTCAACGTGAACCTGGTGGGAGCCGTGTCAAGCGACGGCTTCAACTCACCCAGCACCAGGACCGACGAGAACGGGAGCTTCGTCTTCACGAGCGTGCCCGACGGCACATATGGAATCTCGTTCTACTCGGATGGTGCCTGCGGCGGCAATTCAGCGCTGTACTACGCGTCGCCATCCGGCATCTCCGTGCAGGCCACGGACGCCAAGCCGATTACCGTTGAAGGATCAGATGTGGGCGGCATTACCGTGATCTGCCCTCAGACCTATGCCATCTCCGGAACTGTCCTGGGTCCTTCCGGGAAGCCGCTCTCAAGCATCTCGATCCAAGCGGCGGGAGATGACAACTACGGCTGGACGGACAGCCTGGCCGATGGTTCATTCAGCATCACCGGTTTGACGCCCGGCGACTACATGCTGTCAGTCCAGGATGAGTCGGGAGCAAACCAGGGCGGTTGGGTCGGTCCATCTGGTCTCGTCCAGTCTTCCTCCCAGGCGACCACGTTTACCATCACCTCTTCTGATCTTGCCGGCGTCAGCATTGCCGGTCTTACCAAAGCGCTGTCGATCTCCGGCCATATCAAGGACGCGAATGGGAATCCTCTGGCCGGCATCAACGTCACCTTCGGTCAGATTGGCACCTATTACGGCTATCAGGTCGCGACCACAGCCGCCGATGGCTCATACACGATCCCAGGTGGCACCCCCGATCAGATGGGCTACCTGGTCGTATCCGATCCAAACGGCATCTACGCATCGGGAATCTGGAGTCGGGCCGGTTTGACGGCCGACAGCGGTGCCGCCAACGAAATCTCGCTCGCCGCCGGATCGGTCAAGAACCTGAACATAGTCGCCAAGCTCGGGCAGACCATCAGCGGCACTGTGTTGGCCGTTGATGGAACGCCGCTTCAGGCCGGATACGTCTCTCCGATTCTGTGGGTAAACGGTGCCGCCGTTGATTCGTATCTGCCGGGAATGTACGGATCGGTCATCGGACCGGACGGCACTTTCAGCATGACAGACCTCCCACCTGCTGCTTATATGCTGCGGGTCGGTCTCCCAGACGGCGGCTCGGGCTTCTATTCTTCCGCCGGACTCGTTACGGACCTGTCGGCGGCTACCCCGGTAGACGTGTCGACCGCGCCTGTCACAGGACTGACTATCCAGGTTCCGGCCGGCACTTTCCACAGCCTGTCCGGCAACCTGGTTGGCTCCGACGGAAGCCCGATTGCGAACGCATGGCTATATCTCCAGTCCACAGCTTCGCCCTCATTTGTCGAGTTCCAGGGTGAGTCAGATGACTCCGGCAACTTCACCATCGTCAACGTCCCTTCGGGCATCTATACCCTGGCGGCCGAGCCTGAGTACGGCACCAACGCCTATGTCGGCGGATACCTGACGGCCGACGGCGGCGTCACTAATGATCAGGCACACGCCGCGACCATCATGGTCTCGGCGGACACCACACGGGATGTGACCATTCCGGTCGCTGAGCACATCACCGGGAGAGTGGTGATGCCCAACGGCATCCCGGTCATCAATCCGGCGGTGGAGGCGTTCTCCGGCGGGGTCATGGTCGGCGATGGCGCGTCACAGGCGGACGGCACGTTCGACCTGGCCGTTCCAGGCGGCTCATATCAAGTCGTAATCGACTACGGCGGCGGGACCGGCGATGGCTACTACTCAGCGACCGCTCCGGGCCGGTTCACCTTCAATCAGGCGCGCGCGACTCTCGTTGCGTCTGCCAGCGTAGGCGGTCAGGGTCTCACGATCGTCCAACCCGCTCTGCCGCAAATCACCGGACGCCTGTTTGACGGAAATGGCAAGCCTCTCGCCAATGCCTACGTCTATCTCTACACCGCAGGGAGCTCTGCCCCCCCGTCGATGGCCATGACAAACGTCTCGGGATGGTTTGCCGCAAGCACCGCGCCCGGTAAGTACCTTGTCCTCGTCGGCGGCAACGGCAACATCATGGATGCCGGACGAGGCGGCCCGGTCGGCCCGCTCGAGGCCGCGTACTCCCAGCAGGGTTGGTATACGCGCCACGCGAAGGATCACTTCACGCTGAGCCAGTCCAAAGCCAGCGTGGTAATCGTGGGCTCGTCTGGAGTTCACGGCCTAACCGTAACGATCCCGAACGCGGTGTCCATTTCCGGCACAGTGTTACGGCCGAACGGCAAGGGCCTCGGCGGCGTTCGGGCCGATGCTCTCAACCCGACGACCGGAGCTGTCGTGGCGTCCGGTGTCACGGCTCCTAACGGCACCTACTCCATTGCCGGGCTCAACTCCGGGTCATACAAGGTCCGCTTCGTCGACCCATCAGGTGTCTTCAACGTTGGTTACGCCGGCAAGAACGGGACGGTGAACAGTATCGCCCGCGCTGCCGTAATCAAGATTGGGACTACAAACCTGGTCGGCATCGACGCGAGCCTGACCAGAGCGAAGAACTAGCCCAAGCGCAAGCGACCACAAGGGACTGAGGCTGCCGGCCCCCAAGACGCCGGCAGCCTCAACTACAGTTCGGACGGCCTGACCTCCGGTCGTGCTGCCGCGAGAACCCGACCTTTGTGCCGGGCCTCGTCGGTACGACGCGCACGATTGCCGTTCCTGCGCCCGGTTCGATTCATCACGATCGTTCCATCGTGTCGGCGGCGACCAGGCGCATTGGGGTCGTCAGCCGCCAGTCGGCACGCCCAGCCAGAAGCGGGACCCATCCTCAGTTACCAGCAGCCCGGTGGGGCCGAGGGCCATCTGTGAGCTACTAACATCGATCCACGGCACCGAGCCGCTCTGTTGGAGCTTGACTAGGATCAGGCCGCCGTTGAAACAGAAGAAGCTGGGCCAATATCGGTTGGGATCGTCGGGATAGATTGAGCTGCCGAGGACCAACCCTCGGTCGCGGCCGACCACTGAGCCGACGGCCGCTCCGTTGTAGGTGACAGGTGTGCCCGTGAGGCGGGTCCATGTCTTGCCGTCCCTCGAGGCCCACTCGATCGTGTCCTTCGAGGACAACTCGGCATTCGAGGTCGTCAGGTCAGCCACAACCGTGTGGTCGTCGACCCGAAACGCTTGCATGTGGACCTCGTCATAGCTCGGAGAGTCTCCGCTCAGGCTGTCGCGGGTCCACGTCGTGCCGTCTGGCGACCACCACAGTGCGCCCTGGAGGAGGCTCTGGTTGGACCCACTGCTGCAGCCCCCGCCGCTTTCCTGGTGACCCTTCTTGATCATCACAACGCCGGGCAGCACAAAGCCGCCTGCAATCGAGACTGGGTTGTTGACCGAGGCGCCGGCCGCCTTGGCCTCCGCGGGTAATCCACTTCGCCGCCAGGTCTGCCCGTCTGCTGACAGCCATGCGGTAGGCTGACTGGTCGAGGAGTCCACCCCGATGAACCCGCCGGAGCCGCCAGAGATCCCAACGCCATAGTTGAAATACGGAAGGGTGGTAGGGGTCCAGGACAGGCCGTCCGAAGATGTCCAGCTGCCATAGCCTTCATCGGTAGATGTCTGAGAGCAGAGTCCGCTGCACTCGACAATGCCCTGGAGAAGCAGGGTCGCGGGACCCTCCTGGAAGTTGCTGACCGTGACCCAGCAACCATCGTGGTCCCCTGTCGGGTCGGCGTCGTAGCTCTTGAGGTAGGAGTTCCAGGCGCTGGTGTCGAGCTTGTTGCCCGCGCGCCAGGTGAGCCCATTGGCCGACGCCCACGGGGTGAGCATACGCTCGTGGGCATCCCAGATGAACTCGACGTAGCCCTTGCTCCAACCCTGCAGGCTGGCGTCGGAGCCGTTGTCGGCACCCATGTCCGCTGGAAGTCTTGGGGAATGGCCGCCTGGAATGGCGAGCCAATTGACGCCGGTCCACGCGCCGGTCGGAACTGGGCCCACGCTCGGCAACGGGCCGGTGGGCAGCGGCGGAGTTGGGGAGTCGCTTGGCGCTGGGGTGGAGGTGTCATTTGGGGTCGCTGTGAAGCCGTAAGTCAGCGTCGAGGTGGTTGCCGGAAGGGTCCAAACCGGAGACTGACTTGCCGACCCGGCAGGACTCGCAACCGGCGAGGGGCTCGCCTTGGCCGCCGTGCACGCCGCCACGGCGAATACGAGCAACACAGACGCCGCGCCACCGGCCAGCGTCCGGCGTCGCCCCCAACCCGAGACTGATCCCCGCTCCATGTGTTCCCCTTCTGCGAACCTCACCCGAGCCAATGCAATGCGACGCCATCATGAACTACCCAGTGACGGTGCTTGCGGCCTCGACGATGCCCAACTTCGCGCGCAACCAGGCGTTGGCGATGTCGAACGCGGGTTTGCCCTCGCCAAGCTTCTCCAGAGCCGTGCTCTTGGCCGGCTCCACGAGATCGGCCATGAGCTGGCCGGTCCTCGACTCGAGCGTGTCGGGATCCTCGGGTTCTGGAGGCTCGACTCCATCGAGTTCGGCGCTGTCCGTGGCCATGACCGCGAGTTCCTGACTGCGCCGTATCTGGTCCTCGAGCGCTCCTGCAACCTCGGGAAAGAGTGCGCCGCGTCCCTCGAGGTAGCGCGCCTCGACCCTGGATATCGCGTCACGGGTCGCGACTAGCTCCTGCAACTGCAGGGCGGTCAGATCGCGGCACTGGGCCAGGCGGTGTAGGTGAGACTCGTCCGCCAGACGTTGCTTCCGATCGTCGTGCAGGAGTAGAGCCAGGTGGGCTGCGAAGAGAGCCTCCAGCAACGCCTCATGATCGAGGAGGTCGTGGACGGTCACGTTGATGCGCATGACCAACTCGAACCGGAACACGGTCTCGCGCAAGGCACTCCGGACCGCGGCACTGATGACCTCGGGACGCTTGCCCCGCATGGCAGTCCGGGCGACACGCTCGGCATCCCGGGCAAGACGATCGAGCGGCGCCACCGGTGGTTCCTGGGTCAGGAGCGAGATGACGTACGCCGGAACGTCGTCGTAGGTGTGGGCCTCGGCCAGCCAGCGCAGGACTAGCTGGGTGGGGGAGAGGGAAGGCTCGATCGCATCGAGGCGCCGCTTCAGGGTCATCTGCCTACCTCCTCAGGAAAGGCCGCATCCTCGTCCGAGTTCGCCCTGGACCCAATGGCGGCTTCGACAGCGGTCAGACGAGTATCAAGATCGCCAGCCTCGATGAGCTTGCCCGCTCCGGCTGCGGCACTGATGAGGGTCCGGTTGCGAGCGATCGAGTTCTCCAGAGCGAGTGTCTCGATAGCCGCGGTCTCCAGGAGCCGCTGGGCGCTCTCGACGGTACGCAGCCCACTGAAGTCGTAGATGGTCGCGACGCTCTTGGACTTGCGCCGATGGAGCCCGCCGATCCGCCGAGACTCAGCTGCCTCTTCTGCCTTGTCGGGGTCGTGCCAGTAGCAGACGCTCTTGCCGCGAAGCGCCGGAGCCCGGCAGGCGAGGCCGTCGGGCATCTCGAAGGAGCAACCCCGGTTTACCATCGCTTACCTCTGGTATACCGCGATGTCGCTATCTCGCCATAGTGTCGGTGGTCAGCCATCAATCCGCTCCGCGACATCTCCGGAGAATCGCTCCCATCTGGCCAGGATCACGTCCGCGTAGCGGGGATCGAGCTCGAGGGCGGCGCACCGCCGGCCGGTCCTCTCGCAGGCGATGAGCGTCGAGCCTGAGCCGGCGAACAGGTCGAGCACCAAGTCTCCGGACTTCGAGCTGTTGGCGATCGCTCGCTCCATAAGAGGAAGCGGCTTCATCGTCGGGTGGAGTGGAGCGTCGCTTGGTCGGTTGATCTCCCAGACATCGTCCTGGTCTCGATCGCCGCACCAGTGGTGGCTCGACCCTTCTCGCCAGCCGAACCAGATCGGCTCGTATGAGCGCTGGTAGTCGGCTCTGCCGAGGACGAAGCGATCCTTGCGCCAGATGATCGTGTCGGACCAGTGGCCGCCTTCCTCGGTCAGGACTCGCGAGACGAGCGGCATCTCCTTGCTGCTCATGCAGACGTAAAGGGCGCCATCGACGTAGGCGAGGAGGTTCCGGCCCCAGGCTCGGACGAAGGTCTCCCAGGCGATCGGGTCCATGGAGTCGTTGGCGATGCGGCGCTTGCGGGCTCCGCGTTGCTGGCCGCCGTGGTCACCGAGGCTGACGTTGTATGGCGGGTCCGTGAAGGCCATCGACGCTTGAGCGCCAGCCAGAAGCCGCTCCACGTCCTCGGGCTTGGTGGCGTCGCCGCAGAGGAGTCGATGCTCGCCCAGCGCCCAAAGGTCACCGGGCTTGCTCCGTGGTTCCCGGGCTGCATCTTCTAGCGCGGAGTCGAGATCGAAGTCCTCGGCTCGTTCCTTCTTCTCGCGGGTCTCCAGGCTCCGGAGAAGATCCTTGATCTCGTCCTCGGCGAAGCCGGAGAGGGTCAGGTCAATATCGGGACTGGTCTGGAGGTCGGCCAGGAGCCTGGCCAGCAGAGTGTCGTCCCAGGAGCCGGAGATCTTGTTAAGGGCGAGGTTGAGCAGATGCGCCTGCTCTATAGATAGATCGAGGAAGGTGACCGGGACCGTGGTGAGACCCAGGCGTCTCGCTGCCAGCAAGCGCTGATGCCCACCGATGACCGTGGAATCTTCGCGCCGGGCCAAGACCGGCTGGACGAAGCCGAACTGGCGGAGGCTGCGCTCCAGGGAGTCGAGTTCGTCGTCACTGATCCGTCGGGGGTTGACCGGGTCCGGGCGAAGGAGATCGATCGGAACTTGCTCGACGGCCAGTAGCTGTGAGGCGTTCATGCCACGTACCAGTCGAGGTCATCAGACAGCGGGTGGGTCCTCAAGGCCCCTTGGCGGTACCAACCTCGCCGGCAGCGTCCCCACGATTGCCTTCACATTCCGGTCGTTCACCACGACCTGTTCGACCACAATCCGGCACAACTCTTCCCGTCTAGCCGGTGACGCCGCCGCGATTGCGGCAGGTAGAGCCAGGAGCTTGGCGCGGTAGGCATCGGTAGCCAGCGCAGGGTTGGCGACGGATATGCTGGGCACGCTGCCTCTTCGGCGGATTGTGAGGGTGACAGGTAGATGAGCCGAATTCCAAGATGGGAGAGGGCCGAGCGGCCGAGCTTGCGCGACCTTGCCTGGGCCAGGGCCACATTTGAAGCCGTCGAGCCGCGGGATCTCTTCTACAGACTCGCTACCTACCTGATGGGCGAGGCGGACCGGAAAGGTGCCACCTTCACGAAGGCCGAAGCGCTCGCGGTGCTGCTGCAGAGCTGGAACCGAAGCTATTACCAGCGCCTCAAGGTCGCTTTCGACGCGAAGCACTTCGCTGCCATCGAGAAGCTGCTGGATCTCCATGATGACGGGCTAGCGACCCTGGGCGCCCGCTCGATCGAGTCGCTGGAGGCCCCGGACGAAGTCGCCGTCCGCATGTTGTACCGGGAATTCGGTGCCGTACTTGGCCAGACCGGTGCCTCTAAGGCGCTCCACATGCTGGCCCCGCGGTTCTGCCCGTTGTGGGATGGCTTCATCGCCGAGCAGGCCTACGGGCTATACACACGCGATGACCGGGACTACTGGCGTCTCGTATGCGCGACAGCCGAGCAGGTCAAGAGCATCGGTGGGGAAGCGGCGCTTGGCCGAAACCCGATCAAGGCCATCGACGAGTACAACTACTGCCGCTACACACTCGGCAAGGCTCCGCTCTCTGGCGTCGACCCGCAGTAGGCCGGGCACGCTATCGCGGGATCGTGCCGTTCTTGCCCGTGGCCGCTGGTTATGCCTGCCTCGTCGCCGCCAATACCGCAAGCAACTGCCGACCGACTCGTTCGCCAGCGAGTTTCGCGGCATCCGCTAACAGCTCTTGGGAGTCACCCCCGAAGCCGAAGCCCCATCGACGTTTGCCCTCGCCGTGTACGAAGGCAACTAGAAGGCCGTTGGCCGTGAGCTGCGATTCCACCTCGAAGACTGCCGCCCCGACCCCGAAGAGCAAGCTGAGGGCCGCGCCGCTTCCATAGCGCGCGAGTCTGCTGCCGGGGTACGCCCGAACAATCCTGGAGCGGACAACGAGGTTGGGTAGGGACGCGTTTGCGCTCGGAAACTGCGGTTGAACGACCGAGGCGAGTTCGAGGATCAGTGCGCCTAGGTAGGAGTCGGCCGCTGCGGCAACATCGAACTTGGCGGGAAGGATCAGCGCTCCTTGCGTCTCGATCGGGTAGACCGCACAGGGCTCGCCCTTGTCGGCGGTTGCTTCCATCTCCTCGTCGACGCTTGCAGGTTCGGAGAGCTGGTTCGGTTTTGGCGTCGTCGGCTCTTGATCCCAATAAGAACCGTCCTCGAGCGCGTCCTCGAGGTCGAGTCGATCGATGAGCACGTCGAACCTGGATCGCGTGGGCGGCGAAGCCTGTGCCAGGTCGTCCAGGCCGTACTCTCGGCGACGGTTTCTGGCAATGACGGCGGTCAGCGCCACATAGAGGAACCAGACTGCGAGCACTGCGAAATAGACCCAGCCGAGTTCATAAGGAGCCCCAGGGACCGGCAACGCACAGAAGACCGCGATCGCATTCAGCGCCAGGAAAAGGATCGCGGCAACAGCAAACCACTCGGCGTCGTCGCGTCGTGGGCCATAAGCGTAGCCTCGGCCGACGATGCGGAAGACCCAGGACTGCTCCTCCGGACGACGGAACAGTCCAAGCGCCATCAAACAGCGGGCGGACACGAAGACTGAACCCGGCAGAATCCCGACGAAGAGGATGACGGCGGTGTCGAAGGAGAGCTGGTCCACGAGCGTTCCCCAAGTCGGATGTCGGCTTCGAGAGCGTACAGAGTGTCGGGGGACCGCGTGGACCAGCGACACCATCACCCGCTCGTGCTCGGTCAGGCCCAACTCTTGCCGTGAGCCAACGCCGTGTGAGCGCTCATCTGTGGCTCTATCCTGGCCAAGCGCAGCAACTGTGCCGCATGGGGACCGAGGAGGATTCGTGGACACTTCGTTTCGCATGGTCAGATTAGGTGGCCTTCTTGCAGTGGCCGCGATGGCGGCCTCGGCGATCACAGTCGGGGTGCC
>Ga0182027_10009372_pt1 | contig 14082 bp, 11 predicted proteins | sample 712E1DmetaG_FD_121300 | JGI IMG/M metagenome (GOLD analysis project Ga0182027, IMG submission 121300) | Permafrost microbial communities from Stordalen Mire, Sweden - 712E1D metaG (Illumina Assembly) | ecosystem: Environmental > Terrestrial > Soil > Wetlands > Permafrost | place: Sweden...
CGTTCGCGGCGGTGGGCGGAGCGGGCGGCAGCCGGTGAGGGGCCAACGGGTCGCCTGTTTGGGGCGCCGACCTGGGTCGGCGGCGTCAACGGTTTAAGCACGGCGGAGAATTTCCCCTGGCGTCCACCCACTCGCTTGTCGCTGTTCTATCCTAAGCGGGTGGCCAGCAATACGCTTACGTGTGATGCGGTGCCGTTGGTTCGACGCAGCCACCTCCACTTGGGGCTATTGGATGCAAGTCCAATACGTAGCCGGGGTCAAACCGCAGATGGGAATTAGACAAGACACGTCCTGGATTAACCTGCTCACCTTACAAGCTCGCCGCTAATTCCTGCGTGAGCCGGGCTGCCGGGATTTCCTTGCAGCCAGTGGGATTCCGGCCGGACCACAGGGGGGAGAAATCTCCCGAACCCCCGGCTTCAGCGCGGGCTCGTAAGGGAGCCATGGCCGCGGCGGCGAGTGGGAAAGCGGGTGCAGCCGGGTTCATCGGGCTCAGCTCGCGCATGACCCGGTTGATGATGCCGCGGGCGGGGCCGCCACTGAACAGGTTGGTGAGCGCGGTATGCGCACAGTGCCTCGTTCGAAAGTAGTAGAACGGCCTCGTTCGTTCGGAGGGCAAAAGTCAGCCCACACGGGCAGTAGCACCGGGCACCCTGGGAGGCAACGTTGTTGGGTGGCTGCCCCGGGGGCATTATCCCAACCGGTCATCCAGTTTTGAGACGACGCCCGGCATGTGATAGACTGAACCGATGGAGCAACAGAGCATGAAAGCCAAGACAACCATGCAACTCGGAATGATCGGTCTGGGCCGAATGGGCGCCAACATGGTGCGCCGGCTCATCAAGGACGGACACCAATGTGTCGTCTTCGACCGGTCACCGGATGCGGTGAAAGACCTGGTCAAAGAGAAAGCCGTCGGCGCCGCCTCGCTGGCCGATTTGGCGAAGAAACTCAACAAACCGCGCGCGGTCTGGCTAATGGTTCCGGCAGCGGCTGTGGACGGCACGATTGCTGATTTATCGCCCCTGCTTGAGGGTGGCGACATCCTCATTGACGGAGGCAATTCCTACTACGTGGATGATATCCGCCGCGCGAGGGAACTGGCCGCAAAAGGAATTCATTATGTGGATGTCGGCACCAGCGGCGGGGTTTGGGGTTTGGAGCGTGGCTACTGCATGATGATCGGCGGCGAATCGGATGCGGTGCAGCATCTCGATTCCATTTTCGCCACCCTGGCGCCTGGCATCGGCGACCTTCCTCGCACGCCGGGTCGGGAGAGCCGTGCCGGGACCGCTGAACAGGGCTACCTGCATTGCGGGCCGAATGGCGCCGGTCACTTCGTCAAGATGGTCCACAACGGCATCGAGTACGGCATCATGGCGGCCTACGCCGAGGGCTTGGGCGTGTTGAAAGCCGCCAACATCGGCAAGCAGCAAAACGAAGCCGACGCCGAAACGACGCCGTTGCGCGACCCAGGACGTTATCAATACGACCTCGACCTGGCGGATGTGGCCGAGGTCTGGCGTCGCGGCAGCGTGATCGCCTCGTGGCTCCTGGACCTGACGGCAAGCGCGCTGGCGGTGGACCCGAAGTTGACGAAATTCGCCGGCCGGGTGTCCGACTCCGGCGAGGGCCGCTGGACGATCAAGGCGGCCATAGATGAAGGAGTGCCGGTACCGGTGCTAACGACCGCGCTCTACGAACGGTTCGCCTCGCGCGGCGAGGCCGATTACCAGGATAAATTGCTTTCCGCCATGCGGTTCGGCTTCGGCGGGCACCTGGAGAAAACGGGGGACAAGAAGCAATGACGCGCAACAACTCTCCCCACTCGGACACGCTGGTATTCTTTGGGGCCACCGGCGACCTGGCCTACAAGAAGATTTTCCCGGCGCTGCAGGCGATGGTGAAACGCGGCAATCTCAGCGTGCCGGTCATCGGCGTGGCCAAAGCGGGATGGAATTTGGACCAGCTCAAGGCGCGGGCGAAAGACAGCCTGGAGAAACACGGCGGACTCGATTCTGAGGCGTTTGGCAAGTTGTGCAACTTACTGCGCTACGTGGATGGCGACTACAATGACGCGGCCACGTTTCAGGCGCTCCGCCGGGAGATGGGCGCCGCGCAGAGGTCCGCGCATTACGGCGCCATTCCGCCCGCCGCGTTCGCCTTGGTGGTGGAACAATTGTCCCATGCGGGACGAAAAGGTGAAGGTCTTGAAGGCGATACCGCCGCTCGACGCGAGCCGCGTGCTGCGTGGCCAGTTCCACGGCTACCGGCAGGAGCCGGGCGTGGCTGCCGACTCCCGCGTGGAGACTTTCGCGGCGCTCCAACTGGAGATTGATTCCTGGCGCTGGCGCGGGGTTCCCTTCTACATCCGCGCCGGGAAGAGCGTGGCCGTCATCTGCACTGAGATCCTCATCCGTTTACGCCGGCCCCCGACGATGTATCGCCACTAATATGAGCCAAAGACCTGGGGGCCAATCGGAAATGGGAATGTTACTCCTCCGGGAGGGTGGTACAACCCGGTCGTGAATGGTTGAAAAGGAACGTTTATGCCTACTGATAAGATGGCCCAATTAGCGATCAATACCATCCGCACGCTCTCGATGGACGCGGTCCAGGCGGCTAAATCCGGCCACCCGGGCACGCCCATGGCCCTCGCGCCGCTTGTCTATACCATCTGGAACCGCATCCTCCGTTTTGATCCGCAGGATCCGATCTGGCCCAATCGCGACCGCTTTGTCCTTTCCAACGGCCACGCCTCCATGTTGCTCTGGTCCATCCTCCACCTCACCGGCGTCCAGGCGGTCAACGCCGACTATGAGAAACTCGGACAGCCCGCAGTCACACTGGACGACATTCGTCGGTTTCGCCAACTGGGCAGCAAGGCACCGGGCCATCCCGAATATCATTGGGTGTCGGGGGTCGAGACCACCACAGGCCCGCTCGGCAAGAATATGCATTTTGGCATCCGTGAACACGCCATGTGCGCCATCGTCAATGGGATGTCGCTATCCAAGCTCCGGCCCTTCGGCGCGACCTTTTTCATTTTCAGCGATTATCCCCGGCCGGCGATTCGGCTCTCGGCGTTTATGGAATTGCCCACGCTGCTCGTGTTTACCCACGATGCCATGGGCGATGGTGAGGACGGGCCAACCCATCAGCCTATTGAACAGTTGGCCTCGCTCCGCGCCATTCCGGGACTGGTCCTGTTTCGGCCCGAGGACGCGAACGAAGTCGTCGAGGCTTACCAATATATCATGCAGCTTCGTCATAAGCCGGCGGTGCTCGTCTTGTCCCGTCAACCCCTGCCTACGCTCGATCGGCATAAATATGCTCCCGCATTCGAAGTCGCGCGGGGCGCCTATATCTTGGCCGACGCTCCCGACAAGGGGCCCGCGCTAATCCTCATCGCCTCGGGCAGCGAACTCAGCCTCGTTGTGCAGGCGCATGAGCTGTTGGTCGCTGAGGGCATCAGGCCGCGTGTGGTTTCCATGCCATCCTGGGACATCTTCGAGCACCGGCCTCGGCCTGATCATCAGCAACCGCATCGTTGCCGACCGTCACGGTGGTGAGATCGAGTTTGAGTCTCGCCCTGGAGAAACCCGCTTCAAAGTCCGGCTCCCCGTCAGCCGGGATCAATCATCCGTCCTTCAACCTGCAGCCTGAAACCCGCATTTGCCGCGAAAGCCCTGCCGTGGCGCTTATAGATGACCCTCACGGAGGGCGATGAAACTGGCGCCCCCGGATTTGTGCGACCGCTTGCAACCTGGTTTTGCTTTGATGTCCGTTGGCAATGAGAATGCAATCGGCGTCCATGGCCCGTGCCACTTCATAATCATGCTCGGTATCGCCCACGACCATCGCCCCCTGTTTTCCAACGCCCAGGCGTCTGATGAGATCCTGCCCCAGATGAAGCTTGCTGGCGGAGTAAATGTTATCCAATCCGGCAATATGGGTGAAACACTTGCGGAGACCATAATGGTCCACCATCTGGTCCAGGGTTTGCTGGGAGCAGGCCGAAAGAATGGACTGGCCGATCCCGAGTTGCTGGGTGCGGTCCAGGACTCCGACAATCCCATCGTATAGATCGCACTCGAACTTGCGCAGCTCTTAATCATTCTCGGAGCACGGAGGTTTTCCCTCCCATTCCCGGATGCGGTCGCAAGCTTCTTGAAAATAGTCGCGGAAGGGGTCCAGCCAAATAATCCGGCGGTCTCGCTTGAACCAGGTGAGCTGCCCTTTCGCAAACTGGCGGATGGCTATTCCGAGCTCAAGGCGCAGGTCGTCGAGGGTGGCCAACTCTCCGCGGAGATAGCGCGCGATATAGCGGTACTCCAGCCCGAGTTTGTCGAGCCGGGTATCGGACACGCCCCGGGAGCGGAGTCCGGCGACCTCGTCGATCATGCCATTAGTCAGGCGGTCCCGGAGACGCTTTTCGATTCTTTCTTCAAGGATTTCGCGCGGCCAGGTCAACCCCAATTGAAGGCAGTTGTAGCGCGGGGAGCTTTGGCGGGCTGCCGAGTGCGCGCGGCCAGCGGCAGCAATTTCGATGGCTCGTATCAGCCGGCGCCGGTTGCTTTTGTCGATCCGGCCGGCGGCGTCCGAGTCGGACTTTTCAAGTCGTTCCACCAATTGAGGCAGGGGAAGGCCATCGAGTTCCGCGCGCAGCGGGTCGTTGGGGGGAACATCCACCAGTTCATAACCTTCGACAATCGCGCTGATGTATAAACCGGTTCCGCCGACCAGCAGGGGCCTTTTGCCGGCTCCGGAAATGGAGTCGATGGCGCTGTAAGCGGCCCGCTGATACTGGGCCAACGAGAAATAGTCGGACAGATCGGCGACGTCGATGAGGTGGTGTTTTACCGTGCCGGCCTGGGCTGGGGTGATCTTCCCGCTGCCCAAGTCCAGGCCGCGATAGACCTGGCGTGAGTCGGCAGAGACGACTTCGCCGCCGAGGTGGTTCGCCAGGCGAATGCCCAGCTCGCTCTTTCCGGAGGCATTGGTTCCAAGGATGACGACAAGGTTCTGCATCCTCAGTGGGAACGCTGATCTTTAATTGCAGCAGGTGTGGCATCCCGGATGATAGGGTAGCCCTGCCAGACCCATTCGAGGGCCTCCTGGAGTGTTTGGTTCTTAACGGCCCGGTCAACGTGTCCCGCGTTGACCGCAAACACGTATTGGTAATGGTAGCCCTTCGACTTCAGCACGGTCGCCATCCGGTTGTTGGCAGCAACCCAGTCATGCATGTTGTCTCGCATAACATTCGGGTTCAGCAGGTCATGGTCGCCGACTTCCATCCAGATGCGAATGGGCTTCGGGCTGCTTTGCGGAATCAGCTTTTCGTGGAAATCCCAGGCGCCATCGGGTGTTTCCGGATTGAACGGCCATTGTTGGTTAACATAAGTGCCGGAGTAGGTGATGACCCGGTGATACCATTCCGGGTGATACCACGCCATCTCCAAGGCCGCCGCACCGCCAGAACTACCGCCCATGATCGCGCGCCCCTCCGGGTCTTTGGTCAGCTTCACTTGGTAATTCTTTTCAACCAGAGGGAGCACTTCGGACTGAATGAATTCCGCGAATTTTCCGGACATCGTGTCGTATTCCAGGCCGCGCTCGCTGCCTTGGGCATCGCCGCCGCCATTGGCAATCATGATGGCAAGCATCACGGGGAGGCGGTGCTGCGCGATCATGTTGTCGAGAATGTGCGGCAGGCTCAGGTCCGGGTTGCCCATGCGCGGGCCGTCGTGTGTTACTATGAAAGGCGCCGCCGTGCCGGAAACATATTGGCTGGGGATATAAACGGTGATTGTGCGCGTATAAGGGGCCGGGTGGGTTTCCACGATCAGAGTTTTGGGATTGTTCGGGTCAACCGTCCCGGAAGCATTTCTGGCAATCCCGGGGTAGAATTTGCTGTCCGTTGAATCCATGTTGAATTGCTGCACCCTCCCCTCCGGCACGCCGGGGGTAACGCTCAACTCCGGCGCCTGCGCATACGCGGGACCGATGAGGAAATTCCCGTCAACCTTCGGCGGCGGATTGGCCCCGCGCAGGGCTTCGGTCGGGTTGGTGGCCGCATCGTTCACGGACACCACTTTCTTCTGGGCGGCCCTGGCAAGAGCCTCGGCGTTGGGCCCCGCAGGGATCAGGGCCGGCGTGCCGGGTTCGGTCGGCAACCGGGTCGGCGCTGGCTTTCGATCCGCGCCATAGGCGGGGTTGAGATTAACGGCCTGGCTCAGACAACCGAGTATCAGAGAGATACCAATCGCGGTTATGGGCCGTTTCATGGGGCGCGCGAGCTACTTCGGTCACGCCTTCCCAAACATCGCCTTATAATTCTCCAGGCACCGCTTGGCCGTTTCGAATTCCGAAAACCGGCTGCCTTCCTGCTCGATCAGAAAATACTCGGCGCCACCGACGGATTCCGCCGCGGCGAGGAGCTCTTTCCAGGGCGTCACGCCCTCGCCGAACAGAACGCGATACCTCTTTTCTTCCGCGCGCCCGTCCGGCGCCCAATCTTTGAGATGCATGACCTTGATGCGCCCGGGATTGGCTTTGACCCAGGCGACCGGGTCGGCGCCCGCTTCCTCGCAGGTGCCGACATCCAACTGCAACACAAATTCCCTAGGCGTATTGTCAGCGATGACCTCGATAATGCGCTGACCGTTGTCCAATTTGGCCCACTCAGCCTGGTGATTGTGGTACCCGGCACTCAATCCGTGCGGCTTCAATTGTTCGACCGCGGTGGTGAGCTGTTCGCAGACGTGCTTCCACCCTTCAACGCCACTGGTGCGGCCTGGAGCGCTAGCCAGCACTACGTATCGGGTGCCAAGAATTTGGTTCAGTTCGATGGCGTGGGCCAAGTTCTCGCTCGGAGTGAAAGATTCGAAACCGTTGTGCGTCGAATAACAGCGCAGGCCAAGATCGTCCATTTGCGCGCGGACGTCTTTGGTGTAAGCCGGCGTCCACTTGAAGTACGGCGAGTAGAACTCGACGACTTCGTAACCGAGTTTGGCAACTGTCTTGAGCGTCATAGGCAGGTCGCGCGCCAACTCGCCTCGGACTGAGTAGAGTTCCAGGCCGATGGGATACCTCTTCGCTCCCGCAGGTTCTGGCGTGACCGGCTCAGCCGCCGAGACACTGACCGGGAGCTGGGTGGCGATGGCAGCGGGAATCGCCCCGGACATCGCAAGGAAGGTTCGCCGGGAAAGGGATGTCCCAGGGGAAAATGGATATTTCATATTGATTCAAGATCGCCGACGGTGGTTCTTCCTCGGCAATGCTGAGAGAATACTCATTTGCCAGCATGCTTCGCAATCGCAAGCTGCTCGGGCTGCTGGATTCTCTCCTCGGGAATACCCCGGATTGCCACTTGCCATACGTTCAGGTGACACCAAGTTGTCGGGCAACTCGTGTGGCGGTCATTGTCCAAATCGCATCGTACAGCTTTTGGCGGGTAAACTGTTGTTCACTCATGAACACAGTTATTTACCATGTTCTCAGCTGACCTCACACCAAAGATTGAAACGGAGCTTCTGATGCCACATCAGAAGGTTGGACGGCGCTCGGTACGTTCTGATCCTTTGTTTTGAAGCCCGTAGCGGGGTCCGGACTCCGCCCCTAACCATTTTCGAAAAGGCGAACCGCCTGATTTGTGACGGGATTGGTATTTAGGTTCATTGGGCCAGCGAATTGCTCGCCGGGAGCAGCCAACTTCGCTCGCGGAATTGAACCTTCCGTTCAATTCCGCTGACGCAGCCAAATACGCCCAAATATCGCCAACCGCGTCTTTTTCACCACTCGGTCTTCAGAGCCTGACGTGCCAGAAACTCATCTGCTCCTTGCTCGGACCGCGGCAGCTCAACGTTATCGAACCAATGATTTCAAAGCGTGCGAGAGGACCGCTTCGACAAATTGGCTGACCTCTGGTTCCTCTAAGGCGCGCGGACCGGCGACGTTCAGGACAACGATGCCATGTTCCTTGAGGAAGGAGTGGAGCTGGGTTGCCGATTCATTGATGTCCGCCGAGGACACGAGCTGAAGCAAGGGCTTTCCGATCGCCTTGGCAAATGCGGCCGTTTCCTTGGTCCCACCGGTCAACTCGGCGCGTTCGGAGAAAATCACGGTGCCGCCGGAATCACGGACGTTCCGGCGCGTTCGGATCGAATAATTGTCGCTACCAGTTTCGCGGAGTTGAAATTGCGGGGGAATAACACCGTCCTCCGCCTTGCGGCCTTTTGGGCACCAGCCACCGTGCGGAATGCCATTCGCCAGTGCCCATTCCAAAGCCGCCCGATCCACGCCGGTTTGACCCCCCGCGACTATTTTCAGTGCCGACTTCATTCCGATGCCTTCCTGACTAGAGCCCTGAACACGCCTTGAATCATCAACTCCTGCGCGGGGATAAGATCAGGATACTTCGGGTTCTCCGCCCTCAAGAAGGGCCTGCCGCCCTTCAGAACAAACGTTTTGAGTGTGCTTTCACCGTCGATGAGCGCGGCAACCACCTGGCCATTGCGGGGATCCGGGCCGTGCTCCAGAACGATCACATCCCCGGCGAGGATATGCCGGCCAATCATCGAATCGCCCGTTACACGCAGCGCGAACGAATCGCGAGTCGGCTTGAAACCGAGGCTTTCAACGTCCACCGACACGCAGCCCTCGGCATCCTGTTCCCGGGCCTGCGGCAATCCGGCTGGAATCGAACCGAACAGCGGAATGTCCACGATACGGCCCCGCAACTTCGCCAGTGGGGAAACGACTCGCAACGACCGCGCTTTGCCGGGTTCGGTGACCAGCACACCCTTATTCCGCAAGAGCCTGACGTGCTCCGTTACGGAATTGAGGCTGCGGAATCCAAACTGGTCGGCAATTTCCTGAAAGGTCGGGGTGGCGCCCTCCGTCCGTTGCCATTTCTGGATGAAATCGAGAATCTGCTGCTGTTTGCGCGTCAATCCAATCATACTGTATATCGATACAGTATCATGCGTGTGCTCCCGGTCAATCCTGAAGACGGCGGCGGGGTCAATTGCCTCTATTCCCGGCGCCTGGGCCAACTCAGCCGGCGAAATCCCGGGGAGTATCCAACGCGAGCTTCCGTCTAACACCAGTGGTTAAGCTTGCTCAAATGTAATGAATGAAATAACCCTGTGCGAAGGAAGATCGCCATGCGTATGACGCGGATTCTCGGAAAACTTGTTGCCATCATTCTTATGTTCTCATCCATCTTCGGCTCTCCGCCCACTGCCCGATCGGCTCAGGCCCAATCTCTCGTTGAGGGCAGCACAACGTTTGCCCTGGAGTTCTACAGCCAGCTCAAGACGACCCCGGGTAACCTCTTCTTCTCCCCCTACAGCATCTCTACCGCCCTGGCTATGACCTACGCCGGCACACGTGGCGAGACCGAGAAGCAAATGGGCCAAGTCCTCCACTTCGGCAAGGATCAACGACAGCTCCATTCCTCCTTTGGCGAACTCCAACGCCAACTCAGCAACGCCGGCAAGCAGCCGGGCATCGAGTTGAGCGTCGCCAATGCGCTGTGGGCCCAAAAAGGCCATCCGTTCCTGCCTCCCTTTCTGGAAGTCGCCAAAGCCGAATATCAGGCCAACGTCAACCAGGCAGACTTCGAGACCGGAGCGGAGCCGGCCAGGAGCGAGATCAACCGTTGGGTGGCGCAAAAGACCAAGGACAAAATCAAGGACATCCTGCCGCCCGGCAGTCTCACTGGCCTTACCCGGCTGGTCCTGGCGAACGCCATTTACATCAAGGGAGTTTGGACCAAACCGTATGACAAAGCCCAAACCGCCACCCAGCCGTTCCACCGTTCCACGACCAGCCAGGTAGATGTGCCGCTCATGCACCACTTCGATAATGTCAGATACATGGAGAACGACGATATCCAAGCCGTAGAATTGCCCTACCGAGGCGACGAACTTTCGATGGTGGTGTTGCTACCCCGCAAAGTCGATGCCTGCAGCGAATTGGAAAGCCGGCTGACTCCCACGCTGCTGTCGGTCTCGCTCAGCCAAATGAAACCACAAAAAGTCGAGATTTTCCTGCCCCGGTTCAAACTGGAGTCCAGTTTCGACCTCAACGACACGTTGGTCAGGATGGGCATGCCAGAAGCCTTTGGGCCGAAAGCCGATTTATCCGGCATGGATGGGACCAGACTGCTCTACATTTCCGGGGTTTTCCACAAAGCCTGGGGTGAGGTTAACGAAGAAGGCACCGAAGCGGCGGCCGCGACGGCCGTTGCCGTCGCGGGACGCGCAGTCATGAAGCAGCCTCCGCCTCCTCCCGTCTTCCGCGCTGACCATCCGTTCCTCTTCTTCATCCGCGACACGCGTTCCAGAAGCCTCTTGTTCCTGGGCCGGTTCGCGGACCCAACCCACTGATGTCATCGAGCCACAAACATAACCTCGATGATTTAAGAACCGGCGATCTGCCGGGCATCCACCGCAGGTCTCGAATTATCTCCCTGTAACACGTCATGAATCGATTTTCCAAGGATTTGCTGAGGTTTTGTCTTAGTTTGGTCTCCTGCTTCTGGTGGCTCCCGACCGTCCCCGCCCAGGACTTACCGCCGGTGCTGATGGTCGATGACGCGAACCGCTCCGCTCCACTGGCCATCTCCAAAGTTGATGTTGATACCCGGATCTTCGGTTTCGTTGCCGAAACGCGGATGACGCTGGTTTTCCGCAACGCGCTCAATCGCCCGTTGGCCGGGGACCTCTATTTTCCGCTCCCGGTGGGTGCCACCGTCAGCGGCTACGCACTGGACGTGAACGGCGCGATGGTCGATGGCGTCGTGGTGGAGAAGGACAAGGGCCGCCAGGTCTTCGAAAAAGAAGCGCGCAAAGGTGTGGATCCTGGTCTCATCGAGTGGACCAGAGGCAACCACTTCAAGACTCGCGTTTTCCCCATCCCTGCGCATGGCACGCGCACCGTGCGCGTCAGCTATGTCAGCGATGTGCTCACCGACGCCAAAGGCAGTCACTACCAGTTGCCGCTCAATTTCAAAGAGAATCTCGCCCAATTTCACCTGCGCCTCGAAGTGGTAAAAGCCCAGGCCAAGCCCGTCATTCAGCAAGGCGGCCCGGTAGGCTTGCAATTCGGTCAGTGGCGTGACAGCTACGTTGCTGAAACCCGGCATACAAATGCGCCATTGGCCCGCGACCTGGTGATCGACCTTCCGCAGGTTGAACAACAGCGCGTGCTGGTCGAGAAAGACAGCGACGGCCAGTATTATTTTTGCGTCAACGAATTCCCCACCGACCCGCGGCCGGCGCCGAAGAAGCCGACCCTCCCGGCTCTGAGCCAAATGACCATCTTTTGGGATGCCTCGGGCTCGCGTGGAGGCACCGACCACCAACGGGAGCTGGCTTGGCTCAAGTCCTGGTTCGCCACCTATTCCCGCTATTCCTTGACCGTGAACTTGGTCCCGTTTCGTAATGCCCTGGCACCCACCCAGCGCTTTGTGATCACCAACGGTGAGGCCTCCGTTCTGTTGAACGCGATCAGCAAGATCGACTATGATGGTGGGACGCAAATCGGCTGCCTCACCAATTACCCGGCTGCCGCCCCAGGTGGCTGCTATTTCCTCTTTAGCGACGGGATTAGTAACTTCGGCCAGTCGGAACCGGCCGTCTTCGATGCCCCGCTCTATGTTTTTGCGGCCGACCAGACCATTGACCAACCCTTTCTGCAGTTTCTGGCCCAACGCTCCGGAGGCACCATGCTCAACTTGCAACGCATGACCGACCAGCAAGTTCTGGCTGCCATGGCCAGCCGGCACTTTTCTTTCATTAACGCCGACCCCGCCAGTTCCAGCGTCGCTGACCTCTGTCCCGGCATAGCCCGACCGTTGGAGAAGCGGTTCACTCTTGTGGGGAAGCTCACCGCAGCCGAAGCCCGGCTCGTGCTCAACTACGGTGCAAACGGAAAAATCCTGGCCCGCTCCAAAATCGCCGTCTCACGAGCTGACGCCGTTGACGGAAATCTCCTCCGACGGCTCTGGGCGCAAAAGAAACTGGAAGACCTCCTCGTATTCCAAAAGCCGAACGAGAGCGAAATTACCGACCTGGGCAAACAATATGGAGTGGTCACTCCGTTCACCTCGATGATCGTCCTCGAAAACCTCGACCAATATGTCGAGCACTGCATCCAGCCGCCGACAAGTTTGCCGGGAATGCGAACCCAATACGCCCGCATCATGGAGGAGCGATCCGTGAAAGACAAAAGAGAAGGACAGCAAAAGATCGAGCATCTCCTGGCATTGTGGGACAAGCGAGTTGACTGGTGGAAAAAGCAGTTCAAATACTCCGAAGGCTTCAAATATCGAGAACAGGCAGAGGGTGGAGCCCGTAACCGACCGGTTGCGGTCACTTCTCTCCCTGGCGCAAGGACCTCAGCGGGGGCTTCTGTTGCGGCGGCCCCGACAGCACCCGCGCCGACTGCAACCCCAGCGGCAGGCAATGCCTCCATGCACGCGGCCGCGGAGCCGCTTGCCTCCAGCTTGGATGGGGTGGAACAATCCACTGCGAACAACTCCGTCCGCCAACTGGAGCCTGGCATTGCCATAAGAGAATGGGACCCCCGCACGCCATATCTTAAGGCATTGAAAACCGCGCAGCCCAACGCCGCCTTCTCCACCTACTTGGCTCAGCGTAAGAAATACCACACGTCGCCCGCTTTCTACCTCGACTGCGCTGAATTCTTTCGCAAACAAAAGCAAGACACGCTGGGCATCCAGGTCCTCTCGAACATCGCCGAGCTCGAGCTCGAAAATGCCGCTTTGCTCCGCGTCCTGGCTTACCGGCTGCTGCAAATCGGCCAGCTCGACTTGGCGTGCGGTCTGTTTGAACGGGTGCGCCAGTTGCGGCCCGAAGAACCCCAGTCCTTCCGCGACTTGGCGCTCGCTTTGGCCAAGCGCGGTCAGAGCAACAAGAATCCGGCCGATTGCCGCCGCGCCATGGATCTCCTGGCTCACGTGGTCAACAACCAGTGGGAGCGGTTCGATGACATCGAAGTAATCGCGCTGATGGAACTCAACGCCGTGTGGGCCGACTTCACCCGCCGCTTCCCGAGTGACAAAGCCCGGTTTCCGGTGGATGAGCGACTGAAGAAGCTCCTCGACCTGGACCTGCGCATCGTCATGACTTGGGATGCCGACATGACCGACATCGACATCCACGTGACCGAGCCTTCGGGGGAGTTGGCCATGTATGACCATAACCTCACCACGATTGGTGGACTGGTCAGCAAAGACTTTACCCAGGGCTACGGCCCCGAGGAATACTGCCTGCACCAGGCCATGCACGGCACCTACAAGATCGAGGCGAACTATTACGGCTCCCAGGCGGCCCAGCTCATGGGGCCCGTCACCGTCCAGGCCGAGGTCATCACCCATTTCGGCAGACCGAATGAAAAACGCAAGAGCCTCACCTTGCGCCTCGAGGAGAAAAAGGAGACCGTTTTGGTCGGCGAGGTCGAATTCTGACACTGCCCGAGAGATGCAGGATGATAATCTGAGAGCATCCAGCGCACACTCGGAACAACACTTCTTTGGTCGATCCCTTCCCGTATTTGTTCTAAGTCGTCCTGCGTATTATGTGCCCGTTCTGGTGCCTGCTCTTCATTTTCCCCTACGGGCTTGACTTAATCAGTAAGGCGGGGCCATCCGCCCGATAAGCGATTTGGCCACCGCTTTGGTATCCCAGGCAAGCTTCCGACTCCAACTGTCACCCAGGATTGTAATGGCCCGGGCTAGGGTCCCCGCATTAGATTTCCGTAATGGCTACGCAGTTCGAACAGACAGCGGAACTGAATAGACACGTGGATGCCACAATCCCGCTTACTTGGGCGGTGCGCTGGAAAGCAATACAGCCGGTTTTGCCGATGCTGGCCTGTTGTTCGGTTCTCCTGGTGGAACAAGTCGTTTTTCGACTCTGGCTAAACGATCTGTTAGCGCCAACGAGCAAATCCGGTAAACCCGCCGATCCACAATTCCGGCGGGGGTAATAATAGGAACTTTGCCCATTGCTTCGGTTTCTTCCGGTGCCAAATGCGCAGTCCAGCGCAATC
>Ga0182027_10009373_pt1 | contig 14080 bp, 11 predicted proteins | sample 712E1DmetaG_FD_121300 | JGI IMG/M metagenome (GOLD analysis project Ga0182027, IMG submission 121300) | Permafrost microbial communities from Stordalen Mire, Sweden - 712E1D metaG (Illumina Assembly) | ecosystem: Environmental > Terrestrial > Soil > Wetlands > Permafrost | place: Sweden...
CGAGGCGCTGGACCCCGACCTGCGGTTGCGGCTGGCCGAAGTGAAGTCGCTGGGCGAGTGGGTGCCGACACCGGGGACGCCTCGAGGCGCGATCTCGTTCGGGTAGATTGGGCGGCGCCGGGGGGCGGGCGGCCACGCGTGCCGGGCGCCGGGCCGCCAGGTCGGGACGGAACCGCCGGCTGCTTCGTCAATCGAGCATGGTGGACTTGGTGGACTCCAACAAGGGGACTGGCAACGTGCTCGAACTGGTGGGGGATTCGCGCGCGGCCGACGCGACCGAGGACAGTTTCGAAGCGCTCTACCGGCAGCGTTATCGCGACGTCTACCGATATGCGCTGCTGATGCTGAGGCGGCCCGACGAGGCCGAGGACGCCACGGGCGAGGCCTTCGATCGAGCCTATCGAGCCTGGCAATTGGGCCGCAAACCTGCGGGCCCGGCGCTGCCCTGGCTGCTGCTGATTACCCGCCGGCTCGTGATAGACAAGCTGAGACGCCGCCGGCTGATCTCCTGGCTTCCAATCGGCGCCCTGGGCCCGAGACGGGAACCGTCGGAGGAGCCCCAAACCGGCCGATCCGAGTTCTGGATCTGGTTCGAGAAGTTCGCGCAGGAGCTGCCAGGTCGGCAGCGAGAAGTGTTGATCCTGCGCTACCAGCGAGACCTCGACGACGAATCGATCGGCGAAATCATGGGGCTGTCAGCCTCGGGCGTCCGATCGTTGTCGGCCCGTGCATGCGCGACGCTGCGCCGAAATCCGGAGATATGGCAATGAACAAACCGACGATTCTTCCGAGCGAAACCTCTGACGCCGAGATGCTGGCGGGCGTCCGCCGCCATCTGATCGAAGCCGAGCAATTCGTCCCGCAACCGCCGCGATGGACCCGGACGGAGACCGCCTCGAGAGTCCGGCCGGTCCTCCGCAGTCGGATGGCTTTCGGCGGTTTCGCTCCGCTGATCCTGATCGTGGTCGTTGTTGCGTTGGCGGTGGGCTACTACGGCCTGGGCTCGCGGCCGGCAGGCCCGGGAGCGGCGGTTCCGACCACGAATCTGTCGGGCTCAGTTATGGAGATCACGTACCGGCTGGCTCCGGCCGATGGACGGCAGCCTTCCGAGGCCGACTTGACCCACGTGGCATCGGCGCTGTCGAAGCGGCTGAGTTTCATCTTCCCGCTGATGGTGGACGCGGCCGGCAAGCCAGCACCGGGTCAGACCACCGGTTACGAGGTCATCACGGCTGCGCCCGACGAGGTGGTCGTGCGTTTCCAGGCCGACTACACGCTGGTCGACTACACGGCGGTTGAAGGACCCCTGGTCATGGATGCCGATTGGATCCGCGCGTCGATAGGCCTGACGGGCGTGATCGAGGTTGTCGGGCTGCCAGTCCTTCCAGCGCTCGGGAACCTGGTCGCGGGTCAGGCACCACTGCTCTCAGGCGGGGACTTCGACGGCTGGCAGGCTTCCGTCGGCGCCGGCGCCGAGCCCGACTCTTACGGGATCACCTTGACGAAGGCTGCTGCCGAGCGACTTGCCGCGTACGCCTTGGCGAACCCGAGGCAGTACCTGGTTGTGCTGGTCGACGGTCGCGTGTTCGCGACGGCTCCGGTCTCGGGACCGAGTTCCGGCAGTGCCTTGACGCTCCCGGTAGGAGCCGGCCTGTCGCAGCAGAACGCGGCCACTCTCGGGCTGCTCCTCGCGAATGGATCGCTGCCCACGCCGGTCACGGAAGTCTCGGCGACGCTGATCGGGCCTTCGCCGATGCCGCGCCCAAGCGGGCCGGGATCGATCCCGACGCCGATCCTCGCGCCGAGCACAAGCCCCGGAGCGCAAGCCTCGCAATATGCCCCGTCAACGGCCGGCGCCACGGCGGCGACATCGCCCAACCTGTCGCCCGCGGCCCAGGCATCGCCGACCGCGGCTTCGAGTGGAGCCGGCTGACCGGCTGACCCGGGGTCGCATATCGGCAACGCCGGCCGGCTGCGGTTGATACCCTCAACCGCACCGAGACCAGCGTGAGGCCGAACCGTGTCGATCAAGTTCAAGCTCCTGGACGTGCCGGTCGTGATCGGCGCCGATTTCCTGCTGATCATGCTGGTGCTCGGCGCTCTCTGGCGCACGCCGGACCAGCTGCCGGTCTGGATGATCGTGGTGACCGCCTCCGTGCTGATCCACGAGATGGGGCACGCCACGTTCTTCGATCTGTACGGCATGAAGCCCGTGGTCCAGCTCTACGGCGGCGGCGGCGTGACGATGGCCATGCCGGTGCCGGGTCGCATCGTGACGCCGTGGCAGCGGATCGTGATAGCCGTCTCCGGACCCGCCACGGGCCTGGTCATCGGCGGCATGGTCGGAACGGCCGCCCTGTGCGCCCCTCGAATCCAGAGCAACGACATCGTCCAGGACTTGCTGTGGGTCAGCCTGGGCTGGAGCCTGATCAACTTGCTGCCGCTGCCTGGGGTAGACGGCGGGGCGATCGTCTCGGGGCTGACGAGCATGGTTCTGCGCCGGCCGGCCGAGTTCGCCGGACGAGTGGTCGGCCTTGCCGTCGTAGCGGCGATCCTCGGCATCCTCGTTGTGGTCGGCCTCTACTACTGGGCGTTCATCATCGGTTTCTTCGTCGTCATAACGATGGCCAGGACGGGCTTCCGATTCGGCGGTTCCGGGTCGGCGGCCGCAGGCAGGGGTGGCGCCGGCACGGGCGCGGCCGGTATGGGCCCTGCAGGGGCCGCGACGCAGTTGCTGGCGCTGGGCCGATATCAGGAGGCGTTCAACGCCGCCCGGCTCCATATGGCCGACCACCCTGCCGAGACTGAGCCCGTGCTGGCCGCCTCCGACGCGCTGCGGTTGATGAGCCGCTATACCGACGCGGAGACAGGCTACTCGCGAGTACTGCAGCTGGCGCCGGCCAACGACCGAGCTCTCAGGGGACGCGCCCTGACCCTCCGGCGCCTGGGACGCGACGCGGAGGCTGAGGCCGACCTGCGGACGCTGCTGGCGCTTCCGGTCTATGAGGCGGCGCCGTCGCAGGCCTCGGCGCTCTACGGTTTCGAGCGCCACGAAGACGGCGAACGCCTGGTTGAGTCGGCCCTATCAGCCGTCCAGCACCCCGCGGCCGCCCGCATTCTGACGTCGTTCGCGGCGATGTTCTCGTATGGGCTGGGCCACACCGAGCAGGCTCTTCGCCAGCTCGACGGCGTGATGCCGGCCACCCCCGACGATCCCAGTCTGCGCGAGCTGCGGGCGCTGATCCTGATCGACCTTGGTCGCTTCCGCGAGGCCCTCGACGAGATACGGAGGGCCCTTGCCGCCAAGCCGCAGCACCCGGCGTTTCTCGAGACTCTCGGCATAGCGACCCGCATGTCGGGCGACGCGGCCGGCGCACATCAGCCGCTGGCGCTGTCGATCGAAGTCCGGCCGAGCGATCCTCGAGCCCGATCCGAGCTGGCGCTGGGCAATATCCAGGGTGGGCGGCTCGGCGATGCCCGGGCTGCGCTCGAGACCCTGCCCGGCTATGCCCTGCGCGATCCGTTCGTCGCCTACGCGCGCGCGGCGTTGGCGGCGGCCAGTGGCTCTGCCGATGAGGCAGTGGCGTTGTTGAACGAGGCCCGGCGGCTGCGGCCCGAACTGGGCGTCAGGGCCGGTATTGACCCGCTCTTCCGCGGGCTGGTCGGCTGAGCGCACCGCCTGGCGGCACCGCGCTGCGACGCCGCCGGGTGGCGCCATCGGAAACGATTGCGCCCCTACAATGCCAACACCACCAGATGACTGCGAACTGAGCAGCTATGCCATGGAGGATCCGGACCGAATGACTGCCCTGAGCGTCAGGTTTACCGACGAGCGTCTGGCCAACGGCCTGCGGTTGATCGTTTCGGAAGACCATCTGGCGCCGGTCGTGGCCGTTTGCATCTGGTACAACGTCGGCTCCAAGCATGAGGTCGAGGGCAAGACCGGGTTCGCGCACCTGTTCGAGCACGTGATGTTCCAGGGTTCCGGGCATGTGGCCAAGGCCGAGCACATGGCTCTGGTCCAGGCTGCGGGCGGGACCATGAACGGCACCACGTGGCTCGATCGGACCAACTACTTCGAGACGGTGCCGAGCCACCAGCTGGAGCTGGCGCTGTGGCTGGAAGCCGATCGAATGGCCACGCTGCTAGACGCGCTCAACCAGGAGAATCTGGACAACCAGCGTGCGGTCGTGAAGAACGAGAAGCGTTCCTCGTACGACAACCGCCCTTACGGCGACTGGTTCCACAAGCTCCAGGAGCACGTCTTCCCGCCGGACCACCCTTATCACCACCCCACGATCGGGTCGATGGAGGACCTGGACGCGGCTTCGCTCGAGGACGTGGCGGAGTTCTTCCGCACCTACTACGCCCCCAATAACGCCGTTCTGGCGATCGTCGGCGATGTGGACCCAGCGCAGGCCCGAGCCTGGGTGGAGCGGTACTTCGGCGAGATCCCGGCGAATCGAACCATCCCGGCTCTGGGCGACATGACTCTGCCGCCGCTGATCGGGACCGAGGCACGCGAGATCGTGGAGGACCGCGTGCCGCTGCCGCGCCACTTCTTCGGGTTCCGAGCGCCGATGATGGGGGACCCGCGGCTTGACGCGCTCGATGTCGCCGCTCAGATACTCGCCGGCGGGAAGGGCAGCCGCCTCTACCGGCGACTCGTCCGTGACGAGAAGATCGCCCAGGACGTGTCGTTCTTCGTGCTCGGGCTGATCGGCGGCGCATCGATCGCGGCCGGCCAGGCGACGGTCCGGCCGGGTGTCGATCCCGCGGTCGTCGAGCGCGCGTTCGAGGAAGAGCTGGAGCTGATCTGTCGCGAGCCCGTGACCGCAGACGAGCTGGCCCGCGCTCGGGCGCTGATCGAGACCTTCGAACTCGAGGCGCTCCAGCGCGTCGATGAGCGGGCCGACCGGCTGGCGATGTACGCCACGCTGCTGGACGATCCTGACATGATCAACCGCCAGATGGGGCGGTACCTGGGGGTTACCGCGGCCGACATTCAGGCGGCGGCGGCAGAAGTCCTGCGCCCGGAGAACCGGGTCGTCCTGACGTACATGCCTGCGGGCGAAGCCGCTACCGGCACCACCGACGAGGAGACCGCGGCATGACGCTCGACCAGATCCTGTCCGCCCGTCCGTCGCCCGGGCAGCCGCGCACGTACGCCTTCCCGAACTTCGAGAGGACCGTCCTGACCTCGGGCTTGCAGGTGATCACGGTCGATCTGCCAAACCGGCCACTCGTGTCCGCCAACCTGCTGATCCGCCGCGGAGTGAGCGACGAGCCGGCGGATCTGGCCGGAGCCACGATCCTCACCGCTCGGGCGATGACCGAAGGTACGAGGCGTTATCCGGGTGTGGAGCTGCTCGAGGCGGGCGAGCGGCTCGGAGCGACGCTTCACGTGGACGCCAGCTGGGATGCCTTCACCGCTTCCGTCGAGGTTGCGGCCACACGGCTCGGGGCCGCGCTGGAGCTGCTGGCGGAACTCGTCGAGCAGCCCACATTTCCTGAGTCGGACGTGGCGCGTCTGCGCGACGAGCGTCTCAACGACCTGCTGCAGGTCAAGGCGGATCCGCGCCGGCGCGTCGATCAGGCTTTCAACGCCACGATCTACACCACGGACTCGCCATACGGCCGTTCGGCCGGCGGCGACGAAGACTCGGTTCCTCGCTTGACTACCGACGTGTTGCGTGGAATCCATCGCTCGGTGCTGGACCCACGCCACGCGGCGATCGTCATCGGCGGGGACCTCACCGGGCTGAACGTGCCGCGGCTGGTCGAGGCCGCTCTTGGATCGTTCGGCGGCGAAAATCCCAAGCACGAGCCGGCGACCGTGGCGCCGCGCGCGGAATCCGCGGTCGACCATCCCATCGTGCGCTTCTATCACAGGCCGGGCTCCGTCCAGACCGAACTGCGGATCGGGCATGTGGGGCTGTCGCGCCTCACGCCCGACTTCCACCCCGTGCAAGTGATGGCGGCGATCCTGGGCGGCCTCTTCAACTCGCGGCTGCAGATGAATCTGCGCGAGGAGAAGGGCTACACCTACGGCATCGGCGCCGGTTTCGACATGCGCCGGGGGGCGGGCCCATTCTCGGTGAGGACGGCCGTCCAGACCGCCGCCACCGTGCCTTCGATATCCGAGTCGCTCCTCGAACTGCGCCGGATTCGCGAGACGCCGGTGACCGCTGTCGAATTGGCGGCCGCTCGAGACTATCTCGTCGGCGTCTTCCCGCTTCGCTTCGAGACACCCGGCGCCGTCGTTGGTGCGCTGGGCGGCATCTTCGTTCTCGATCTCCCCGATGACGAACTGGCTCGTTACCGGGACGAAGTCGAGGCGGTCACGGTCGAAGCCATCCAGAAGGCGGCGCAGGATCACATCCACCTCGACCGGCTGGCTATCGTCGCCGTCGGCGATGCCGATGCCGTCGGCGCCGAGCTGGCGGCTGCCGGGTTCGGCGATCTCGAGATAATCGCCGACGAAGTATTGGCGGGCGGTGGAGCAGCCGAAGTCGCCGAAGCAGCCGACGAGGTGACCGAGTGATCGTCGTCATCGGTCTGCCCGCCTACGCGGACTCGCCGGACGGTGAGAAGTGCGCCGGCGGGCTCGCGGTCGAGATTGCTGCCGCGGCGGTTCGCCGGGGCGGGACCGTCGAGCTGGTCGGCAAGGTCGGTAACGACGGAGCGGGCGATGCCGTGGTGGTGGCGCTCGGGCGGATGGGCGTAGGCCACGCGGCTCTGCTGCGCGACCCGGTGCTGCCGACTCCGGTCTTCGCGGCGCCCGCGGTCGATGAAGATGCCGCCGAGCTCGATTCGAATCTGCCGGCGGGACGGCTTCTGCCAGAAGATCCGGCCGCTCGGCCGGCGCTCGAGGCCGCCGACGTCGATCTGGCCCTGAAGTTCCTGCCGCAGGCCGGCGTCGTGGTGCTGTCCGGCGCGCTCCCCGAAGCGGCGGTTACGGCCGCGGTGGACGGGGCCGCTTTCGCCGGTGCCCGGATTGTCGCTCTGCTGCCGCCCGGCACCGTCCCGCCGGCGCTGCCGGTCGAAGCCACCGTGCTCGAGACGCCGCCGGACGACGACGGCTCGTTCGGCCGGATGGTCGGCATCTTCGCCGGCGCCCTCGACGCCGGCGTGGACCCGGTCGCGGCGTTCCGCGAGGCGGTCGGCTCGGCCGGCTGGGAGCCCGTGGCCGAGTAGGGAGCGGCGCGGGGAACCCGCTGCTTCCTGTAGAGTGCCGCCTTATGGATCGCGCTGCCAACGGACTTGGATCGGACGGGGCCAACGGCTTGCCGTTCGGCTTTGACCCTGCCTCTCAGACGCAACTCGACCGGCCGACAGCCGTAGCCGCAATTACGCGGGCCGACGAACACATGGACCGCAGCGAGCCGGAACTGGCACTGCCGCTCTATGCGCGGGTCACGTGGACCGACGACCGCGAGGTTTCGGCGGCCGGCTTCTACGGTCTCGGCAACGCCCTCTACCGACTCGATCGAGAGACCGAAGCCCGCGAGGCGTGGGAGCGCGCCACTAGCTTCGGCGATACGCCGGTCTCCTACCGAGCCTGGCGGCAGGTGGCCGCGGCGCGAGTTCGTGAGGGCGATCTTCGCGGCGCGATCGACGCCTACCACCAGTGCGAGCGCCGGGCTCCGCGAGAGGATTGGCCGGAGATCGCATCCCGGCTGGGCTGGCTGAACAAGGAGACCGGCAACGCCGGCGCCGCCAACCGCTACTTCGCCCGCAGCCGAGGCTCGTCGCTGCCGCCGTTCATGACCTACTTGATCATCGCCGTGACGGTCGTGACGTCACTGACGGCGATGTCCGGAGCGTTGTCGCCGCAGGGCTTCATCATCCCCGGATCGCTGGAAGGTCAACTGGCCCTCCACCCGTTGCTGGTGGCCCACGGCGAGTACTACCGCATGCTGTCGGTCATGTTGGTCCACGATCCGTCGGACATCCTGCACCTGCTCTTCAACATGTATGCGCTCTGGTACGCCGGCCAGCTGGTCGAGCGAATGTATGGGTCCTTCGTGACCCTGATGCTGTACCTGGTCTGTGGTGTCGCCGCCAGCGCCGTGAGCTTCACCTTCTCAGGCGCCGGCTGGAGCGTCGGAGCGTCCGGTGCGATCTTCGGGCTCTTTGGGGTCATCCTCGTGGCCACCCGGTACCACCACGCCATCCTTGATGCCCAATCGCGATCCATCGCGGGTCAGGTGGGGATCCTCATCGTCCTGAACCTCGCGCTCGGCTTCTCCGGCTTCTTCAACGTCGATAACTTCGCCCATGTCGGCGGTCTGCTGGCCGGCCTCTGGCTGGGACTCATCATTCCGCCGGGGCAGGTCCAAACGCTCGCGTCGGGATGGCAGGGTCAGCGGGGTGGCAGATCCCGGGGACAGGCGCGGGCGCTGCGGGTCGCCGGAGTGGCCGTTCTTCTGGCGGTCATCGGTGGAGTGACCGCTTACGGCACCGTTCAGTGGCAGCAGGATCCGACGTACCGCCAATTCTGGTCGGGGACCGCGTCGACGACCCCGAACCGCGTCGCCGCGGATGCGCCGGCGGCGCTCGTCGAGCTCGTGATCGCCCGCTGATCGGGCTCTAGGCCAGGTCTTCGCGCCAGCCGAATCGGTCGAGCACCCGGTACATGTTGCGGCGGTTCAGCCGCACCCGATCCGGCGGCCAGGCGATCTCGTCGCGCTCGAGCGGCAACGCCAGCCGCACGGCCCGGCGCGGCTTCGGCATCGGGATCTCGTGCTCGACTTCGGCAGCCGGGGCGCCGGCGGGCTCCTCGGAGTCGTCCATCGCGGTCTCGACGTACTCCGCGCCTTCCGGCTCCTCACCGGCCCGGAGGCGGAGAGTCCACCACACGTCGAGCCACGCCGGCGTCACGAAGTGCTCGTCCAGCGGCCCGAGTTCGATGTAGTCGGAGCGGCGGAAGGCGAGCCATGCTCCCTCGAGGGCGGTGGCGTCGGCTATGGCCGGGGCTGCGCCGTCGGCCGTAGCCACGTTTCCGGCCACGTCTTCGGCCGCGGCCGGCTCGCGGGTCAGCCCCCCCGGGCGGATCGGCCCCGCGGCACCCGAATACAGCCCGAACGCGCCTGCTGCCGCAACCTCGGGATCGTGCAGCGCGGTCGCGAGCGGTGAGAGCGCGTCGCCCGCAGGCCAGACGGTGGCGTCGGTGAGCAGGACGAACTCACCAGCGGCTCGCTGCAGCGCGATGTTCAACGCCGCCGCATACCCGAGCCGTGTCGAGGTCCGGAGAATCTCCGGGACCGTGCCGGAAATCGGCGCGCGATCCGGCGCATCGGCGGCCAGGGCCGCGGTCTGAGCGTCGCTGGGGTCGTTGGCCACGGCCACGACCTGCGTGCCGACGGGGGCGTGGGTTCGCAACGCGGTCAGAAGCCGGGAGACTCGCTCGGGCTGCTCGGATGCCAGAACCACGACCGTCCACGCGGCGGTGGCAGGCGCATCGAGCAGAGACGGCACGGCTGAGGCGGTGCCGTATCGAACCTCGCCGTCGACGGCCACGGTTGCCGGCGCCGCGGGGGTGATGCTGGTTCGGCTGCCGCGGTCGACGACTCGCCACCCGGCGGCCTCGATCTGCGCCTTCAACTCGTCGGCCTTGGGCCAGTCGTGACGGGCACGAGCTTCGGTCCTCTCGCGGACGAGGTGGGTTATCTCGGCCGGCGGTCCGGCGGGGGAAGTCAGGTCACTCACGCATGGAAGGATAGCGGGCCGGAGCGGTTCGGCGGCCGGCGCGTCCGCGAGGGCCTGGGGCCGGTGGCCACCGCGGCCGCCGACCCAGCGCGCCGACGGTCGAGCGCTAGTCCCGCTCAGGTTCCGGCGCGGCGGGTTTGGCGGACGGCATCACGGGCACGAACGGCAGGAGTACCGAGACCCGGGCACCGTGCGGTGCCACGTTCTCCGCCCAGGCCTCACCGCCGTGGGCGCGAGCTAGTTCGCGCACGATCGCCAGACCGAGCCCCGAGCCGCTGCCGGTGCGCGAAGGATCGGCCCGGAAGAAGCGTTCGAAGACGCGCTCGGTCGTGCCGGGCGGAAAGCCCGAGCCGTCGTCGGTGACACTCAACGAGATTCCGCGGGGGCGGTCGGGCATCGCCAAAGTTGCGGCCCGAAGCCAGACGTGCCCGCCATTGGGGAGGACGGACAGAGCGTTGTCGACCAGATTCTGCAGGATGCGTTCAACGGCGAGGCGATCGCCGGTGAACGTCAGGTCCGGCTCACCCGGGGCGGCTGCCGCCACGTCGAGTGAAACGGCCTGCGCCGCGGCCCTGCCCTGGAAACGCGCCGCCGCGTCCTCGATCATCTTTCGGGCGTTCAGAGCTTCGGGGCGCAATGCGGCCGGACCCTCCCTCAGCCGCTCCACGACACCGAGTTCTCCGACGAGCCGCTCCAGGCGCTGAGCCTCTTCGACGATCGTGCGGGCCGCCGCCGCGGCTCGTTCACCGGACGCCGTACCGTCCGCAATTGCCTCGGCGAACCCGGCGATGCTGGTCAGCGGCGTTCGCAGGTCGTGGCGCAGGTTCGCCAGCATCTGCGACTCCTCGCCACGCGTGGCTGCCAGCGCGTGGGCCATGTCATTGAATCGCTCGGTCAGAACCCGCACCTCGGTCGGCCCCTCGACGGGGAGTGGCTTCTCGATTGGCTGGGTCGGCAGGTCGCGCGCCGCCTGAGCCAGCCGCCGCATCGGCCCGGTCACCGACCTCGATAGCAGGTATGCGCTCGGCAGCCCGACTGCCAGCAAGACCAGGACGATGATCAGGAGCGCTCCGAGCATGTCGTCGAGCGCCTGCTGGCCCGACTTGTCCGGCACGGCCATCACGAAGGTCCATCCCTTGGTTTGCGAGCTGACCGGCTCGACGTAGATGAACCGCTTGCCGTCCGACGTCGTAGTAGTGTCGATGGCCACCTTCGAAATGCCGGTGGGCGGCGTGGGGATCTTGACCGACGACGGATTCCCGACGAGCACGCGAATGGCCCCGTTGGGGTTCTGGGCCAGGATGTACCCGCCGTCCTGCTGGATCTGGGCTCCGTCAGAGACGATCGTCGCGTTCCAATCGACCGCCTTCTGGGAGTTGACGGCGTAGACCAGCCACACGACCTGGGCACCAAGTTCCTGCTCGTCCTGCTTGAGGTGCTGCTCGCGCAGGACGAAGAAGAGCGTCCCGGTCACCGCGATCAGCAGCGCCAGCGACAGCCCGCCAAATGCCAGGAAGATGCGGCTCGCCAGACTGCGCGGAAGCATGGGCGGGTCCTCCTACACGCCGTCGAGTGGGGGAGTGGCAGCAGTCGCGCGCGGCGGTGGCACGAGCCGGTAGCCGATGCCGCGCAGGGTCTCGATCTGAGGGCCGTCGTCGCCGAGCTTCTTGCGAACCTCTGCCACGTGTACGTCGACCGTGCGCGTCTCGCCGGGGAAGTCCGTCCCCCACACGTCCTCGAGCAACGTGTCGCGGCTGAGAACCACGCCGGGGTCGCGCGCCAGCGCCGCCAGCAGATCGAACTCGCGCGCTCGCAGGTCCAGCCGCCGCTCGCCGATCGTCGCCTCTCGACGCCGCGGGTCTATCCGCAGATCGCCGACCTGAATCGGCCGTCCGCCCTTGGCCGTGGCGTCGGTGCGGCGCAAGATCGCCTTGACCCTCGCCACCAGCGCGCGGGGGTTGAACGGCTTGGTCACGTAGTCGTCGGCGCCCAGTTCCAGGCCCACGATGGCGTCGATGTCCTCGGATCTGGCGGTCAGCATCAGGATCGGGACGTCGCCGCGGCGGCGCAGCTCGCGGCAGACCTCGAAGCCGTCGAGCTTGGGCAGCATCAGGTCGAGGATGACGAGGTCCGGATCGGTGCGCTCGAACTGGACCAGCGCCTGTTCCCCGTCGGCGGCGGAGACGACGTTGAAGCCCTCCTTCTCCAGGTAGAGCCGGACCAGCTCGACGATGTTGCGCTCGTCGTCGACGACGAGGACGGATTTCATGCGTGGAGAATACGTCGCCCCGGGCTGTCGCCGGCGGGGCTGTGTAAGCGCGGTGTAAGGCGAGCTGCCGCTCACGACAGCACGAGTGCCGATTGAGCGTATGGTTGGGCCGGTCGCCGGTCGGGGTGACCCTGTAACGCGAACGTCCGCCGTCGCGTCGGAGGAAACATGAAGACTGATCGCCGTCTCGAGATCAAGGGGATCTCGAAACGCTTTGGCGAAACGGTCGCGCTGCGGGATCTGGGCTTCGATGTCCGAGCAGGCGAGCTCTTCGGCTTTGTAGGGCGCAACGGCGCTGGCAAGACCACCACGATGCGGATCGTGCTCGGTGTCCTCACTCCCGACACCGGCGAGGTGCTATGGGAAGGTGTGCCGCTCGACTTCGCGGCGCGCCGGCGTATCGGTTACATGCCCGAGGAGCGCGGGCTGTATCCAAAGATGCGGCTGGCCGACCAGCTGGCATACCTGGGCGAGCTCCACGGCATGACGGACTCAGAGGCCCGGGTCTCTGCCCTGCGCTGGCTGGATCGTTTCGAACTGAAGGACCGGGGCAAAGACGAGCTCCAGGCGCTCAGCATGGGCAATCAGCAGCGCATCCAGCTGGCCGCCGCGCTGGTCTTCGGTCCGGACGTCCTGGTCCTCGACGAGCCGTTCGCCGGGCTGGACCCCATGGCGGTCGACGTCATGAGCGCCGTTCTCCGAGAGCAGGCCGACGCGGGCCTGCCCGTCATTTTCTCCAGCCACGAGCTCGAGCTGGTCGAGCGGTTGTGCGATCGAGTGGGAATCATCGACCGCGGCAAGATGGTGGCGATCGGCACGGTAGCGGAGCTGCGCGCCGGCGGGCGCGAACGCGTCTGGATCGATGCCCCCGATGCGCCGGCGGATTGGGATGTTGGGGTCCAGGGAGCCTCGCTGATCCAGGCCGACGGCTCGCGGCGGCTGTTCGAGTTCGACCCCGGCGTCGACAGTCAGTCGTTGCTTCACGCCGCGCTGGCGACCGGACCGGTGCGCGAGTTCAGCCGGGTCGAGCCAAGCCTCGGCGAGATCTTTCGGACTGTCATCGAGGAGGCGGCATCATGAACCAGAACCGCCGCGGCCGGCCTGCCGTCTTCCTCGTCGCCCGCCGCGAAGTCCTCATGCGTCGGCGCTCGCGCGTCTTCGTTGGCGGCACGATCGTGATGGCGGTCCTCGTCGTGGTCGGCATCGTTGCCGCGTCGCTGCTCGCCGGCAAGACCAGCCCGGTGCGGGTCGGCTTCAGCGGCGGGTCGCAGGCGCTCGAGCGTTCGTTCACGGCGACGTCCGCTGCCCTGGGTGTGCCCGTGACGGTCAGCGACGTTGCCGACGTCACAGACGGCAAAGCGCAGGTAACGGCGGGCACGCTCGACGTGCTCGTGATCGGTTCCTCGACGGCGCCGACAGCCGTGGCGAAGGATGCGGTCCCGTCGAATGTCGAGTCCGCCCTATCCCTGGCCGCCGAGGCCGCACGCCTTTCCGACGCCGGCCTCTCACCGGCGGCGGTCACCTCGGCCATGGCCCTGGTCCCGGTCCAGCTTCTGGCGCCCCCCAATCCCAAGGACAACGAGAACCTGTTCGCCGCCCTGGTCCTGGGAATAATCCTCTGGATCGCGCTCGGCCAGTACGGGAACATGGTGGCTCAGAGCGTGGTCGAGGAGAAGGCGACGCGGATCATGGAGGTCCTGCTCGCCACGATCCGGCCGAGCCGCCTGCTTGCGGGCAAGGTCATCGGGATCGGCATCGTCGGTCTCGTGCAGCTCACGATCGTGGGCGCGGCCGCGCTCGTCGCGGTCCACGTGACCAATGTCGCCGCGATCCCGGCCCTCGGCGTGGCCTCGATCCTGGGCGATATCTTGTGGTTCCTGCTCGGGTTCCTCTTCTATGCCACTGCCTATGCCGCGGTTGCCTCCCTCGTATCGCGCCAGGAGGAGGTCCAGAGCGCCGTCGCGCCGATCTCGATCTTCCAGATCACAGGGTACCTGCTCATGTACGCCGCGCTGCCGAATCCGAGTGGCCCCCTGGCCACGGTGTGCTCGCTGCTTCCGCCGTTCGCCCCCATCCTCATGGCGGTGCGGATGGCGGACA
>Ga0182027_10009374_pt1 | contig 14079 bp, 11 predicted proteins | sample 712E1DmetaG_FD_121300 | JGI IMG/M metagenome (GOLD analysis project Ga0182027, IMG submission 121300) | Permafrost microbial communities from Stordalen Mire, Sweden - 712E1D metaG (Illumina Assembly) | ecosystem: Environmental > Terrestrial > Soil > Wetlands > Permafrost | place: Sweden...
GCTTCCGACATTGCCGCATTGCGAATATCCGCAATCGCTTGAAAGCCATGACGTATTCTAAGTTTTATGAGATCGAGCATTCTTCACCGATTATTTTTACAAGTCAACGCCGCAATATGACAGATTGAAACTCTTGTTGCATAACGGAAAGTCGGAAATCCCTTCATCACGAATGGCCAGCGCCAGAGCAAGCCAATTGTTAAACGACGGATCTTTGATTTTCAAGCGTTTGATGTTTCCGTCGTTATCCGTCAGCAGTACGTGAGCAATTTCACCGCGCCATCCTTCGGTCAGAGAAAGGACGAAGCGGTTGGGTTGCAGCGAGGATACAATATTCTTCGACTCACTTTCAGAAAGATTATTCAATTGATCACGAATTATTTTGATGGATTGTTGAATTTCTACAAAACGAATATATGCTCTCGCAAATACATCACCGCTGTTTAACGTTAATTTATGAACAGGAAAAGATTCATAGGCGCCGAACGGGTGATCTGAACGGACATCGATTGCTACACCGCTTGCTCGTGCTGCCGGGCCGACCATGCCGATTTCTATTGCTGTTTCCTTTTCAACAATTCCAGTTTTTTCAAATCGTTCCAGAGTAGATGCTGATGTGAACAAAACTTCTCCTGCTAAAAGCACGTCGTCTTCCAATTCGTTGATCATTGCCAATATTTTATCTTGTAACGATGAAGAGATAGTGTAATTGACACCACCAATTGTTAACAATCCTCTGCCAAATCTATTTCCGCAAATTGCCATCGTCGTGTTAATGACTTTTGTGCGAAGCGCGCCAAAAACAGAACTGCCTGTTAGATATGCAACATCACCGGAAAGTGCGGACAAATCGCCAAGATGAACCGCTATACGTTCCAGTTCAAGAGCAATGGTACGTATTGTTTTTACCGTTCGTGAAACGGACATATTACCGGCAGATTCCATCGCACGGACAAATGCACCGCAATGACCAATGACGGTATCGCCGGCGATAGATTCCGATAACTTTTCGAGATAGACAGGGCGATTTTTGTTTTTCGTGAAGAGCGCTTCCACTCCGCGATGCTGAAAGCCGTGCTCGATTTCAAGATGATATACTTTTTCGCCATGGCAGGAAAATCTAAAATGACCCGGTTCAATAATACCTGCATGAATCGGGCCTACACCTACCTCATGAGTTTCTTTGCCGGTCATGCTAAAAAATTCGTAAGCCGTTTCACGCTGATCTATTCCGGCAATTCCATGCCGAATAGGCTTCAGCCATGGATGTCCTTCCGGAGTGATTTCACATTGTTCAAACATTTCACGTTCAAACATCGATGCAGAAGGTATCTCGGATGTAAAAGAGCGATAGCGTGATTGAGCATCAATCTTTGACGAAGCAACATTCAGTCCTGAGTTATTATCATCAGCGACAACCGCATACATCGCAACTCCGTCAGATTCTTTGTCGGCGAAAAATTGGACCAATCGCTTGCCGCTTTTAATTTTCTCTATGAGCTGGCTTCGTAAATCGTCAAGTGGCAGTCGCGGTATTTCATGTAATGAGATTGACTGCAAATTTTTTATTTCAGCCCAATTCAATAGAAACTCCAATTAATGAAAAAATCCAACAGCGCCATTGAGCAAATCAAGTACTTGCTTCGGCATATTTATTCCGATAATGCAAAGAATCAGAAGCAATACCAGTTGAGGTACATAGGCATATGCGGCTAACTTTTTATGTGCTGAATTTGATGTCTGTAAATCGCTATATGCCATTTTAAACACAGCGCTGCCCATGCCAAACATGATAACCACTAAAAATATGAAGAATGGGATTGCAAGCCAAAACATTCCGCTGAGCCAAAAAGCCCTTACAATTAAGAATTTGCTGATGAACACGGGAAACGGCGGAAAGCCGATGATTGCAAGCATCGAAACAATCCAAAGCCAGCCGGTGCGCGGATCCGTTTTAAGCAATCCGTTCACGTCTTCAATTTTTTTACTTTTATACAAATGCAAAATATTGCCCGATGTGAGGAACAACGATGCCTTTGAGAGCGAATGAGCAAGTGTATGAAGAAGAGCAGCGAATATTCCGTACTTGCCAAGGGCAATTCCAACAAAAAGAATTCCCATGTTCTCGATAGAGGAATACGCGAGCATTCTTTTATAATTCTTTAACCGCAGCATGAACACCGCACTCACCATCAAGGAAAGAAAACCGGTGATGAGAAAAAGAAAATTCGAGAAGTCGTCTAACCGTGCACGAACAAATATTTCCTGAACACGCAGCAAGCCAAGAAAAGCGGAATTCAACAGTGCCCCGGAGAGCAGCGCAGACACTGGCGAAGGTGCTTCGGAGTGAGCGTCCGGCAGCCATGCATGGATTGGTGCAATACCAATTTTTGTTCCCAGTCCGACAAAGAGGAATGCGAACGAAACCTTGAGCCAAAAGGGATTTATTTCCGACGCGCGAGCATAGAGATCCTTGAAGAACAACGAATCAATATGCCGGCTGCCAATAGAAAGAACGATGATGCCGACAAACGCCAATGCAATTCCAATGGAACAAATGAAAACGTACTTCCAAGCAGCTTCTAAGGATGATTTTTTCTTTTCAAAATAAATCAGCATTGCACTGGTCAACGTCGAGGCTTCAATAAAAACCCAGAGTAAGGCTAAATGCGTTGAAAGAATTACGCCGCTCATAGAGACAACAAAAAGCAGGACTTCAACAATATAGACAGCTTCTTGCTTTGCAGAGAGATTATGTACTTTAAAATAAAAAAGACTATACACCGCCGCGCTGCCGAAGACGAGTGCCATGATAGAAAAGAAGTACAAGCCTAGAATATCAAATTGAAAGTATGCTGAGAGCCACGTCGGCAACATGTACCATTCGATTTTCATCCACAGAGCCGCAGCAATGACAACATACAGACCCGCAGAACCAAGCAAAGCAATGCGATTCACAAGTCTGTTTTTTGCTATCACACTCCACAATCCAAAAATTATCGGTACAAAAAGCACTAATCCAATCATCATCAATCCTTCAATTCTGTAAGTTCATCAATATGACTGCCGTCGTACATCTCTTGAATTTTGTTGAAGAAAATAACGAAGAGATAAATACCGACAAACAGATCGAGTAAGACGCCAAGATTGACCAGCAGGGGCAATTCGTTGGCGACAGAAAGGGAGAGCAGAAAGATTCCGTTCTCCAGCATCATATAGCAGAGGATATGCGTAATGATTGTTTTGCGGTTGATAATGAGGAAGAGACTTGAAACAATCAACATAATGGAAACGCCAAAGTAGAGCGGTTTGATTCCGGCGTTTGTATTCGCCGCCCAGAATGCGGCAACGAATCCAAAAATGAAAATAGCGCTAGCGACAATGAGCGAATAAAATTGTGTGATGTACGGTTCTATTTCCCGGGCAATTTCATTTTTACGGATAACCGATAAAAGAAAGTATGGAATAATAATAGCTTTAATCACCAACGTTTCGAGACTGAGAAACGCAATATTCAACCAATTGATTTCTTGAATATCTATGATCACCAGAAGAAAAAGAAGAAAACCTTGAAGTGCTAATGTCTTCACATACGCTTCAATTCGACTCACTGCAAAAACATAGAGCATGCTTGTGCCGAGAAGAATGATCAAAATATCGGTCATGAAAAACCTCCGCGCAGAAAGAATGCAACGACTGCAAACGCTGTCAAAGAAAGAGCCGTCATAAGGAAAATGAATTGCGGAACATGCGACATTCTCGAGCGCGCAATGAGAGATTCAACCACACCAACTGCTATATAAATTAAAACAAGAACTCCGATAAAGAGGAACAGCGCAGCAATCGATGGGAAATATGGCGGAATGCATAAATTTGCAATCAACAGTGCAATGAGCATCATTTTCATTCCGGCAGCATAAACCATAAATGCTAAATCGGGGCCGGAGTAGTCGAGAATCATGACTTCGTGAATCATGGTCAGTTCAAGGTGCGTGTTGGGATCATCAACAGGGACCCGGCTGCCCTCTGTTAAAAGCATAATAAATAATGAAGCAACTAAAAGCATTTTTACTAACAGTGAATAACCAGCACTCACAGTCAGCATCGCAAATATTGCTTCGAACGAAATCTGATTGGTCAATAATGCAAGCGTGGCCAGAACAATAAAGAATGCCATCTCAACCAGAGTTGAGAATGTGACCTCTCTGCTCGCTCCCATTCCTTCAAAACTGCTGCCTGTATCTAACGCTGCAAGCACAAGCATAAATTTTGCCAATCCAAGCACGTACGTGAACAGAATGAAGTCACCCGGAAAGGATATGATAGAGCCGATAAATGGAATTGGAATAAATAATATCGCAAAGAGTGCTGCAGCAATATTTACTGATGGGGCGATCCTAAACACACATGAAGTCGTTTTACTGATTACTTCTCCTTTGCGAAGCAGCTTAGAAAAATCATAGTACGGCTGAAAGACCGATGCACCTTTTCTGCCAGCCCAGCGGGCCTTGGTTCTATTGATAATACCGATAAAGAAAAAAGGCAAGATGCAGACTATTGCGAAAACAAGAATCTTCGTCGTCATCTTCCACCCCAAATCCAAACAAGGAGAAAGACTAAGAAGATTAATCCATAAATAATGTACTGCTGCATTCTTCCACTTTGAATCCAGGAGAATTTATTGAGGAAATTATTCAAGAAGTGTATGGATGGTTGAATGAGCAATCGTTCCGAAATATCTTGCGTATGACTTTCAAACGAAGCATGCACCGGGAACAGCGTTTGTTCTTTATGAACTTGTACTTTTTGCGGAACTAATTCAGCAACTAATTGTAAGATCGGCTGAGCAAAGGAACTGCCCGTATATTGGATTCGACTGCTTTCTTGTTGGTAACCGCAATCCCAGGTTTTGAAAATTTGCACGGACCTTTTTCTCAATAAAAAAGTTCTTATCGCAAAAAAAGAAATAATGAAAAATATGAAAATAGAGATTGAGGTCGATATCGTCGTCACCAATGAAATGATTTCCGGCATACCTGTATTTGATGCATCCGGCAGAAATTGTCCAACAGCGGATGCTAGCATGTTAATTGCAAGTATGGGGAAAACACCGATCATGATCATGGCTAACACTAAAAAGGCCATGGGAAGAAGGAGTGAATATTCTTTTTCTTCCGGCATGAAGGGAAACTCTGACCGAGGTGTGCCTAAAAAACAAATTCCATATACTTTGGTGAAACATAAAAGAGCCATTGCGCCGATAAGCGCTAAGCCGGACAGCCCCATGAGAGCGGCAATATTGATTGCAATATTGTCAATGGAAAAACTTTTTGCAATGCCAATGTATATTGCAAATTCACTAATAAATCCATTCAATATCGGCAGACCGCTAATTGCAAGAGAGGCGATCAAAAACAAGATAGATGTTAGAGGCAAATATTTGTTCAGCCCACCGAGTTTTTCAATATCTCTTGTATGAGTCTGCGAATACACGATTCCTGCTCCATAAAACAAAACACTCTTAAAAGTAAAATGGTTGAACGTGTGCAGCAAAGCTCCAAGAAAGCCTAGTGCTGCGATAAGTGTGTTGTTATAGACCAAACCAAGCATACCAAGGCCAATTCCCATTCCTATAATGCCGATATTTTCTATGCTATGATATGCAAGTAATTTTTTAAGATCGTGCTGTGCTATAGCATTTGCCACGCCATAGACACCGGTGACAATCGAAATAAAAAGAATACCGTATGCCAGGCGATAGTCTGGAATACCAACCAGTAAAATAATTCTCAGAATTCCATAAACACCCATTTTAATCATAACACCAGACATCAACGCCGACACACCCGAAGGAGCTGCTGGATGCGCTTTTGGGAGCCATGTATGCAAAGGCACAAATCCGGCTTTCGTGCCAAATCCAAGAAAGAAAAGAATGAAAATGAAGATCGCATGAGTGCCTGAAGTGCAGACAACACTTTTAAAAGAATTAAAATCGAGCGAGTTTGTGATGGCGGAAGACCACCCGAACGCCGCAATTAAAAAAGCGGTCCCAATTTGCATGGCAACGAGATAATAGATACTTGCCTTGCGAACTTCTTCCTTCCTATGTTCAAAGTTGACAAGAAAGAATGAGGCAAGCGACATCATTTCCCACACAATAAGGAAGAACAAAGCATTTTGGGCTATGACGACAAAAAACATTGAAGAGGAAATTACTCCTAAGAAGAAATAGTAGGATGAAAGTTCTGCTTTATCACCAGCATACATTTTCATATAGCCATGTGAATAAACAGCGGTAAACAATGCGCCAAGAGAAATAATCAGAGCGAACAGTGCAGCGAGAGGATCCAATCGAAAGAACGAAATTCCAATGGGTTCAGAGAAATAGAATTGCGCTTCGATATGTCCACCGGATAAAAGGATTTGGAGTACATCTGGAAGAATAAAGAGTTGAGCAAGAACGGCAACGACGATGAAAGCTATCGATTTGAATTTCTCTTTGAGAAAAAGAGCAATCAATCCTCCAACGGAAAAAAGCACCGTGCCGATGAGAACGCTTATCATGAATTCACGGTCTCCTTTTTCTGCCAATCTAATTCTCTTTTGCGGACATATTCCAAAATAGTTTCCTTACTTGAATGTTCTTTCAAAATATTTAAGAATGCATCATCTTGACATAAATAGGAAATTTTAGAAAGTACTTCTAAATGCATCTTCGGGCTGGCCGTGAGTAAAATAAAAAGAGTATGAACAGGTTGATTATCGAGAGAACCAAAATCAACAGGCTTTTCCAAACAACAAATTGAAACACTCGCGCTTTTTAAATCTGTAATAATCGGATTGCGCGGATGAGGAATCGCAATGCCCTTGCCAACTGCCGTCGGCATTAACTCTTCCCGGCTCAGCAGAGCAGAGAGAATTTCTTCTTTCGATATATTTTGTGGTGTCGTGATTCTTTGAACTGCACTTTGTAAAACTTCACGGACATTTTCTCCGGAAACTTGAGTAACAACTCCACCCTTTTCCAACAGCTGCTCTAAACTATCCCGCCTATCTGGATTTGTCAAATTAATCAACGTAGAAGATAGTTCTATCTTATTACTCAAAATCCATTCGTTAATTTCTGTTCGGTTAAAACGATATTGATGATTGATTCGATAGCAGGGTATTTTTTTATCCTTGATCCAGCGGTAAACAGTTTTTTCGGATACTTGTAAAAGATCGACAATATCCTTGATTTTGAGTTCCATAAACCCCTTTTTTGATCATAAATTTACCGATAGTTCCTTTAATGTCCAATATTTTTATATGAATATCCTTTAATGTCCTAATTTGTCCACATCCGCCTTTCATTCTAATAATTATTGGTTTCATAAAAGTTTTCAGAATATCCAGATAGCATGTAGTATCAGTAATGATCTCTGAAATTTCTATAGACCACATGCTGTGTGTTGGAATTTCACATTCTGACCACATACTCTTCTCACATGGAGACGTGAAGATAATGCTTAAAAAAATTAATGCTGGATTCGCAGGTCCTCAATTCATTGTGCATGAAAGAGTATGTGCCACTCCTTTTCAATAATGATCATGACAATTGAGATTTATGAAATTTGAAAATCCTCATGTATTTCGCACTGAACAGCAAAAATGATTATATTGACAGAGTGGACACTTTGCTCCAGCTTAAAAAAAAATACGAAAAGGGAATATCAGAAATTCTTCAGATGCATCGCGCAGGTGCCGGCGGCATTCGTGTTGCCCTTGCGTTAACACATCAGCGCGACACTCTTCTGAATATGATTTTTAAAAATCTTACAAGCGACGCCAACCAATTAACCGTTGTCGCGCTTGGGGGGTATGGAAGAAAAGAACTATGTTTTTCTTCTGATACCGACGTTCTGTTTCTCATTCCGGATGAACAACAACGAACTTCCCTTACGCCGGCTGTACAGGAATTTATTCACAATCTTTTAGATGCCGGATTAGATATCGGCCACAGTTTCCGTACTACTGATGAATGTATTCATCTTCCCCCAGAAGACTTCGAATCCTGGATGTCCCTCATCGAGGCGCGGTTTATATGCGGTGATCAAACTACGTTTCAAAAACTTATCTTATCCATCCAAGAGAAGATCAAAGAAGATGATCGGCATTCTTTCATACATCGAATTTCCGAATCACGGCGCATGCGGCATACTAAGTACGGCAATTCATCAAAATTGCTGGAGCCGAATATAAAAAACAGTGCCGGCGGACTGCGCGATATTCATGCGGCACTCTGGCTAATGCGCGGGACTGGAACGATACCGATTCCGAAAAACCTTGGTGTCTCGGAAACCGCGACGCTGCATCTTCTCAAATCCGGACCTGTGAAGCTGCAATTCACACCATCGTCCTTGAAGGAAACAAAATCATCCTTTGATACACTCCTTCGCGTGCGGAACGAAATGCACATTCAATCCAACGCTCTTCATGACACATTGGAATTTAGTTTTCAGCAGCGTATCGCTTCCGGCCTTCGCTATCGCACCAGATCAAAACGAGCGAAGGTTGAACATTTTATGCAGGACTACTATAGAGCATCGCGTTCTGTAGCGTCATTTTGTGCACGAGTCATAGATTGGTCACATGAACACTGGTCACCCGTCGTTCTGGAAACGAAGAAAGCAAAACTCAGCAGCACATTAGCGATACAAAACGGGCGTATCCATCTATCCAAACGCGGTGTGACCATCTCCAACGAACTTCTTCTCCGGGCATTTTTGTTTCGGATCGAACGTCATGCAGAGTTCTCCTTCCAGTTGGAAGACGCCATCCATCGCCGTTTGCAATTTCTCAAGCCGCTCAGCACTCCATCGGAAACAGAATTATTCCGGCTTCTTCTTCATCGGCCGAATGGCATCGGCAGTGCGCTGCGGAAGATGAACGAACTTGGGCTGCTCGAACGATGGATACCGGAATGGAAACCAATGGTTTCGTTCTTCCAGCATAATCAATACCATTATTATACTGCCGATGAACACACACTCATCGTACTTGCCAATGCTGAAGCACTTGAACATGCAAGTTCAACATTCGGAACAGTCTTTCGTTCCTTGCCGAGAAGAGACACACTGTATCTTGCCTGTCTGTTCCACGATATTGCCAAGCCATCTCATATCGGCAAGCATGAAATAAAAGGTGTTTTCATCGCAAAGCGCGCCCTTGAACGATTACTGTACGACGATCTGATAGAAGACGTCTCATTCCTTATTCGGCATCATCTGCTGATGGAACAGGTGGCATTCCGCCGCAACTTGAATGACACACAGACCATTGTTGATTTCGCGCGAACATTCGACCGCATCGAACAGCTTGATTACTTGTACGTTCTCACGTACGCAGATCTCTCTGCTGTCAATAAAAATGTGTGGACCGAATGGAAGGAACTGTTGCTTCGGGATTTGTACCGCAAAGCTCGCATCGTGTTAGAGAAAGAAATGACAAGCGAAGATATCCACAAGCGCACAGCACAGCTTGTAGAAGAAAAGCATACGGATGTTATTCATAACCTTGCTTCTGTTTTTCCTGCAGACGAAGTACATGCCCACATTTCACAATTCTCCGACGCATCGTATATTGCAGCATTCAAGCCGGACGAAATTGCAAACCATCTGCAAGCTATTCGCCAAGCCAAAAAAATCTCTGTCCTTTTTCAGCGATCCAGCAGTTTTACTGACGTGACATTCATTGGTCAAGATTCGCCCGGTATACTTTCTAAGTTCTGCGGTGTCATGACTGCAAACGATGCAAACATTTTAAATGCCGAAGTGTTCACTCGACGAGATGGAATCGTCATAGATAAATTCCGAGTTGTGGAATTCGGATCCAATACCGCACTCTCCGAAGATCATTGTTCACGAATAAGCCATGATGTCACAGAAGTGATGGAGGGACGCGCGGAGATTGCCCATCTCATCGAACGGCATAGGATGCGATGGAAACGCCGCGCATTCATAATAAATCCAAACACGCGTTGCGATGTCACGTTTGAAGATCATCCGCAGTTCACGATCATTGATGTGTACGCACCGGATACACTCGGCCTCCTTTACCGCATTACCGAAACTATTTCGCGGCTTGGTTTGAATATTTCGTTCGCAAAAATAGCTACACGTGTGGACGGCATTGTGGATTCGTTTTACATATTAGATGCCGATGGGAAAAAGATAGCCGATCCGACACAACGAGAAGCGGCAAAGCGGGAAATTCTCGCAACGATTCAGAATATATCTGAATCGGGACCTCGAGCATAAATAAAATTTGAGCTTTTATGAATAATGCACAGCCCATTGGTGTCTTTGATTCCGGTATCGGCGGCATGACTGTCGTGCGCGCACTGACACATCACCTGCCGCACGAAAATATTATTTATTTTGGCGATACGGCACGCGTACCGTATGGGCCCAAATCACCACAGGTAGTGCGCGAGTATGCTTTGCAGGACACAGATGTCCTGCTCCGACACGACGTAAAACTCATCATCATCGCATGCAATACCGTATCTGCTGTCGCTCTCGATGTTGTACAAAAACGGGCGAAAGTGCCGGTCATCGGTGTGATACTCCCGGGCGCAGAAGCCGCGGTACGGGCAACAAAAAATAAACGTATCGGCGTCATTGGTACTGTCGGCACAATTTTCAGCAATGCGTACACAAACGCTATTCGTCAGATTGATTCCGACATCAAGGTGTTCAGTCAGCCATGCCCGCTTTTTGTCCCGCTGGCTGAAGAAGGATGGATCGATCACAAGGCAACCGAATTGATCGCCAAAGAATATATTTTTCCTTTGACACTCGAAAAAATTGACACTCTGGTACTCGGTTGTACGCATTATCCTATTTTGCGAGATGTTATCGCCAAAGTGCTCAACCAGAACGTCACGTTGATTGATTCCGGAGAAGCAACTGCATTTGTTGTCAGGAACATGCTTGCAGATTTACAATTGAACAACACCAGTACATTAAAACCGAACCTGCAATTTTTCGTAAGCGATGTACCGCACAAGTTTGCAGAAATTGGCGAGCGGTTTCTCGGGAACAAACTTGGCAAAGTGCACAGAGTAGAAGGCTTTTTAAGTTAGGACAACGCTGAACCAGAAAAAACATTTGCACGCCGCAACGCAGGAACCATGGTGGTAGGATCGACATAATGACCACTCCAAAATTGCGCCTCAGACGAGTTCTTAGTATCTTTTTATCAATCATAACAACAAGAAATATTTGCACATGAAACTGCCAAAAGAACAAATTCTAGAAATCTTCCGGGAGACAAAAGCTCTCCTCGAAGGACACTTCCAGCTTACCTCCGGCATGCATAGCCCGCAGTATTTTCAATGTGCCCGCGTACTGCAATTCCCAAAATACCTTCACTTGTTATCGGGAGAAATTGCACGTCACTTTGAATATAATGAAGTGGAAGTCGTTCTCTCTCCTGCCATCGGAGGAATTGTCGTTGGGACGGAAGTCGGCAGAATGCTGGGTGCGCGCACGATCTTTGCCGAACGGAAGGACGGCAAGATGGAATTGCGCCGCGGATTTGAAATTCTTCCCGGCGAACGTGTTCTCGTCGTGGAGGATGTTGTAACCACTGGAGGTTCCACAAAAGAAGTCATTGATTTAGTGAACTTGGCAAAAGGCAATCTCGTTGGTACTGGCTGTATTGTAGATCGGAGCAATGGCAAAGTGCAATTTGACACAAAACAATTTGCGGTTTTACAGATGGAAGTAGTCGCACATCAGCCGGCAGAGTGCCCCATGTGCAAATCCGGAAGCACTGCCGTCAAACCTGGGAGCAGAGGGAATTATTAACATGAGTGGTTTATTTCGTCAGATATGGCAATATGTTGGCAGCGGTTTCACACTTCACCTGTGGAATGCTTTCGTTGCATTTGCCGTTGTCATGATCATTGGATTTTTTTTAAAATACTTTCTTCATACGATTGGCCGCAAACTCGTCGCTAAAACAGACACTGAATTAGACGATAAGCTTTTTGACGTACTCCTCCCCCGTGTGAAGTGGCTTGCAATCGTCATCGGTTTATATCTCGCCGCCGAACAAATTGCCAAGGGCATTTCCCCTTCAGATAGAATTGGTGAAGAACTGATTCAATATTCGGAAGGCATTATCTACATTGTTTTCGTTTCGCTTTTCACAGCGTTCATCATTCGTTTCATCGACACCCTGTTAAAACATACGATGGAGGTGCACGCAAAAAAAACAGCCTCGACGATCAATGAAGCAGTTTTCCCAATCTTGAATAGGTTGGTGATGATTTTGATTCTCTTCATTGCGATAGTGATTTCTCTTGGACATTTTGGCGTCGATGTCAGCAGTTTGCTCGTCTTTCTTGGCGGCGGCTCGGTAGCGATTGCTCTTGCCGCACAGGAAACTCTGGCAAATATGATTGCCGGTTTCGTTATTATGCTGGATCGGCCGTTTCGTCTTGGTGATCGAATAAAACTTCCTTCCGGTGAAATTGGTGACGTGTTCGAAATTGGTCTCCGCAGCACAAAAATACTCGACTTCGATAATAATCTTATCGTCAGTCCAAACGCAGAGTTGACGAAAACCAAAGTCATCAATTATTCATATCCCAAAAACGATATCCGTGTCCTCGTTGAAGTACGCATAGCATATGGTACATCCATCGAACAAGCAAAAGAAATCATGGTAACCCTTGCCCGTCAAAATGCAGACCTGCTCAAACAGCCAGAACCAAATGTTTTTTTCAGTGCAATGGGCGAAACATCATGCACACTTCAGCTCATTGGACGAACTGACGATTGGAAGAAAAAGGGCCGTGCCGAGAATGTTTTACGCGAACAAATATATACTGCTTTTATGAAGGAAGGAATTTCATCCGGCATTGCACAGCATGTTGTACAACTTTCATCACCTAACCCAAATGTCGCTCCCAAAAACGATTAAGTCCGAACAATTGTATCACGGCAGTATCATCGACCTGATTATTGAACATGTCGAGAACACGGCAGGCGACATCCGCAAGCGCGAGATTGTAAGCCACCCGGGCGGGAGTGTTATCGTACCGTTATTCGACAACGGCGACGTTATGCTTGTCCGGCAGTACCGCTATCCACTCAAAAAATTTATTTTGGAGCTCCCTGCTGGAAAGCTTGAACCCGGCGAAGATCCGCTCATAGCTGCTCGGCGTGAACTACAGGAAGAAACCGGCTACGAAGCTGACAAGTATGAAAAACTTACGACGATGTTCACCACTCCGGGATTCTGCAACGAAGTGCTTCATATTTATCTTGCGACCGGATTGAAAGAATCCGAACATGGGCAAAATCTTGATGAAGGCGAGCAAAGCCTTACAGTTGAATATATTCCGTTTTCTACAGTTGTAGAAATGATAGTGCGCGGAGAACTTGGCGACGGTAAAACCATCGCCGGAATATTGTTGACTGAACGAAACCTGAAATCAATAAACAATGAGTAGTAATCAGTGACGAATTCTTCCCTTACACTTCAATTACTGATTACTCATTGCGTTGATCATTATTCATTCATCACTCGTCATTTGTTATTATGAATATTGTTGAATTAATTAGGAAGAAGCGCGAGGGCGGTTCACTCACTGAAGAAGAATTCAGATTTCTCCTCACCGGATACGTCGAAGGCAACGTACCTGATTATCAGATGTCTGCATTTCTCATGGCATGTTACTTTCGCGGAATGAGCAGCGAGGAAACGCTGACCTTCACAAAACTGATGCTGCACTCCGGCGAAGTGATTGACCTGTCTGAAATTCCCGGCATCAAAGTCGATAAGCATTCTACCGGCGGTGTTGGCGATAAAGTATCTCTCATTCTCGCACCGATGGTTGCTGCGTGCGGCGTTCCCGTACCTATGATTTCCGGACGAGGACTCGGCCATACGGGAGGCACGCTTGATAAATTAGAGTCCATTCCGGGTTTTCGAACTGATCTTTCCATCGCCGAATTCAAGCGCGTCATCCACGAAATTGGCGTGGTGATGATCGGGCAGACGAAAGAAATCGCTCCTGCAGACAAA
>Ga0182027_10009375_pt1 | contig 14077 bp, 8 predicted proteins | sample 712E1DmetaG_FD_121300 | JGI IMG/M metagenome (GOLD analysis project Ga0182027, IMG submission 121300) | Permafrost microbial communities from Stordalen Mire, Sweden - 712E1D metaG (Illumina Assembly) | ecosystem: Environmental > Terrestrial > Soil > Wetlands > Permafrost | place: Sweden...
CGCCGTAAAGATCGCTGTGGACCACGATCCGGTCGCCCGAATCGAACATCATCAGGACCGTGGTTTCGGCCGCCATCCCCGTCGAGAACGCGAATCCCGCCGATCCTCCTTCGAGCGCCGCCAGGCACGTTTCCAGCGCCTTCCGCGTGGGGTTGCCGCTGCGCGAGTATTCGAAAGCTCCCGGGCGGTTCACCCCGCGAAAGGCGAACGTGGATGTCTGGTAAATCGGCATCATGACGGCGCCGCTGTGGTCCGCGGGCGAATGGCCCGAATGGATGGCGAGTGTCTTGAACTTCATGAGCCTCCAGGATTACACGATTCCTTCGAAGAGTATCGAACTCAGGTAGCGTTCGCCGCTATCGGGCAGGATCACCACGATGGTCTTGCCGCGGAACTCGGGCTCGCGCGCCAGGCGCACGGCCACCGCCGTGGCTGCGCCGCAGGAGATCCCCGAGAGGATGCCTTCCTCGCGAGCCAGCCGGCGCGCCATCTCGATCGCCTCCTCGTTGGTAGCCGGTTCCACGCGGTCCACCACCGAGAGATCCAAGGTGCCGGGGATGATGCCGGCGCCGAGTCCCTGGATCTTGTGCGGGCCCGGCTTCAACGGCTCCCCGCGCAGGTGCTGGGCGATCACCGGGCTGGCCGCCGGTTCCACGCCCACCGAAAGAATCGCCTTGCCCTTCACGTTCTTGATGTAGCGCGACACGCCGGTGATGGTGCCGCCGGTGCCGATCCCGCTCACCAGCACGTCGATCCCGCCGGCGGTGTCGTCCCAGATCTCCGGCCCGGTGGTCTTGAAGTGGATGTCCGGGTTGGCGGGGTTCTGGAACTGTTGCAAGAGCACGTAGTGATCCGGGTCGGAGCGGTAGATTTCCTCGGCCTTGGCGATGGAGCCCTTGATGCCCAGCGGGCCTTCGGTCAGCACCAGCTTCGCGCCGAACGCCGCCAGCACCTTGCGCCGTTCCAGCGACATCGTCTCCGGCATGGTCAGCGTGATGGGGTAGCCCTTGGCCGCGGCCACGAAAGCCAGCGCGATGCCCGTGTTCCCGCTGGTGGGCTCGATCAGTTCCTTCCCCGGGGTGAGCACGCCCCGCGCTTCGGCGTCCCACACCATGGATGCGCCGATGCGGCATTTCACCGAATAAGCCGGGTTGCGGCCTTCGATCTTGGCCAGAACGGTGGCTAGACCGCCGTCTACGACGCGGTTCAATTTCACCAGCGGCGTTCTGCCGATACTCAAAGCGTTGTCATCGAATCTCATGGTTGGTTCCTAGGTTGTGGGCCGTCAGTTCTGAATGCCCTATAATAGATCGACAAGCGGGAGATCTGCAAGTTTGAAAAGCTCCCCGAAGAACCCCGCGCAAATACCATAATCTATATCGACAATGGTACTATTGTCGACGGCAGCCGTCAAGCGGGATTCGCGTCATCCTGTTTTGCTGGCCGGGACATACTCGAAGAGAAGGCGGTTTCGCCATGTACATTCTGACCGGGTACCTGGACCGGGCGATGGCTCAGGCCGTGTATGACAAACTCGACGACGGCACGTACGGCGGACGGATTCCGGCCTGCCCCGGCGTGGTCGCATTTGCCGCTTCCTTCAGTGAGTGTTTCGCGGATCTACGCGCTACCCTGGAAGACTGGGTGCTTCTGGGAATGAAATTGGCCCACGCGTTGCCCGTGATCGCCGGCATCGATCTCAACCAGGAGCCAGTTCATGAGCCGGTGGACACCCTGTAAGCGCCGCGACCTCATCCGCCGTTTGCGGGTGCTCGGCTTCGACGGTCCCTTGGCTGGGACCGGACATTCATTCATGATCTTCGGCCGCCACAGACTCGCCATTCCATCAAACGCCGAATAGTCCGCCGACGAACTGAGAATGATGATGGCCGAGGTGGAAACCATCCTTGGCCGCCCGGTTTCCGCTGCCGAGTGGAACTCATTGTGAGACCCGAATCGGAGCGATCCTCCAACCTCAGGGCGGAATCCAGCCAGAAAATACCAAACACTTAGTAGACCTCCGGCGTCAAATGTAAGAGTCTTCCCTAAAGGGCGTGATGGCGTTGAGGACAATGGAGATCCATATCATGACAAAAGCGTTGCTCTCCACCGGCCTGATGGTCTGTGCGGCTTTGGCCGCCTTCGGCCAGGGCGCCGCGACCGCGCCGGAGTTTGAGGCGGCGTCGGTCAAGCCGGCCGAGCCCCTGGATACGGGCGCCATGATGGCCGGCGGCCGGGTTCAGATCAGGATGGGGTGCAGCTTCCCGAATCCCGGCAGGTTCACCTGCTCTGGCATGCCGCTGCGGGCGCTGCTGGTGAGAGCTTACGGGGTCAAAATGTATCAGATCTCCGGTCCTGGCTGGATGGATTCCGAGAGGTTCGACATCGTCGCCAAAGTCCCGGCCGGCGCAACTCCGGAGCAGGTCAATCTGATGCTGCAAAAGCTCCTCGTGGACCGGTTCCAAATGACCGTTCACCGCGAGACCAAAGAGCTGCCGGTTTACGCCCTGGTGGTGGGCAGGAACGGGCACAAGCTCAAGGAATCGGCGGATGGCGGCAAGCAGTCGCCCATCGACGCGGCTCTCGCCGGCCGCGGTGTTCCGCCTCCTCCCGCTGGCGGGAACGGCCAGCGGTCGATGACGGTGATGAGCAGCGGTGGTTCGGACGCGAAGGGTGGCGTGATGATGACCATGCGAGATGGCCTGAGCGAAATCGTCGGCAGCAAAGCCCCGGTTTCCAGCCTGGCCGGCGTCATCTCGACTCAAGTGAATCGCCCCGTTTTGGATGAGACCGGTCTAAAGGGTGAATACGACTTCACGCTGGATTTCGCTCCCGACGAGACGGTGCGTCCCGGCGGCGCGTCGGGAGCGGTCGTGGTTACCGTTCCCGGCCCGGGCGGAGCCGGCGCGGTTCCCCCGGCTCCCGGTTCGGAGACTCGCGACCCGGCGTCGGCATCTTCGATCTTCTCCGCCATTCAAAGTCAACTGGGGCTCAAGCTGGAACCGAAGAAGAGTTCAGCGGAGATGATTGTGGTGGACAATGCCGAGAAGGCGCCGAGTCCGAACTAGTGCCGTGACCGCAAGATACGGTTCCTTTGGGGCTTAAGCTGGTATCGAAGAAGCTCCCAGTGGAGACGATTGTGATGGACCAGGCGGAGAAGACGCCCACGGAGAACTAGCAGAGTTGGATCAAGTCGATCCAATCGGAAAACTGTCAAGCCTATGGAATCAGTCACTTGCAACAAACAAATGGATCAAGTCGATCCAACTCGGGGCCTGTCGGCGCACTCACCGGCTACCCGCGATACTGAACCAATTGGCTTCGATTACCGTCTTTGCTTCAAGGAGCGTGCTTCAGTGAGGATCCACAGCAGCCTGCGTTTCGGGGCGATCGCCTGCATGGCCGTCTTGGGGTTGGCAGCCTCGGAACACCGCGGGGTGGTCGCGTTCGGTGGATTGCCGCTGCCCGGCGCCACGGTCACCGCATCGCAGGGCGAAAAGAAAGTGGCCGCCGTGACCGACGCTCAAGGCCTTTACTCGTTCTCCGACCTGGCCGATGGAGTCTGGACCCTTCAGGTGGAGATGCTGTGCTTCACGCCGTTGAAGCGCGAAATCGCGGTGGCGCCGGACGCTCCGCCCGCGGAATGGGAGATGAAGATGCTTCCGTTCGACGAGATTAAGGCCGCCGCGCCGCCGCCCCCGCCACCCTCCGCCGCGGCTGCCATGGCTGCCGGCGCGCCATCTGCCGCGCCGCAACCGGCGCAGTCAGCCACCGCCGCCAAACCGGCCGCCAAGGGGAAAGCCAAGAGCGCGGCGGCGGCCAAGCCCCAGTCCGGCTATCAGCGTGCCGATGTGAACGCCTCCGACAACGCGGCCGCGGCCGCACCCGCTCCCGAATCCGACACCGGCGCCACCGGCATGGGCGCCGACGCCGGCCAGGGCGCAAACGATTCCATGGTGGTCAACGGCAGCACCAGCAACGGCGTCGAACGCCGGGCTTTCGGCAATGGCCGCCGCGGTCAGGGTTCCCTGTTCAACGGCAGCCTGAGCTTGATCGAGAGCAATTCCGCTTTGAACGCCCGCAGTTACTCGCTGACCGGCCAGGACACCGCGCAGCCGGCCAACAACAACGCGACCCTTGCCGGCACCTTCGGCGGTCCGCTATGGATACCGCACGTGCTGCGCCGCAACGGAAATTTCTTTATCCTCTATCAGGGCACGCGCAGCCGCACTGCCAACACCACTTCCTGGCTCATGCCCACTGCCCAGGAACGCAACGGAGATTTCTCGCAAGCCGTCACCTTGTCCGGTCAACCGGTCACCATCTTCGACCCCAACGGCGGCGTTCCCTTTCCCGGGAACGCGATCCCGCAGTCGCGAATCACCCAGGCGGGGCCGCAGGCCGCGGCGCTCCTGAGGTTCTACCCGCAGCCGAACTTCCTGGCCAACTCGCGCTACAACTTCCAGATCCCGCTGGTCATCCACAGCGATATCGACAGCGCCCAGGCGCGCGTCAACCGGACGCTCGACAGCAAGGATTTCGTGAGCGGCTCGTTCTCGTATCAGAACACGCGCGGGTCCAACCCCAACCTGTTCGGATTCGTGGATACCAGCAGCTCGGCCGGCCTCAACTCGAGCGCTTCCTGGCGGCGCACGTTCGAGAAGACCGTGTACGGATCGTTCACCTACTCCTATAGCCGCTCCGCGCAGCGCGGCACGCCCTACTTCTCGGGGCGCGAGAACGTCTCGGGGGAAGCGGGAATCGCGGGCAACGACCAGTCGCCGGGAGACTGGGGTCCGCCGAGCCTGTCCTTCAGCAGCGGCATCGCGGGGCTTTCGGACGGCACGTTGAGCCTGACGCGCAATCAGACCCACGCCGTTGGCGGGAACGTCATGTGGATCCGCAGACCGCACAACATCACCTTCGGCGGCGACCTCCGGCGGCTGGAGTTCAACAGCCTCTCGCAGCAGAACCCGCGCGGCTCGATCAGGTTTACCGGCGCGGTCACCGAGGAACTCTCCGGCGGGGTTCCGGTACCCGGGACCGGCTCCGATTTCGCCGATTTCCTGCTGGGCATCCCGGACACGGCTTCCATCGCCTTCGGCAACGCCGACAAGTATTTCCGCCAGGGAACCTACGACCTGTACGCCAACGACGATTTCCGGGCGCTTTCCACGCTCACCATCAACGCCGGCGTGCGCTGGGAGTACAGTTCGCCGATCACCGAAAAATACGGCCGCCTGGTGAACCTGGACGTCACGCCCGGATTCGCCGACGCGGCTCCGGTGGTGGCCTTCGCTCCCACCGGCCCGCTCACCGGTCTGGCCTATCCAGATTCGCTGCTGCGCCCGGACAAGCACGCCGTCCAGCCGCGCATCGGCATCGCGTGGCACCCGTTCCTGGCTTCCTCGATGTTGATTCGGGCGGGCTACGGCATCACCTACGACACCTCGGGATACCTTCAAATCGTCAGGCAGATGGCCCAGCAATCGCCGCTTTCGAAGAGTCTGCTGGTGGGCAACTCTCCGGCCAACCCGCTCACCCTGGCGAACCCGTTTGTCGCGCCGCCGGGCGCATTGACCAATACGTTCGGCATCGACCCGGACTTCCGCATCGGCTACTCGCAGAGCTGGCAGGCGTCGGTGCAGCAGGACATCCCCGGGTCGATGGTGGCGACCGCGACCTACCTGGGAATCAAGGGCACGCGGGCGGTACAGCAGTTCCTGCCGAACACCTATCCGCCCGGGATGCCGAACCCGTGCGCCACCTGCCAGCAGGGTTACACGTACGTGACCTCGAACGGAAACTCGACGCGCGAATCGGGCTCGCTGCAACTGCGCCGCCGGTTCCACAACGGTTTCCAGGCCAGCGCGCAGTACACGTATTCCAAGTCGATCGACGACGCCGCTCTGGGCGGGCGCGGACAGGGCACCACGGTGACCGCGCAGAACTGGCTGGATCTGGCCGGCGAACGGGGCCTCTCGCCATTCGACCAGCGCCACCTGCTGAGCGCCCAGTTGCAGTATTCCACGGGCGTGGGAATTCGCGGCGGAGGACTGCTGACCGGCTGGCGCGGCGCCATCGTGAAGGGCTGGACCGCGGTCGCCAACATCACCGCCGGGAGCGGGTTGCCCGAAACGCCCATCTCCGGACAGACCACCGTGCCGGGGACCGGCGTGGTGGGGCCGATTCGCCCCATGTACACCGGCGCCGACGTCTACGACGCCCCCTCCGGGCGCTTCCTGAACCCCGCGGCCTACACCGCGCCTCCGTCCGGCTTCTGGGGGAATGCGGGCCGGAACTCGATCGTCGGGCCCAACCAATTCTCGCTGAACGCCTCCATGGCGCGGTCGTTCGAGAAGAAGCTCGACCTGCGGGTGGACGCCACCAACGCGCTTAACCACCCGTCCTATACCAGTTATGTGACCGACACCGGCAACCTGCAATTCGGCCTGGCCAACTCGGTAAGCGCCATGCGGTCCCTGAGGCTCACCTTGCGATGGAGATTCTGAGCATGCGATCGATGAACCAGAAAACGCTTCCCTCCCTCCTGCTCTCCGCGGGCCTGCTCGCGATGGTTTCCGGGCAGACGCGGAATCCGCCGGCGCCGCAGGCGCAGCCGAAGGCCGCGCAGGCGGCGCCGGGCGCCAAGGACAATCCCGTGGTGTTCAAGGCCATGGCCCAGTTGGTGGAGGAAACGGTCACGGTCAAGGACAAGAACGGCAACGTGATTGAAGGCCTCACCGCCAAGGATTTCGCCGTCACCGAAGACAACGTGCCGCAAACCGTGGCAATTTGCGAATTTCAGAAGTTCAACGATCTGGACGTGGGCGAGTTGCAGCGCCGCCCCGAACCCGCCGCCGCGCCGGACGACAAGCCCAAAGTGGCTCCCGTGACGGACACGCAGATCATGCCCGAAACGCCCGGTGACATCCGCTATCGCAACCGGCGCATGGTCGCCCTGTACTTCGACATGACCGGCATGCCGCCGCCGGACCAGTTCCGCGCGCAGTACGAAGCCTCCAAGTTTATCCGCACGAAAATGCAGCCGGCCGACCTGGTCGCCATCATCAAGTTCTCCGACGGCGTCAAGGTGCTGCAGGATTTCACCGACGACCGCGGCAAGCTGTCTCAAGCCATCGACAAAATCTACGTGGGCGAAGGGCAGGGCTTCGACGAGGCCATCAGCGACGACAGCAGCGCCGATACCGGTACGGCGTTCGGCGAGGACGACAGCGAGTTCAACCTGTTCAACACCGACCGCCAACTGGCCGCTCTCGAAACCACCGTGAAGATGTTGTCGGCGCTCAACGAGAAGAAGGTGATGGTCTACTTCGCCAGCGGCCTGAACCTCAACGGCACCGACAACCAGGCGCAGTATCAGGCCACGGTCAATGCCGCCGCCCGCGCCAACGTGTCGTTCTGGACTGTGGACGCCCGCGGCCTGGTGGCCAGCGCTCCCCTGGGGGACGCCACTCGCGGATCGCCGGGCGGCGCCGGCATGTACAGCGGCGCATCGGCGCTGGCCATGCAGATGAACATGCAGAAGTCGCAGGACACGCTGTATGGCCTGGCCACGGATACGGGCGGCAAGGCGCTGCTTGACAACAACGACTTGTCGCTTGGCATCGTGAATGCGGAGCAGTCCATTTCCAGCTATTACATCCTCGGCTACTACTCGAAGAACGAAGCGCTGGACGGGAAGTTCCGGCGCGTCAAGGTCACTTACCTGGGCGACGCGTCCGCCAAGCTGAGTTATCGCTCCGGCTACTTTGCCGGCAAGACGTTTAATAAGTTCACCCCGTCCGACAAGGACCGGCAGCTTCAGGACGCCCTGATGCTGGAAGATCCCATCATGGATCTGACCATCTCCCTGGAGGTCAATTACTTCCAGTTGAACGGGGCCGAATACTACATTCCCGTGACCATGAAGATTCCGGGAAGCGAGCTGGCGCTGGCCCGCCGCGGCGGGGCCGAGCGCACGACGATCGATTTCATCGTCGAGTTGAAGGACGAGTACAACACCACCCAGGACAACGTGCGCGATCATGTGGACAAGAAGCTCACCGGCGAAACCGCGGCCCAGTTGGCGCGGCAGCCCATCCAGTACCAGACCGCGTTTACGCAACTGCCGGGAACGTACAGCATCAAGGTGCTGGCGCGCGACGACGAAACCGGCCGCATCGGCACTTACTTGACCAAGTTCGTGATTCCCAATCTGAGCAAGGAGACCAAGCGGATTCCCATCAGCTCGGTGGTCCTGAGCGGCCAGCGCATCGCCCTGGCGGACGCGTTGTTCAACATCAAGGACAAGGGCGGCCCGTCGGTGAACCCGCTGATCCAGGACGGAATGCAGGTGATTCCCAGCGTGACGCGCGTCTTCAGCAAGAGCCGCGACATGTATATCTACCTGCAAGCCTACGAGCGCGGCGCCACCGCCATGCAGCCGCTGGTGGCGTTCGTGAGCTTCTACCGCGGCCAGACCAAGGCGTTCGAAACGGCGCCGCTGCCGGTGACCGAAGGGCTCGATCCGAAATCCAAGGCCGTGCCCCTGAAGTTCAGCCTGGCGCTGGGCAAGTTATCTCCCGGCAGGTACAACTGCCAGGTGACGGTGCTCGATCCGGCCGCCAACAAAGCCGCGTTCTGGCAGGCCCCCGTGATGCTGGTGCCGTAGGGCGGACCCCCCGGTCCGCAGCCGGCCCCCTGGCCGGCTTCTCGCAAGTTGCAAGCACCTGATTCGGCGAGCCAAGGCCGGGACGGGGGCGTCCCGCGCGGACCAGGGGGTCCGCCCCACGGCGTCCACTCCCGCGCCGCGCGCCCCGATTGCGGCGCCGCATCGCTACCGCCTACAATCGGAAGCACGATGGCTATCCAATTCGACGAAAGAAATCTCCTGGCGGACATGGTGGGGCGCGGCAACGGCATCACCAGGGCCGAAATCGAACGATCCACGGCGAAGGCGCTGCGTGCGCTGAAATCGTTTCGCAAACTGAGTGACGACGGGGTGTACGGGTTCGCCCACCTTCCGTTTCAGACGGCCGCGATCGGCGCCATCCGCAAATTCGCCGCCTCGGTGCGAGGCACGTTCGACACCGTTTGCGTGGTCGGCATCGGCGGCAGCGCGCTGGGCGCGTGGGCTCTCGATTGCGGCTGCCGCGGCCCGCATCCGGTTCAGGGCGCCTTCACGCCGGAGCATCCGCGGCTGGTGATTCTCGACAACGTGGACCCGGATTTCACGCACGCGGCCCTGGCCTCCATGGACCCGCACAAGACGCTGGTGGTGGCGATCGCCAAGAGCGGCGGAACGGCCGAAACCGTATCCACCTTTTTGCTGGTGCGGGAGTGGCTGGAGCAGGCGCTGGACGTGGGGACCGGGTCACATGTCGTGGCGGTGACCACCGAGGGCAAGGGCGACCTGTTCGCGCTGGCGCAATCCGAGGGATGCCGCACGTTCGGGATTCCGGAGAACGTGGGCGGCCGCTTCAGCGTGCTCTCGCCGGTGGGACTGTTGCCGGCGGCGCTGATCGGCATCGACATCCTCAAGTTGACGCGCGGAGCGGCCGAGATGACGCACCTGGCCTGGCAGCCCGACCTGGCCGTGAACGTGGCGCTGCGCTCGGCGTTGTGCCACTGGCTGGTTTGGACGCGAAAGGCCAAGCCGATCCAGGTGGCGTTCCCTTACTCCAACCGGCTTTGGGGCGCGGCGTTCTGGTTCCGGCAACTGTGGGCGGAGTCGCTGGGCAAGGCCCGCAACCGCAAGGGCGAGGTGGTGCACACCGGGCAGACGCCCATCGCGGCGCTGGGAACCACCGACCAGCATTCGCAGGTGCAGTTATATATCGAGGGCCCCAACGACAAGGTCTTCACCTTCTGGGCGGTGAACCGTTTCGCATCGCAGGGCAAGCTGCCCAGCGCGCGTTTGGGACTGCCGGCGTTCGACGCGCTGGCCGGGCAATCGCTCGCGAAGCTGATCGACGCCGAGCGCCGCGCCACGGCGGCGGCGATGACCGAGTGCGGGCGCCCCAACTGCACCGTGACGCTGGACCGCGTGGACGCATTCCACCTGGGCGCGTTCCTGCAGATGATGGAGTTCCAGACGGCGTTTCTGGGCGAGTTACTGGACATCAACGCCTTCGACCAGGAAGGCGTGGAGCTGGGCAAGAAGCTCACCTATGGCTTGATGGGCCGCAAGGGATTCGAGCCGTACCGCGACCAGTTCGCGGCTTACGAGAAGAAACGCGCAGGCGTGTAAGCCGCGGCGTCCGCCTGTGTGGGGCAGGATGGCATCCCGCGGCCGATTGGCAATCGGCCTCGCCGGCCCTGTGTACGCGGTGGGGCGGACCCCCCGGTCCGCGGCCGACGCCCCCGTCGGCCTGCTCGTACCCCGCAAGATGCCGATATCGTTGTTCCGGATGCGGGACGAGGGCGTCCCGCGCGGACCAGGGGGTCCGCCCCACGAATTCCGCGGAATTCCCGGTGCCGGGAAAATTATGTGGCATTGGCCTGCCAGCCTGTCCCGCACAGTAGGACGGTACAATAGCGGACGGGTGCGCGGGGATTCCAGTTGAGACGGATCGTGTGCGTCGGCATCGCGGGATTGGCGTGGGCGGCCGCGGCATGGGCGGGCGCGCCGGTTCTCGAAGTCTCGGTGCGCGACGCCGCCAATCTGCCGGTTCCCGGCGCGCGCGTGGAGGTGCGGCAGGGCGACGCGGTGCTCGCCACCGCCCAGACCGATCTAGAAGGCCACGCATCCTTCTCCCATCTGAAGCCCGGACGGTTCGCGGTCACCGCCGCCAAGGAAGGGCTTCAGCCGGCGCGCAATGACATCGTGGATCTGGCCGCCGAGGGCACGACGCGCGTCGAGTTGGCGCTCGCCGCCGTCGAGGTCCACAAGGACAGCGTCAAGGTGGAGGCTACGGCCGAACCCGTGGAAGCCGGCGGCTCGACGCCCTCAACCCTCGCCGGGCAGACCGCCCGCGAACTGCCGGGGCGCCCCACAACCGTGGCCGACGCGCTGCCCATGCTGCCGGGGGTGGTCCGCGGCCAGGATGGCGGCCTGCAGATTTCCGCCGCGTCCGAACACCGCGCGGCCCTCATCGTGAATTCCGCCGACGTGACCGATCCCGCCACCGGCCAGTTCGGATTGACCGTGCCCATCGACATCGTGGACGAAATGAACGTGTACCAGACGCCGTTCCAGGCGGAGTACGGGAAGTTCACGGCGGGGCTGATAACGGTAGAGACGCGGCGCGGCGGCGAGAAGTGGAAATGGGAGCTGAACGACCCGCTGCCGGAGTTCTTCATCCGCTCCTGGCGGCTGCGCGGCCTGCGCACCGCGACGCCGCGCATCAACGTGGAAGGCGCGCTGATCCCCGGCCGGCTGTATTTATCGGAAGGGCTGGAGTACGAGATGCGGAAGACCGAGGTGATCACGCTTCCCTTTCCCAACGACCTGAAGAAGAAATCGGGCGTGAATTCGTTCGCGCAGGTGGACTGGATTCCGTCCGCGCGGAACGTCCTGACGGCCACCTTGCACGTTGCGCCGCAGCGCCTCGCCTACGCGACCATGGACGCCTTCGACCCGCCGCCAACCACTCCCGATGCGGCCACCCACAACTATACGGGGACCGTCACCGACCGCTTCACGGTTTTCGGGGGCTTGCTGGAAAACACGGTTTCCGAGACGCGTTTCGGCGCCAGGGTGTGGGGCCAGGGCGCGGAAGACATGACGCTCGCGCCCACGGGGCGGAGCGGCAACTACTTCGCGCAGCAGCACACCGACGCGTCCCGCCTGGGTTGGGCGCCGAGTTACCTGTTCCGCTCGCTCAAGTGGATGGGGACGCACGCCTACAAGTTGGGCGCTTATGTGGGGCAGAGCAAGGACAACGGGCAGGTGATCGACCAGCCCATCGACATAGTCAACCAGTGGAACCAGTTGACCGAACAGATCGCGTTCACCGCCGGAAAGGCCTTTTCGCTGGAAGATACGGAGTACGCGTTTTACCTGCAGGACCACTGGACCATCTCGCCGCGGCTGGCGGTGGACATGGGAGTGCGCACGGAATCGCAGGAAGTGTCGCAGACGTTTCGCGTGGCGCCGCGGGCGGGGCTGGCGTGGTCGCCGGTAGATCGTTGGGGCACGGTGATTCGCATGGGGTTCGGGTTCTTCTACGACCACGTGCCGCTGAACGTTTACTCGTTCAAGCTTTTCCCGAAGGCGGTCGAGACCTTTTACGACGCCGCGGGCCAGGTCACCGCCGGGCCGTTCTTTTTCGGCAACGCGCTGGACGTGGTGAACGTGCGCATCCCCTTCGTTTTCCGGAAGGCCGGGCCGGGAGACTTTTCGCCGCAAAGCGCCACCGGGAGTCTGCAGATCGAGCAACCGGTGGGGCGCTCTGTGCGGCTGCGGCTGAGTTACATCCACAACCAGTCGGCGGGGCTGGTGGTGATGAACCTGGTCGATCCCGATCCGGTAACCATGAACGGAGCGCGCGAGTTGATCGGAAGCGGCCAGGCCCGGTTCCGGCAGTTCGAGGCGACCGCGCGCGTGCGGCTGAAGCCGGACCGGCAGATCTTCGTCTCCTACGTGCACAGCTACGCGCGCGGCGATCTGAACGATTTCAATAACTTCCTGGGCAGTTTCCCGCTCCCCGTCGTGCGGCCCAACTTCAACGGCCGCCTGCCGGGAGAGCTGCCGGACCGGTTTCTGGCGTGGGGGACCGTGCAATTGACGCGCAGCGTGCGAATTCTGCCGGTGGTGGAGTACCGCAACGGCTTTCCGTATTCCACCCTGGACGCGGCGCAGAATTACGTGGGCGTCCCCAACCAGAACCGCTATCCCAACTTCTTCGCGCTGGACGCGCGCGCATCCAAGGACATCAAGGTCAACCCCAAGTACAGCGTGCGGCTGTCGATATCGGGATTCAACCTGACGAACCATTTCAACCCGGAGTCCTTGCACAACGACATCGCCGATCCGTTGTACGGGGTGTTCTTCGGACAGCGCCAGCGGAAGTTCACGGTGGACTTCGACGTGCTGTTTTAGGTCTCCGGCCGCGTGGTTCGGTGCCCTTGCCGGAGACCATTCCCTCACGGTCCTGGCTCCGAACGGAGCCGCGAACGTCAGCGAGCGGTTTCGCAATAGCACCGGACCTCGCGGTCATGGTACTAGTGCCATGACCGCGAGAAACTGTTCCTTTGCCACGGGCCGCTCGCTCACGCTCGCGGTTCTGTCCGGAACCGCGAGCGTGAGCGAGCGGCCCGGTAATGGCACCAAATCACGCGGTCGAAGACCTGGCCAATCACCGAAACCTATCTACCTTCGAAGTGATAGACACCCGATTGGATCTCCCGCGTCCCCCATGGCAAGATCGCCTTCGCTGTGGCGTTCGGGGGAAGTTCGACGTCATAGATCAGTTCTCCGGAAGAAAGCTTCCACCTACTTACTATCTTACCTAACGGCGTGTTAAGGGTCGCGGCGGCGGAAGTTATGTCTCCCACCGGGGTGGGACGGAGAACGATCCGTTCTCCGGGTGGGCGCGAGAGGTCGAAATCGATTCCGGCGAGATAGCGGTAGAACCACTCCTCGGCGTGGCCCAGCATGAAGTGGTTCTGCGAGGAGCGGGGGCTGGCATCCCAGGCTTCCGTGAGGGCGGTGGCGCCGCTGGCCAGTTGCGCGGCGTAGCTGGGGGCTTCGGGGTTCGAGAGCATGTCGTAAATCACGTCGCTCCGGCCGCCCTCGGCGAGAGCCTGGAGCACGTAGTGGAAGCCGATGTCGCCGGCTGAGGTGTGGTTGTTGTGGGCGCGGATGTCGTCCACCAGGCGGGCGAGCGCCTGGGACCGGAAATTCTCGGGAACCATGCCGAGGGCCACCGGCATGGCGTTGGCGGTCTGGCTTCCGCGGTCGTAGCCGCCAGTCTCCGGGTGGAAGAGCTTGTGTTGAAACGCGGCCCGCACGCTCCGCGCGGCGGATTCAAACGCCGCGGCGTCCTCGGACTTATCGAGCAGCCTGGCGATCTTACTCAGCGTGCTCAGGTCCTGGTAGTAAGTCGCGGTCGCGGTCACATCCAGGCCAGTC
>Ga0182027_10009377_pt1 | contig 14077 bp, 15 predicted proteins | sample 712E1DmetaG_FD_121300 | JGI IMG/M metagenome (GOLD analysis project Ga0182027, IMG submission 121300) | Permafrost microbial communities from Stordalen Mire, Sweden - 712E1D metaG (Illumina Assembly) | ecosystem: Environmental > Terrestrial > Soil > Wetlands > Permafrost | place: Sweden...
CGCCGGGTTCACCGCCTGGCGCGCCGGCGCCTCCAACGACATCCACTCGACCTTTGGCGGGCCGCCTTTTGAGAACGCGGTCCAGGGCAAATTTCCTCCGCCGCCCGCTCCCCCGCCCTGAGCGCGTTATTTTGTTGTGACTGTTACATTTTGTTTATGTGCGTGCTTTTGCGCTTTGCTTTCGGGGATTTGTCCGTTATACTCCTTTCATTGCCAAAGCAGGGCGGTGTTGATGAATGAAATTCTAAAGTACTTGGAAATCGGCGTCGGGGTGGTCCTTCTCTTCGGGGCCGCCATCTTCGTCCACGAATTCGGCCACTATTGGGTGGCCCGCCGCCGCCGCCTCAAAGTGGAGGAGTTCGCCATCGGCTTCGGCCCCAAAATTTATGCCTGGAAGCGCGACGGCATCCAGTATTCGGTGCGCTGGATTCCGGCGGGCGGTTTCGTCAAGCTCCCCCAGATGGTCACTTCTTCCGCCATTGAGGGCGAATCCAGCAAGGAGGAACTTCCGCCAATTTCGTCGCTTTCCAAGATTCTCGTCGCGCTGTCTGGTCCGCTCATGAACGCCGCTTTTGCCGTGGCCATTGCCAGTCTCATTTATTATGTCGGCCTGCCCGTGCTGGTCAACCCCTCCAAGATCGGCTACGTCGAACCCGATTCCGCGGAGGCCAGGCTGGGGATCCAGGAGGGCGACAAAATCGTGGCCATTGACGGCAAACCGGTCGGCTCCTGGGAGGAAGTGTACCGAAGCACCATCCTGGCGTTGACCAACGTGATTCCCGTCACCATCGAACACGAAGGCAAGACCAACACCTACGCGTTAAGGGCCGACACCACCAACGCGGTCGAACTGAAAATGCTCAACCTCAATCCCAGTGAACTGGTGGTCATTGGCGCCCTTCTTCCGGGAAGACCGGCCGAGAAAGCCAGCCTGAAAGTGGGCGACAAAATCCTCGAATTCGCCGGCGTCCGCATCAGCAGCACCCCCCAATTCACCAATCTGGTCCAAAAATACCCGGACCAACCGGCGCCCATCGTCGTGATGCGCGGCGCCAACCGCTTGACCTTGAGCGTGACGCCACTCTTGGATCCCGCGACCAAAGTGAGCCAGATTGGAGTCCGGCTGGGCATGGGCAAAGACGTCTATGTGCTGGAGCACCCGACGCCGTATGCGCAAATTACAGAGGTCCTCATTCAGTTGACCGGCACGATCAGCGCCCTCGTTCATTCCCATTCCAGCGGGGTCAAGCCCAGCGATTTGGCCGGCCCGGTTGGGATCATCAGTTTTCTGGCCGTCAAAGTGAACACCGACTACCGGCTGGCGCTGGGCTTTCTGGTGATGCTCAATGTCAACCTGGCCATCATCAACATGCTTCCAATTCCCATTCTGGATGGCGGCCACATCCTCATGGCCGTCTTGGAGCGGATTCGCCGCAAGCCCCTGGACGTTCGCCTCGTCGAATACGTCACCACGGTTTTTGCCGTCCTTCTCATTTCCTTCATGCTCTACGTGACGTTCTTCGATTTGAAACGGCTTCCTCTCATCCGGAGCCTCTTCAACCAGGAATCTCAAATCGAGCAGCCCGTCAAAACCGCGCCACCTCCGGCCAATCCAGCCCCGTAACCCGATGCGCTACTGCCAGTCGCCTTTCTTTTACCAGCGGCGCCGCACCCGCGAAGTCGTGGTCGGCGATCCCGCCAACGGCGGCGTCATCCTCGGTGCCGATCATCCCATCGTCAAACAGTCCATGATCACCTGCGACACCATGGACACCGCCGGGTGCGTCAAGCAAACTCTCGAACTGGTCGCCGCCGGCTGCCAGATCGTCCGCATCACCGCCCCCGGCGTCCGCGACGCCGCCAACCTCCAAAACATCGCCGCCGAACTCCGCGCCCGCAACTGCCGCGTCCCCCTCGTCGCCGACATCCATTTCAAGCCCGAAGCCGCCCTGGAAGCCGCCCGGTGGGTCGAGATGGTGCGCGTCAACCCCGGCAACTACGCTGACAAGAAGAAATTTGCCGTCCGCGAATACAGCGACGCCCAATACGCCGCCGAATTGGCCCGCATCGAGCAGCAATTCACCCCCCTGGTCCTCCTCTGCCGCCAACTCGGACGCGCCATGCGCATCGGCGCCAATCACGGTTCCCTGAGCGACCGCATCATGAACCGTTACGGCGACACCCCGCTGGGCATGGTCGAGAGCGCCCTGGAATTTGCCCGCATCGCCCGCCGGCACGACTACCACAACTTCAAATTCTCCATGAAGGCCAGCAACCCCAAGGTCATGATCGAGTGCTACCGCCTCCTGGTCGCCCGCCTGGAGGAACTCGGACCGGATTGGAACTATCCCATTCACCTCGGCGTGACCGAAGCCGGCGAAGGCGAGGACGGCCGCATCAAGAGCGCCATCGGCATTGGCTCCCTCCTATGCGACGGCCTGGGCGACACCCTCCGCGTTTCCCTCACCGAAGATTCCCCCCATGAGATCCCCGTCTGCACCGATCTCCTGGCGCAAATTCCATTATTGATCGTCAGCGCCGCCGACGCGCCCAATTTTCCAATGCTGAGATCGGTCGGATCGGTCGGGCCAGACAATCCGCAATCCGCAATCCGAACTAACATGAAAAAGAGTCCACAGAAGGAAACGAAGATAACGAAGGAAGAGGCCCTTTCCTCTTCGTTACCTTTGTTGCCTTCTGTTCAAAATCCGCAATCCGCAATCCGCAATCCGCAATCCGCAATTCTCCCCCCTCCCTTCGACCCCTTCGCCTTCACGCGCCGTGCATCGCCGGAAATCGAGTTGACGGACTCCGTCAAATGCGGCGGCGAACAAACCGTCCGCGTCGTCGTCACTCGCGCCACCTGGGAAAACACCGCCCCGCGAATCCGGCCCAAAGACGACGTCCGGCCCGAGGCGATTTACGAAGACCTCAACGTCCAGGAAATTGATCCGGCGTCCGATTTCCCCGTCCATTGCGAAACGCAACTTGTCACGGTCAAGGATGATGTGGAACTTCCCGCCATCGCGGCCTTTCGCCTTCTGGCTTCCAAGCTCAAGGCGCTGGGCCGCAACAACCCCATTTTGCTCAAGGATTGCCTCCGGTTCGAGGCCGCGCCGCTGGAGCCGCGAATCGCCCTCCTGCGGGCTTCCGTCGTGATCGGTTCCTTGCTGGCCGACGGCATTGGCGACGCGATCCTGATTCGCGGCGAACCGGGCGCCGGCCAAAGCCTGCGTCTGGCCTACAACATTTTGCAGGCGGCCGGCTGCCGCAGCTTCAAGACCGATTACGTGGCCTGCCCGTCCTGCGGCCGGACTTTGTTCAATTTGCAGACCGTTACCGCTCGCATCAAAGCGCGCACCGCGCATTTGAAAGGAGTGCGCATTGCCATCATGGGCTGCATCGTCAACGGCCCCGGCGAAATGGCCGACGCGGATTTTGGCTACGTCGGCGGCGCTCCCAACAAGATCAACCTCTACGTCGGCAAAACTCCTGTCAAGTTTAACATCCCCGAGGCCGAGGCCGTGGACCGCCTGGTGGACCTCATCCGCGAGCACGGCAAGTGGCGGGAACCCGAACCGGAACCCGCCGCGTCCGTTCACCGTTGACGGGCATTGCCTGCCTGACAAAGCCGTTTCCAGATAAGAGACGCAGATTCACGCTAATGTTGCTTTCGACCGCCTTGCCGGTTACATTCACGCCATGAAAGCGGTTACCATTTTGGAAGCCCAGGGACAGCTTGGACATCTCATCGCTGAGGCTTGCCGCGGCGAATTAGTCGTGCTCACAGACGGAGACAAACAGGTGGCGTTGGAGCCGAGAAAGCCGTTGGACTTGGAGGAAGACAGCCCGGAATTGGAGGCCGAGTTGTTGCGGGCGGTAAAGGGGCCTCATTCCCCATTCGAGGAAGACGAATTGCGGGAATTGGCAAACAAGACTCTTAGTCAATTTCGCGCAGCTTTGCAGCGTCCGCCAAGTCTTGCGGACGCGCGGCGGCCAGCTTGTTTTGCACGAGCAATTCCTTGCTGATGACACAAACCGGCAGGCCGTCCAAGCGGGTTTGGACACGGGTTTTCCATGCCTCCTCGAAGGAAACCGCCGCGACGGAAGTCAGGATGTCAATTCGATTGGGCGGGCGGCCCAGTTGGATGACCATTTCGGGCGCGCGAAAATCGTCCTCGTTGAGACCCAGGCCGGCAAATCCAAAATCGCTGACCGCTGCCGCGACCAGCGCGGCATTTTCAGCCGATGTGTCAATTAAAAAATCCACGTCCCCCGTATAGCGCGGATGGCCGTGAAGGGCGACAGCATGCCCGCCGACCAGCAGGTACTTAATCTTCCTGGAGTTTAATAATTCGACAAACTCTCTCAAGTCTTTGCTCAGTTGCATGGGGATGTTGGGCTGCGACAAGGTCAAAAAGAATTTCCAGGCGCTGTTCCGGCGTCAGCGACCGGTAATACTCGCGATCCGCCTTCTCCGCCTCGGCAAAGGAATGAAATATGCGGACGACCTTTTCCATGCCGCCAGCATACCACGCCGCTGGCCCGATGCACGGAATTATTTTGACGTGTGCTCATCCCTCGCCCAGCGCGGCGCCGCGTCCGCGGGGAATTCTTTCCAGATGATAAATCAGGAAGCCATGCAGGAACCGGCGGATTTCATCAGCCTGCGCGGCGCTCAACCGCAGCCGGAAAACGGCGTCCCATTCCACTTCCGCCATCCGGCCGAGAATTTGCCGCGCGCCCGCGCTCAATTTCGTCTCCGCCAGATTTGGCCTCAAGCCCAGGCCGTCCAGCAACTTCATTTCGAAGGCAAAAATGGTTTGCGGCTGGGCCGGCTGTTTGGGCAGCGCCGCGAGCAGGCTGGTGAATTGACCGAACAAGTCGCCCAGCGGCGCTTCCGTTTCGGTGGTTTGCTCGATGAGCAGGGCGCAGTAGGAAGCCTGCCGCAGATGCGCCAGGTCCTGGCGCAGGCCGGGGTGCGTTTCCAGCAGTTTGACTTCGCGCAAGATATGCAACTCGGACCGCCGGCTGCGGGCAAAACTCAAATCCGCCAGATAAAAAAGATCCAACTGCCCGCGAAACGGCGAGCGGTCGCGCCGCGCCCCCTTGGCCACCGTCGCCAGGCGGCCCAGGCCCTCGGTCAGCCAGTGGACAATCAGGCTCGTGTCCGTCAGCGGTCGCGTGCGCAAAACCACTCCGGTGGCCCGCTCGCTGTTCATGTTTTCGGAGGCCGGTCCCTGCCCGCCGGCGGGAGCGCCGAGAGCGTATGGCCGGCCTGCCCCGGCGAAATGGCCCCCAGGCTGATGACAAATTTGATCCCGTCGGCGACCGACATGTCCACTTTGACCAGCGCGCTCTCCGGGAACAGCAGAAGAAAACCGGAGGTCGGGTTGGGAGTGGTGGGAACGAAAACGCTGATCCATTTCTCCGCGCCGGGATTCGGTTGTTCGCCGGTGACAAATCCAATGGTGCGCGAGCCGGGGTGCGGGAAGGGCACGAGCACCACTTTCTGGAAAGCGGATTTGTTGCTCGAAAACGAATCGTTGACCTGTTTGACAGTGGCATAGATTTTGTTGAGCAACGGAATGCTCATCAAGGCATGGTCCATCCATTTGATCGCTTTGCGCCCCAGATAATCGCCGCCAAAACGCCCGACCAGGCAAATCAGAAACACCGCCAGCAGCAACGCCAGAAAACTGTAATACCAATACATCTTCCCCCCGTCCATGACCGTGGCATGCGTCCAGTCCTTGGGCAGAAAAAACAGCAGCCAGTCGGTCACGCTGGAAATGTGCTGAAAAAGCCAGACCACCACGGCAATGGAAATGATGCCGGGCATCGAAATCGCCAGGCCCGCCAGAAAATTGCGGCGCCACCGGTTGAGAAAACTATTTTCGTCGAGCGACATGATTCACCTTCTCCACTTTGCCCCAATCCAACCGCCGCGACAATGCCTTTAACACCCGGTTCTCCTCCTTTTTCATTTCCCGCCGCGCCGCCGGGCGCCGGTCGTCGTAGCCTTTCAGATGCAACATCCCGTGGACCACGTAGCGCGCCAATTCCAACTGCCAGGCCGCCCGAAATCGCGGGGCGCTGGCCACCGCGTCGTCCACCGATACAAAAATCTCCCCGCGCCATTCGCCCCGCCCGGCCCCTTCCTGGTAATCAAACGTAATCACATCCGTCGAGCCGGCATGGCCCAGAAATTCCTCATTCAAACGGGCCATCTCCGCGGCGTGGATGAAATAAACGCCCAATTGGCCGCCCGCCCGAAATCTTCCCTTCGCGCCGCCTTGCCCGCGCGGGCGCGGCCATTCCTCCAAAAGGCGCCCGACCCATTCCCGCACCAGCGGGAGATTGAGGCGCCGCGCCTTTTGCCGGTTGCACACTTGCAGGCAAACCGGGGGGCCGGACGAAACGATTTTGCTTCGGGCCATCGCCTATCCCCCGCTCCCGCCCGTGCTCCGCCGGGCATCCGCGGCGGCGGCGCGGCACCGGCCGCGATGTTCTTCGTAAGCCGCGATGATGCGCTGGACAAGCGGATGGCGGACGATGTCGCGGCGCGAAAACTGGATGACCGCGATGCCGTCAATGCTCTGGAGGGCGCGTTCCGCCTCGAGCAGGCCGGAATTCTTGTGGGCCGGCAAATCAATTTGCGTGGTGTCTCCCGTGATGACCGCCTTGGAACCCAGCCCCAATCGGGTCAGGAACATGAACATCTGTTCCGCCGTCGAATTTTGCGCCTCGTCCAGGATGATGAAGGCCTGGTTGAGCGTCCGCCCGCGCATGTAGGCCAACGGCGCAATTTCGATCACTCCGCGCTCCATCTGTTTTTGGATTTCCTCGGCGGGCAGCATGTCGTGCAGCGCGTCATGCAACGGCCGCAGGTAGGGCGTGATCTTTTCGTAAAGGTCGCCCGGCAGGAAACCGAGCGCCTCGCCGGCCTCGACTGCGGGGCGCGTCAAAATGATGCGGGCCACCTTTTCCTGCTGCAACGCCGCCAGCGCCATCGCCATCGCCAGATAAGTCTTCCCCGTTCCCGCCGGGCCGATGCCAAAGGTCACATCGTGGGCGCGAATGGCGTCCACATATTTCTTCTGCCCGATCGTTTTGGGCAGAACCGCCGCCTTGCGCGGGGACGTCTGTATCCGCTCCGCCAAAAGCGTCTGCAACGCCGCCACGCCGTCATTCTTCACCACGTTCAGCGCCTGCGCAAACTCGCGGTTGCGCACCACCCCGCCCGCCTTCAAGGACTTCTCCAGCACATGGAACATCTCCCGCGCCCGCTCGATGTCTTCGACCGCGCCCTCCAGTTTGATCCAGTCCTCGCGCGCCACCGCCTTGACGGCCAGCTCCTCCTCGAGCGCCTGCAGATTGCGCGGTTCGTGGTTGAACAACTGTTGCGCCAGGCGCGGATTTTCAAAATGCACGGTTTCGGTCGGCATGAATCAATGGCTTCCTCCCCTTCTCATAATCATAATCCTAATCTTAATCTTAATCTTAATCTTAATCTTACTCTTACTCTCAATCTTACTCCCAATCTCAATCTCTGCGCGCCAATTCCTTCCGCAATTTCGCCGCCACTTCCGCCAGCGCCTCGGGCAGCACCGTCGTCCCGCCCAGCACCGGCATGAAATTGGTGTCCCCGTTCCAGCGCGGCACCACATGGAAATGCAAATGATCGGTGATGCCCGCGCCCGCCACCGTGCCCAGGTTCAACCCGATGTTAAAGCCGTCCGGTTTCATCACCCGCGAGAGCGCGTTTTGGCAGCGGCGCGTCAACTTTATCAAGTCGCACATTTCCTCCTCGGTCAATCCGTTCAGATCCGGCGTTTTTGTGTAAGGAACGACCAGCAAATGGCCGCCCGTGTAAGGATAGCGATTGAGCACCGCGAAACACGTCCGCTCCCGCGCGATGACATAATTGCCCTCATCGTCCTGCGATTGGGCGATTCGGCTGAAGACCCCGGCGCCCGCCGGGACCGGTTTAGGCCCCAGAATATAGGCGATACGCCACGGCGCGTGCAACGGTTCCATCTTCAAAACGCTACCCGTTCCCCGCCCGGATGTCAAAATCCCCTTTCATCATTTTCTCACGGCTGGCTCATGAAGACGGAACTTTGGAGGGAAAGGCGCAGAATTCCGTCCCGCGCCCGTCCGAAGGGGTGCAGGACAAAATTCTTCACCTTCCTGGTAGGGCAGAGATGCCGCTCTGCCCTGAATTCTTGGGCGGCGCGGCAGCACCGCCCTCTACCGGGTCGCGAAAGTTTTTGTCCTGCTTCCAAGCGAAATCGGCGGGATGCGCGGAAGGGGGTTGAAATTCTGAAAACTAATAGTAGATTGCCTCGGGTATTTAATCGTGACTACGGTTAGCTTAAATGAAGTCGGCTGGCTCCTGATGTTGATGCCTTTGGGTGTCGTTCTGGGAATTGCCGTGTTGCTGGCCTATTGCGACCGGCGGAAGTGGCGGCTTGCCGGCCTTCTTTCTGAGGGCGTCACCGCGGATGCGGCCCCTCTTCCGGAGGACGGAAAGCCTGGGGCGGGGTTGTCGTTGTTCGAGCGGCCGGCGTGCTGGCTGGCGGTCAAATGCAAAAACGCGGCGGCGGTGCAGGCGGCGCTGAATTTGCGGCACCCGGCGCCGTGTTCGTGGGAGGAGGGCCTGGTGGAAACGAGCGCGGGCAAGTTGTTTGTGTCGCGCCCGATTTCCGGGTGGGTGCTGGTAGTGGGACCGGGCTTGCCCGAACCGGCGGATGATGTGGATGTTTGTTACCGGTTCTTGCGGGAACTGAGCCGCAAGCTGGGGAACGTGCAGTTTTACAGTGTCAATCGCGTGCTCAACCATCATGCCTGGGCGCTGCTGGAGGATGGCAAGGTGTACCGCGCTTACGCGTGGGCGGGGCGGACTTTGTGGAATGAGGGGTTCGTCACGGCGGCGGAAAGGGAACTGGGCATGGTTTGCTTTGATTACGGATGTCAGGCCAACGCGCCCGGCTTCCGGGAAGCGCTGGCGGAGGACACGGAGAAGCTCAACCAGTTGGCCGGACGATGGAGTTTGGATCCGGCGGCGATTCCGCCATCGAGTTGGAGGAGCCAGGGGATCGTGGGTGAGGTTTCGCAAGCCCGGCTGTATTGATTGGAAAGAGTTCTTTTGACATGAACCCGCCGGTTGAAAGTTGACCCATTTATCGAGCCGGAGGCTCGACGCTACACTCATGAACCCGCCGCCTGAAAGTTGCCCCAATTGCGGGGCGGATGTTCCGCGCAACGCCAAGGCCTGCCCGGCCTGCGGAGCGGATGAAAAGACGGGGTGGTCGGAGGAGACCTATGCCGACGGGCTGAATTTGCCCGATGAGTCCTTTGATTATGATGAGTTTGTGGACCGGGAATTTGGGAAGAAGAAAATCCTGCCTCACGGCATCAGTTGGTTTTGGTGGGCGGTAGCGGCGGTGCTGGCCGTGCTCTTCGCCGTGGCGATTATTAAATGGTGACGCCGTTTGCATTCCGCAATCCGCAATCGAGTCACGGCTCGACGGAGTCTCGCCCTACCGTCGTTTGCAATCCGCAATCCGCAATCCGCAATCCGCAATTCCTCCCCTTCACTTCTTCAGATCGTCGAAGTAATTCTTGACGGCGCCTTGATAGGCGCGGGGGACTTGGTCCTGGTTCAGGGCGCTCTGGGCGTCGCTTTGGGCGGCGGTGGCGGCTTGCTGGAATTCGACGGTGCTCGTGCCTTTGATGCTCACTCCCTTGAGGGTGATGCTCGGCATGGGTCCGCCCGGCACGAGTTGGCCATTGACTTTTGTGGGGTTCAAATTGTCGGCCAGTTGGGCCTCGCCCCGGTCGGTCAAGCCGCGCGAATCGGTGTCGGGGCGGACAATCCCGGTGTTGTCCCACGAGGCGCTCATTTCCGGATAGAGCGTGGAGTCGTCCGGCGTCCAGCCTCCGACGCCGCCGTTGCGGCCCGTGCCGGCCTTGAGCTTGTTGCCGGCGCCGCCGCGAAGGCCGCGGCTCTGGCCGAGGCAGGACTCCGCTTTTTGCAAGGCGGCCAGGGAGGCGCTCAGGGCCTTGGCATCGCCCATTTCGGACATGATCTTCTCCAGTTCCTTGGAGGCGGAGGCGAGGGATTGGGCGGCGTCCGGTTTTTCACCGGCCCGCAATTGTTGGGCGGCTTGCTTGAGGAAATCGGCGGCTTGGCCGTAGGGGGCGGCCGGGTCAACGGCGCGGGCGACCTCATCCAAAATTTTGGCGGCTTCTTCGGGGACGAGGGCGCCGGATTTGAGCTTGTCAATCATCTTTTGCAGCGTGCCCTGGGCGGCTTCGGCCTGGCCGAACTGGAGTTGTTCGGGAAGGTCTTTGCCCGGGTGGCCGGCCTGCTCTTGAAGTTTCTGCAAGGTCTGGGCCATTTCCTTCAGTTTGTCCAGGTCGGTCGTGGCGGCGTCCAGGTCGCGGCGGAAGGCGTCCATCTGGCTGGATTGCAGGGCGGCGATGGCGCTTTCCAAGTCCGGGAGCGGCTGGCCCATTTCGGCGGCTTGTTTGGCGATGTCGGAAAGGGACTGGGACATTTGCTCGCGGGCGGCGCTGGCGCCGGGGGAATCGCCCTTGGGCATGCTGGCCAGGGCCTTCTGGGCGTTTTGAAGGTCGGCGGCGAGTTTCTCCAGTGCCTCGGGGGTGTCGGCGGATTTGCCGAGGGATTTTTGAAGGGCTTCCATTTGCTTCTGCGCGGCGGCGTCGGCGGGGCTGCGGCTGGCGTCGCGCCCGGCCTTTTCGAGAGACTTGAGGGCGGGGATTTGCTGACCCAAGTCTTTTTGCTGCGACTTGATCTTCTCGCTGACGTTGGCGAGGTCTTTGAGGGCGTCGCTGCGGGTGAGGGAAACTTTGTCCAGCTTCAAGGCCAGTTCCTCCACGGCTTGAAGGGACCGCTCGGTGGGCGGGAGAAGCGGGTCGCGGTGTTCGAGGTTGCGGCGGGTGACATCAAGCAGTATTCGGCCGGCTTCCTTGACGGCTTTGGCGTCCTGTTGTTTTTGGAGGAATGCCTGGGAGCGGTATTCGGGCAGGAATCCCAGCCCGGCGCTCAAGGCCAGCGCCGCCAGGGTCCAGCGGGTGACGCGCGGCAAATGGAAAGGGATGAGTTTGCGCGGGTCCAGCTTGGAAGCGAAACGGGCGGCATCGGCCACGATGAGGACGCGCCAATTTTCGCTGGCGCCCGATGCGCCCAGTTCCAAGGCGGTGCTGAGACGTTCCTGAAGGCGCTGGTTGTCGTCCACCCAGCGGGCGGTTTGTTGCAGGGTCGGTTTGTGGAACCAGCCGAGAAGGAAGCCGCCCACCGTCAGCAGGCCTGCCAATGCGGCCGCGCCCGACAAAACTTCTGGCGGAATGGGGGCGAGCTTGAAGGCGGCCAAGGCGATGAGCCATACGACGGCCCCGGCGAAGAGTCCGCGCCAGAGGCCGTTCCAGGCGCCCGACCAGCGCCGCCGCGCCGCCGCGCGAGCGAGAGCACTTTGAATGGATTCGAGTTGGCTCATGTCCGGGTTAATGTGCCCCAACGGCTCCTCTTTGGCGAGCAAAAAAGAACTTGCTTTTTTTCATTGCGTCCGGGAGGCGGCGGCATTATGCTCGGTTCCGATCTCACACCAGCTTTGGCTGGCGACTTTTCGCGTTAGAAAATTAAACAGAAACAACTATGAAAAACAGAACACTCCTTCAGGCCGCGATTGTCGGCGGCCTTCTCGTTTCCACTGCCGCCATCGTTTCGGCCCAAGACTGGCCCCAATGGCGCGGCGCCAACAACGACGGCAAGGCGGCCGGCTTCAAAGCCCCCGCCACATGGCCGGCACAACTGACCCCGAAATGGAAACAGACCGTCGGCGCGGGCGACACCACCCCGGCCCTGGTCGGCGACAAGCTGTTCGTATTGTCGCGCGTGGGCGCTGAAGAAAATGTCATCTGCCTCAACGCCGCCGACGGCAAGGAAGTCTGGCGGCAGAAGTATGCCGCGCCCACGGTGAGCGGGCCGTCGGCCAGAGGCCACAGCGGGCCGCGCAGTTCGCCCGCGGTGTCCGACGGCAAGGTGGTCACGTTCGGCGTGACGGGCATCCTGACCTGCTGGAACGCGGCGGATGGCGCCCAGCTTTGGCAGAAGAAAGATGCCACGACCTGGCCCCAGTTTTACACCGCCGCCTCTCCGATCATCACGGATGGGATGTGCGTGGCGCAGGTGGGCGGCAACATGGACGGCGGCGTGGCGGCTTATGACTTGAAAACCGGCGACCAGAAGTGGAAGTGGACGGGCGCAGGCCCCGGCTACGCTTCCCCGGTGGTCATGACGGTCGGCGGCACGAAGATCATCGTCGCGATCACGTCCAAGAGTGTGCAGGGGATCACATTGGCGGACGGCAAGGGGCTTTGGACGACGCCCTTCACTGTGGCGGGCATGGGCTACAATGCCTCGACGCCCATCGTGGACGGCGACACGCTGATTTATGCCGGCCAGGGGCGCGGGATTCACGCCGTCAAAGTCGCCAAGCAGGGCGACACATTCGCCACCACGGACCTTTGGAGCACGCCCAACACGCTGTCGCCCCAGTTCAACACGGCGGTGCTCAAGGACGGCTTCCTCTACGGCCTGACGCAGCAGAACGCGTTCTTCTGTGTCAATGAGAAAACCGGAGCGGTGGCATGGTCGGATGCGGCCAACCGGGGCACGCCCGCGGGCTACGGTTCGGTGGTGGATGCCGGGTCGGTCCTGCTGGCTCTGACGCCGGCGTCGCAGCTTTACGTGGTGCAACCCAGTGAGAAGGCATTCACCCAGGTGGCCAGCATCAAAGTGGCCGACACGCCCAGCTACGCCTCCCCGGTCATTTCCGGCAACCGCATCTTCATCCGCGACAGCGATTCCGTCTCGATGTTGACGGTGGAATAGCGCCAAAGGCCGGGTGAAGCCCGTGTAGAGTCGAGCCTCCGGCTCGACAGGAGCAACCCGGAGAGCCTTTGGTTGACAATTGCAGATGGTGGCGGCCGGTTCGGTGTCGAACCGGCCGCGCCATTTGGAAGGGAAACGCATGAGATCAAAACAACTGGCGAACGTCTTAATCAAGATTCTGGGCCTTTCACTTGTCGTTCACGGCATCCCAGGCGTCATCGGTGTCTGGTACAGTTCCCTGTTCAATGGTCTGCAATTGGTCCTTTTGCCGGCTCTCGGCATTTTCCTCATCGTCAAGAGCCGGGTCATTGCGGAGTTCCTGTTCAAGAATGAAGATGAATAGGGGGCTGTCACCAGTACTGGTGACTGGCGGGAAATGGGGGATGGGGTAAGCTGAGGGTGTTGAAGGTGTGAAACGCAGTGTTCCGTGTGTGTGAAATGGCGTATGTCTGCGGCGCCGCACCCCAACGCAAAGAATAAAAACTTTGTTCTCATACACTGAGGCCGGGCGAAAGCCCGGCTTTTTTGTTTTTCCCGTTCCAACATGAAATCATTAACCGAGCATCTGTGGTTCGAGGTTCCCAACCGGCGCGGCTTTGTCAACATCACCGGCGCGGTGGAGAAGCTGGTCGAGAAGAGCGGCGTGGCCGAGGGCCTTTGCCTGGTCAACGCCATGCACATCACGGCGTCGGTCTTCATCAATGACGCCGAAGAGGGGCTGCTGCATGACTACGATGTGTGGCTGGAAAAACTGGTGCCGCACGAGCCGGTCAGCGGCTATCATCACAACCGCACCGGGGAGGACAACGCGGACGCGCACATGAAACGGCAGATCATGGGCCGGGAAGTGGTGGTGGCGATCACGCGGGGGCGGCTGGATTTCGGCCCGTGGGAACAGATTTTCTACGGCGAGTTCGACGGGCGGCGGCGCAAAAGGGCGCTGGTGAAGATCCTCGGGGAATGAGGCGCGCTGGGCGGTGGTGTGCTGGCAACGAAAGAACGGGTACAGGACAAAATCTTCGTGTCTTCGGTAGGGCGGCGCTGCTGCGCCGCCCAAGAATTCAGGGCAGAGCAGCAGCCTGCTCCTTACACGCATTTTTCATCGCGCTGCCTGCTTGGCCTGTCGGCGCAGTCGCCAGCCCCAGGTTAGGTCCG
>Ga0182027_10009378_pt1 | contig 14076 bp, 13 predicted proteins | sample 712E1DmetaG_FD_121300 | JGI IMG/M metagenome (GOLD analysis project Ga0182027, IMG submission 121300) | Permafrost microbial communities from Stordalen Mire, Sweden - 712E1D metaG (Illumina Assembly) | ecosystem: Environmental > Terrestrial > Soil > Wetlands > Permafrost | place: Sweden...
GAAGGGGCGAAAGCCGACGCCCTGCACGATGCCACGCAGGCGAACTTGAATGCGCCGGCGGAGAGCGGTGGGAGGGACGGGCATCTTATTCGATTCTAGTGCGGGGGCCGCAGCGGATGTAGATGGGATTGATCACGCGGGTGACCAGAAGGGTGAGCGGCGCTCCCAGGAGGAGCATGGGGAGGGCCAGAAGTATCTGCCAGAGGGGGCTGGGGTTGCGGAAGACATGCCGCAGCAGGAGCTGGGCGAACACGGCGGCAAGCGCGGCGGCGGCGAGCGGTCCCAGCGCCACGTGAAGCGTGCGCAGGCGCCAGACGGCCGCCAGCGCGGGCAGGAGGGCGATGGCGGCGCAGACTTTCAGGGCGGTGGACAGGCGCAGCGCCTTGAAGGCCGAGTGGCTGGCCACTTCCAGGGATCTCTTCAGAAGGTCCAAACCGGGGCTGGCGGTGGTGCTGGCCGCGAGCTGTTCGATGGCGCGGAATCGCCAACCGGCGGTTTGGGAAGAAACCGGAAAGCCGGTCACGCCGGCCTGGAATTCCTGGGCCATCATACGGTAGCCGCTGAGCATGAGGGCATCGGCTTCCACGTCGCTAAAGGCGTCGAGATCGGTGCGGATATCGGCCAGCAAGGCTTGCACGTCCTTGCGGATGCCGTAGGTGGTGAGAACGGCTCGGGGTTCGGGGGTGGAAGGGTCGGGGCAGCCCAGCCAGTCCACGGGGTCGCCGTCCAGATCCTTGCGGAGGTGCACATAGGCGAAGCCGCGCAGCAAGCCGGCATCCTGGAGCGCGGAGAGAAGCTGGTACTGCTGCTCGCGGCAGCGGGCCTGCAAGACGGAGACGGAGCGGAGGGCCACGCCGATGGCGTCGCCGGCGGGCCGTTTTTCGACGCCGGCGCGCCCCATGGCGTCACTGACCAGGAGGACCTCGCAACCCTGCTCGAGCAGGCCGGAGGCGCCCTGGTTATCGAAGACCCCGCCATCCACCAGGCGGGCCTGGTAACGCTCTTCATAGAGGCGGTCGAACATCGGGGGATCGAAGAGGCCGGGGACGCAGGCGGAGGCAGCCACCGCGCGGCCCAGGCGGATGCGGCGAAACGGCGGAGGGGCGTCGTCATAGTACATGCGGCGAAGGCGGCGATTGGCTTCGATTCGATTTTCAATGCCGCCGGCCGGAGGTTCGCCCATAAAGGTGGCGGTGAACTGCCAATTGTGGCCGGTGTTGAGGGTGGTGGCGTTGAGGACCAGAATGGGAACCTTGTGGGCGCGGCGCCAATTGTCGCAGCGCGGGTCGAAGGAGGCGCCGGCGGGAAGGCCGGCGGGGACGATCAGGAGGTCGCGGACGTAGCGCCGGCGCGCGCCGTGCTTTTCGTCGCGGACGCGCGAATACAGCTCGCGCTCGTAGAGATCCGCCAGGCGGTCGGTGGTGGTGGATTGCCGCGAGGCGACAGCCTTCCAGTTGCTGCCGGGTTCGAGGAACATGCGCGTGCGGATATCGCGCTGGACCCCGGCGAGGAAGCCGCTTTCGACGTTCTTCACGGCGGTGACATAATCCTCGCGGGCGATCTGGCCGTCGGGCTTGGTCTGGAGCAGGTGGCGCAGCTCGAGGTAGTAGTAGGCGCCGACGATGGAACCGCCCGACACGCAGGAGAGGACCTCGATGTGGCGGAGCATGTCGAGATCGGCCAGCCTGGCCAGGACGCCGATGTGGTAGAGGGAGGCGCGGAACCCGCCGCCCGAGAGGGCCAGCCCCACTTTGCCTAGGAACAACGTGGTGGCAGCCATGGCGCTGCCGCCGAGGAGGTCGTGGAGAACCGCGAAACCGGGAGCGTCGGCAATGCGCTCGAAGGGGATTCCGTCTTCGGCCGCCTGGAGCCGGACGATGTGGGCGATCTGGCGGGCGGTGGACTCCAAGCGCCAATTATCGGGCTGGCGGGCGGCGGCGCGCTGCATGAAGGCACGGGCTTCGGGAAAGCGGCGCAGGCCGAGGCAGGCTTCGCCCAGGGTGCAATCCAAGAAGGCAGACGGACCCACATGGGGCGCCAAATCGGCGAGGATCCGGGCGCGCACCGCCGACGCTTCCTGGTGAAGCGCCGGGGCGGCGGCGGCCAGAAGATCGAGGACGAAAGCGGTGTTAATGGCGGTATAGCCGAGGTCGGTGGCGATGCCCATTTGGTAGCCGGCGCGGTAATGCCGGAGGGCGTTTTCGAGATCCGCCGCGTGGCCGTAGGCGGACCAGCGCCGCTTGTGAATGCCGCCGAGAAGGCCTAAGGCTTCCTGGCGATGGCGGGGCGTCAGGGCGCCGGGGCGGGCCAGGAGATGGAGGAGCATCGCCTCGGCGTTCTTCAGACGCGCATCGAGGGGAAGGTCGGGGTCCTTATAGGTGGCGAGCGCGAGCTGGATTTCGGCGGCGGCGGCCAGCGCGGCATCCGGCTGGGCGCGGAGGAGGCTGAGGGCGATGGCAAAGACGCGGCGGGCGTGGCCGAAATCGTTCATTTCGAGCAGTCCGTTGGCGAGTTGGCACAAGCTTTCGGGCGAGAGGCCGCGGCGTCCCGCGATGATCTCCCTCGCCGCAACCACCTTTTCGTCGTCGATTCGCCGCATTGGGGGGCTCAGTTCCGGAGATTCCCGCAGCGCGGTTCCGAGAATTTCGAAGCGAAGCCAATCTCAGGGACAAAATGCTGATTCGATTGAAATTGAATGGGTTCGATTGCGGGCGATTTCGGCGGGATGGGCTGGCCTGTGGCGGTTTGTTCGAGTGGTGGCATATACCCTGGCTTCAAGGTAGCAGGGGGGCGGGCGAGGGCTGAGCCGGGATGGGTCGTAAGTCGTTTTGATACAGTTAGATGAGCGTTCGAGACTAGAGGGGATCGCCTTCGGAGAGCGTCAAGATCGTGTTGAGGAAGGCCTTCAGCTCGGGACACGCCGCCGCGACGGTGAGGTCCTTTCCCTGCAAGATCGCTCTTGCATCGCGTGTCTTGATGTAGTCCCGCACCTTGCCTCGCCTGAAGATCTCCTTGATGTGATAGGAGGGAGGGTGGGCGTGGTCCACGGATTCCGGCTTGCCGGCAGGGGCTGTCCCGTTGTGCTTCGCCAATGTTTGAACGGCAGGCCAATATGGGAGCAACCAGGCTTCGAAATCATGCTGTGCGACGTGGGGATGGAAACGGTCATTGGGACCGACCCAGCTTCGCATTTTCCGCTTCGCATCCGCGGCGTCTTGGAAGTCGTTCGTGCCTGTGTAGACATCCGTGAGTGCAATCACGTGGTCGGCGTCCGGATTTGCGCCACGCAGCAGAGCATCGACAACACGCTTCAGCTTGTCGCGTTTGGGGATTCTGCCGTCTTGCTTCATCGATAGCAGCCTGGGCATCTTACCCGGAAGCCTCGGGCCGAGGAACGCGCGAAGGTACGGGACAAAGACTCTCTCGGTTTCACCTTCCATCAGAATCGCGATCTTCATCCGCGCGCTCCCAGGCGGCCATTGCTCCAGAGTTCATCGAGGGTGTATTCCTTGAGCCATTGATCGAGATTCAGTTTGTCGGCCCAGGTCAGGGTGGAGGTTCCGTCCTCGGCTGCGTCCATGACCACCACTTCAGCAGGTTTGAGAAACCGGATGAGGCGATCGGAATGGGTTGCGACCACGATCTGCGACCTCTGCGCGGCTTCCCTCAACAGGCCGGCCAGCAGACTCAGCAATTCCGGGTGCAGGCTGACTTCCGGCTCGTCAAGCAAAGTCAGGGCGGTCAAGCCGGGGCTTTGCAAGAGCGTCGCCAGCCAGACGAAGCGTAACATGCCTTCCGAAACCTGGTTCATGTACAGCGGTTTGGAGAAGTTGTTGTCGCGCCATGTCATGGCGAGGGTGCCGGCGGCGACGGGCGGAAAATCCAGCTTCTTGAAGCCTGGAAACGCCGCCTTCAGGGAGTCTTCGACGGCTTCAAAGCGATCCGGCTCCGTTTCGCGAAGGGAGTAGAGGCAGGAGACCAAGTCCTCGCCGTCCTTGCCAGGCAACAGGGCGGGCCGCATGGGTTGCGGCAGACGCACCGGGGAGCGCGGCTCTACATTGAGGACGTGGTAGAAAGTGGATGAAGCCAACCGCTGGCGAAACTCTTCAGGCGCTTGGAACAGCTTGGGAACCTGGGAGAGCGAGGACTCCAGGGGGTTGTGCTCCCAGTTGGGGCGAACCAACCTGCCTACCAGCACTTCGAAATACTTGATGTCGGCTGCAGACGAATCAATGTGCAGGAAGGGGTGCGGGTACCCGGCGTGCCCCTGCTGCAATGTTTCCCTACCGATTAGATAGGCCGCACCCTGGGGCCGAAGGCTCAGGGAATAGTCGAGAGGCTCGTGGTTTGGAGCCTCCATGGAGATCCCGAACCCAAATTCGCTAGCCCGGTCGTAGGTCATCATCGCGGCGAGGCCGGACATATCGCTAACGGCGGTGTTCAGATTGCCGCGCGCGGAACTCGACAGGATCGAAAACGCATCGAGCAGCGAGGACTTGCCCACTCCATTTGCTCCGATCAGGACCGTCAGAGGCCGGAGTTCGAGATCCACCTTCGCGAGGCGGCGAAATCCCCTGACCGTCAGATTGAGGAAGCGTTGCACGGAGTTCTCCACTGGCTCATGATATTACTTTGCGCCGGCGGGAGGCCACTTTCAGTCTTGGCCCAGGGGGAACTTCTGGCGCACCAGGGCCATGGCATCGTCCGGAGTTGTGACGGTGGCTTCCAACTGGGCGTCTTCGACGGCGGTCAGGATCTCGGCGAACAAGGGGCCGGGGGGGTAGCCGGCGGCGATCAGGGTGGCGCCGGTGATTAGGGGCGGGGGTTGGAGGCGCTCTTCGGGAAGTTCGTCCAGCTTGTGCTTGACCAGGCGGTACGTCTCCAGGCGGCGGTTGCTGGCGAGGACGTCCAGGCGGTGCAATTCGAGGTGTTCGGCGAAGCGCGGCAGGCGCAGGAAGCGCTTGAGAGTGCTCTCGCGCATACGGGGAACGTCGGTGAAACGCATGTGGTTGGCGACCAGCGCCTCGATTTGCGCGGATTCCTCGCGCGAGAAGCGCAGCCGGGCGAGGATGGCGCGGGCGAGTTCCACGCCGGCCTCCACGTGGCCATCGAAGCGGATGCGGCCTTGCACGCGGAAGGCGGGCGGCTTGCCCACGTCATGCAGCAGGGCGGCCATGGCCAGCGCGGGGGTGGGGTGGTCCAAGCGCTCCAATAGCAGCAGCGTGTGCGCCCAGACATCGCCTTCGGGGTGGTATTCGGGCGGCTGCTCGACGCCTTTCATGGCGGCCACTTCGGGCAGGAGATCGGCGAGCATGCCGGAGGCGTCCAGGAGTTCGAAGCCGCGGCGGGCGCCGCCCTCGGTGAGGATGCGGACCAGTTCGTCGCGGACGCGTTCGGCGGAGACGCGCAGGATGGCGGCATGATTGCGGCGGATGGCCTCGAAGGTGGCCGGCTCGATCTCAAAGCCGAGGCGGGCGGCGAAGCGGACGGCGCGGAGGAGGCGCAGGTGGTCCTCGCGAAAGCGGGTGTCGGGGTCGCCGATGGCGCGGACGATGCGGCGGTCAAGGTCGGCGCGCCCGCCGACGAAGTCCAGCACGGCGCCATCGGCGGGGTCCAGCATGAGGCCGTTGATGGTGAAATCGCGGCGCAGAGCGTCCTCGCGCGGGCCGGTATCGAATTGCACGCTGGCGGGGCGGCGGCCATCGGCATAGCCGTGGTCGCTGCGGAAGGTGGCCACTTCCACGGAGGCGGAATCGCGGCGAACCAGGACCACTCCGAAGTGGGCGCCGACCAGGCCGGCATGGGGGAAAAGCTGGACGATGCGGCCGGGGAGCGCGCTGGTAGCGACGTCGAAATCCTTGGGTTTGAGGCCCAGCAGCAGATCGCGGACGCAGCCGCCCACGAGCCAGGCCTGGTGGCCGGCGTCGCGGAGGGTGCGGACGATATTGCGAGCGAGGGTTTCGGGTTCCATGGGGCGCGAGCGGCAGAGCGCGACCAGGGGGGCGCGCGCGGACGAGGGCGTCCGCCCCACATGGCCTGCCAGGTTACAGCTTAAGGCTTTTGAGGTACTCGCGGAAGGGGGCGCCGAGGTCGTGGCGGCGGAGGGCGAACTCGACGGTGGCTTCGAGAAAGCCGAGCTTGCCGCCGGCGTCATAGCGCCGGCCTTCGAAGCGGACGGCGTAGATGGGGCGGCTGCGAAGCAGGTGTTTGAGAGCGTCGGTGAGCTGGATTTCGCCGCCCGAGCCGGGGTCGACGGATTCGATTGAATCGAAGATCTCCGGGGTGAGGACGTAACGGCCGATGATGGCGAGGTTGGAAGGGGATTCGGAGGCTTTGGGTTTCTCGACCAAGTCGCGGATGCGGTAGACGCGGTCGCTCGATCCATTGTGGCGCACCGGTTCGGCATCGATGGCGCCATAAGAGGAGATATCCTCCGGGGGCACTTCCATGACGGCCAGGACGGGCGCGGAGAAGAAGCTGTGGACGTCCAGGAGCTGGCGCAAGCAGGGCGTCTCAGCCTCGATCAAATCGTCCGCAAGCACCACGGCGAAAGGTTCCTGGCCGACCATCTCCTTGGCTCGCAAGACGGCGTGTCCGAGACCGAGCGCCTCCTTCTGGCGGACGTAGGAGACGTTGATCATGTCGGAGATGCCGCGGACGATGGCCAGCAACTCCTTCTTGCCGCGGGTCTCGAGGATGTTCTCCAGCTCGAAGCTGACATCGAAGTGATCTTCGATGGCGGATTTCCCGCGGCCGGTCACGATGATGATGTTCCGGATTCCGGATTGAAGCGCCTCTTCCACCCCGTACTGGATGATGGGCTTATCCACGATGGGGAGCATCTCTTTCGGTTGGGACTTAGTGGCCGGGAGGAAGCGGGTGCCGAGGCCGGCGGCGGGGAAAACGGCCTTTCGGACTTTGTGATCCATCAACTAGCAGTTTGGCGCACGGCGCCGGCATTGGCAACTTCGGATTTGTGTTTCCCGGTTTCTCTATGGTATCTAGGTACGGGGAAACAACAGCCATGGCTTACGTAATCGCTGAACCTTGCATTGGCACAAAAGATACGGCCTGCGTGGACGCTTGCCCGGTGGACTGCATCCATCCCAAGAAAGACGAGGCCAAGTTCGCCGAGGCCGAATTGCTGTATATCGACCCGGTAGAGTGCATCGATTGCGGCGCGTGCGTGCCGGTGTGTCCGGTGTCGGCGATATTCGCGCTGGACGATCTGCCGGAGAAGTGGGCGGAGTTTACGGCGAAGAACGCGGCGTATTACGGGAAATAGCCGTCAGCCATCAGCCTTCAGCCTTCAGCTTTTCTTGCTTCGTCTTCGGCGAAGCGGCATTAGCTGATGGCTGAAGGCTGATGGCTGATGGCTATTTACGGACGGTACACGGCGCTGGCCAGGTCTGTTTCCCAGAGGCGGACGGACGCGACACGCAGTTCGGGTTTATCCTTGAAACCTTCGGCGACCTGGTCGTAGATGTGCTTGGCCATGTTTTCGGCCGAGGGGTTGATGGCGTCGAAGGGCGGCAGGTCGTTGAGCCATTGGTGGTCCATGCGGTCGAGGACGGCGTGGACGATCTTTTTGAGCGCCACGAAATCCACCAGCAAGCCGATTTCATCGAGGCGGGGACCCTCTACGGTCACATGGCAGCGGTAATTGTGGCCATGCACGTTCTCGCACTTACCGCGGTAATTCCGCAGGGCATGACCGGCGGCGAAACTCTCTTCAATAGTGACTTCAAACATCGAAAAACTTCTCCACGTCCTCTATTTCGGTGGTGAATCCATAGGGGGGCAGGCTGTCGAAGAAGACCTGGCCGTAACGCTGCTTGGTGATGCGATTATCCAGCAAGACGAGGACGCCGCGGTCGGGCTTGCCGCGAATGAGGCGCCCGAACCCCTGCTTCAGAGCGATGGCCGCCCGTGGAATCTGATAATCGTAGAACGGATTTCCCCCCGCCGCCCGAATGCTCTCGATGCGGGCGTTCACGACCGGATCGCTAGGTACGGCGAACGGCAGTTTATCTATGATAACGCAGCTTAGCCGCTCGCCTGGAACGTCCACGCCCTGCCAGAAAGAGGAGGTGGCGAACAGGACGCAGTTGGGGGTGGCGCGGAACTCGTCGAGCAATGCGCTACGCGGCCCCGTGCCCTGAAGCAGGGTGGGATATTCGATCTCGAAGGACACCATTTCGTAGATCAGGCGCATCTGCCGATAGCTGGTGAAGAGGACGAACGCGCGGCCGCGGCTGTGGCGCAAGATGCGCACGATTTCCTCGGCGGCGGCCTTGACGAATGCGGGACTGCGCGGCTCTGGCAGATGCTGGGGGACGTAGAGGAGCGCCTGCTTTTGATAATCGAAATGACTGGGGACGATCAGGCTGCGCGCATTGGCCGCGCCGAGACGCGCGCGGACGTAATCGAAGCCACCCGCCACGGCCAGCGTGGCCGAGGTGAGCACAATGGTGTCCACCCGGCTGAAGAGGCGTTCGGCGAGGATGCCCGAGACATCGACGGGGGTGGCCTGGAGGAAACAGCCGCGGTTGCGCCGCTCCACCCAATAGACGAACTCCTCCTCGTCGCTTTCCATCACGAAGCGAAGGCCCTGTTGAAGTTCCAGGGTGCGGCGGGAGAGCGGCAGGACCTCGTCGGGCGGGTCGTGCAGAAGCTTGAGGTGCGAGCCGATCAAGTCCAGCGCGCCGAGCAGGGCGGAGTAGACATCGTGGTTCTCCTCGCGGAAGGCGGCGCGGCCGTGGAAGGAGGCGCGGCGGTCGTCCTCGCCGAACAGGCTGAAGAAGCGGATGGCCATCTCTTCCAGGCGCTCGAGGATGCGGTCGAGCTCGGGCGCGCCGAACTTCTTGGCGCGGCCGACGGCGGCGACATCGCGGCGCAGATCCTGAAACTGGTAGTTACTGACGGAGACGCCGAAGTACTGGCCGGCGACATCCTCGATTTCGTGGGCTTCGTCGAACACGACGGCGTGGTACTCGGGGAGGATGCCGCCCTCGTGGGACTCGTCGCGAAGGCCGAGGTCGGCGAAGAACAGATGATGGTTGACGATGACGACGTCGCTTTCCTGGGCGCGCTGGTGCATCAGGGTGAGGAAGCAGCGCTCGAAGTTGGGGCACTTCTGCCCGGAGCACAAGTCGGCGCGGGCATCGAGCTTGGCCCAGGCGGTGCTATTCTCGGGCAGCTTGCCCAGTTCGGCGCGGTCGCCGAACTCGGTGGTCTTCTCCCACTCGCGAACGATTTGGAAATCGGCGACTTCTTCCAGCCCGGTGAGCACCGGTTCTTTTTCGGCGTCGTAGATTTTCTGACGGCAGGCGTAGTTATTGCGGCCCTTCATGTAACTGACCTTGAGGGGCCGCGGGAAATGCTTTTGAAGGAACGGCACGTCCTTGAAGAAGAGCTGTTCCTGCAAGTTCTTGGTGCCGGTGGAGACTACGATGCGCTTGCCCGAGAGCAGCGCGGGGACCAGATAGGCGAGGGTCTTTCCGGTGCCGGTGCCGGCCTCGACAATGAGATGCCGTTTCTCGGAGAAGGCGGCTTCGACAGCTTCGGCCATCTCCACCTGGCCCTGGCGAAACTCATAGTTCGGGTGCCATTTGGAGAGCGTGCCGTGCCGGGAAAAGAACTGCCGCGCGCCCGTGGGCCGCGTCTCGATGGGCATGGGGATAGTTTGATTTTAGCAGTGGGCGGGAAGGGGGCTTGCCCCGGTCAAACGGCGGTTCCGAACAGCGCGCCGATGCCCGTGGTCACCGCCATGGCCAGCGCGCCCCAGAACGTGACGCGACCCGCGCCCGTCATCACGTGCGCGCCGCCCGCGCGCGCCGCCAAGCCGCCCAGCAGCGCGAGGAACGCCAGGGACGTTCCAGCGACAAAGGGTACCATGGCAGCCTGGGGGGAGAAGGCGGCGACCAGCAGCGGCATGACCGCTCCCACGGCGAAGCTGGCGGCGGACGCCGCCGCGGCCTGGATGGGACGCGGATTGGAGGTTGCGGAGAAGCCGAGCTCGTCCCGGGCGTGCGCGCCCAGCGCGTCATGGGCCATCAGTTGGTCGGCGACCTGTTTCGCGAGCGATGCATCGAGGCCGCGCTTTACATAGATAGCCGCCAGTTCCTGGTGCTCGGCCTTATCCATTGTCTTGAGTTCGAGGCGCTCGCGCGCGAGGTCGGCCTGTTCGGTGTCCGCCTGCGAATGGACCGATACGTATTCGCCGGCCGCCATCGACATGGACCCGGCGGTCAAACCCGCGATGCCCGCAACCAATACGCTGCCGTGACTGCCATGCGCCGCCGCGACGCCGAGCACCAGACTGGCCGTGGAAAGGATGCCGTCGTTCGCGCCCAATACCGCCGCGCGCAGCCAGCCGACTCGCCCGGCGTGGTGGATTTCCTTGTGGCGTACGACCTTGTCCACCTCTTTCCGCCCCCACCTTAGAATAGCGCCCGGCCCGACTTGGGGGCAAAACGGGTACAGGCGCGAAGTTTCGCAAAGGCGGCGAAATTCGCGCCAGTCCCCGTTTTGCGACTTAGCGCGATCGGCCGGAGGCGGCGCGGCGGCAGGTTCTGATGGCGAGGAACGCGGAGAGTTTCATGGGCGGGCCGGGACCGGTGCGCATCTGGCGGGAAACGGCGTTGCGATACTGCATCAGGAGGTCGGTACGCCGGCGGCCATCGAGGGGGCAGGCAGTCATATCCAGGAGGATGTCCAGTTCCCAGGGCTGGAACGAGTTGCGCGAAAGCGCGCCACGCATCACGCCGGAGAGCAGGCGGTCGAAACGGATCAACGTAAGCTCGGATTGAACAGGCTCGTCCGGTGGCACGGCATTTTACTCATCGGCGTCCGGCGGGAAAGAAATAGTCGGGGCGGGTTTGGGCCGGTTCTGCAACCTTTGGGAGCAACACGCTAGAATACGGCTTCCGGAATACTCGCCATATGATTCGCACGTCGAAAGAGAACATTACAGCCCTGCACCAGGCCAAAGAACGGTTGCGCGCAGGGGGCGGGCCGGAACGCACGGCCAAGCAGCACGCCGAGGGGAAGCTCACCGCGCGGGAACGGCTGAAGAACCTGCTGGACAAGGAAAGCTTCCAGGAAATGGGGATCTTCGCGCAGCATCGCGCGACGCTGTTCGGGATGGCGGACAAGCCGCTGCCGGCCGATGGGGTGGTCACCGGAAGCGGGACCATCGATGGGCGGACGGTGCACGTGGCGAGCCAGGATTTCACGGTGGCGGGCGGCTCGGCGGGAGAGGTGCACGGCTACAAGATCGCGGACGCGATGAAGTACTCGCTGAACACGGGATCGCCGTTCATCATGATCAACGATTCCGGCGGCGCGAGGGTGCAGGAGGGCGTCGCCAGCCTCTCGGGGTACGCGCGCGTATTCTACCACAACACGCTGCTTTCCGGGCTGGTGCCGCAGATTTCGCTGATATGCGGCCCATGCGCGGGCGGCGCGGCGTACAGCCCGGCGCTCACCGATTTCATCATTCAGACGCGCTACGCGCACATGTTTATCACGGGGCCGGCGGTGATCAAGCAGGTGACAGGGGAGACCATCACGGCCGAGCAACTGGGCGGCGCGCGGGCGCAGGCGACCAATTCCGGGGTGGTCCATTTCATCGCGGAAAACGATGCGGACGCGCTTAAGATCTGCAAGCGGCTGCTTTCGTTCCTGCCCTCGAACAACCAGGAAGATCCGCCGCGCGGCGACGCGGACAAGCGCCGCATGCACGACTTCTCGCTGAACACGGTGGTTCCGGACGAGCCGAAACTTCCCTATGATATTCGGGACGTGATCATGCGCCTCGCGGACCGCGGCGATTTTCTGGAAGTCCACAAAGAGTTCGCGCGCAACGTGGTGGTGGGGTTCGCGCGGCTGGTGGGGCGGCCGGTGGCGATCATCGCCAACCAGCCGGCGGTGCTGGCGGGCGCGCTGGACATCAACGCTTCGGACAAGGCCGCGAGGTTCATCCGCTTCGCGAACGCGTTCAACATCCCGCTGATCACGCTGGTAGACGTGCCGGGCTTTCTGCCGGGGATCGACCAGGAGCACAACGGGATTATCCGGCACGGGGCGAAGCTGCTGTTCGCGTACTCGGCGGCCACGGTGCCGAAGCTGACGGTGGTCATTCGCAAAGCCTACGGCGGCGGGTACATCGCGATGTGCTCGAAAGACCTGGGGGCGGACCGGGTATTCGCATGGCCGTCGGCGGAGATTGCGGTGATGGGGGCGGAGGGAGCGGCCGAGATCGTATTCCGGCGCGAGATTGGGGCGGCCAAGGACCCGGAAGCCCGCCGGCAGGAACTGATCGCGCAGTACCGCAATACGTTCTCTTCGCCGTACGTGTCGGCCGGAGCGCGGCTGGTGGACGACATCATCGAACCCGCCGAGACGCGCGGCTGTCTGGCGGCGGCGCTCGACTCGCTGGCATCCAAGCGGGAGCTGCGGCCGGTGAAGAAGCACGGGAACATTCCGCTGTAGGCGATGCGATGGAGACATCCCCGGAAATGGAAGACGAGCGGCGGCGCAGGGTCGTGATTGCAGCCGCGGCCGCCGTCGCGGTAGGAGCGCCGGTCCGGATTCTGGACATCCAACTGGCGCAAGAGCCGTCGAGCCGTTGGCTGCGAGGCGGCAGGGGCATCAACCGCGCCGCGCGGCGGCCGGTGTGGCTGCACCGCGCCGGCGCGCCTAAGAAAGACGAGGAGCAGTCGTGGTGAAACTTCGCATTACTCTAGAGGGCGTGAGCTACGACGTGGACGTCGAGGTTCTGGAGGATGCCTCCGAACCGATGGAAGCCGAAGCGGAAGACGACGTCCTAGAGGAGGTGGTTCTGCCCCCTCCCCCGCCGGATTTCGGACCCGAGGACCGCATCTGCCGCAGCCCCATTGCGGGGGCGGTAGTTTCCGTGGCGGTCGCAGCCGGGGACCTGGTTCACAAGGACGACCCGGTGGCGGTGATCGAGGCCATGAAAATGCAGATCTCCATCGGGGCGCCCATGGACGGCACGGTGGAAGGGGTCCAGGTCGGCGCGGGAGACGCAGTCAGCCCAGGACAGATTCTGTGCACGCTGGGGTAGGGCCGGAGCGGTACCGCCCCCAATCGAATCAAAAGCCTGGGCCGCAATATTGCGGACTTGTATGCTTTGCAAACTCAATGATGAAAATAAAGGGGTAATGCGCACCTTAATTGAGGAGATTCGCCTACTACTTTGGCCAAAAGTGCAGGTAAAGCCATCTGAGGCCCCAGCCGGCCGCCAAGATAAAGCATAGTTTCGTGATGCCACGGTCAATAGCCGCGCTGGCTCTAGTAACGATTTGCTCAGGTAGTTTCTGGAGATCGGCGCGGAGCGCCTTGATCTCCTGAAGTAGTTCTTCGGAAGATGTCATGATACGCTTTCTGGCATATGCAGAAAGTCGCGATTTCCGTCACATGCAAGTGCGGCGCTAAATTGGAGGTTGAGCTGGAAGCGAGCAGTACCCTTGGGAATGGAAGTCACTATGGCCGGTGTCCTATCTGCGATCACACGCTGCCTCGTTCATTTCCAGACAGGGTAGTAGCAGTTCGATCAGTGCGTTAGCTGCTTTTCCCCTGTTTCTTTGCTTTCGCCTTTATCGGCTGTTTTGGCTCCGGCTTGACCTTCAGGATGTCCGCTACCGCTTCCTGGAAGGAAAGGGGAGCCAAGCTTAGCTTACTCACCGTCGTTTTCTCCACGCTCCCCACTTAGCACGTCTTCCGCGAATGACCCCTGTACAGACGGTGCAGTTGGCAGGTCCGGTATTCCTAAACAGGAGATGCCCGCCTTTTGTGCATGTTTCACGATGTGAGGGTCTGTGGAATAGATTGCGTCTGCCCCTTCGACCTTTGCAACGGCGACGATCTGCGATCAAACTTGATCTTGTTCCATGTCGCCGCTTGCACGGGATCTTTCTTGTCGCTATTGCGAATCGCATCCTTGGTCATGAACGCGGCCTCAATGGCGGCGCGTTCATCAAAGGGAACAATCCTGAAACTAGTGTGCTTGTGAATAGTCTGGAGTACGCGCGCATCGCACCCTACTAAGAA
>Ga0182027_10009379_pt1 | contig 14076 bp, 9 predicted proteins | sample 712E1DmetaG_FD_121300 | JGI IMG/M metagenome (GOLD analysis project Ga0182027, IMG submission 121300) | Permafrost microbial communities from Stordalen Mire, Sweden - 712E1D metaG (Illumina Assembly) | ecosystem: Environmental > Terrestrial > Soil > Wetlands > Permafrost | place: Sweden...
GGCACGAAAAACGGGCCAAAGACGGCGAGGGCAATCATCGCCAGGAAGATGCCGGCCCCAACCAGAGCCAGGCGATGCTTCTTGAAGCGCCTCCATGCCAGCTGCCACTGGTTCAGCGAGACGAGCGCGACTTCGTAGTCGGGCGATGGGCCCCCGGCCACGTTGTGATCAACGTCCTCGATGCGAGGTTCCAATGTCGATGTCCCTAATCGTATTTGACGCGTGGATCGACCACCGCGTACATGATGTCAGCGAACAGATTGCCGAACACCACGATGACCGATGTGATCAGCAGGATCCCCATCAGCACGGTGTAGTCGTTGTGCCCGACCGATTCCACGAACTGCCGCCCCATCCCCGGCCACGAGAAGATCGTTTCTGTCGCGATCGCGCCGCTGAAGAGGAACGGGATCTCGAGACCGACGTTCGTGATGACCGGCAGCAGGGCGTTGCGGAGAGCGTGCCGGAAGATGACGCGCCGCTCCGATAGACCCTTGGCGCGAGCGGTCTTGACGTAGTCCTGGTTGAGCGCATCGAGCATGCTCGAGCGGATGAAGCGCGAGTCACCTGCAACACTGACCAACACCAGCGTCAGGACGGGCAGCGCCAGGTGGCGGAGCAGGTCGACTATCGCATCTAGCGGATGCGCGCCCGCGAACACCCAGTAGTCGCCCGTGCCAAAGATGGGAACTGTCCTGGCATCCCACATGCCACTCGCTGGAAATATCTTGAGCGGTGGCACCGATAAGAATGCGATCAGCATCAAGCCAAGCCAGAACGTGGGCAGAGAATACCCAACGTAGTTGAAGATCGTCAGGGCCGAGTCGAATTTGCCGTACCGTTTCACGGCGGCGTACACGCCCGCCAGAAACGCGATCGTGATCCAGATCACATATGCAGTGCCGGCCAAAATCAGCGTCGGCAAGGCCCGGTTGATGATGATCGTCGTGACCGGCGAGCCATCGAAGATCGAGTACCCAAAGTCGCCGTGAAGAACGCCGTTGTCACCGCCTGGCAATGCGATATCCAGACCCGCGATGCTGATGTCGCCGCCCGGGAGAGCGTTCAGAACGCCCTTGTCCCCGCAGGCGCCCATCCACATGCAGTACTGGACCGGCAACGGCTCGTCCAGACCCCAGCGGTGCTTGAAGGCTGAGATCTGCGCCTGGGTGATCTTCGGATTCTGCGCGAACCGGTCGGCTGGATTGCCCGGCTGAAGATGCATCAGCATGAAGCAGACGACCGTTATGCCGAACAGGACCGGTATCGCCTGCAGGGTCCGCCTGACGATGTACTTGAGCATGAGTCAGTCCGCATATATGCGAGAGGGCGACGAGCACGGGGCCCGTCGCCCTCTCTATCGAGACCTAGGTGTGGCGGCAGATCAGAGGATCAGCCGGGTTAGTGGATCAGCCCACCCACCAGTCGCCGATGTTCCACTCACCGGCGGAGATCGTCGGGTTGCCCGTGAAGTTGTGCAGCTTCGGGTTGACGAGCCACACGTCCTTGCGGTTGTAGAGCGGAAGCTCGTACGTGTTCTGATCGGATGTGTAGATGTCCTGGATCGTGAACATTGCGTCACGCACCTTGACGAAGTCGACGCTCGACTTGACGGAGTTGTATGCCGCGTCGAGAGCCGGAAGGTTAGTGCGCGTGACGTTCTGGCCGTTGTGCGGCGCAGCATCGGGAATGCCAGTGGAACTGTAGACGTTGTATCCGCCCAACGGATCGAGCGGCGAGACGTATGCGAACTCGGCAACGTCGTAGGTGCCGTGGATCAGCACGCACGGCGTGGTAGCGGGCACGTCGTTCCAGCCCGCGAAGATGTCCTTGGTCTGCGTGACGTCGGCCTTGATGCCGATAGCCTTGAGCTGCGAGGCGATGAGCTTGAGAGTGTCACCGCGGACCGCCGCCATCGTGGTGCAGTACTGGAGCTCGAGCGTCTTGCCGCCCTTGGCCAGGTAACCATCGGAGCCCTTCACCCAGCCGGCCGTGGTCAGGAGTGAGGCTGCAGTGGTCGGATCGGCGGTCGTGGAGCCGCCCTCGTCCTTGTAGTACCAGGTCAGCGGCGAAATGAAGTTGTTGGTGATCGTGACGTTGCCGCCGAGCGGACCCTTGGCGATGGCCTGGCGGTCCGTTGCCAGCTTGACGGCCTTGATGATGGTCAGGGCGTCGTCGCCGTACTTGGTCGTGAGGCTCGCCTTGTTGAAGGCGTTCAACTCATACGTCAACGAGTCGTGGATGACCTGCTGCGTCGCGTCGATGCCCGTGAGAGACGGGATGTTGGCGTTCTGCAGGTCCTGGCCGAGGTCGTACTCACCGGCCTTAAAGCCCTGGATCATGGCATCGGAAGTGCCGTAGTACTTCCAGATGACCGAGGTCAGGTACGGTGCGTGAGTGCCTACGGTCGACCAGTTCGGGTTCGGAACCAGCGTGATCTGTGCGTCGGCCCGTGCATCAGTCGGGATGTAGGCGCCGCTATACACGCCGGACTTGAGGTCGGTCAGCGGATACAGCTTGGTGGGGGCGTCGCCAACAGCGACCGTGGTGATGTAGTGGGCGGGGAGCACCGGCGAGACGAGGCTGAGATAGCCCTCGTACACCTTGCTGAAATGCATGACGCAGTTGGTCGTCGTGCCGCCGTCGACGGCAGAGACGTCTTCCCAACCCGTGGTTCCACCGGCGAGGCCGGTGTTGGCCGGGTCCATGATCCATTTCCAGGTGGCCTGGACGTCGGCGCAGGTGATGGGCTGGCCGTCCGACCACTTCATCCCGGCCTTGAGAGTCCAGGTGACGTCCATGCCGCCGGCGCTGGTGAGAACGACGCCGCCGTTGTCAACGGTCGGGATGTTCGTGGCAAGGTCGGGGACGTACTTGAGGTCCGGGGTGACATTCAGGAGACCGTCGAACATGCTGCCGGAGACTTCGATGTCGGTCTCAGCCTGAGCGAAGTACGGATTGATCGTGTCCGGGTACTGCCACTCGGCGAGAACCACGGAGCCGCCCGGGGTGGTCGGGGCGGTTGCCTTGTAGGTGGAGCCGGTGAGTGAAACCGTGACCGGGGTGGGCGATGCCGCCGGAGCAGTGGGGGTCGCCACGGCGGCGGGCGTCACTGTTGCCGGCGCGACCGTCGTTGTCGCGGTGCTGCTGGAGCAGGCGCTCGCCACGATAGCTGCAATGGCGAGTAGGCCGGTGAGCCGTTTACGCATGCAATGCTCCTCCCTGTGGACATTTCTCCCAAATAGTTGGGCACTGCGGCCGTCGGATCGTATCTTCCAACTTCCACTGGCAGGTGCCGGTGGCTATCTGGATTCTGTGGATCGATTGGATCTTGGGCAGATCACGACCGACGCATTGTGAACTACTATGGTAGCTCTTCGAGAAGGTGTCAAATGCCCAACAGCGTCGCTGGGCCCCCCTTGCTTTGCCGCTCGGACGGCACCGAATCGAGCCGCTGGCGGGGGTGCCGTTTCCTCGTGGAAAGAGGTCCCAACAGGCCTCTGAAGGGGATCAGCGGAAGCCCGCGCTGAGGGGCGCACGGCACCACCGGCCAGGGCCTCGCGCAACGCGCCGAGGGGCCGTAGACCTGCCCCCGGACCGCCGGCTAGGGCGGAGTCCAGCGACGGATCGAGCGAGCATCAGCCGACCCACCAATCGCCGATATTCCACTCGCCGGCGGAAAAAGTCGGATTGCCGGTGAAGTTGTGAAGCTTGGGGTTCACGAGCCAGACGTCCTTGCGGAAGTACAGCGGCAGCTCGTACGTATTCCGGTCGGAACCGTAAAGATCCTGGATCGTTGTCATCGCCGCAGAAACCTGATTGAAGTCAACGGTCGTGGCGATGGAGTCATAGGCGGCATCGAGGGCCGGGAGACTGATGCGGCTGATGTTCTGGCCGCTGTGAGGTGGATTGTCCGGGATACCACTGGAGTGGTACACGTTGTATCCACTCAAGGGATCGATGGGCGAGACGTATGCAAACTCAGCCACGTCGAAGGCGCCTTGCTGGAGATTGCACAGCGTTGTGGCAGTGGTGTCTTTCCAGGCGCCGAAGACATCCGTGGACGGTTTGGCATTGACGTTGACCTTGATGCCTATCGCCTTCAGTTGCGAGGCGATCAGCTTGAGCGTGTCCTCGCGGAACTGGCGCGTCGTAGTGCAGTAGCTGAGTTCGAGGACCTTGCCGCCCTTGGCCAGGAAGCCATCGGAGCCCTTGGTCCAGCCGGCATTGGCGAGCAGGGTGGTGGCGGTGGTCGGATCGGCCGCGACTGAGCCCCCGCCGTCCTTGTAGAACCAGGCCAGCGGCGAGACGAAGTTGTTGGCGATCGTGACGCCGCCCACGACGGGCCCCTGGGCGAGGGCCTGGCGGTCGGTCGCGAGCTTGATGGCCCGGATGATCGTGAGGGCGTCAGGACCGAACTTGGTCCTAAACGAGGCGTTGTTGAAGGCGTTGATCTCGTAGGTCAGCGAGTCGTGGGCGACGACCTGTGTGGAGTCGATCGACGCCAGCGACGGAATGTCGGCATTGGTGAGGCCCCCACCGAGGTCGTAGTCACCGGACTTGAAGCCGGCAATCATCGTGTCGGGAGCCCCGTAGTACTTCCAAACGACGGACGTGAGCCACGGCGCATGACCACCGATGGTCTGCCATTTCGGGTTGGGCTTGAGCGTGATCTTGGCGTGCCCGTCGACGCTGACGGGGATGTAGGGACCGCTGTAGACCCCGCTGGCCAGGCTGCCCATCGGGTACAGCTTGGTCAACGAATCCTTTACGGGGATCTTGGTGATGTAGTGCGCTGGGAGCAGCGGCGAGACGAGCGATAGGTAACCCTCGTACACCTTGCCGAAGTGCATCACGCAATCGGTGCCGCCGCCGCCATCGACGCCGGTAACGTCCTGCCAGCCAATCGTGCCACCGGCCAGGGCGGCGTTGGGTTGGTCCTTGGCCATGATCCACTGCCAGGTTGCCTTGATGTCGTCACAGCTGATCGGCTGGCCGTCGGACCACTGCATGCCGAGTCGCAGTTTCCATGAAACGTCCATGCCATTGCCCACCAGCGTGACCCCACCGTTGTCGAGGGTGGGCACGTTCAGGGCGAGATCGGGTTGGTACTTGAGGTCCGGCGTGATGGTGAGAAGGCCGTCGAACATGCTGTCCGCGACTTCGATGTCCGTGCTCGCCAGCGCGAAGTAGGGATTCACCGTGTCGGGGAACTGCCACTCGGCGAGGACAACTGAGCCGGTCGTGCTCGTGGCCGGTACGGCCTTGTATGTCGAGCCGGTGATCGCGACGGTCTCTGGTGTCGGCGACGGAGCGACCACCGAGCCAGCTGGCGGCATCGTGATCTGTGCGACGGCCGAAGCCGATGGCGTGGGTGTCGATGGGCTGCACGCGCTCGCAACCAGGACCGCAGTCGTGACAACGCCGATCAGGCGCCTACGCATCCGGGCAGCTCCAGATGTCGAATCCAAAGGCCGAGGCTTGGGCTACGGGCATCTGGCCCTCCAATAGAACGATGACGGAACCGTCTGACCTGCGGTCGGACAGAGGGCGATGCCGGGAGGTCGCTCGGCCGTACTATGCCCAGGCACCGTTGGGGTGTCAAACGTGCCTATCTTCCTGCTCGACCGTCCGGCCGGCGCGCGAGACTGGCCCAAACGGCGGGACCGACGGCGGGTTCAGTCGGGGCAGGGCGTCTGGCTGCCGGTCATCGCGCTCCAGCGCAGGTTGGGCTGACGAGCCGCGGTCGCCTCGTCGAGCCGCCGAACCGGTGAACTATGCGGCGCCGAATGGAGAAGATCCGGATCGGCATGTGCCTCAGCCACGATCAGCCGCAGAGCCTCCACGAACGCATCGAGGGTTTCGATCGATTCGGTCTCGGTGGGCTCGATCAGGAGGGCCTCCTCGACTGTCAGCGGAAAGTAGATGGTCGGCGGATGAAAGCCGTAGTCGATCAGCCTCTTGGCTATGTCCAGCGTTCGAATTCCGGTCGCCGCCTTGAGGCTCGCGGCCGAGGCCACGAACTCATGCATACAAGGTCGAGAGAACGGCACGTCGAGCACGTCCGACAGTCGGGCCTTGAGATAGTTGGCCGCGAGAACCGCGTCTTCGCTAACCTCAGTCAGGCCCGAGGCGCCGTGGGCCCGAATGTACGCATAGGCCCGGACGAGAACTCCAGTGTTGCCGACAAATGCCCGGACGCGGCCGATGCTGGTGGGTCTTTCGCCGACCGTCTCGAGGCGGAAACGCCCGTCTGGCTCGCGCAGGATGCGCGGCGACGGCAGGAAGGGCAGAAGCTTATCCCCCACCCCGACAGGCCCGGCGCCGGGTCCGCCACCGCCGTGGGGGGTCGAGAACGTCTTGTGGACGTTGATATGCATCACGTCGAAGCCGGACTCGCCGGGCTTGAAGCGGCCCATGATGGCGTTGAGGTTTGCGCCGTCCATATAGGCCAGCGCGCCCGCCTCGTGGACCGCGTCGAGCAGTTCACACAGCCGCGCCTCGAACAAACCGACCGTTGAGGGGTTGGTGATCATGATTGCGGCCGTTCTGGGACCCAGGGCCGCGCGGAAAGCCTCGACGTCCACGCCGCCGTCGGGCGCCGACGGGATGGTTACGGTCTTGAAGCCGGCCATCGAGGCGGTAGCGGGGTTGGTGCCGTGCGACGAATCGGGGACGAGGACCTCACTCCGCTCGGTGTCCCCGCGGCTGAGGTGGTAGGCCCTGACCATCAGGATCCCCGTCAGCTCACCCTGGGCTCCCGCCGCGGGTTGGAGCGTCACGGCTGTCATGCCGCCGATCTCGGCGAGTGACTGCTCGAGTTCCCAGAGGAGCTGCAGCGTCCCCTGCGCGACAGCGTCGGGAGCGAACGGATGGAGCGCCGCGAACCCGGCCAGACGGGCCGCCCACTCGTCGATCTTGGGGTTGTACTTCATCGTGCACGAGCCAAGCGGATAGAAGCCCGTGTCCACGGCGTAGTTGAGCTGGCTCAAGTTGACATAGTGGCGAGTCAGCTCCGGTTCGGAGACCTCGGGCAGCCTCGGCCCTTCGGCCCGCAGCTGGCCGGCAGGAATGCGCGCCAGGGCGTCCTTTGGCGGATGCGGCACCTTGCCTCCGCCGCGACCCGGCCGCGACCGCTCGAACAGCGTGGGGCCGAGGCGATCTCCGGCGGCGGTCATCGGGCCAGCTCCTCACCGAGCGCCGCGGCAAAGGTCGCGATCTCCTCGGGCGTCGTGACCTCCGTGGCGCAGACCAGCAGCGCATCGGCCAGCGACGGATCGTCCGGCACGGCCCTGGCGAGCGGCAATCCGGCCACGATGCCGCCCTCGACTAGGCGGGCGTGGACCGCCGAGGCGTTCGGGACGCGGACGGCGAACTCGTTGAGATACGGCCCGGCGTGCAGCCGCGGTGCCCCTGCGGCGGCCAGGGCCTGCTCCAGATCCGAGGCTCGGGCGGCGCCGAGGGCGGCCACATCGCGAAGTCCATGCGGCCCCATGGCACCCAGATAGATGGCCGCGGCCAGGGCGCACAGGGCCTGGTTCGTACAGATGTTGCTCGACGCCTTCTCGCGCCGGATGTCCTGTTCTCGAGCCCGCAGGGTCATGACGAAGGCGCGCCTGCCGTCGATGTCGGCGGTCATGCCGACCAGCCGTCCGGGGATCTGCCTGACCAGCGGCTCGCGGCAGGCCAGGATGCCGAGGTAGGGGCCACCGTAGGAGAGCGGTATGCCCAGCGGCTGGCCGTCGCCGGCGGCGATGTCGGCGTCGTACTCGCCGGGCGTAGCGAGGACTGCCAGCGAGACGGGCTCGACGACCGAGACGAAGAGAGCTCCCGCGGCGTGGGCGAGCCGGCCGATCTCCGCCATCGGCTCGAGCAGGCCCAGGAAGCTCGGGTTGGCGACCACGACGCCCGCGACCGGACCGTTTGCATCGGCGAGCAATCGTTCGAGGGCTGCCATATCCGTCGTGCCGGCGGCCGGCCCTTCTGTCACGAGCGGGATCTCGTCCGCAATCAGCGAGCCCCCGCCGAAGTAGGTACGGAGCGTCTCGCGGTAGTGCGGATGGACGCCGCGGCCGACCAGAACTCGCTCGCGGCGCGTGGCGCGGCAGCTCATCAGCGCACCCTCGGCCGTGGCCGTGGCCCCGTCATAGTGAGAGGCGGAGACGACGTCCAGGCCGGTCAGCTCGGCCATCAGCGACTGATACTCGTAGATCGTCTGGAGCGTGCCCTGGCTGATCTCGGGCTGATACGGCGTATAGGCCGTGTAGAACTCGCTCCGCAGCAGGAGCTGGTCCACGACCGCCGGAATGAAGTGCCGGTATGCCCCGGCGCCAAGGAAGCTGATCAGGTCGACGCGATTGCGATCCGCCAGCTGGCTGAGCCGGGCGGTCAGCTCGGCCTCCGACTCCGGCGCCGGCAGGTCGAGGCCGGAGGATCGCAGCGCCGGCGGAATGTCGGCGAACAGATCATCGACCGCAGCGACGCCGATCGCCTCGAGCATCAGGGCGCGATCCGCCGCGGTGTGAGGGCTGTACGTCATCTAGTCAACTCCCTGCCCGAGCGCTGGAAGCCACCACCGATCAGGCTTCCGCCGTGAGTGCCTCGTAGGCCGTGGCGTCCATGAGGGCGTCGGCCTGAGAGAGATCGGCAAGCTTCAGCCGGAGCATCCAGCCCTTGCCGTAGGGATCGGAGTTGAGCATCTCGGGCGCATCGGACAGCTCGGCGTTCGAGTCGACCACCTCGCCGCTCACCGGCGCGAAGAGATCGCTCACAGCCTTGACCGACTCGATCACGCCGACCGCGGTGAACTGAGTCACGGACCGACCGAGCTCGGGCAGCTCCACGAAGACGATGTCCCCGAGCTGCTCGGCGGCGTAGTCGGTGATCCCGACCGTGGCCATGTCGCCCTCGATGCGGACCCACTCGTGATCCTTGGTGTAGCGCAGATCCTGGGGCACCATGCCTTCCGCTCCTCCTGTCGCCGGTCAGACGGCGTTCGGTCAACTTCAAGCGGGCTTCGGCCCGCCGAAAACTCGGCTCAGACCGGCCTTCGGTAGAAGGGCAAGGGCACGACCTGCGCGGGAACTCGCTGATCTCGAATGCCGACGGACACTATCGTACCGGGCTCGGCGTCGGAAGGCGTCACGTAGGCCATGGCTATCGGCTCGCCCAGAGTCGGCGAGAGGGTCCCGCTCGTGACGGTGCCGGTCCGACGATCGCCGGCGAAGACCTCGTAGCCGTGGCGAGCGATTCCTCGGCCGCGCACCACGAGGCCGACGAGCTTCTTGCGAGGACCTTCCGCGTGCGCCTTCTCGAGCGCCGCGCGCCCGACGAAATCGCCCGGCTTGTCGAGTTTCACGACACGGCCGAGGCCGGCCTCGAACGGGGTGGTGTCGCGGCCCAGCTCGTTGCCGTAGAGCGGCATGCCAGCCTCGAGCCGCAACGTGTCGCGTGCGCCGAGCCCGACCGGAACGACGCCGGCGCCCGCTCCCGCGTCGAAGATCGCGTCCCACACCGTCCCGGCAGCGGCCACGTCGACGAAGACCTCGAAGCCGTCTTCGCCGGTGTACCCCGTGCGAGCGACCAGGGCCGGAACTCCCGCCACGTTGCCGTCCGCGATGGCGTAGTAACGCAGCTCGTCCAGCGCGATGTCCGTGAGCGGAGCCAGGACGCCGGCAGAGCGGGGTCCCTGAAGCGCCACCAGCCCCGTGGCGAGCGAGCGGTCGTCCAGGATCACTCGGTAGCCCTCGAGCCGCTCGGTCAGGGCATCGCTCACGGCCCCGGCGTTGGAGGCGTTCGCCACGACCATGAATCGCTCGTCGCCCAGGCGGTAGATGATCAGGTCGTCGAGGATGCCGCCCTCGGGAAAGCAGATCATCGAGTAGTGGGCCCGGCCGACCGCGAGGCCTGCCGGATCGCTGGTGAGAGCGTGGGCCAGCGCTGCCGCCGCGTCCGGACCCTCCACGAACAGCTCGCCCATATGCGACAGGTCGAAGACACCAGCTCGCGTCCGGACCGCCCGGTGCTCCTCGAGGATGCCCGTGTACTGGAGCGGCATCAGCCAGCCGCCGAACTCCACCATCCGGGCCCCGCGCGCCGCGTGTCGGTCGGCGAGAGGGGTCGCCAGCGGTGCGTCGTGGGACTGGGCCATCGAGATCGACCTCCGGTCGTGGTCAGTTGAACGCGCCGATGAGCCAGAGCGACGCTATCAGGACGCGCGGATCAAACGGCTGTATCTGGGAGTCGCGTTGCCGCCAGACCGACCAGGGAGCGTTCCGTCTCGAAGGAGAGAAGGTTGGCTGCCTCGTCGAATGAAATCCAGCGTACTTCCTCGAACTCGTGGTCATGGCCTTCGAGGTCGCCGCCGGTGGGCTCCATCATGAAGTAGTGCACGGTCTTGTGGATGCGAGTGCCGCGCTGGACGAACGTGTACTTGATGGCGTCGAGCGGCGACAGGATCCTGACTGTCAGGCCGGTCTCCTCGCAGACCTCGCGTAGAGCAGTCTGCTCCAGGCTCTCGCCGGTGATGGGCGTACCTTTCGGCAGCGTCCAGGTCTGGCCGTCCCTCTCGCGTCTGCGGCGACCGACCACGAGCTGCGGGACCGCATCGCGGAATCGGACGACGATGCCGCCCGCCGAGGTTGCGGTGGCGCTGGTCAACCTCGCCACGGGGCCGCCGCGAGGCTCGACCGACGGTCGGCGCGAGGCCGTCCGCCAGCCCAGTGCATCGTGACGGTGGCACGAACGAGACCGCTCCGCGGGGCGTCGGGGCGGGTCGTCACAGGGCGCCAGCCGGTGACCTGGAGCCCGCCATGGGACGGCCGCAGGATGGTCTGGCTGCTCGTCGCCCGCTGGAACGACAGGCTCGAATGGAGGCCTAGCCGGCGCTCCCACTCGTGGCCGACGGGGCGGACGAATCGGGCAGCTGGCCAGGCCGCGTACTTGGCCGCGATGCTGTGCTGCATACCGGCAATCGTACCTGGTCAGACGTCCTTTGCAAGCGCGGCCCCAACACGCGCAAGGCCCTCCGGTGACAGAACGCCCCGCTCCTCGACGATCCGCAGCTCGCGCCGAGCCGCAGCCAGATACAGATCGAGCACCGCCGGAGCCAGCCGCTCCAGCACTTCGAGGTGCGCCGCGAGGGTGCCGGCGTCGCCCCGAGTGATCGGTCCGGTCAGCGCGGCGCCAACCCCAACAGCTCGGGCGTTGGCGAGAGTCTGCTCGATGAGGCGCCCGTAGACGGCCAGCGAGCCACGTTCGTCGAGGCCGGCCACCGCCCCCAGGGCCACGATGCCGTCCAGCAGCGCGACCAGCCCGCCCGAGGCCATGACCGCCGCGGCGTGATAGGCGGGTTTGGCGCCGGGGGGCAGCCGAACCGCCACCGCCCCAAGTTCTTCGGCGAGGCCGGCCAGGAGCCCCATGATCGAGTCATCGCCCTCGATGGCGATCGTCGCGCCGGTGATGTCGCGGACCGACCGCTCCACGTCCGAGGTGAAAGAGATGAGTGGGTGGAAGGCGCCGATGTGGCTGCCGGCGCCGAGCGCGGGCTGGAGCACCTCCGCCCCGAGCAAGCCGCTGGTGTGGACGAGGGCCTGGCCGCTGAACAGTCGCATCGGCTCGACGACGACGGCAATGGCGTCGTCGGGCACGGCGATGATGGCCAGATCCACTTCGTTGAGGACGGCCACGGGCTCGATGAAGGTCGAGGCGCCCGGGATCAGGGCCTTGAACCGCGCGCGTCTGCCGGCATCGCGGCTGGCCACGGCCCTGACCGGCCAGCCGACGCGGCTGATGGCGAGGCCCAGGGCCAGCCCGACCGACCCGGCCCCGATGATCCCTACGGCCGGCGCGCCGGCCGATTCATGGGCGTGCGAATGCGCGTGGACTCTACTGGACGCGTGGTCCGGACCGCGACTCGCATCAGCCGGCCCCAGCCTCAAGCGACAACCCTCCTGGCGCGAACGGGCGCTATCCTTCGAAACGGACTCACTGGCAGGCCGCAGCCGGCCAGAGCGAGTTTACGCATCATCGCCCCCTGGCGGCAGAGGCGCACCCCCGCAGGGGCTCATCTGAGACACGAATCTCGCTCGCTCAGCCGGCGCATTCCGTCGTTGGCTCCAAGCCAGGCTTGCCTGGCTCGTGCTCGAAGCCGCCTAGGACTGCGAGCCAGGCTTGCCTGGCTATTCGGCTGACCGAGCGAACCCTGGTCAGATCTACCGGCTAAGGAGCAAACGTGGCTGCCTGCGATCCCTTCGGCGCCCGGGCCTCACTCGGCCTCGGAATGCCGGACATCTTCCGACTGTCGGCCCTGGCTCGATCCGGGGCAGCGAAACCGGCGCTCGACCTCGACCGCCTGCCGGTGACGCTGAAGATCCTCCTTGAGAACGTGCTCAGGCACGCCGGAGGCGGCATCGTCCGCGAGTCAGACGTGGCGACCCTGGCTGGTTGGCGGCCCGGCGCGGCCGCAGCCCCCGGCGCTTCCGAGATCGAGATCCCGTTCATGCCGGCCCGGGTCATCCTGCAGGACTTCACCGGCGTGCCGGCTATGGTCGACCTGGCGGCGATGCGCGACGCGATGGCCGGACTCGGCGGCGAACCGTCGCGCGTCAACCCGCTGGTGCCCGCCGATCTGGTGATCGACCACTCCGTCCAGGTCGATCGCTACGGCACGGCCGACGCATTCGCCTTCAACGTGGCCCGCGAGTACGAGCGGAACGGCGAGCGCTACCAGCTCCTGCGCTGGGCCCAGACCGCCTTCGCCGACCTGCGCGTCGTGCCGCCGGGGACCGGCATCGTCCACCAGGTCAACCTGGAATACCTGGCCTCGGTGGTCACGCGCCGCCGCGATCCGGACGGCCGGGGCGAGGTCGCCTTCCCCGATACGCTGGTCGGAACCGATTCACACACCACGATGATCAACGGCCTGGGCGTGCTCGGCTACGGCGTGGGCGGCATTGAAGCCGAGGCCGTGCTGCTCGGCCAGCCGCTCTACCAGCCCATGCCCAGGGTCGTGGGCGTGCGGCTTTCGGGCGAGCTGCCGGAGGGCTGCACCGCCACGGACCTCGTTCTGGTGGTGACCCAGATGCTCCGCTCCTACGGGGTCGTGGGCGCGTTCGTCGAGTTCACCGGCGATGGCCTGGCGGCTCTGGCGCTCGCGGATCGAGCCACGATCTCCAACATGTCGCCCGAGTTCGGGCCCACGGCGACGCTCTTCCCGATCGACGACGAGACACTGGCGTACCTGCGTCTGACCGGGCGGGCGGCGGAGCAGGTGGCGCTCGTCGAGCGCTACGCCAAGGAGCAGGGTCTGTGGCGAGTGCCCGGAGTCACGCCCGAGTTCGATGCGCTCCTCACGCTCGATCTGGGGTCCGTGGAGCCCTCTCTGGCGGGGCCTCGTCGACCGCAGGATCGCGTGGCCCTGCGAGACCTGAAGACGAACTTCCGAGCGGCCTATCCCGCGGGGCAGCCGGCGGCCGCAGCCGCCGCGACGAAGGCCGGGGCGGTTGTCGCGGCCGGGGCGTCGAGCTCGGTTGATTCCGCCGGCCCGGTGACCGCCCAAAGCGCGGCTCCAGCCGCAACGCCGTATCCGTCCGTCCGAGTCGAGGCGGCCGGTCGTTCGGTCGATGTCGCCTCCGGGTCGGTCGCCATCGCCGCGATCACGAGCTGCACGAACACCTCCAACCCGACGGTCATGGTCGCGGCCGGGTTGGTAGCCCGCAATGCGGTTGCGCGCGGGCTGAGCGTGCCGCCGACGGTCAAGACCAGCCTGGCTCCGGGCTCTCGCGCCGTCACCGAATACCTGCGCGGCGCCGACCTGCTGGCACCGCTGGAGAAGCTCGGCTTCGCCCTGGCCGGCTACGGCTGCACGACCTGCATCGGCAACAGCGGGCCGCTCGACGCGCCGGTGGCGAAGGCGATCGAGGAGAACGACCTCGTCGTCGCGGCCGTGCTGTCGGGCAATCGCAACTTCGAGGGTCGAATTCATCCGCTGGTGCGGGCCAGCTACCTGGCCTCGCCGCCGCTCGTGGTGGCCTTCGCGCTGGCCGGAACCGTGGACATCGACCTCACGACGACACC
>Ga0182027_10009381_pt1 | contig 14071 bp, 12 predicted proteins | sample 712E1DmetaG_FD_121300 | JGI IMG/M metagenome (GOLD analysis project Ga0182027, IMG submission 121300) | Permafrost microbial communities from Stordalen Mire, Sweden - 712E1D metaG (Illumina Assembly) | ecosystem: Environmental > Terrestrial > Soil > Wetlands > Permafrost | place: Sweden...
GGCCGCTCCGGCTCGGCCGGCGTGGCGAGCGCGGTGATGGTTCTGCTGTGGATCGCCAACGGCTTTGACGCGCTCGCGCCGCTGGCCATCGTTAGTCCGTTCCACTGGCTCGCCGGGCACATCGCCCTGGTGGGCATGTACGACTGGCCCGCCCTGGCGTTCACGGGGGTCATGGCCGTGGTTCTGCTCGCGATCGGCGTCGAGGTGTTCGCGCGCCGCGATCTCGGCGTCACGGCGGGACTTTCGATGCCGGGCCTGCCCGCAGTCGTCCTCGGGGTTCGCGGGTCCACCAGCCGGGCGTTCGGCGAGCAACTGCCCCGGGCGATGTCCTGGGGGATCGGCCTGGGCCTGATGGGCGCCCTGGTCGCCGCCCTGGTCGGGACGATGGCGAGCCAGATCGGAAAGGACCCGAACCTCTCGTCTACCTTCTCGGCGATCTTCAAGGGCTACAACCTCACATCGGCCGGCGGCTGGCTGCAGCTATATGTGCAGCTGCTCCTGATCGCAGCCGGATTCGGAGCGGCGACGTTCGTGTCGAAGTGGGCTTCCGACGAGCAGGACGGGCGCCTCGAGTTGCTCCTGGCGACGCCGATGGGGCGGGCACGGTGGGCGGTCTCCGGCGGGATCGCCGCGCTCCTCGCGACCGTAGTGATGACCGTCCTGTTCGCGGCAGGGATCGGGCTGGGCGCGGTGTCCGGCGGCGTGGCCTTGGGCGATGCCATAACCGGGTCTGCCGTCCTGGGTCTCTACGGCGCCGCGATCGTCGGGGTCGGCGTTGCCGTCGGCGGCATATGGCGGACCTCGATCGCCGCCGAGATCGCCGCGATCGTGGTGCTCGTCACGTACCTGATCGACCTCGTGGCGCCGCCGCTGAACCTGCCGGACTGGATCCACCAGCTGGCTCTGACGGCTCACCTGGGACAGCCCATGGTCGGCCGGTGGGATCCGGCCGGGATCGCCGCCTGCCTCGCGATCGCGGTAGGCGGAATCTTGATCGGCGCCTGGGGCGTGACTCGCCGCGACATCGTCTAGCCCAATCACCATTCCTCCGAGCCGCATGCACGAGTCCTTCACAAGCGAGCGCCAATCTTCGGGGTGAGGTTGGCGAACGCTCCCAGCCGACCAGCGAGATTTCGGGAGCGCATCGCAAGGAGAAAGACATGCGATACGGAGGCGGCTTCCGATTTCTGGCCGCGCTACTTCTGCTCGGCGTCATCGGGCTTCTCACGGCCGGCGCCTACGGCGCGGGCTACGCCGCCGGTTCGGGGTCGGGCACCGCCGCCTCGCCCTGGGCCTACGGCGGGGCGTTCGGGGCGGGCAACGTCATCGGCTTCTTCGTGACGATCCTCGTCCTGATCATCGTGTTCCGGCTGATCATGGTCGCTATGTTCGGTGGCCATCGCCGAGCCTGGGCACGCCACGGCTACTGGCATGGCGAAGGCGACGCCGATCGCTTCGGACCCGGCCATGGACCGGGATTCGGCCCGGGCGGGTGGCACCGCAGCGAGTGGCGCGAGGCCGGCCAGGCCGCGTTCGACGACTTCCACCGCCGAAGCCACGGCTCAGAGCCGCCGTCCGGCGGCCCCTCCGCGAGCGGCCCGGCAACCGGCGCGACCGGCGCCACCGCGCCCACCGATCAACCGCGATGACAGCCCGCCTCTTCGCGAAAGGCGCGGAGAGGCCGCAAGCGAGAGCCCGGCATGCCAGGCTCTCGCTCCGCGTCTTCGCCGTGTTCCTCGCCCTTCACGGTCTCGTCCATGTCGTCGGCTTCACCGTCCCGTGGGGGCTCGGCGGGCCCAGAGGCGTCGGGTACTCGACCCTCATCCTCAATCGATCGGTCGAGGTCGGCGACACCGCCGTCAAGCTCCTCGGCTTCGTCTGGCTCGCTGCCGCCTTCGCCTTCGTCATGGTCGCAGTCATGATCTGGCGCGGCCATCCGTGGGCCCTTCGATCGACGGTCGCCCTTCTCATAGGCTCGCTCGTACTGTGCGTCATCGGCCTGCCGGGCGCCGTGATGGGCCTCGCCATCGATGTCGTGCTGCTTGTCCTGCTCGCGTTCGCATCGGAGAAGTTGGTCGGCCGGCCGGCAAGCCGCGCCGTACGATGACGCCACCGTGAAAACCGTGCTCGTGGTCGACGACGAACGGGGCATCATCGAGATAGCTCGCGACTATCTCGAGCATGCCGGCTTCGGCGTGATCACGGCCACGGATGGTCCGTCGGCGCTGACGGCGGTTCGGGTTCGAAAGCCGGACGTACTCGTGCTGGACCTCGGGCTGCCGGGCATGGACGGACTGGACGTGGCCCGAACGATCCGGCGAGACTCCACCCTGCCGATCATCATGCTGACCGCCCGCGACGACGAACTGGACCGCGTCCTTGGATTGGAGATCGGCGCGGACGACTACGTCACCAAGCCCTTCAGCCCGCGTGAACTGGTCGCCCGCGTCCGCGCCATCCTTCGTCGAGTCGACCGACAGGAGGAGCCGAGCGACCGCATCGAAGTCGGCGATATGTCGATCGACATCTCCCGAATGCGCGTCGCGGTCGGCGATCGAACGGTCGAGCTGACGCCGACGGAGTTCCAGCTGCTGGTTGCACTGGCTCGACAACCGGGCCGGATCTTCACCCGGTCCCAGCTTCTCGACTCCATCCATGGGCTGGCGTTCGAGTCGTACGAGCGGGCCATCGACGCCCACGTAAAGAACCTGCGCCGCAAGCTGGAAGACGATCCCGGCCGGCCGCGCTACGTCCTGACGGTCTACGGAGTCGGCTACCGATTCGCCGAGGAGCCCGAGTGAGCGATCCCGGCGAGAACGAGACTCGGCAGCCAGCCGACGACGGGCCGGACCAATGGCCGGGTAACTTCGGGTTCAGCGGAGGCGGCCCGCGGGGCCGGCGCCATCGCCACGACTTCGAGCGCAACCGCCAACAGTACGAGCGCTGGGACGCCCACTACCGGCACCCTCGCCCGCAGGAGCCTCGCCCGCAGGAGCCTCGCCCGCGGCCTAACTGGTGGCCGGAGGACGAGCCCTGGCCGCCCGCCGGAGAGTTCCCCTGGCGGAAGGTAAGGCGGCGGTTCTTCGTCCGCTTCGCCATCGGCGTGACCCTGATATCCGTGCTGCTGGTCGCCGGACCGATCATCGTCATCGGCCAGATCCTGTCGGCCGTCGGGCTTTCGAGCGGCGCATACCGGGTCGCCGCAGTCCTCTTCGGGTTGATCGTCATCCTCGCGATCTTGCGCACGGCTCGAGGCGCGCGGCGTTTCGCGGTCCCGTTCGGCGCGCTGATCGAGGCGACGGGCAAGGTCGGTGCCGGCGACTTCAGCGCCCGGGTCGAGATGCCGCGCCACGGCATGCGGGAGCTGCGCTGGCTCGTGGAGTCGTTCAACTCGATGGCCGCTCGCCTCGAGGCGGACGAGCGGCAGCGACGCTCACTCCTCGCCGACGTCAGCCACGAACTGCGCACTCCACTGGCGGTGCTGCGCGGCGAGCTCGAAGCGATGATCGACGGCGTCCACTCCATCGACGAGGCTCACCTGACGGCCGCGGTCGACCAGATCGCGATGGTGACGAAGCTCGTCGAGGACCTTCGAACCCTGGCCCTGGCCGAAGCCGGTGCGCTCGCCCTCCAGAAGGAACCGACCGACCTGGCTGTCCTGGCGAACGAGTCGGCCTCGTCCTTCGAGGGCCTCGCGGCGACGGCGGGCGTGCGACTGACAGTCCAGATGCCGGACGACTTGCCGCTCGTGGACCTGGACCCGCTCCGCATCCAGCAGGTGATCGGCAATCTCGTGGCCAACGCCCTTCGGTACGCGCCGCGTGGAGGCGCGGTGTCGATCGTCGGAGAGGCGCGGCCCCACTCCGTCACGATCGCGGTGACCGACACGGGCCCCGGGATCGCCCCAGAGATGCTGCCCCACATCTTCGAGCGGTTCGCCAAGGCGGAGGATTCGCGCGGATCGGGCCTGGGCCTGGCCATCGCCCGCCAGCTCGTGGATGCCCACGGGGGTGCGATCCGGGCGGAGAGCACGGTCGGGGCCGGAACGACCATAGCCTTCGAGCTGCCGACTCAGCCGCAGACGTGAAGAGAGGCGGCCGAACGACCGCCTCTCGCTTGTTGGCCGGCCCAGCCTGCCCGCGCCGGCCGGGCCACATCCGCTAGTTGGGCAGTTGCCCGAGCGTCACGCTGTATGTGGCCGTGGTGCCACTCTGATGCGTAACCTTGATCTGGACTACGTCTCCCGGCTTGTAGGAGGCGATGGCGTCGACCAGGGTCTGGGCGTCCGGGGTCAGCGTCGAGTCGATCGAGAGAACGACATCACCGACAATGAGTCCAGAGCCGGCGGCGGGGCCGCCGGCTGCGATCTGGGTGATGACCGGGCCCGTGGTGCCGTCACTGATCTGGATGCCGACATAGGCACGGCCGGAGCTGGTCACCTTGCCGCTGGCGATGAGCTGGTCGGCGATCAGCTTGGCTCGGTTGCTGGAGATGGCGAAGCCGATGCCGGCCGCGCTACCACCGACCTGCGGGTCGGTCGCCTCAAGAGTTGGGATGCCGACGACCTGGCCGTTGAGGTCCACGAGGGCACCGCCGCTATTGCCGGGGTTAATTGCCGCGCTGGTCTGGATGGTGTCCGGCAGGGCGTTGCCGGAGGGCTCGGTGACCTGGCGGCTGAGGGCGCTTACGATGCCTTCAGTGACACTTGACTGGAGGCCGAGCGGATTGCCCATGGCCAGGACGAAGTCGCCGACCGAGAGCTTGGACGAATCGCCGAATGTCGCCGGCGTGAGTCCCGGGGCGCTGATCCTGATCACGGCGATGTCATCGGGCTTGTAGGAGCCGACGAGCGTCCCGGTGTAGGTCTTGCCGTTGGAGAGAGTGACGCTGAATGTCGTGTCGGTTCCCACGACATGGGCGTTCGTAACGATGTCGCCGTTGGCGTCATAGACGATCCCGGAGCCGAGGCCCGAAGACGTCTGGATCTCAACGACGGATGGGGTCACCTGCTTGATCACCGCGACCATCTGGTCCTGGAGCGACAGGGCCGCTCCGGCGGCAGCCGCGAGGGACGTCGCCGGCGCGGACGTAGCGGACGGAAGAATGGCGGGAACGTTGGCCGCCTTGTCCGCGGCTGACGTCGCGAGAGCGGCCGTGACTGTGTTCGTCGACTGGGTGGCCGCGGACGAACCGCAGGCCGCCACCAACATGGCTACGAAGATGAGCGACGCGATCGGGGCGGCGATACGCCGGCCGAGTCTCCGCGTGTCGGACTTCATGGGTACCTCCTGCGGCCGCCTGCCTGTGATCTAGCGGCAGCGCTTGAGGCCCATCGTTGAGTCATAGGCTGAAGCGACCCTGAACCCCGATACGCTGGGGCGGCCCGTGGGACGGTGGAGGTCAGCCTATGAGAGGCTCGAATTCGTCGCGGGCGGCGTCGAGGGCGGCGTCGCTGAAGCAGGTCGACTCGAAGACCATCAGCCGCGTCGACTCGTCGCGCCAGGCGTCGGGTGGCAGATACGCCTTGCGGCAGACCGCCTCGAGCATCTGCTTCTCATTCCAGCCCATCTCGGTCGCGACCTGAGGCAGTAGCAAAGCCCGGCGCGAACCACGCTCGACCACGATGCCATGGCGCCCGGCCACGAAGCCAGCCGGATCGGGCAGTTCGACAGGTGGATCCAGGACGGACACCTCGAGATCGAGCAGCGGCAGCTCCGACTCATCGACCGGCAGGAACCTCGGGTCGTCCAGTGCGGCCGCTCTTGCCGCGTCCCGGACGTTCAACCAGAGCGGCGCTTCAAAGCGCATCAGGCCGATGCAGCCACGCAACTCCCCGCGCTCGTGGATGGTCACGAAGGCCGCGGCGGGTTCGGTCAGGGCGGGCGGCAATTGGCCCGTCGCCTGGTCCACTTTCGCGCCGCGGCAGACGGCCGCCACGATCGTCCGGCGGGCGACGTCCAGGAGTTGCTGCTGTTCGGTCCTGTCGAGTTGCTTCACTTGCGGCCTCGCTGCATACGTTGACGAGGCTACGCGCGGGGTCATTCGCCGCCAGGGTCAAATGGCGCATTGTCGAGGGGCCACGACCACCCATAGGGGGCGTCGCAGCGCCAGGGCGAGCGCGAGAGCATACGATGTCGGCATCCCACCATGAGTATCGGGAGCTCAAGACATGATCGATGGGTCGACACGGCTCGGGGCACGCGTTCTGGAGAGGCTGCGCGAGGACCGAGTTATCTGGATGACCACGGTGGACCGCGGAACCCCGCAGCCGGCGCCGGTCTGGTTCCTCTATGAGCGGGGAGAAACGACCGAGCGAATCATCGTCTACAGCAAGACCGGCGCCCGTCGCATCGCCAACGTGCAAGCCAACTCCCACGTCGCGTTCAACTTCAACTGCACGCCCGGTGGCGGAGATGTCGAAGTCATCAGAGGCACGGCTCGCATCGCCCTCGAACTTCCGCAGGTGCCGGAGTGCCGGGCATACATGGATCGATACCGGGATTTGATCCAGGACAACGCGGATTGGGAGCACACGTTCGAAGGCTTTGCCGCCCAGTACTCGGTGCCCATCGAGATCATGGAGCTGGCTATCTGGGGCTGGTAGTCGCCCACCGTCGATCGCGGACGTAGCTCAGCGCCGACGGCTCTCGACGGTCGCCTCGCCACGGTGGCAGATCGCCGGCACCGCCCGAGTGGGCACCTCGGGCCGTTCGGCTCTGGAAACGGGCTGCCGTCCGGAGCCAGCATGAAGGCAAGGAGCGCCCCAGCCGCAAATGGCCACGTCCCACACCGCGTCGACACGAGCCGCGCCCGCAAGCCCCGCCGTTCTTGGAGTGGCGGAGGCGGACGGCGCCGTCCGATGCGTTGCCTGCGCCCATCGCTGCCTGATCCGCCCTGGCCGGGCCGGCATCTGCCACGTCCGAGAGAACCGCGACGGCGCCCTCGTCACGCTGGTCTTCGGGCAGGCCGTCGCCGCCAACGCGGATCCGATCGAGAAGAAGCCGCTCTTCCACGTCTATCCCGGGAGCGTGGCATTCTCCATCGCCACCCGGGGCTGCAACTTCCACTGCCTGCACTGCCAGAACTGGGCCATCTCGCAAGCGGAACGAGATGGGCTGGTGGTACCGTCCTTCGACCTCCCCCCGGAGCGGGTCGTGGCCAAGGCGCTGGCCGCCGGCTCGCGCAGCATCGCCTACACCTACACCGAGCCAACCGTGTTCATCGAGTACGTCCTCGAGACGGCTCGACTCGCCGGCGAGGCCGGCCTGGCCAACGTGCTGGTCACCAACGGCTACCAGACGCCCGAGGCGCTCGATCTCCTGGGGCCGCTCGTGGCGGCCGCGAATGTCGACCTCAAGTCCTTCGACGATCGGTTCTACCGGCGCGTGGTGGGGGCGAGGCTGGCACCGGTCCTGGCGACTCTGACCGGGATGCGCGAACGCGGCATCTGGGTCGAGGTCACGACTCTGCTCATCCCCGGGCTCAACGACGATCCGGGCGAGCTTCTCGGGCTCGCCCGATGGATCGTGGCCGAACTGGGGCCCGAGACGCCGTGGCACGTCAGCCGCTTCTTCCCAACGTACCGGCTGACGGATCTCGATCCGACGCCGGTGGCCACGATCGAACGGGCGGTGGGAATAGGCCATGAAGCGGGCCTCCACCACGTCTACTCGGGCAACGTGAGCAACGGAGAGGAAGACACCCACTGCGCCGGATGCGGCACGACCCTGATCCGGCGCCACGGCTTCGCCGCCACGGCTGCCCCGGCCCTTGTTGACGGCTGTTGCGAGAAGTGCGGTCGCGCGCTGGCCGGAGTCGGGTTGGCGGGGTTCGGCGCGGCGGCGCCCAGTGGGGCGACGGGAGCCCGCCCGTGAGTGGTCGGCCGCGCCAGCCGGCGGTCGCCGGATCGTTCTATCCGGCCCAGCCGGACCGGCTCGATACCCTCGTGGCCAGCCTGCTGGCGGGGGCCGCGCGGGTGCAGCGCCCAGACGGCCTGAACACCGAAACCGTCGCCGGCCTCCTCGTTCCCCACGCAGGTCTCGTCTTCTCGGGCGTGATCGCCGCGCTGAGTTGGGTACTGGCCGGCGAGATCGGCCCGGCAACGATCGTTTTGGCCGGCACCGACCACCAGGCATTGGCGGAGGGCATCGGCGTATGGACCGGCGGTCCGTGGCGTACGCCCCTCGGCGACGTGCCAATCGATGACGACCTGGCCGGCACGATCGCCGCTCTCGGTCCGCCCTTTGCCCCGGACGACGCCGCTCACCTGGAAGAGCACTCGCTGGAGGTCCAGCTGCCGCTCCTTACCCGAACATGCCCCGGAGCGAAGATCGTGCCGCTTGCCGTCAGCCCGCGGCTCCGTAGCCATGCCCGGGCCGGCGCCACGCTCGGCCGGCTTCTGGCGCGGAGGCGCGCCGTCGGGGAGAGCATCCTGCTGGTGGCCAGCTCCGATCTGGCCCACTACCCGCCGGCCCGGATCTGCGAGGACACCGATGCGGAGTTGCTCGTTCCGCTCCTCCAACTCGACGCCGAAGCGCTTCGCGAGACGGAGGCCTCCGTCCTGCGCGCCAACCGACCCGGGCTGGTCTGCGGGCTGTGCGGCATCGACCCGGTGCGGGTCGCTCTCGCCGCGCTCATCGAAATGGGTGCGACACAAGGCATCCTTCTCGGCGCCGCGACCTCGGCCGATGCCGGAGGCGATCCCCGCCGCACCGTCGGCTATGCCGCGGCGGCTTTCGTCTAGGTAGCGCCCTCGATCGCCGGCCCGGCAGACGCGAGGGGCAGTGCACGGTTGGCACCGATCCCCCAATTCCTGTATATATACCGTCCCTGTCGCCCGGCAGCCATGGACGAGGCTACGCCGGCAGCAAATGAGGCGGCACGTCGCGAACGGAACCGACGGATCTCACACGATTTCCGGCGCAAGTTCACGGGTCCTACACAAGCCAGGCTCAGCCTTCACCTGCGGAAGTGGGCCGCGCAAATCCGGCTGACCTCCGCGCACAAGCCATGACACACAACACAACAGCGCAAGGAGACCAAATGGCATCGCAGATCGCCGACGCGCCGGAGCACGCCGCGATCGAGGTCAACCCTCGCGCCCGGTTCGAAATCCTGGGCGCCATCCTGCTCGCCCTTTTCCTCGGCGCGCTGGACCAAACCATCGTCGGTCCGGTTCTGCCGAAGATTTCGACGGAGCTGAAGGGCGCCGACTTCTACACGTGGGTCGTCACCGCATACCTAGTGACCAGCACCGCCGCGATCCCTGTCTACGGCAAGCTGTCCGACTACTTCGGGCGCAAGCCGATGCTGCTCATCGGAATCGTGCTGTTCCTGATCGGATCGATTCTGTCCGGCCTCAGCCAGACCATGGAGGAGTTGATCCTGTTCCGTGGCGTCCAGGGCCTCGGTGCCGGCGCCCTCTTCCCGATCTCTCTGGCAGTCATCGGAGATCTCTTCACTCCGGCCGAGCGAGGCAAATACCAGGGTCTCTTCGGTGCCGTCTTCGGCGTCGCCTTCCTTGTCGGACCCTTCCTCGGCGGCGTCCTGACGGACAACGTCGGCTGGCACTGGATCTTCTTCGTCAATGTCCCGGTCGGGCTGATCTCCCTGTACCTGATAGGACGTCTGCTGCCGCGAGTCCACCCGATGGACGCCCGGTTCACGCTGGACATCCTGGGCGTGACAACCTTCATCGGCGCGATCGTGCCGGTCCTGGTCGCCCTCACCCTGGCCGAAACCAGCCCCTGGACCGACCGCTACGTCCTCGGCTGGTTCGCCGTGGGCCTCGTCTTCCTGGTGGCGTTCATCGTCGTCGAGGCTCGAGCCAAGGATCCGATGATCCCGCTGGATCTCTTCCGCAATCGAACCTTCACGGTCTCTGTGATCGCGACGTTCTTCGCGGTCTTCGGCTTCTCGATCTTGATCATCTTCCTGCCGCTGTGGTTCCAGATCGTGCAGGGAGCCAGCACGACGGCGTCCGGCTATCTCCTCTTCCCGTTCCTGATCGGGCTCATCTTCAGCTCGGTGCTTGCCGGTCAACTTGTCAGCCGTAGGGGCCGCTACAAGATGCTGCTTGCTGTCGCCATAGCGTTCATGGGGATCGGCCTTGCGCTCTTCATCAACCTGCGTGCCGACACTCCGAACTATGCGCTGTGGTCCTGGATGCTGATCACCGGCCTCGGTGTCGGCCCCACCATGGCCATCTTCACGCTCATCGTGCAGAACGACGTGCCGTTCGATCGGCTCGGCACCGCGACCAGCGACCTGACCCTCTTCCGCCAGATCGGGACGTCGGTCGGCCTGACGGTGGCATTCACACTCTTCCGCGACAACCTGTCCTGGGGCCTGCTGCACGACTCGATAGTGAGCGCGATGCCGGCGGGCGCTCCGTCCCAGGTCCTTCCGCCATCACAAGCGCCGGCCGGATTCGACCTTGGCTCTCTCACCTCGGTGGGGACCTCGCCGGTGGCCAGCGTGCTCTCGCACGTGCCGGCACAGTTCCAGAGTGCATACATCACCGGCTTCCACCAGGCTTTCTCGATCGCCATCGCCGATTCGGTCTGGATTGGGGTTGGCGCGGCGGTCCTCTCGTTCGTCGCCGTGCTTGCGCTCAAGGAGAAGCCCCTGCGGGCCCACTTCCATGCCGAGCAGGCCGCGCGAGCGGGTCTCCAGTCCGGCGCGCCGGGGCCCGTAGCCGGCGTCGCCGAGTAGGCACAGAATCGAGTCATGCTCGTACGACCTGGCCGGATCCCATCGAAGGCAGCGGCGGCGCTCGTTCTGTGCGCCATCGTATCGGGTTGCGGGGGTGCGACCGCCTCTGGCACGCCTGCCGCGACTGCGACTCCCGCTGCCACCCCCACCCTCCCCGTCCTTATCGCCACGGCCTCGGCGACTTCGAACGCCACACCGACCGCCACCGCATCCCCGACCCCCAGCTCAGGCCTGCCCAACTTCCGCCATGTCTACGTGATCATCCTGGAGAACAAGGAGTACGGCCGCATCGTCGGTTCGAGCGCGGCGCCGTACGAGAACAAGCTGATGGCCCAGTACGGCCAGGCGAGCGACTTCTACGCCGAGACGCACCCCTCTGAGCCCAACTACATCGCGCTGACCTCTGGCGGCCTGCAGGGAACCAGCACCGACGGCGCCTACGACCTATCCGTCCCGAATCTCTTCGACCAGATCGAGGCGGCCGGCCGGACCTGGCACGTCTACGCCCAGGGCTTCCCCGGCAATTGCTACCAGGGATCACAAGGGGACATGGTGGTCGACGGGACGGGTGCGGCCGGCGACTATGTCCGCAAGCACAACCCGGCAATCAGCTACACCTCGATCAGCAACAGCGCCAAGCGCTGCGCCAACATCACCAAGCTGGCCGGTTTCGACCCGGGCGCCGCCGACTTCGAGATGATCATCCCCAACGAGATCAACGACATGCACAGCAGCTCCGTTGCCGCCGGCGATGCGTTCCTGGAGCAGTTCGTGCCCCAGATTCTCGACAGCCCGGCCTTCGCCGACTCGGTCCTGTTCATAACGTGGGACGAAGGCGACACCAACGACAAGGGCGGCGGCCACATCGCCACGATCATCGCCAGCCCGAACATGCCGCCCGGATCCCACTTCGACGGGCCCGACACAACTCACTACTCGATGCTGCGCACGATCGAGCTGGCCTGGGGCATGCCGTTCCTCGGAGCGGCCGCTACGGCAACGACGATCAAGCTCCAGTACTGAGGGCAAAGTTGCGGGGCGAGCGGGTTCAGCGAGGCCTACGGCTGGTACACCTCGGCTGAGGCATCACTGACCGAGCCGTCGGTGCCTCCGGCAAGGAGGACGCGACCGTCGGAGAGCTGGGTCGCGGTGTGCCAGGCGCGAGACGTGACCATCGGGACGGTCGGGCTGAAGGTGCCGGTCTTGGGGTCATATAGGTCGGACGAGGCCATCGAACCTGAGGCGGTCTTGCCTCCGGCGACAAGAACGCGGCCGTCGGAGAGCAGAGTTGCGGTGTGGCCCTCTCGCTGGGTTGTCATCGAGCCTGTGGCGCTGAACGTCCCAGTCTTGGGGTCATATAGCTCGGCCGAAGCGTTCCTCACATTGGTGCCGCTTTCGCCTCCGGCAACGAGAACGCGGCCGTCCGAGAGCAGGGTTGCGGTATGCCATCCGCGAGCGGTGGCCATCGAGCCGGTTGGGCTGAACTTGCCGGTTGCCGGGTCATACAGCTCGGCCGAGGCAAGGTCTGCAGTGCCGCCGTAGCCCCCGTCCACGAGGACTTGGCCATTGGGGAGCAGCGTCGCGGTGTGGTATCCGCGGGCCATGGCCATCGAGCCGGTCGGAGTGAACTTGCCAGTCGCCGGATCGTACAGCTCGGCTGAGGCAACGTCGGTCACGCCGTTGTAGCCGCCTGCGACCAGGACGCGGCCGTCTGGGAGCAGCGTCGCGGTGAGGCCCCGGCGGGCGGCGTCGGCCAGCGAGCCGGTAGGGCTGAACTTGCCTGTCGCCGGATCGTATAGCTCGGCTGAGGCAAGGTTGATCGAGCCGTTGTATCCGCCGGCGACGAGGACGCGGCCATCCTGGAGCAGCGTCGCGGCATAGCCCGTGCGCGCGGCGGCCATCGATCCGGTCAGGCTGAACGTGCCGCTTGCCGGGTCGTAAAGCTCGGCCGATGCGAGACACTTCGCACCATCAATGCCTCCGGCGATGAGGACGTGGCCATCTGGGAGAAGCATGCTCTTGGCGGCACCTCGAGCGTCAGCCATCGAGCCGGTCGGGCTGAAGCCGGTCTTGGCGATGGGCGTCGGCTCGGCGGTGGGCTCAGCGGTCACCGCCGCCGTCGGGGACTCGAGCGCCGCGGTCGGGGACTCGAGCGCCGCGGTCGGCGTGCCTTGCGCGATCTCGGAAGGCGCGGCAGTGGCAACGGCGCGCCCGCCCATCGACACGAACAGCGCGCCAAGAACGATGACCACGACGAGTCCGATCGCGCCCAAGCCCACGAGTATGGGCATCGAGTTGCCGCGCCCGGGAGGTGGTGCGTAACCATAGCCGCCGGGATACCCGGGAACCGGGCCAGAGCCCTGGGGCGGGAAGTACGACGGCGGTTGGCCGTACGACGGCGGTTGGCCGTACGACGGCGGTTGGCCGTACGACGGCGGTTGGCCCTGGTCGGAAGCGGGTTGGGGCGCCGGTGTCGGCACCGCAGGCGAGGCCGGCGGAGGTGCTTGAGTCGCGTTCAGGGCCGTGCCGCACACCGGGCAGAAGCCGGCGCCGGGAGGGACTTGTGCGCCGCAGTTGGGGCACGCGGTCGCGCCTCGGAGCGCGTTCTCAGTCATGAACTGCTCCCTCGAATCGCCTGTCACGGCGCGCACCACAGCCCAACGGATGCGGCAAAGGAACGCCGGCCGCTTGGAGTGTAGCCCCATCACAGGGCTGGGGCGGGCTGGCCGCGCACGCAATGATCTCTGCGTCCGGCGCACGCTAGTCCGTGGCGGCCGGTGCTGGTCCGCCAGGCGAGGAGGTACGGGCGCTCCTTGTCCATGCGATCCCGGCGGGGCATCATTCCGCGAGGGCAGGAGCCGTATCGGGAGGCGCAACGACAGTGGGAGTAAGCGAGCGAGCGGGCAAGCCGGCGGAGGCTTCGATTCTGGTCGACGTCGACCGGCTGATCGCGGCCTACTACGATGTCCACCCAGACCCTAAGGCCCCGTCCCAGGCGGTCGCCTTCGGCACATCGGGCCATCGCGGCTCCTCGCTCAACGCCTCCTTCAACGAGGATCACATCCTCGCCACGACCGAAGCCATCTGTCGCTTCCGCAAGAGCCAGGGGATCGATGGACCGCTCTTCATCGGCAAAGACAGCCACGCCCTATCGTTGCCGGCCACCCGAACCGCCGTCGAGGTGCTGGTCGCCAACGGCGTCGACGTCCTGATCGACAGCGCCGACGGGCTCACGCCAACTCCTGCCGTGTCGCACGCCATCCTGACCTACAACCGCGACAGGACCGATCGCCTGGCCGACGGCATCGTCGTCACGCCCTCGCACAACCCGCCCGAAGACGGGGGCTTCAAGTACAAC
>Ga0182027_10009382_pt1 | contig 14071 bp, 12 predicted proteins | sample 712E1DmetaG_FD_121300 | JGI IMG/M metagenome (GOLD analysis project Ga0182027, IMG submission 121300) | Permafrost microbial communities from Stordalen Mire, Sweden - 712E1D metaG (Illumina Assembly) | ecosystem: Environmental > Terrestrial > Soil > Wetlands > Permafrost | place: Sweden...
ACAACACAAAGATGCCGAGTCTGAACATTTGCCCAGGCTTCCGGCTTCAATTTCCAATCCCAAACGCCGAAGCGCTTGATAAAGACGGCAAGCTGAAATTTATTCTCGCAGAAAAGATTAAAGGAGGCTTGAAAGTTGTGGGGCTTGACGGAAGCGAAATTTTGAAAAAATCTTGAAAAGGCTAACAGCGTAAGAACTTGGACAGTGCCGCATCAAGCGGATGCTTGAAAATCCACGGCGAGGACCTGTCCGCGCTCCGAAGATTATTTCCCGGAAATAAAAAGGCGCTGCAAGCCCGCTGGGATTGTCGCAACCCCTGACATTGCAGTCTCATGGAGTTCCGATATGAAAACCATGAGTCTTGACTTTGACGCCGGCTCACGCGAGATTTTTCAACCATGAGTTCTCCATCGGAGCGAACGGGCCATGCCGGTTGTGGCGGACGTTTTTGTGCGTTTCAATTGGCCGCTCACAACCACTCGCTGGCATGAATGACCTAAGGTTCGGGAGCCTGGGAGAGACTTGGATTAAGCTGGTCCAGACGACAGTCCGGACAGGGAACTCCGTGGACGGCAAAAGCATTGAGTTGCTTGGAGTGCAGGTTATTTTTCCCGCTGAAGTTGAGGGCGATGAGTTCATCCGGCAGTTTGGGGACAGCCGCATGATTGCCGAGATGAACAATGTTTTCTTTGCGGATGGGGCCAACGCGCTGAGGCACGGTTACGCGAACCTGATGCGAGGGCCGGACGGACGGCATGATCTCGAGGATGTGATCTCTCTCCTGCGCAACAAACCCGCCAGCAAACGGGCGGTGGTCACCCTGTGTGGACCCGGCGACGGAAAAGTGCCGTGCGTCAACGTCGTTCAATTTTTGATTCGCGCCGGTGTCCTGCACACCATTTACTTCGCCCGCGGCCAGGACGCCTACAAAAAATTTTATGCCGATGCGCTTTGCCTGGCGAAAATGGCGCGGCGCGTGGCGGACGGGTTGGGACTGCCGGCCGGCACGGTGTCGGGATTCATCGGCTCAAGCCACGTTTATCGGGAAGACCAGCCGGCCATTGACGATTTTTTGGCGCGGGGAAACCAGTTTCTGCTGAACGGCAAATCGAAAGGAGCCCGCTGATGCGCGTCCTGTTTGTCGCTCCACGGTCGTATAATCCCAAGCAGATGTATCGCGAATACCCGTTGGGCATCGGGTTCCTCGGCACGCTGCTCAAGCAGAACGGGCATGAAGTGCGTGTCTTCGACCAAAATGTGGAAGGCCTGGAGGACGAAGGCTTGTTTCAACTGGTCGAGGAGTTCCAACCCGACATCGCCGGCTTCTCCGTCATCACGCCGAATTACCCCGTGGCCCGGCGGCAAATTCGCCGGTTGAAGCAACTGCACCCGCATATGTGGGTTCTGGCTGGGGGCATCCACGCAACGCTCTTTCCCAACGACCTGGTTGCCGACGGGGCCGATGTGGTTGTTTTGGGTGAAGGTGAGCCGGTCATTCTCGAATTGGTGGCGGGCCTGGCTGCGGGACGGGACTTGACCGGCCTGCCGGGCCTGTTGATCCGCACCCGCACGGGGGGGAGCATCCGGACGGAGGGACATGGCCAGATTACTTCCCTCGATGATCTGCCGTTCGTGGACCGGAGCCTTTACAATCTTCCAAAATACACCCATCACTCGATGCTGGCGTCGCGCGGATGCCCCCACGATTGCGCTTTCTGCTGCAATTACACCGGCACGGTCCGCAAAGACGGCGTGGCGGTCCGCGGACACCAGAATGTCATCGCGGAAATGGAATACCTGCGCGATACCCATGGCGCGCGGGAGATTTTTTTTGCGGATGACATTTTCCTGCTGCGCAAACCTGACATCCTGGAATTTTGCCGGGCTTGCGCCGCCCGTCACGTCGGCGTCAAATGGATTGGCCAGATGCGCGCGGACCGCGTGGACCCGGCGGTGGCGGAAGCGATGCGGGCGGCCGAATGCCAGCGGATTTATTTCGGCGTCGAATCGGGTTCCGACCGCATCCTGCATTCGGCGCAAAAAGGGACGACCACGGCGAAAATCCGGCGCGGCATCCGGGCGGCGCTCGATGCCGGATTACGAGTGAAGACCGGCTGGATTTATGGCTTGCCCGGCTCGCTGGCAGAGCAGTACAAGTCCATTCCTTTCATGCTGGACCTGCGGCCGCACGAAATTTCCATCCACCAGCTCATCCCTTTCCCCGGAACCAGCTATTACACCGACCCGGCGCGCTTCGGCATTCGGATCGCGGACTCCAGGAACTTTGAGAGCTTTTGTTACGGCGGACTCGACGGCAACATCCAGTTCGATTATCTGAGCCATGACCAATTGCGGCAATTGCTGGAAGACACGGCCACCGCGCTGGAGGCGGCCGGTTACGTCAGCAGCGACAAGGCCGGTCCGGGCGCGGAATACATTTATACCACGCCGCTTTCCCGCAATTCCATGAACGTCTTCCGGCCCACCACGGCCACGCTTGCCGCATGAAGCCTGACTGCGATCAGGAACGCCATCGTCTCGCCCTCGAGCCGCTGTCCCTGCCCCGGTTCGCAGACCGCGATGTCTCCCGTCCGTTTGTGGTCGCGCTCGAAGGGGCCAACGGGGCTGGGAAATCCACCCTTTGCCACTTGCTCGCGCGCACCTTCGCCGCGACTGCCTGCCTGGGCTCGGATGAGGCCTGGCTGACAGATGCTTTCAAAACCCGCATGATCCGGGACGCGGAATGGTTTGTCTCCGCCATGTTCTTTGTAAGCGGCTGCTGCGAGCAGATGCGCGTCTTGCGGAGCCGGCCCAACCCGCTCGTCATCATGGACCGCTCGCTTTGGTCAACCCTCGCGGTTCACGGCGCCGAAAATCCCAAACGTCTGGAAACCCTGCTCACCATGTTGCGGCCGGTGGCCGCTCAAATTCACGTTCCCGACCTCACCCTCGTCCTCGAAACGGACTTTGAGACCTGCCAGTCGCGTATTGCGCGCAAGAGCGGTGTGGCCCGCCTTTTGGATGATTTGACGGCCACTCCGGCTTTTCATGCGCGCGAACGGGAATTCTACCGCTGGCTGGCGCGGCAAAGTACAGAAGTGCGGATCCTCGACACAAACCAAGCCGGACCTGAAGCCGTCGCGAAGCAGGCGGCGGCAATAATCCGCGACCGGGCCGGAGCACGGAACCTGGCTCTGCCTGATGGCGGGAATGATAAAACATCCGGCGGCGCTGCTTCGTAAAAGCACCCATGCTCACGCTCGTTACCTCCAATCCCGCGAAATACGCCCCATTCGCTGCCGAGCTGGAGCGATTGCGCCTCGCGGTCGAGCCGCCTGTCCAGCCGCTTCCGGAACTCCAGAGCCTCAATTTCATCGAAACCCTGACCGCAAAGGCGCGTGCCGCCGCCGCCATGTTTGGCCGGCCCGTGCTCGTGGATGACTCCGGTTTGGTGTTGCAGGCTTATGCGCCGTTCCCGGGACCGCTGACCTCGACCATTCTGCGCGGCCTTGGCACCACGGGACTCCGCCGGCTCCTGGCCGGCGCCTCCGACCGGGTGGTGATGGAATGCCACCTCGGCTGCTGGCTCAACGGAGCTTTAAGAAACTGGTCTGGCGCTGTTCCGGGCCGGATTGACCTTTCCCGTCAGCTGCGCGATGAGCAGATGCCGTTATCCGATTTGTTCGTCCCCGATTTGTCCGAAGCACCCGGCCTCAAGGGCTCCTCCGTCGAACAGCCTCAATTGCTTCACCGCGCCTGCGCGCTCGCCGCCCTGGAGAAAAATATATTTGAACTGCACCTCGAAGCCGCTCCGCCGGAGACCGGCGATGTGACGGCCTGCGCCACCCGGGCGGGCCATGATTGCCCGTTTTGTGCCGAGTTCGAGAATGATGGCCTGGGCATTTATGCCAGCATGATGGGGAAACGTCTTCCTTCCCGGGTGCTGTATGAAGACGAACATTTCATAGTCATGCCGCCGTTGGGGGAATTTATCCAAGGCGGCCTGCTGCTGCTGACCCGCGAACACATCCTCTCATTTGCGCAACTCCCGCCGGCGCAGTTCGAACACCTCGAACGCTTGTTACAGGCAATCCAGCAGGCTCTCGTCAAACGCTGGGGCGTCGCACCGCTGATTTTTGAACACGGCCCCGCCCCCGATTCCGGCAAAGGCGTCTGTTGTGTGGATCACGCGCACCTGAACATTTTTCCGGCGCCGGTTTGTATCCATCCACACCTGGCTGAACGAATGAATTTCCCCCTCGGTCCGCTTTCCGAACTGGCCAAACTCCGGCGTGCCGAATTCGGCTATCTCTTCGTCCAGGAAAACGACGGCACCCGCCGCGCCTACGACGGCAGGGATGCGCCCACCCAGTTGGTGCGCCGTATCATCACTGCCCAGCTTGGCCTGCCCGAACGATGGCACTGGCGCGATTACATCGGAAAGGAAGAATTGCTCGCCACCTACAACGCGCTCAAAGGCCGGATCCGCTTATGAGTCGCAAAGCCTCAGGCACCGGCGGCATCCGGGAAATTTACGCGCGCCGCCAGATCAAAAAAATCGCCGCCCGTTGGGATGCCCGGGCTGATGCCTGGGACCAAGCATTGAAGGATTCGACCTGTCCCCTGAACGAGGATGACGCCTACGGCCAATTCATTCGCGTCGTCCAACGCCTTATCGCCCAACGCCGTCAATTCTGTGCCACCCGCGGCGTCATTGACGCCGGGTGCGGCACCGGTCTGGTTTTGGCCGAAGTGATTTCCGCCTTCGCCTGGGGAATCGGCGTTGACATCAGCCCGCAGATGATTCGCATCGCCCGCGCCAAGCGCCTTGCCAAAACTCACTTCCTCGTGGGCGACTGCTTCAATCTCCCGTCACTCTGTCCCAAAGCCGGGGCGGTGTTCTCGCGAGGCGTGCTGCTTTCGCATTATGGTTGTGAGCAAGGCCAGTCCATCCTTGAAGCCGCTCGATCCATTCTGTTGCCGGGAGGTTTTTCAGTGTTCGATTTTTTAAACAAAGCCGCGCGCACCCGGCATCGTCACACACCCGAAAAAAAATTCTGGTTCACCGGCGAAGAAATCCAGGCGATGGCCCGCCGCACCGGTTTCTCCGCCGTTACAATCTTGGGTCAATCCAACCGCCGTGTCCGCCTGTTGCTGGCCGAAACCTGACCATCGCCCAGAACGGGCGCAAACCATACACGCTGCTGCGAAAGAATTCGTGTGATATCACTTGATTTTAATTCACATGAATGTTACAGGTTTGTTACACTTCTGTAACTTGTATGACAAACCGCACCACTGTGTCGCGATCAATAAGAGTTAAATCTCGTTCAGCGCGTCACGAACTCGCAACTTGGAAAGTGCCTGAAATTATGGCCACGATCGGGCCGACGCTGGAAAAGCAGGAAGATCTGCGCCAGGCCATTGAGGCGGGTGCCCGATGGGTCCGGTTGCCTTGCGGCTATCGCCAGCGACCGCACGTGGAAAACGCCCGGGCCGCGCAAGCGGCTGCGATTCAGGCGGGCCTGCCCATCCAGTTGCTGCTGGATCTTCCCTCTTCCCGGCCGCGCACCGGGACGATGCAGGAACTGTGCCTGTCGGTGGGAGACAAAGTGGTTTTTTGGGATCCCGAGGCCGCCGCCGCCGCGCCGGGAAAAAACTGCGCGTGGCCGGTGCCGTTGCCCGGTCTCGGGGAACTGGTCGGCAAACTTTCTCCCACCCATCGCATGTGGTTTTGCGATGGCCGGCTTAATTTCGTTGTCGATAAAATCCATGACGGCTTTGTCGCCGCCCATTTGGTTGAAGGAGAGATTCCGCTCAAATCGTCCAACTCATTGTTTTTACCCGACAGTCCGACCGGCTTTTCGGCCATTACGCCACTGGACTGCGAGTTGTTGAACGCATTCGCTGCAGCCAGGCTGATGCCCGACTGGGTGGCCCTGTCACTGATTGCATCGCCTCAGGACATATGCGAAGGCCGCGCGGAAACCCGAAAACACCTGGGAAAAGAAGTCCGCGTGATGGCCAAATCCGAGACGGTCGCGGCGGTGGAGTGCGCTCAGGATATTATTGACGCGGCTGACGGCATCATGGTGGCCCGCGGAGATCTCGGCCTGGCCGTCGGCTACGCGCGCCTGCCGGGTATTCAAGAGCAGCTTGTCGCTGCCGCGCGGCGGGCCGGCAAGCCGGTGGTGGTCGCCACTCAAATTCTGGAAATGTTCGCGGCGACTGGAATTCCTCATCGGGCTGAACTGTCAGATTTGTCGTTGATCGCCCGCCAGCGGGCCGATGTCATCATGCTGGGCAAGGAAACCGTCTTCAGTTCCCGGCCCTTGGATTGCATCCGGCTGGCCTGCGAGGTTTTGACGCACGAGACCCGCCGATTCGAGCAAGCGTATGGGACACAGTGCGCGGTTTGAGTTGAAATACGTCATCGAGGAATCCCGCGCCGTGGCGGTGGCCGATTTCGTCAGCAGCTATCTGAGACCTTCTGAACACAACGGATCGGGACTCATCCGCGGCCACCCGGTCATCAGCCTTTACCTCGATTCGCCCGATTTCTTTTTCTTCCGGCAGTCCTACACCGGCCACAAGAACCGGATGAAGCTGCGCATTCGGTTTTACGACGACGAATGGAAGCGGCCCGCTTTTCTGGAAATCAAGCGCCGGGTCAGCGAGGCCATCTGCAAAGACCGGGCGATGATGACGCGCGAAGGCGTCCGCCAGATTCTCACGGCTGGCTGGCCCAGCCAGCCCTTTTGGGCGGACAACCACCACCTCGTCAAAGGCAAACTGCGGCAGGATGTGAACGAGGATTTCTGGAGGTTCGCGAACACGACGCGCGCCTACGGGGCCATTTATGTCTCCTATTACCGGGAGATATACGAGGCGGCGGATGACGAAGAACTGCGGGTGACTCTTGACCGCTACATTCACGGCAGCCGTTATGATGGCAGCGGCCGGTTGCAGGTTCCCAAGCGCGGCTGGCGCCCCTATCTGCCCCCTTATCTTGCCCCATTTCCGAAGGACGGCGTCATCTTGGAATTGAAATTTGACAATCAGGCGCCGCGCTGGATGTTTGATCTGGTCAAAATTTTCAATCTCCGGCAGACTCCCGTTTGTAAATATGCCGCCTGCATTTATGCGCAGCAGCTTCAGTGGCGCCGACGCGTGCTGCCGGAGCAGGAGCATGATTTGGTGCTATGAATGATTTCTTCAACTTAATCCAACACTCCGACCTGACCCCGTCCGGCGGCTCCGGCAATCCAGCCCCCATCATCGTTCTGTTCATCATCGTCCTGGCCTTTGCCGTGGGCATGTTCATCGGGTTTGTCTATATGTGGACCCATGAGGCGCTCTCTTACTCGCGCACGTTCGTCGGGGCTTTGGGCGTAATGCCGTTGATCGTCGCGATGCTCATGCTCGCGATGGCCGGCAACATTTTCGTCGCCTTTGGCCTGCTGGGGGTTTTTGGGGTCGTGCGCTTCCGCAACGTGCTCAAAGATACGCGCGATACGATCTTTATTCTTTGGGCAATCATGGAAGGCGTGGCGATCGGCACCACCCGATTTTCCACCGGGGCCATGGCCGCCTTGGGCATCGCCGCCGCGCTGCTTTGCCTCCGGTTCATCGCGTTTGGCACGCGGCGGCGCTATGATGCCGTGTTGAGCCTGCGCGTAACCGGTGATGTGGCCGCCCGGCTCCCGGTCCTGACCGGGATTCTCAATCGTCATGCCACCCGGCTGGACCTCGCCAGCGACCGCCGGGCAACCAATGAAGGCACGGACATGACTTACCGGCTGCTCTTGCGCGACACTTCCCGCTCCAACGAACTGCAGTCGGAACTGACCGGCACTGAAGGTTTCACCAATGTCTCCGTTTACATGCACGAGGACGAGGCGGAGATTTGACGGCCGGACCGGCAACGCCCGATGCTTTCATTGTAACACTGCTGGCGGGAAATGCCGGGCCGCGAGGCGGGTGCCCATTCGAAGCGGTCCCATTTGTGGAAATGCGCTAACCCCTGCCAGCCAGCCTTCGCAGTTTGGCGACTTGTTCCACAACGGCAAAGGCGGTGTGCTGCACCTCGGCTTTGTTTGTGCGCCGGCCAAGTCCGAATCTGACCGACGCATGAACCTCGGCGTTGGAAAGACCCAGCGCCTTCAAGACGTGCGAAGGATCAGCCGCCGCGGTGGTGCAGGCGGAACCGGCGGAAAAGGCTATGTCATCAGCCAAAGCGAGAATCAAAGATTCATTCACAATGCCGGGGATACAGACGTTGAGGTTGCCAGCCAGCCGGTAGTCGGGATGCCCGTTGAGTTTCAGATCAGGAATTTCCCTTCGGAGCGCCTGGAAGAGGGAATCGCGAAGTTCTCGAAGCCGGGCCTGCTCGGTTTTCATTTCAGCAAGGGATATTTCAATTGCTTTGGCGAAGCCAACGATGCCCGGAACATTGAGCGTGCCTGACCGGAGGCCGCGCTCATGACCGCCACCGTCAATGATGGGTTTCAGTGCGACTTTGGGGTTGTTTCGGCCGCAATAAAGGATGCCGATTCCTTTGGGGCCGTATATTTTGTGCGCTGAACCCGCCAGCAGATGAACCTTCAACGCTTGAACATCCAGCGGGATCTTTCCCAAAGCCTGCGTCGCATCGGTCATGAAGAAGAGGTTGTGCTCCCGGCAGATCGCGCCGATTTCGGCTAAAGGCTGTAGGACGCCGATTTCATTGTTGGCGGCCATGACGCTGACCATTCTGGTGTGGGGCGTGATCGCGTCGGCAATCTGATTCGGGTCGAGCATTCCCTGTGCATCCACGGGAAGATAGGTGACTTCGGCTCCTTCCGACTCAATTCTGCGAAACGAATCAAGGACGGCCGGATGCTCGGTAACCACGGTGATAAAGTGTTGCCGGGTTTCTGCGCCGGCGTGGAAGAGGCCTTTGATTGCGAGGTTCACGGACTCGGTGGCCCCGGAGGTAAAGCAAATATCCTGAGGCCTGGCATTGATGGATCTGCCGATAATTTCCCGCGCTGCTTCAACGGCGCGGTGCGCTTCCCGGCCAAAGGCGTGAATCTTGGAGGCGGCATTGCCAAAAAGGTCCGTGAAGTAGGGAGTCATCGCTTCCAGAACGCGTGGATCCAGTGGAGTCGTGGCGTGGTGGTCGAGGTAAATCGGCAATTTTAGCTGCTGCGACATAAGGGCGATCCCGGGCAGGGACCTTGTGCTCATCACATCCCTATCGAGCATGGAATATCAACGGGAAACAAGTCAAAAACAAATTGCTGTCATATGGGTTGTTTCCAACGCGTTTTTCACTCTTGCCATCCACCGGCAAAATCAACAATCTTTGCCGATGGTTCGTTGTGTCTTTCGAGAGAACAATTGTCCGGTCGTCGAACCCCATTTCAAGAATCGCCACTTATCGTCTTTTGGATTCTGCGGTGATAAAAGCATTCCAGGGGCGGCGGCCGCCGTGTCCGGCTCACATTTTGATTGGTTTCAAGGTCGCTTTTCCAACACACTGCACGCCTTTATCGAATAAATCTTGATATTAAAGATGCCTTCACCCTCGCCCATTCCGATTCCGTTGCACCAGCGCTGGCGCGATGTCCGGCTGCGCTACATTCCGGCGTTCATTTTCATCGCCATCGTGTTTGTCCTCGCGCTGCTTTGGAAAGACTACACCTCGGCGCCGATGCTGGTGGGGCAAGCCGAATCGGTCCCGTCCAAAGTCGGCAGCGACAAGCCCGGAATGTTGGCGCAATTGACCGTCGATCGTTTTCAGAAGGTCAAGGCGGGTGACGCGGTTGGGCAGGTGCTGGTGACGGACCCTAAAATTCTGGCCGCCTCGCTGGCGGTGATCCAGGCGGAAATTGACCAGCTGCGCGTGACCCAGCAGCCGATCTCGGCCCAGCAGCGCGTGGCCATGGACTACAGCCAGTTGCGCCTGGACTGGATGCGCCAACGCGCGCAGCTGGGGATGGCCAAGGCCAATCTGCAATTCGCCGAAACGGACTTCCACCGCAACGAGGAATTGTTCAAGGATAAAATTATTTCGGAACGCGCCTACGATCAGGCGAAGGCCGCAAAAGAACGCTTGCAAAATGAAGTGGAGGAATTGACCCGGTTGGTGGAGGAACAGTCGCACAATTTGGACCAACTGCAACTGACCAACTCGGTCGAAATTTCCAAGGTGACGGATGACCCCTTGCGGGCCGCCATTGCGGCTGAGGAATCCAAATTACGGTTGACCGAGGCCGAACTGAGTCCGATCACCTTGCGCGCCTCCGTGGATGGCATGGTTGATGTGATTTATCACCGCGTGGGGGAGGCCGTAACGGCGGGAGAGCCAATCGTCAGCATCGCGCCCTTCAGCGCCGTTCGCATCATCGGCTATCTGCGTCCGCCGATTCTCAAAGAACCCAAAGCAGGCGAACGCGTCGAAGTTCGCACCCGCGGCCCGCACCCACAGACCGCGTCCGCTGAAATCATTGAGGTTGGAACCCAGTTTGAGCCCCTGCCGGTGGAATTGCAGATTCCAGTCCGGCTGGCCAATGCCGAATTGGGTCTGCCTCTGTGCGTCAGCATGCCGTCGGGCCTGAAGATCCGGCCGGGTGAATTAGTTGACTTGCAGCTTGGTCGCAAGGCAGATGAGTCCCGATAAGACGAAGCACTTGCCGGAATTCATAATCTACAAATTGGGCCTCTTACTTCACCTCCAGGCCGAGGTGATGTCTTTCCATGATCGTTCCCTCGGCGAAAGCCAGTTGCGCGAGCGCCTTGTTGTAATCAGCTTCCGCCCGGACTTCACCGGTGCGGGCAGCCGTGAGGATTTCCTGAGATTGAAGCACGACAAAACTGGTGCTGAAACCGTTCTGGAATTTCTTGTTCTCGGCGTCGAGCGCCGCTTCGGCATAGGTTCGCGCCTGACGCGTGTAAGCAACCTGACTGAAACGGAACTCAATGCTGCTGACGAAATCCGCCACTTGCAAGAGCACGCCCTGCTCCGCCTTCTTGAGTTGCAGTTCGGCAATCTGTTTGGCCGCCTTGCTGGCCCGGTAATTGTTCCGTTCCTTGACGTTGCTCAACGGGAAACTGACCACCACGCCGTAGGAATATTCGGGGTTGCGGAAGCTAAACACGTCATCCATGGTTGAACTGAAACCAGAGTCAATGCCCAGGCCGCCGTAGCCGCCGACCAGGTCAAGGCTGGGAAAGATCTGGTTGAACTGGAACTTTACCATCGCGCCGGTTTTCTCCACCGCCAGCCGGGCTTCGATAAGATCGGGTCGCTTGCTGAGCGCAGATTGGAAGCTGTCCGTGCGGTTGACCGTAACTGGAATGGATTGTAAAGCGTCCGTGGGTTGCAAATCTTCGCCGGCCCATCCATTGAAATCATCCGTCAGAAGACCGATTAAACGGTTCTGGCTGGCGGAGAAAACCTCGCGCGCGGCGGCCAGCTGGGCCAGGGTGTTTTGCAGTTGGGTTTCGGCCTGCGCATCATCCAGGGGAGGCGAATCCCCAACCTGAACCCGGCGCTGGGTGTCGGCGACAAACTGCCGTCGAAGTTCCAGCGCCTTTTCCTGGACCTGGATTTCCTCGCGGGCGGCGATCAAGTCGTAATAGGCCAGTTCGACTGCCAGCAAGGTCTTCATGATTTGAAAACGCAATGCCTGCTGGGAAATCTTCAGGTCTTTTCTTCTGATGAGGAGGTTCTCACGGGCGGCATCAATCCAGAAATCTTTTAACAAGTGCTGCTGCAGGGTGACGCCGGCGCTCGCTAAATAATTGTTGGTCTGGCGCACACCCAATGGGAAGAGTGCTGCTGCGTTGGTATCGGAGTTAAAATCCGTGCGGATACTCTGCCTGGCTTCGATCGCGTTGAGGTCGTAACTCAGACCGAAAGGGAGCACGCCGCTCAATGCCGGTCCGAGGCTGTCGGTGGTGAGTTCGTAAGGCAAGTCTGTCCCGGGTTTCTTCGGATCGATGTCGCCCGGTTGGGAGACAAAATCACGCCGGGCCGTAAATGAAAAAACAGGATCATAAACACCGTAGGCGCCGAAAAGAGAGTCCGCAGCCATATCCTGATGGAGGCGTTCAATTCGGAGATCCAGATTCTTGCTCAAGGCCAGTTCGATGCACTCGCGCAAAGAAAGCGAACGGATGCTGGCCGGCGGATTGGTAATTTGGGCGGACGAGGTGACGGCGGCGCAGAGGACCAATCCCAACAAAGTTCGAAAGCGCATTTTTCAAAGCATGCCCCGACCAAAGGCGCCCGTCAATCCAGTTTGGCGCATTGGACCGGGCGCAGCGTTCAAAGCAAGTGCAGTCTGGGCCTGTGGCCAGATGGCCCACAGAATAATGCTGGTCGCGCTCGGTTTATCGGCGGCCTTTCCGGCCTTGAAGCAAGACCCAAACACGCTCACAGCGGGAAGGCGGTCAGTGGCTGCCGCCGGGCGCGAGCCAGAAGCTCCGGAAAGTCCTCAGGTGCATCGGCAAATCGTGGTTTGAAACCCCGTTGACCACCCGCTTTCCATCATCGCTCAAGATTTGGATCTCACGCAATCCCTTGTCTGGATAAATAACGATCGCCTCCGGATGGTAATCCCCAAGGTCTTCCACTGACAATCGCTCCGGCTGGGTTCCGATCCCCGACCAGCGGTAGAAACAGAACGGCCCGCCGCCGTGATACGAGCCAGCGCTAATGATGTAGGTTCCATCAAAAAGAGCGATGTCACGAATTCCCAGCCCGCCCAAATCCAGCAGAATGGCGGGACCAAAACGGGCGGTTTTCCCGTCAACGACCTCATTCGGATTCAGCAGTGGAATGAGCAACGCCTTGCCCTGCGGAATGGGATTGCGAAACCCGATGAGCAGATGTCCGTCCGGCGTTGCCGAAAGCCCCTCGATGTTCAGGGCGTCAGCCGCCTTGGGCGTGAACTGCGCGGCATCGGCAAGATGAAACGAATCGAAGCGCGGGTCGCGGACTAAATCGTCCAGGAGATCCTTGTATGGCTTCCCCACCGGGGTCAGCGTCACCTCGCCGCCCGCCACGCGGATGTCCGTGGCAAAAAAACGGCAGCGATTTGACCTTTCCTTGCCATTTTTGTTCCGGCCATGCGAGCCCATCCAAAAGACACGGTCGCCAATCCGCGCGCCGGCTTCCAAATCGGCCTCCAGCGACTTGCCTTGAACTTCCAGAAAGGCGTTGCAATCGAATTCCTTAATCGGCGGCCCGCCCCGGTCGCTGCGATACAAACGCAGGGAGTTGTCCTCGTCATCCGCGACCACGAACAAATTCGAAGAAATGGCGACCGCTCCCGAGGCGTCGGCGCTGCCGGTGTAAAGCGTTGGCCGGAGCAGCGCGGATTTTTCGCCGGCCCGGGCGCAAAGAGACAGGGCCAGAAAAAACAAAACCGTCGTGCGCATGGACGCACCATGACAGGAGGCTGGCAGCCGGGCAAGCCGTGAATCGCGAAGGGGCGCAGGAATTGCTCAAGCTGACCCCGCCCTGCCCATCGGAATCAGTTTGCCATCCGGCGCGCGTTCAACGCGTCGGGAAAAGCGGGGGATGGCGCAAGGCTTATTGATTGCCGAAGCCTCCGCGTGTTGTACATTGTTTTTGGCACGATAAAATAAAAGGACATGAAATTCAACCTGCTTTTCTGCGGATTATTGGCGCTGGCAATTCCAACGGTAATTCTCGCGGAGCCGCCGCACGATGGAAAATCCAGCGCGTTGAAAAATGCAGTCATTTTGGTTATCCGTCATGCCGAAATACCGGACAACGGCTGCGGTTTGTCCGCCAGTGGTGAAGCGCGGGCTATGGCTTACGTCAATTATTTCAAGATTTTCAAGATTGATGGGCGGCCGTTGAAGCTGGATCGCCTGTTCGCCGCCGCTGATTCCAAAGAAAGTCATCGTCCGCGCCTCACCATCGAACCGACCGGCAAAGCGCTCGGGCTGGATATAAACTGCCGGTTTAAGGCCGGGGATTTTCAGGGATTGGCGGATGAAATCAAGTCCCAGCCGCACGGCCACGCAATGCTAATTGCATGGCATCACGGCAAAA
>Ga0182027_10009383_pt1 | contig 14070 bp, 12 predicted proteins | sample 712E1DmetaG_FD_121300 | JGI IMG/M metagenome (GOLD analysis project Ga0182027, IMG submission 121300) | Permafrost microbial communities from Stordalen Mire, Sweden - 712E1D metaG (Illumina Assembly) | ecosystem: Environmental > Terrestrial > Soil > Wetlands > Permafrost | place: Sweden...
CCTCGATGTCGGCTCGTCACATCCTGGGGCTGAAGAAGGTCCCAAGGGTTCGGCTGTTCGCCGATTAAAGTGGCACGTGAGCTGGGTTCAGAACGTCGCGAGACAGTTCGGTCCCTATCTGTTATGGGCGTTGGAAGCTTGAGGTCACCTGACTCTAGTACGAGAGGACCGAGTTGGACATACCTCTGGTGTATCTGTTGTGGTGCCAACTGCATCGCAGAGTAGCTATGTATGGATGAGATAAGCGCTGAAAGCATCTAAGTGCGAAACTCAGATCAAGATTAGGCTTCCTTTAAGGGTCGTTGTAGATTACGACGTTGATAGGCTATAGGTCTAAAGGCAGTAATGTCAAAGCCGAGTAGTACTAATTACCCGTTAGCTTTCTTCTACGTGTTAATTTTATGAAGAACTGTGTATTTTCTTTCAAAAATATGTCATATGATATTTAAGATCTTACGGTAACTATTGCAGTGGTGATCACTTCTTCCCTTTCCGAACAGAATCGTTAAGCCCACTTGCGCAGATGGTACTGCTACACCAAGCGGAAGAGTATGTCGTTGCCGATCTTTACTAAATCCCGGTCCCTAAAAGACCGGGATTTTTTTTTGTCCCTCCGGGCCGAAATACTTAACTTTACCGACGAATCTGTTAATCCATGCGGGTCAGTAACTTCTTTCTGTATTTCGCCTTCACTCTCCTTCTGTCCAACCAGGCTGTTGCTTTGTATAACCAGCCTGATACATCCTCCCTCTCCCGAAAAATGAAGAAACCAAAGCTTCCCAAAGATTCAACCATCGTTTCGTTTTTTTATAACGATTTTGAGAAATTCGGATTGATCAACACTCATGCCTTCGATACCGCAATCACGGGTTTTCAGAACTATGACCCTCTCCTGAAAAAAGACCGGTTCAATGCCAACCTTGGAAACATAGGATCAATTTACCATTCTCTTACCCCCTACCCCTTCATGCATCCAAGCGGATGGGACTATGGGATCCACACTTTCGACCAGTACATGTTCCTGAACGACAGCATCAAATACTATAAAGTATTTAAGACCTTCACCGAGGTATCCTATGTCCAGGGCGCGAAAAAGGAAAATAATTTCCGTGCCATTTTCAGCCGGAATCTATACAGGAGCCTGAACCTTGGGTTCGACTTTCGCGTTACGAACGCTCCCGGAGCCTATCTGCGCCAGCGTACGAATGATGTCAATTTTGCCCTTACAACCCAGTTTTTCACTAAGGACAAACGTTACGGCTTTATTGCCAATTTCATCTTTAACCGCTTGCAGAATTACGAAAACGGGGGCATCGTTTATGACAGCGTGTTTGAAAAGAACATTGAGTCAGACCGCCAGGCTGTTGCGGTCAACCTGCAATCGGCCCAAAACAGGATGAAGGAAACAGGATTCTATACCAAGCATTATTTCAACCTGTCCCGGCATGCCCGCGATGAAAAAGATACTGCTTTCACCAAAGGCAGGCATATTGACCTGGGCCGTCTCACCTACTCATTCTATTTTAACCGTCAGGTCCAGAACTACCTGGATGGTTCTCCGGATACTGCCTTTTATAAACACATCTACCTTGATTCCATCAGCACAAGGGACTCTATCACAATTGACCGTATTGTCAATGAGATCACCTGGTCAAACCCAAGTTTCAAAAAAGATAAAAAATTACGTCTTTTTCAGATCGAAGCCGGTATCAGGCAGGAGTATATTCATTTATCATACCGTGACAGTGTGTATTTTCATCACAAATATTTCATCCAGTACATTCCTAAAGCAGCCATATATTTCCAGCCTTTCTCGAGCCTGCTGCTTGAAGCTCATGGCGACTACGTAATTGGTGATTATAATGGCGGGGATATGAGCCTCAGGGTAAACCTCATTTCAATATTAGGGAAACAGAATAAAAACGCCGGGATAATTACCCTTTCCGGAAACTATGCCTACCAGCAACCCGGCTGGTATTATAATCATTTCATGGGAAATAATTTTATCTGGGATACCAGTTTTAATAAACAAGGGCTGATCGCGGCAGGTTTTGATTACAGGTTCAAATTCCTGAACACCGGGTTGAATCTCAGCAGGATCACAAATTTTGTTTATCTCGATTCCTCTGCATTGCCGAAACAATTTAAAAACCAGTTCGGGTATATGTCGGTTTACTTTAATACGGATCTGGATTTATGGAGATTTAAAATCCGCACTCAACTGGAATACCAGACTGTCCAGGGAACAACCGTACTCAGGCTTCCCGCCTTTGTGGGAAACCTGGCCCTATACTTTACCCAGCCCTTGTTCAAGGGAGCTGCCACGCTTCAACCCGGGCTTAATTTTTACTATAATACGAGCTATTATGCCGATGCCTACATGCCGGCCTTAAGATCATATTACCTCCAGGATAAAAAGGAAATCGGGAATTATGTGTACATGGATGTATTCATCAATGTTAAAATACAGAGGGCCAGGGTTTTTGTTACATATACCAACTGGGGCTCATTCTTCGAAGGAAGGACTTATTATTCCACACCTAAATACCCGATGCAGGATGCCGCATTCAAGTTCGGTGTTAGCTGGAGATTCCATGATTGATATTACAGTTACGGGTAAAATTGAATTTACGGCCGTACTAAAGAAACACCAGGGGATTGATGCAACCTATGTTGAAATTCCGTTCGATGTCGAAGCTGTATTCGGGAAGAGAAAAGTCAAAGTCAGGGCCTTGATCAACGGGGTTCAATACGACAGTTCCCTAGCTAAAATGGGGATGCCATGTTACTTTCTCGGTATCCCTCAGGAAATCAGAAAGGCCATCAACAAAATGCCGGGTGAAACCGTGAGCCTTTCAATAGAAGAAGACGTTGAAGATAGAATTGTTGATATTCCAAAGGAATTGCATGCATTGTTTGACATTTATCCTGGCGAGGAGAACTTCTTTAATTCACTTTCATTTACCAACAGGAAAGAATATTGCAGATGGATTACTGAAGCTAAAAGACAGGCGACTAAGTCGGCCAGGCTTGATCAAATCATTGTCCTCCTGAAAGCCGGTAAAAAGAATCCTTCGGAAAAAAAGAAATGATTTACTTATTAACAGGAGTTAACTGGATTTCGTGAGGGGAGCAGGACCCTGCCCCGGAATCACTTTTTCTTCTGTTTCACTCTGAACACCCATGCATGCCGGCAGGGGGGGGATTTTCTGTCAGAAGATGGGATAATAATACTGAAGCCATTTCCCTGGGGTTTCCATTTAAGATTACCGGGCCTGCCTAAAAGACAAACCGAGGCCCCCCCGGAAAGCCGGAGCCCTTCAACATAAATGCTCCCTGGCATGGAATTCTCCACCTCCCCGGCAAGATATATACAGTAAATTGTTCCGTCAGGTTTTGATGTAAAGCATATATTCTGATATTTGGAAGGCCTTATTGGCCTGCTATTGTAAATGGCTTCCCCATTGATTTTCATCCAGTCGCCTATTTCTCGCAGCCTCGCGTAGGCAGTATCAGCCCATGTGCCTTCGGGAGAGGGGCCGATGTTCAGAAGGAAATTCCCCCCCTTGCATACTATTTCCGCCAGCATATGAATGATGCTGTTTGCCGGTTTATAAATATCTCCCGGCACATAGGACCAGGAAGATGCCATTGTCATGCATGTTTCCCAGGGATAGCCGGGGGGAGTCTCCGGAATTTCCTGTTCCGGCGTCCTGTAATTTTCATACCTGCCCCCCACTGCACGATCAACGACGATCATCCCCGGCTGGTTCTTTCTCGCCATTGCTGCAATCCCGGGCATATTGATATCCTGCCCATTGGCAGCACAAACCCATCCACCGTCAAGCCAGAGTATATCCATCCTCCCATACCTTGTGGTCAGTTCCTCAATCTGGTTATAGGTATAATCACAAAATCTCTGCCAGCGTTCCGGGTATTTTTTGATGCTGTAGTTAACGTTACGGTCAGGAGTGGCCCATTCCTCAGCCCAATAATCGTTGGAATGCCAGTCGGGCTTTGAAAAATAAGCGCCTGTCCAGAAGCCCTGTTTCCTGAATGCTTCGAATATTTCCCTGGCCACATCAGCTTTCGGACTGGTGTGGTAAGGGCAATCCTTATCGGTGATTTTATAATCAGTTTGCCTGGTATCGAACATGCAGAATCCGTCATGATGCTTGGTTGTAAAAATAACGTATTTCATCCCCGCATACCGGGCAGCTTCAGCCCACTTTTCAGGATCAAACTTCACGGGATTAAAAGTATTTTTCAGCTGTACATATGCCCTGCAGTAATCCATGTAATTTTTCATGTTACGCCTGCACCAGGGCTCATCTTCGCTGCATAATGACCAGGATTCGACAATTCCCCATTGGGAATATGTACCCCAATGCATGAGCAATCCGAATTTAAGATCTTTCCATTGCTCCAGTTTCTGCAGAACAAGAGGATCCGTTTCAACATCATTATCCTTAACTGCCTGGGGAAAAGACTGATTTGCAAATAACAAGAATATAAGAATATTGCAAGTCAGAATAAGTAAGGTGGTGAGTTTTGCTTTCATTACAGGTTTCTGTTATCCGTGCTCAAAAATAATCAATATACCTTATATTTCCCCGGGATTGCCATAGACTGGTATATATCTTAACTTTGCAGCAGTAAAAACCTTTGTCATGAAAAATCCCAATTCTATTCTGGCCTCGCTTATCACAATATTTACAGTTCTTTCCATTACAACGGATTCATCTTACGCACAAAATAAAAATTCATCAGCAGATATGAACTACGTGGCTATGAAAACGCCGGCGTTCGTTCCAAACGGAATGATCCCGCCAAAGTACACATGTGACGGAGAGAATATATCTCCCTGCCTTAACTGGGCCGGAGCTCCGGAAGGGACTCAGAGCATGGCCCTGATCATGGATGACCCCGATGCCCCCAACGGGGATTGGGTTCACTTCATCCTTTTCAACATCCCGCCTGAAATACACGAGCTTTCCGAAAATTTCAAAGTCAGTGCCAAACCCTTCTCATGCATGAAAGCCGGGAAGAACAGCGCCGGCAAACTTGATTATCATGGCCCTTGTCCTCCTTCAGGCATACACCGGTATTTTTTCAAACTCTACGCCCTGGATGTCATGCTTGACCAGCCTGAAGGGATATCCAAGGAAGACCTGCTTAAGGCCATGGAAGGACACATCCTGAGCCAGGGCGAGCTGATAGGGCGGTACCAGAAATGAAATTCAGGTTTTAAGGTCCTGAAGCCAGGTTTCCGGGGTCGTTGTTTCATTCTGGTAGCAGGTCATTTTGAAACCGCAGCGTATGCAACTGTTGTCATGCCAATACCACCTTCTGCCTCTGCCCTGTGATAATCCACAAGATCCTGAGATACAAGATGTCCGGGGCACATGCCTTCAAAATCAGCGGACCTGAGGGAGCGGTTCCTGAGGGTTAGCGGCCCAAGGCTTAAAGGATTGAACAACAATGGCAGCATAAGGGATGAATATCGGAGATTCCAATGAAATTTGCCTGTAAATATGCATAAATCTGGTTTGAAATTTAAGATCACTATGCATAATTTGCGGATTCTACTTGTCAGTTTTTTCATTATTCCGGGCTTGTTTCAAACAATTCCGGCACAGCAGTCGAACCAGAACCCTTACCGGATCCAGGTCCTTTCTGATGTGACCCGTTATAAATCACTGATACAGTCTGACCCTTCAGCAGCACTGATAGACCTGCAAAAATTCATTCCCGGGATCAGCCTTGATATCCGATATGCCGGCACCAACAACTTTACAAAAAAGGTTGTTTACAATTCCGCCAGGGCTTTTTTACGGCTGCCCGCAGCCCGGCGAATGGTGGCATTTCAATTTCAGGGATTATATGAAGTTTGAGCTTTTGGATATATCATTTGAGGAACTAGCAGGGTTTTAAGGTCGTTACTTCATCCCTCTCTGCTTCCTGATTTCCTCGTACGCAGAATTTATCTGCTGGAATTTTTCAGTTGCTGAGCGTTTCACATCTTCCCCCAGTTGTGCCACCATATCCGGGTGATGCTTTTTAGCCATTTCACGGTATGCTTTCTTGACTTCTTCATCCGTGGCTTCTGTATTGATCTCAAGAACCGAATAGGCCCAGTTTGTATCTTTGATGAACATTGCCCTGGCTGAGGAAAAATCAGCCTGGCTGATCCCCATGTAACCGCATATGGTTTCAATCATCGATACTTCCGCCGGATGGAACTCACCATCGGCCGCAGCAATACCGAAAAGAAAATGCAATAAGGTCAGTTTCGAAGGGTAATCCATATACTGTCCCACCTGCAGACTGACGTCCATGACATTAATATCCTGTTTAAGGATTTCCCTGAGCATAAGTATCAACCTTGCGCCTTCATCCTCCCCGAATTGTCTGTTAAAAAAGCTCCGCACATAATCGAGTTCTGCCCTGACGATTTTCTGGTCGGCCTTCATCACAGAAGCACACAGGACAAGCAGGCTCATTGAAAAGTCTCCTCTCATAGTGCCATGGTAGGTATTTTTTCCGGCAGTCATTCCCTCGAACACAGAACCCAGTGCAAATCCCAGTATCCCCCCGATAGGGCCACCAAACACCCAGCCTAAGCCTCCCCCGACCCATTTTCCATATCCACCTGAAGAGTGGGAGTGGAAAGGGCCTGGATTTCCAGGCGGTGTTTTTTTATTCCCGCTCTGACCCGGGCTCTCCTGTCTGGGAGTGTTGACCGGCTTTTTACGCATTGTAACAAGAGCGTAAATGACAATGATAAGGATGACTATTATGACAATTTTCGACATCGTGCACTGATTTTTGGAAATGCCCTTTAATGCCTGATACTATAACTAGCCCTGGTATTACTTGATGTTTTCCGAAACAGGCAGGCCGTATTCTTCATTCATTTTTATACCGAGTGATTCAAGCTTTCTCAATACTGGTTCATAAATTCCTGGTATGACGGGAATATGAACCCCCTTTTCATGTATTGCTCCGCTCAGGATCATCTCTGCACCTATGGCTGCAGGGAGAGCAACAGTACGGGCGATGGAAGTATCCGAGCCGGGAATCCCGAAATCCAGCATGCGTGAACGTATTACTTCGCGACTCCCATCGGCGTATCCGGCCAGGAAGGTGTGCTGCAGGGCAACCATATCCCTTTCGTTCCCGGCCAGCCCCATCTTCCCTATCATAAGGTCCGAGACAACTTCAAAAGTGCTGTCCGTATTGCGGTCCATGGGCTGATCTTCAAATAGTCCGAGCCATTCCAAGGCATCCAGGGCAGGACTTCCGGCCGGACAGCCAAGAAACCTTGCAGCCTCCTGCCTGAGCCCGGTCCCTTGCAGATCTTCCCGGGCTTTATTTCCCATGCCAGTGTGAAAGTTTTCCCCAAGTATTCTGATTTGGTGCCGAAGCATCCCTGCATAGGTCATTCCCTGCATATCGAATTTGTCATAGGATATCAGGTCCATTGCTTTCATTGCATCCAGCGCCTCACACCAGCCTTCATAACGGAATGTACCGCGAAAGACCGTGCGGGCTTCAGGTATCCCATATATTTCCTGGTAAGACATGGAATCACGGTTGGGATATACATCAAGGTTGCCGATGCCCGGGAAACTGACTTTAAACGGATTTTTAAAAAGATTGAGGGTCGGGATGCTGACAGGTTTACCATCCCTTAGGTACAACGCATCGTTGTTGCCTGCCATTACCACTCCCTTCGGGCTCCAGGAAAACTTATACCTGAAAGGGTTACCGGCGGCTTCCGGGGCAGGTAGCGCCCCGCAGATGCTGAAGAACTCGAGGACAGCTCCTCCTTTTGAATGGATGTGATCGATGATCCGCATTGCCGACATATGATCGATACCGGGGTCAAGACCTATTTCATTCAATATGATGATCCCGGCCTCCTTTGCATGGGAATCCATTGACCTCATTTCAGGCTTTACATAGGAAGTGGTGACCATGTTTTTACCGTGGGCAATACAATGCCGGGCAACCATTGGGTGGAAGATATAAGGCAGAAGGCTCACGGTAAGGTCATTGGCAGAAACAAGGGAATCCAGGCTTGTTTCATCCGAGGCCTCCCAAAAAACGGATCTTCCTGCAGGATTGCCTTCGATCATCCGTTCTGCGCGATCAGGAGTATTTGAGGCCACAGTTAAAATGTAACCTTTTGAAAGTAGATAGCTTATGATCGGTCTGACCACCAGGCCAGCACCAAGAATCAGTACTTTTTGCTGTAGCATGATAAAAAGTTATGAATGAGGTTTTCAGGAGTACAAAGTTAAGTGAAAGCCAGATTTTGCACAGGAGCTATTTTATATCGAGGAATTCTTCAAGATATTTAAACTCGGGTGTAAGCTGGCCCTTGTGAAGGATCAGGCCCTTTTTAATTGCCCTTGGGAGGTCCAGGTCGTCGAAGTGCTCATCGAAATCGGCATCAGCAATGGGCTTGATATAATTTACAAGGACATCCCCAAACCCGTCCGAAGCATCGCGCGGAAGCTCTGCAGGCAGGATATCTACCGCCATAACCAGCAGGCCTTCCCCCTTATAGCCCATAGTGGCTGTTTGTTTCCCGGGGTCATAGATAAACACCGGGTCATTGATCTGTGTGGGATGAAGGGTGCATTCGACAGAACCTTCAACGTCGCAGCTGATATCCCCGATCACAAGAAGTTTTGGATTTCCTTTTCCAAACAGCTTTTCAAGGTATTCCTTTGTCACAAGCCTCGGATAACGCTGGTCCCAGTAAATACAGTTTATCAACATCGAAAGATGGGGAACATACTGTTCAAACCGACTTCTGAAATCCTGCGGATTCTGATAGTATTCCTGGATGTCAAAAGGATGCCCGTGAATATTTTCATATAAATCTTCTTCCCTGAAAACCACCTTATAAATCAGGTTATCAGGCAGGTCTTTCCGTTTGTGCAGGCCAAGCAGCTTTTCCGGCGAAATTTCCTTAACGGGCAGGAAGCCGCATATTTCCTGGGCGCCCTGTGAAACATTTCCATAACCTGTAAAACCGATAACAAAAGGACGGAATTCCGAAATTGTCCCATGTTCTGCAAGTAACTGCCCGACCCTTGACACATCATCCTTCGCATCCTTCAGGGAATGATAATGGCGGGCCTGCCTGATTTTCTGTATCTCTGATTGATGGCCGAATTCCTTCAGGCGCAAACCGAGTGCCCAAAATGAATTAATCATTCCGGCCATCCCGGCATAGCGACCGAAAAAAATAAGCCGCTTCCCCTGTTCATCAACTACTTTCTCATATTCGATCAGATTACATTTTAGTTCCATCATCCGTTTCAGCATGGGCATGTTATTTTTCTGTCCCTTTATCACATGGGAAAAGAAAACATAGGTTTTTTCCGGTTCAAAATAATCCAGACGGATCTCTTTGACACCGAATATTACCGAGCAGTCACTCAGGTTGTCACAGATCGTTGCGCCGGCCTGCCTGTATTCTTCATCTGTAAATATCCTTTTTGGAGAAGACTCCACAATGATGTCAAGCTTTTTCTGCCTGACCAGTTTCGCAACATGTTTGGGTGTTAGCGGGGCACGACGTTCATGTTCATATCTATCTTCGTGCCGGATGCCGATGTAGTTACTCATCTGGTTATGTTAATGGGTTCACAGCAAAGGTACGAAAGGCGGTCGAGGATGCCAAGAAGTTAAAGGGAGGTACCTCCCGGAGGTCATATCCTATACCTGCCACCCCAGCCAGGCATGATATTTTTAAATTATTTTGCAGGCAGTCGGGAAAAACTTATTTTTAGACCCTTAAAAGCTGCGCTCCCGATCATGGGTAAAGGCATAGGAAGGATTTTTAAAACCATATTGAAGACTGCTTTCTACCTTGCTGTCATCTATTTCGCGATTACTTTCCTGTCGGTCATTTTATACCGTTTTATCAATCCGCCATTTACACCCATAATGATCATCAGGGCAGCAGGGCAGATTGCTGCAGGAGAACCTGTCAGGTTGAGGAAACACTGGGTCCCACTGGATGAAATTGCCCCCTCCCTTCAGCTTGCCGTGGTTTCTTCCGAGGATAACCGTTTCCTGGAGCATCATGGGTTTGATATAGATGCCATTGAAAAGGCGAGGGATTACAACCAGCGGCACAAGGGTAAAAAGGTCATGGGGGCCAGTACGATATCCCAGCAAACGGCGAAAAATGTTTTTCTGTGGCCCCAGCGTTCCTGGCTTCGAAAAGGTCTGGAAGCTTATTTCACTTTTCTTATCGAACTTGTTTGGAACAAGAAAAGAATCATGGAGGTTTACCTGAACGTGATCGAGTTAGGCAAAGGGATCTACGGGGCCGAAGAAGCCTCCGAATTATATTATGGTAAAACAGCCGCAGCCCTGGGCCGTTCCGAATCGGCTATGCTGGCAGCGATCATTCCTGATCCTCTGAGATGGGACCCAAGGTTCCCGACAAGTTATATGAACTCGCGGCAGCAATGGATCCTCTGGAATATGGAAAATATAGGCAAACTCGAATACTGAGACACACAGGTCCGGAAGAAACTTATGGGGAATTATTAAGTCCCTGAAATCAAATAAGAAAATCCATAAACTTTCACGCCGGATTGGTTTTTTAACTTGAAAATTGTTGTAATTTTGCCGGTTCAATTTTTGAGTGCTATAATCTTATTTTAAATCTATAAACTATGGCTACACCAGTAAAAGAAAAGAAGTACGTGTATTATTTCGGCGGTAAGAAAGCCGAAGGTGATTCTGACATGAAGAACCTGCTAGGAGGCAAGGGAGCAAACCTTGCCGAAATGGTAAATATCGGCCTGCCGGTTCCTGCAGGTTTCACTCTTTCAACCGAAGTATGCACTTCTTACTATGACAACAAAAGAAACTATCCGAAGGAATTGAAAAAACAGGTGCTTGACGCACTCAAAAGGACTGAAAAGGAAATGGGGGCAGTGTTCGGAGACAAGAAAAACCCCTTGCTCGTGTCGGTAAGGTCCGGCGCCAGGGCGTCCATGCCGGGAATGATGGAGACCGTTCTTAATGTCGGTTTGAACGATATCACGAGGGACGCGCTGATCAAAAAAACAAATAACCCGAGGTTCGTACTGGATTCGCAGCGGCGACTTATTCAGATGTACTCCGATGTCGTTATGGAGAAAGCTGCGGGCATCGAACCGAAAGAAGGAATGGGTGTCAGGGTCCAGCTGGAACGTGAGCTTCACAGACTGAAGGAAGCTAAAAAATACACCAGTGATACAGACCTTACTACGGATGACCTGAAAAAGCTTATCGAGATATACAAGAAGAAGGTCAAGGAAGTTCTTGGAAAGCCCTTCCCTGAGGATGCAATGGAGCAGCTTTGGGGTGCTATCGGCGCTGTATTTCAAAGCTGGAACGGGAAACGTGCCATCTCTTACCGGCGTTTTGAAGGGATACCCGACGACTGGGGAACTGCAGTAAACGTTCAATCCATGGTGTTTGGGAACATGGGCGATACTTCCGCCACGGGAGTGGCATTTACTAGGAATCCGGCGACAGGTGAGAAATATTTTTACGGAGAATGGCTGCCGAACGCTCAGGGCGAAGATGTCGTTGCCGGGATCCGCACGCCGAATCCCATTAATGAGGTAGGCAAAAACGAGCATACCCGTCACCTGACTTCGCTTGAAAAAGCCATGCCCAGGGTTTATAAGGAACTGGATGCCATCCAGAAAAAGCTTGAGTATCATTACCGTAATATGCTTGACATCGAATTCACTATCCAGGATGGAAAGTTGTATATGCTGCAATGTCGTGTTGGTAAACGCAACGGGCCTGCCGCAGTGAAGATGGCACTGGAGATGTTTGCCGAGAAACTGATCACCCGTGAGGAAGCCGTGATGAGAGTGGAACCAAACCAGCTTGATGAACTTCTGCATCCTGTACTTGACCCTGCTGCAGAGAAAAAGGTAAAACCTATAGCCAAAGGATTGCCGGCCGGCCCAGGTGGCGCCACAGGCCAGATCGTATTCACATCCGAAGAGGCTGTTGCATGGGCAAAGAAAGGAAAGACCGTGATCCTGGTCCGTGAAGAAACCAACCCGGAAGATATTGAAGGCATGCGTGCAGCCCAGGCCATTCTTACTGCCCGTGGCGGAATGACTTCACATGCAGCGCTTGTGGCACGCGGCTGGGGAAAATGCTGCATTGTCGGGGCAGGAACCCTGAAGATCGAAGCTTCGAAGAAGACCATGAAAATTGACCAGGTCATTCTTAAGGAGGGCGACTACATTTCACTGAACGGCTCCAAAGGATATATCTATAACGGTAAGCTTGACATGATCAAGGCTGCTGAAGAGAATCCCGATTTCCAGAAATTCATGAAGCTCTGTGATGCGGTGCGTACGATGAAGATCCGCACGAATGCCGACACACCTGATGATGCTGTAAAGGCAAGGGCTTTCGGGGCAGAAGGGATAGGATTATTCCGCACTGAGCATATGTTCTATGGAAAGAATGCTGAGAAACCGCTGTTTATCCTGCGTAAAATGATCGTCTCCAAGACTGTGGAGGAGAGGCGTAAAGCACTGGACGAACTTTTCCCGTTTGTCAAAGCCGACATTAAACAAACACTGGCTGCCATGGACGGTTACCCTGTAACAGTCAGGACCCTTGATCCTCCGCTGCATGAATTTATTCCCCAACATGCCGACGGCCGTAAACTGATTGCCGACAGCCTCAAGATCAGCATGCAGGAATTTGATAAAAGAGCCGATGCATTGCACGAAACCAATCCTATGATGGGACATCGCGGTGTTCGCCTGGGCATCACGTATCCCGAGATCACCGAGATGCAGGTCAGGGCCGTTTTCGAGGCTACAGCAGAGTTGCTGAAAGACAAGAAAAAGCCTTTCCCCGAGATCATGATCCCGGTAACCTGTGTTGATACCGAGCTGACCGATCAATATGCCATCATTGATCAGGTTTATGCCGAGGTTTGTGCTAAATTCAAAATTAAGGAGATCCCTCACCTTATAGGTACAATGATCGAGATCCCGAGGGCGGCCCTCACTGCCGACAAGATCGCTAAAGTTGCGCAGTTCTTCTCATTCGGAACCAATGACCTTACACAGATGACTTTCGGTTTCAGCCGCGACGACATAGGCAGCTTCCTTCCCGACTACCTGGAGAAAAAGGTACTGCCCGTTGACCCGTTCAACATGCTTGACCGTGAAGGTGTCGGGCAGTTGATCAAAATCGCCGTGGAAAAAGGCCGCAGCACACGTAAGGATCTGAAAATCGGAATCTGCGGTGAGCATGGTGGCGAACCTTCATCCATTGAATTCTGCTACCAGCAGGGATTCAGTTATGTAAGCTGTTCTCCATTCCGTGTACCCATTGCACGTCTTGCTTCCGCCCAGGCCAGGATCCGGGATTTGAATACCCAGGCTCCGGTAAAGAAGGTTGCGAAGAAAACTGTGAAAAGCAGCTCTAAACCAGTTAAAAAAGCAACAGGTAAAAAGTAAAACCTGAGCTGAATTGGTAAGCGAACGGCCGCCGGAATAATCCGGCGGCCGTTCATATTTTACGCATGACTCAACCCAAGGTCATTTTTTAGCAGGATTTTCTTCTTTTTTACAGCAGGCCGGCAGTTTGGCATAAGCTGCTTTGTCGGCCGGCAGGTTATCGGCATCATAGCCTAGTTTTGAAACAGCCTTCCTGAGTTCATCCGGACTGGTTTTACCTGGATCGTAGGTGATCGTGAGTATCTTTGTTTTCACGTCCAGTTCTGATTTTTTCACCCCTTTTTCATAAGCAAGACCCTTTTCAATCCTGTCCTTGCACATGTCACAAACAGCAGAAGTCTTAACCTTCAGTGTTTCAGTCTTTTTCCCCTGGCAAAAAACCGTGCCACATAACAGCATAAGCATAATGGTCATGCCGGTAATCATTACATTTCTTGTTTTCATAATTCAGTGGTTTTAATTTATGTTAATTGATATTCAAGCCATTAGTAAAAAAACATATGGAATTATTATTCTACATTCTTCATTCTATATTCAATATTCAATA
>Ga0182027_10009385_pt1 | contig 14067 bp, 12 predicted proteins | sample 712E1DmetaG_FD_121300 | JGI IMG/M metagenome (GOLD analysis project Ga0182027, IMG submission 121300) | Permafrost microbial communities from Stordalen Mire, Sweden - 712E1D metaG (Illumina Assembly) | ecosystem: Environmental > Terrestrial > Soil > Wetlands > Permafrost | place: Sweden...
GGCGTCCACTTCGACCCGGGATGAGCTAACCTTTCGACTGTTGCCCAGCAAGCCGAGATGAAGTTTGATGAAGACCGTTTGCTTGGCAAGCTCATTGTCCGAGCTTTGAACGTTCAAGATTGGTACTGCTGTTGCGGTTGCCATTTTTCCTCCTTGTTCGTGGTTGGAATTCTTAGATTGACAGGCGCGGTGTTGGCACTTCTTCGGAGAGAACTGGCTTATGGTCTGGCGGGGCTATCAGGCTTCTGCTTTGGAGGGTGGCATGACTGTGAGCGGACCGCCCAAGTCTCGGATGATACGTCGCCGAGGAGCCGGCTGCGTTTCCTTGTACTGGTACATGCCCTGAGTCGAGGCGCTGATAAACTTCCCCGACGCCATCTGGCGGAGTGCCTTCACCTGCTCTGCCGCGGAACGTGATACCGGCACAATATATCGCGAGGCGTGAGCGAGAGACATTCCCAAGCGGTGCGCCTTCCGACAGCACTCCTTAATTTCAGCACCTGTCCAGCCTTCGTCGTTCGGCAGGTCACCGGAGACGTCGTACTTCTTGAGATAGATTTGCCAGATGACCTCGCGCTCATCAGGGGTAGGCAGGTCGAAGAAGAAGGTGCCCAACGTGAAGCGCCGGCGTAATTCGGGTGGCAGGCTGGCAATCGAGTTACAGGTGGCGACAAACAGCATGCGGCCTTGTGAGACGGCATCAATGATCTTCAGCGCGGTGCGCAACCTTTCCGTGGAAGCTCCCACCAGAGAGCTCTCCATGGCCGCCAAGTCAAAATCAATCGTGGGGATGCCTACTGTGCCACCCGTGGCCTTGGCGGTTATGCTCTTGGCGCTCCCTGGCGGACCTATAAAGACGGTGCCATCCGCCTCACGATCCTGCATGTAGGTGAGGATCGTGCCAGTCATTTCTGTCTTCACCCCGGAGAGATCGGTGCCAGTTCCCGCAAACGCCTTTTCGATCTCGTCAATGAACACAATGACTCGCGGAGGCTCGACACCAGAGAGCACAGCGCGGAGGAAGCCCTTGACGTTTTCGACTCCGCCGATGTCCTCGAAGGTTTCACCGCCTCGCCACACGGACAATCCCGGAGTCTGTTCGATGATCTGCCGCTTGCGTTCCCAAAGATCCTCTGTGTCCAGCTCCTGTTTCACCAGGGACATGGCCAGAGCTTGTTCCTCGGGCGGATGTAAAGTCACATACACCCCCATAAAGCCGAGAGCCGCAACCAAGAGGAAGTTGCATACTGCCAACGTGATATCAAGTGCCATTGCCGGAATAGTCTCACTGGGACCCTCCCTGAGTCAAGGTGCCAACTTGTCTAAACATTCAACTCAACATTTCACACTGACCCACTACCCGTAGTTCTGCTTGTCATTTTTCTCATTCAATTCCTGGTGGTCCTGGGGGCGCTGACGTTTGCGGTGTTCCTGGCGCGCCCTGAAGTTCCCTTCTTAGGCGGTGGCTTAATGGAAAGGGCCGCGAAGGAGCAGAAGCACCGGGGCTGGGGACAAGAGGATGGAGCAATCCTAAATTTAGAATTCTGAACTGCCTGCTGCTTATTGCTCTCTGCCAACCTTCTATGTCGAGGGGGCCAAAGTTCCCTACTTACCTACCATCTACCGTGCTCTGCAATGCAAGGCCGTAATTTCTTGTTTTTCTAGGAAACATTTTGCGACCTGAGTGGGGCGACATCTCCTGTCCATTTATGACAAGTCATGGCCTGAGCTGGCGCGAAGCGCCTTGGAGTGCGGTAGCAGCAGCCACCGCCTTTCTCACTCGATCCCGTCCTCGCCCCCCGTCGCCGTTTCGCAGCTAAAATAGAAGCCCCCTCTACTATTCCACCCCCTCGCCACCGCTTTTCAATGATTCAATGACTCAATGAATCGATCACTCAATGCTCATGTGCCTAGGTTCTCGTACCACTTGACGTTTCCTGTGGAAGCTCCGATGGTCACAACATCCGGACGGCTATCGCCGTTGATGTCGGCGATGACCACCCCTGACGCCGCCATCTGCGTATCCAGCGTCTGGCGTTCCCACTGCAGTCCGTACGCGTCCGCCGCGTAGTACACATAGAGGCTCATTCCTGGGCCCCGAAACCCGGCCACGATTTCATCATTGCCGTCGCCATCGAGGTCGGCGCACGCCAGCGCGTGGCCGTCGCTGAATGTGTCGTCAATCGGATGGCGACTCCACAAATCGCCGGGCTTCGCTTGCGTATAAACAACCACGTGCTCACCGTGCCAGGGCTCGATGGTAGCGAGGAAACGCCGCCCCTCCAGCCTGCCGACGCCGATTTCGCTCGACCCGCGACGGGGGGTTGAAACCTGGTCGCCCGCCGCGAGGTGGATCTTCGTCCAACGAAGGTCGCGGGCCGCCCCGGTGGAGTGGAAGAGGTGGACACCCTCAAAGCTGGCAGTCAGGATTTCATCGCGCCCGTCGTTGTCCCAGTCCATGATGTGGACGCCATGGACGACCGTCAGCGAGTCGTCAATCAGGTGGGAAGGCCACTCACCCTGGCCGGTGTCTGTTGCGGATACGTGCCCGCGCCGGAGTGGCTCCGGAGGTTCGAACCAGGTGAGCGGCGCGGCAACTATGTAGTCCGGCTCCTTCGCACCATAACCCAACAAGGGAACATCCACCAACCCCAGGCGGCCGCTCCCGTCCAGGTTCGCCCAGCGCAATCGGTGGGAGGTGGGGATCCGGCCGAGCAAGCCTAGCGACCATTCGGAGTCTAACGAATTCCCCGCTTCCGCCCACCAAACGCTCCCGCCATGGGTGCTGTCATTAAGCGCAAAGTCGCTGGCCAGCGCCAGGCCGCGCTGCGCATAGCCCTTGCGAAACAGCGGCGCCAGGCTGATGTTATGACGGGTTGTCGTGGTGATGGGCCGGGCCTTCCAGGAAGGATTCTCATACCACTCCACAATGCTTTCCCCTGAGCTTAACGCCAGGATGTCAAGCTTGCCATCGCCGTTGACATCGGCAACCGCCACCTGGTAGCCGTTCGGAATCTTTGCAATGGTGTGTGCTTGCCAACGGACCATATCTCTTTTCCTCTCGGGAGCCTTCGCCCCGCTTGCTGCATCAAGGGTTGGCAAGCCCGCATAAGCGGTGCAAGCGCCTGTGACTTTTTTCAGGAAATCCCTTCGGCCGCAAGCACGACCACAAGCGGCGGCCAATTGTCTGGTCAGATGGAATAGGGGATACCTCATTCGCAACCGCCCTTAGGGTCCTTTATCATCAGGAGTATTAACGATGTAAACGGCCGCTCGTGATTCATTTTGGTTTTGTATTGCCGGGCTTTAGAGTCTGTGTGAAAACTCGTGTCTGGCATTGGCCAGGCTGGACCCCCGCATCCGCGGGGGTGACAGCGCTGGATTTAGGGGCTGTATTCCAACCTGTCATTCCCGCGAAAGCGGGAATCTACGAGTTTTCACACAGACTCTTTAGCCTGGCACAGCCCCAAAATGCCAACCCCGCCTTGCGGGGTCGGCGCTACGCCAAACTGAGCCACTACCAAACAGCCCCGCGCGTTCGCCTTGAGGCCTTTTTTCGGTAACCTGCGCAGCGCTTCACCATACGGCTCGATTTTAACTCAAAGCGCGTTAGAATGAGCTGGTTCAAACTTGCCGGAAAGGATTCTCATGCGCGCCCGCATCTGCCTCGTTGTGCTTTTGTTCGCAATTAACGCCCCCACCTGGGCGGCGGACGGTAATCCCTCCCTGCTCGATTTGAGTAAGCTCTCCTTCTTTTATGGTCGTGAATACTTCATCTTGAGGAGCGGCCGCGCCAAGATGATCGTGCAGGCGGACCGCGCCGATCTTGGCCCTGCCTTCAGCTTTATGCTGTTTGATTCTGAAAACTCGCCGCAAAGCGTCCGGAAGGAAAACGCCTTTAATTTCGTGCCGCAGGAGGGTTTTACTTCCACTGCCTTGCGAGTTGTGCTGGGAGGATTTCCCTTCACGGCTCTCGGACACCGAACTGAAACGCATTGGGTCAATCCGGAGGGTGTCCCGGCAGTGGAGGCGGTTTGGTGGGCGGGAGGGATACGCGTCACCGAACGCATCAGCGCTCTCGGAGATAATGGCATCTTTCTAAGATCCATTCTGCTCGAGGGGACCAACCTTGTTGGAGATGAGACCGTGGCGCTCCGGCTGTCGCTTGCGCCAGGCTCATTGCGGCGCGAAGGGTCGATCCTGCTTCAGGATGGAGATGGATTTCAGTCCAGTCTGATTCCCCTTGGGAGTAGGCCGGCGAAGGCGGACGTAATGAAAGGCCAACTGGAAATCGGCCCTATCGCCGTCGCGCCTGGCGCCCGCGTGAGTGTCGAAACCGCGCTTCTGGTGAAGATTCCGGCTCGCCACGCAGAGGAGATGCTCGCGCAAGCCAGATCGCTTGTGGCCTCCTCCGCGCGCCAGGAACAAGAGCAAACGAAGCAGAGGTGGGCGGCAACTTCCCTGGTAAGGACTAAAGACCAGACCATCCAGGAACTCTACGACAAAGCACGATTCGGTCTTCCCGGTATGATCGCCGATGACGGCGCCATGGATGCCGGCATTTTTGAGTACGGGCGTCAATGGGTGCGCGACACTTCCAATACTGTCCTGGGAGCCATTTATGCGGGGATGTTTGAAGTTGCGCGCCATACCCTGGTGAGGATTCTGACCCGGATGAGCACGGACCAAGGCGCCACCATGATTGGCAGCGACTTCGACCAGCCTGATATGGAACAGTTCGACCAAATGGGTGAATTCCTCTGCGCCTTGAAAGCCTACCGCGACTGGACGGGCGACGACTCACTCCTGCGCGAACACCGGGCGAAAATACTTTCTGTGATCGAACGGCCACTGCAACCCCGGTTTCGCGATGAGACGGGCATGGTTCATAACCGCCGGGAGTTCTGGGAGCGGAACTTTGACGATGCCTATGAGTTGGCCTACCAAACCTACGTCGTGTTAGGCCTGCGCGACGCCGCCCAGATAGCACCTGAGTTGGGCGCTGAAGCTCAGGCAGAGAGGTGGAAGAAGGAAGCCGATCGCATTCTCCAAGCGACGCTCACGCATCCAACACGCGCTCTCGTGCTGGACGGTCACCTGATCAAGAGGCGCAACTTGACAGGCGAGGTGGCAGACTTGCTTCCCTTTTGGCCAGGCTCTCAGCCGGATGTTCCCCTCCGGGCTGAGAAGAACCATCGGCTCTACCCGGACACCACCATGGCGTTGCCTATCGCGCTGGGAATTGTCGGACCTCGCACACCACTCGCCTTGAGAACACTCGATGAGCTTGAGCCGCTTTGGAACAGCCGTTGGAGCGACGGCGGCTACGACCGTTACAACACCAGCTCCCAACCCGACCAGCCGGGCCCCTGGCCCTTTGCCACCTGCTTCGTCCTGCGAGCGCAACATGAGGCAGGGCTGTACGACCGCAGCCGGCGAAGCCTCGAGTGGTTGAACACCGTGCAGGGCGGAAGAGCGGGCGCTTGGTTCGAGGAAATTTCCTCTGTCCGTTCTCAAGAAATGACTTCCGGCCTCATACCCTGGACATCGGGTGAAATCGCACTCTTTGTGATTCATCATTGGCTGGGAGTCCGGTTCGAGGGCAGCAGGGTTGTCTTGAGACCAAATCTTTACCCAGGCGGGCCCCCGGTTTCGGCTGACCTCCGCTTCCGCACAGGACGCCTTCATCTCGAAATTGACGGCAGCGGGCCCGTGAAGAGCGCACGCGTAAACGGGGTTAAAGTGAAGCCTAGCTCTGACGGGTCCGTCGCGTTGCCGGCTGACTTCACCTCCGGAACAGTAATTCTCCACACCAAAGGGGGATAGGCACAAAGTCCAATTCCCGGCTGGCGCAGACCCCTCCCCTCCCGTGTCCCGCAGGGGGCGAGGGTTCTCGTCGTCATCTGTGTTCTTCGTGATCGGGCCGCCTGGTGTAAACATGCGTCACGAAAACGCTCCCCGTCGACACAACTACACTGGGCTCCTCCTGCGCGTCCTGGACTTCGGTCGCGATCTTAATTCCATGGATAAAGCGGGCTTTCGTTATGACGAAGTCGAAGTTCACGATCGGGGGCGGCGTTGCCACGCCGAATACGGTTGCTGTAATCTTGCCGGTACCGTCAGGGTTCATAGTGTACACGCCAGAATAAGTTATTGGCTTTACATCGCCACCCACGATGACGACGCGCGCACTCCCATTGGTGAGATTTCCCTTTCCATCAAAGTAAGCTGTGCCCACCAAGCGAGCCACATCACCGGAGTAGGCGCCCACGAAACCATAATCGCCTTCCAGGCTAGCCGCCGTGTAGGGAGTCTCTTGGGCAAATACTGCCGTGGGTCTGCCAAGTACGGCGAGAGCAACCAGAGCGGTCAGCGCTGCTGCAACTTTTGATAGCTGACGACGTTTTGTCTTCACTCGATCTGTCCTATTCCGGCACTCCTTATGCACCAAGTTCATATGGGACCTCCTTCAGGTCTGAGTCCGAGAGCTGGGCCGAAGTGGGCCCGCTCTGGGTTGGCCGTAGGTGGAAGCGTTACTGCTGATTCCGGTTGCTTCACCACCTCCAAGACTTGTTACTTTCTCCCCTCATCCTGGTAAGCGAGCGCAGAGTTAGGCGCAGTTTGCCTTACTCTGGGGTTCCTAACATGATAACCTCAACATATCCAAGAGGACAAAGCTGCAGGTCAATCCTGCTCGCGGCGGGCTAACTCCGCGCTTTTTGTTGAACCTGCCAGCTAGTTCGGTGGCCTGAGGTTCACGGAAAATGGTGTGAAACGGCTGGAGTTCCCGCCAACTATTTCAGGAATGCATCTTCGCCGCGGGTCCACAGGGGTTCAAATTTGACACCCTCGCACGCCTGGTTTAAATTGACAGTTCAGCTTCTAGCAGGATATTGAAAAACGTTTGTGAAGGTTGTCATTCCAATCCCGCAGTCGCGGGAGAAGAATCTCACCCCGAAACAAAGGGCTTGTGAGATTCCTCGTCGTCCCGATCAGATCGGGACTCCTCGGAATGACAGGCTAAACGGGTTTTGCGGCATCCTGCCAAGAGGCTGCTGAAAGCAATAAGGAGTCGACATGCTCGATCTGGGTTTCGTGCGTGACAATCTGGAGCTGGTGAAGCAGAAAATGGGCGAGCGTGGGCTGGAGGATTCGCTCGGAGGCTTTGAAACCATTGATCGCGAAAGGCGCAAATTCCTGCTGGAGGCGGAAACGCGCAAGGCGCGCCGCAATAAGGTTTCCGAGGAAATCGCCGCTTTGAAAATGGCGAAGCAGGATGCCTCTGCCCTGATCGCCGAGATGAAGCAGGTGGGCGCAGAAATCCAACAGTTCGATGAGAAGGCCAGGGGATACGATGAGCAATTGCAGGAGCTGTTGCGCAACATTCCCAACTTGCCGCACCCGAGCGTCCCCGCCGGCCGGAGCTCAGAGGACAACCAAGAGGTTCGGCGTTGGGGCCAGCCGCGCCAGTTCGGCTTTGAGCCGAAGGCGCATTGGGACCTGGGCCCCGCCCTGGGCATCCTGGATTTCGTGCGTGCCCAAAAAATCACCGGGACCCGCTTCGCGGTTTACAGCGGTATGGGGGCCAAGCTGGAGCGAGCCTTGGCCAACTTCATGCTCGATATGCATACCAAGGAGCACGGCTATACGGAGATTCTTCCTCCCTTTATCGTGAACTCCACCAGCCTTTTCGGCACCGGCCAGTTGCCGAAGTTCAAGGAAGACCTCTTCAAGCTCGAAGGGACCGATTACTGGCTGATCCCCACGGCGGAAGTTCCGGTCACTAATCTGTACGCGGGAGAGGTGCTGGAAGCCGAAAAGCTGCCGGTGAAACATTGCGCGTGGACCGCCTGCTTCCGGAGTGAAGCGGGCTCTTACGGCAAGGACACGCGTGGAATCATCCGCCAGCATCAGTTCCAGAAAGTCGAGCTGGTGAAGTTCACCCTCCCTGAAAGCTCTTATGATGAGCTCGAGTCTCTCACCCGCAATGCCGAAGCCATCCTCCAGCGGCTGGAGCTTCCCTATCGCGTGGTGTCGTTGTGCACGGCTGACCTGGGCTTCAGCTCCGCGAAAACCTATGACCTGGAAGTCTGGCTTCCCGCCGCCCGCGAGTACAAGGAGATATCCTCCTGCTCGAACTTCGAGGCTTTCCAGGCTCGCCGGGCGAACCTTCGCTTCCGCCGTGGCAAGGGGGGCAAGACGGAATTCCTTCACACGCTCAATGGCAGCGGGCTGGCCGTCGGACGGACCTGGCTTGCCATCATCGAAAACTACCAGCAGGCCGACGGCTCGATCATTATTCCTGAGGCACTGCGGCCCTATTTTGACGGCCTGGATAAGATCAGTAGGCAGTAGGCAGCCGGCAGAAAGCAGTAGGCAGTAAGCAGCGCCGTGCCCAGTGAAAATGCGGGATTATGCACTATACAGAGAATGAGGATCGCTGACTATGGAAGTTCTATCTCCAGCCCTCAATCGACTTCGGAGAGATGAGGCTTGGAGGATGACCAGCTTTAGGATTGCTCATTCGAACCATTTGGCCTTGCCGGATAAGGGCTATTAACTCCTCCACTGTTTGGACATGTTTGGGTGGGTCGGATTTTCCACGGCTAGCCCTGAACCTTCCATCGCGGAAGCGATGAGGTGTCAGCCGAATGCCAGCGTTTTTTCCGAAGCGTACATCGTAATAATGCATGGCCGTCGCTCCCCAGTGTTTACAAGAGCCACCACTCACCACCCACTGCTTTCTGCTGACTGCGTACTGCCTACTGCCGACTGCCTACTGCCTACTGCTTTACTTCTGTCCGCCCTCGCTGCTCGGGGCGGGTTCCGGCATGTAGCGGTGAAAGTCGCCGGGTAAGTGCGTGTGTTCGAATTGGATGGTGGAATGGGTGATGCCGAACTCGCTGGCCAGAACGTCACGAAGTCGCCGGCCGATTCTTTCACTTTCTGAAGTGGGCATATCGAGTATGTGGACGTGACAAGAGAGCGCGTGGGACCGGGTTCCCAGGCTCCAAATGTGAATATCGTGGACCTCGCGCACACCCGGAACCTCGAGCAGTGCGCTCGCCACGCGCTCCAGACTCATGCCCTTGGGAAGGCTCTCGAGCAGGATGTTCGCCGATTCCGTGATCACCCCCAGAGCTGTCCAAACGATCATACCGGAAACCAGGAATGCGATCAGAGGGTCGATCAGCCATTGGCCGGTCCTCTGGATCAACCAAGCCCCGGCGATGAGAGCGATGTTGGAGAGCGCATCGCCCAAGTTGTGGATGAAAACCGCGCGCAGGTTCAAGTCGCTGCGGCCGGAAGCCAACAAGAGTGAGATGCTCCCGTTTATGACCAAGGCCACAATCCCCACAACCAGCATGGCTTTGGCGGCGATCGGTTCCGGCCTTAGAATTCGCTGGTAACCCTCGTAGCAAATGAGGACGGCAACTGCCACCAGCAGCAGGGCATTTATAAAGGCTGCCAGCACACCCGCGCGCTGGTAACCGTAAGTTCTCTGATGATCGGGAGGCTTGCGTTCGAAGTAGAGGGCAATCCAGGCGAGAACGAGCGTGGGAAGGTCCGTGAGGTTGTGCCAGCCATCACTGATGAGCGCCAGGCTGTGGGCAAGATGACCCGTTATGAATTCAACCACCACCAGGGCCAGCGTCAAGACCAAGGCGGTCTTGACAATCCAATCCGGCCTCCGCAAGTGGACGTGCGTGTGCACACAAACCCCCACCGGAATTCTATTCCATAGGGGAATCCGCGCGCAAGAACAGTGACGAGTGACGAGCAGAAGTAAGAAGACAGGAGTCAGAAGTCAGGAGACAGAACAAGAGTAAGGAGCAGAATTATGAATAGTGAATGGTGAATTGGGGATACAGAGCTCGCTTTGCGGGCCGCACTCAGGGTCTCTGACCGCTGCACTTCTTCAATTCACAATTCAGTATTGCTCTGGTCCCTAGCCTCCTTTCTTCAAAGACTGAAAGCCGAGGGCTGAACCGTCTTCTTCCGACTCCTGACTTCTTCAGTCGCGATCACGCCCGAATTCGTTCCGTCTCAGGGAGCTTTCAAACCAGTTTCGCTTCCAGAGTGATCTGGGTTCCGGCGAGAGCCTTGGAAACCGGGCAGCCTTTCTTGGCGCCTTCCGCCTGCTGCTGGAAAGTCGCGTCGTCAATGCCCGGAATCTGGGCCTCGGTATGCAATTCAATCTTGGTAATGCCAAATCCGCCTTCCACCGGTTCGAGGTGTACCTTGGCCGTGGTATGTACTCGCGTAGGCGTGAAGCCAGCCTTCGACAAGCCGGCCGAAAGAGCCATCGAAAAACATCCGGCGTGCGCAGCGGCGATCAACTCTTCGGGGTTAGTCCCTTTCCCAACTTCAAATCTCGAAGCAAAGGAATAGCTGCCTTCGTAAGCGCCGCTGCCCAGCTTCATCGTGCCTTGCCCTTCCCGCAGATTTCCCTTCCATTCGGCTTCTGAAGTTCGAACAGCCATAGTGGTGTGCTCCTTTTGAAGAATTTAGAAAGATTGTGTGGGATGCCCGTCAATTAGGCCCCGGACGCCATAGCGCCACGGCCCGCCCTGATTACTCGTGCTCACCAACCCTAAGAAATCAGTATACCACGCCCGCGCCTCGCTGACTCATGGTGACTCAAAGCCGGGTGTGCGACATAACAGTGGGAGTCCTGCCGCTGGTGCACGACATATTTGTGAAAGCTTACAATGGCAGCAGTAGGGTGGTCCGGGGAGCCCGCCTAGCGGGCGACAGAACTTAGCCCAGGGCGCAAGCCCTGGGCTACCAAGCCAAAGCGCCGGTCTAGCCCCGGAAGGGGCGGCAGAACCAGGGAGAGTTCCCGCGTCGAAACCTCTTCTTTCGCCCCGCTGGGGCTCCCGCGAACAAGAGGGCTTTCTGGACCCAGGGCTTGCGCCCTGGGCTAAGTTCTTTCGGCCCTCCGGGCCTTTTTGCCCTTGCGTACCAGTACGTTCAGAAGCGTGGAACAAATCAAGAAAAATGCCCTGACCTCCACTTCTACGTCGCGCACACCTCAAAGCCGGGCGGGGCGCGGGCAACTTCAACCCGCAAGCGCGCCGCATCGCGTCTCAGCGATGCTCTTCATCCACCCCAGCGCCCATCGTTACCGAAGACTCAGAGGAGATTTTCTCCCAGGCACTGGTCTTCCAATTGTCAGCCCGTCCGGCCGCAGCTTTCCAGGCAGGGTAAGGCATTAGAAGCCGCTCCGAAAAACCATTAATGTAGGGCTCATACGTAGACTGTAAATCCCGCAAGTTCAGGGCTGCGGCCGCCCTGCTGCACACAGCCACACCTGCCGGCGCAAGAAGACCACACAATTGCTCAAGGTCATCATCGGACAAGCGATCTGCGACCGGTTGTTTTGGGGGAATCTGCAAGACCTGAGCAAGGTCCACAAGGGCGTGTCGCGAGATTGCAAAGGTAAGCTTCGCCTGCCACTGGAGAGCGCCCTCGGCGCAAGATATCAGCAGGGCGCAGGTGTCAAGGATAGCGGTAAGAGCGGCAAGCCAGGATTGGTTGTCGTGCTGCGAGCGGAAATAGCACAGCACGGGAAAAGAAAGGTGGCTCTCCATGAGTTCAGCCGACCACGCTTCCCAATCGCGAAGGAATTGTCCGAGCGCTTCCAGATTCTGGCCTCGGACGTGCCGCCGCACAAGTTCGGCTGCCGTAGGAGGAGAACCAGCACGCGCGTCCAGAAGCGAGATATTCACTTCTCGCCGCGAAAAGGCGCCGTAAAGCACGGGCAGGTAAGAGATGACAATGGCGAGGAAGCCGAAGCCTGTTCCTGATTCCAGCACGGTGATGAACCGCGCCGCCCGGGTGTGCGGGGTGATGTCGCCGAGTCCAAGCGTGAAGAACGTCGTCCCGCTCAAATACATGTCAGTCCAAAAGGTGGACGATTCACGGAACGAAACCGCTACGGACCCGGCGGCCCAGTGGAGCAAGGCGAAACTGAAGATCAATCCCACTGCCCACATGAAAAAGAGCAGCAAAAGCGAGAGCGGCCCGTAAATGCTGAGAAGTGCTTCCCGGCGTTTTCCGGGTTTCATCCACCTGGCCACAGCCGACCAGGGAAACCAGGTGCAGCGATAGAAAAGCCTCGTTAGCCGGACACGGCGCGTGACCCGCCGGGGCAAAATAATAGTTTCGAACCCGTCCCACAGGATTACCCCGAGGAGGAAAATGCCGACAATGGCCGCGACGTATCGCATTTATGGGATCAGGACGATCTTCCCGTAAGCGCCGGGTTCCATGACCGCCCGATGCGCGAGCGGTGCTTCCGCCAGCGGCATCTCGCGGCCGACGACCGGGTTCAACGTTCCGCTTTCCAGGCCCGCGACGAGCGCTGCGTGGATGCCCGTCAGTTCCTCCTTGGTGGCATTCAACAAGGTAAGCCCAAGGATGCTCAGGTCTCGTTGCATGGCGGCCCGCGGATTGATTTCAATGCTGCCGCGATTTCCGATCACCACCACGCGTCCGCGCAGGGCGAGCAGGGTGAGGTCTTTGGCCAAATTCACATTGGCCAGCATTTCAAGGATGACGTCAACGCCTCGGCCTTTCGTTAACTTCATGATCTCCTCAAGGTAGCCCTCTTTGATGTGATCCACGACGTGGTGGGCGCCCTGCTCGAGCACAAGGTTTCGCCCCTTCTCCGTTCCTGCCGTCCCAATCACGGTGAGTCCACCCGCGCGCGCCATCTGCACTGCGGCTATGCCCACGCCGCCGCTTGCCCCATGGACGAGTACAGTCTCCCCCGGTTGCCCGTGCGCGCGGTTGCAAAACGCCCGGTATGCCGTAGCGTAGGGAACGTTGACGCCGGCCCCTTGCGCAAAGCGCACTCGTTCCGGCAAGCGGTGGACCTGCGCGGCGTCGCAGAGCGCCTGCTCGGCGTAGGCGCCGCGCAGCGTTCCGCCAACGTACACACGCTCACCCACCGCGACGCTCTCGACGCCTTCACCCACCGCCTGCACCGTCCCCGCTGCGTCCATGCCGGGCGTATAGGGCAGCGGGGGCTTCACCGCATAAGCGCCCGAGCGGATGTAGTTATCCACCGGGTTCACACCAATCGCCTTCACACTCACAACCACTTGGCCCGGGCCAGGCGTAAGGTCCGGCACGTCCTCCAGTTTCATCACTTCCGGCCCACCGAATTCATAGACGCGAATTGTCTTCATCGTCTTCCTCCTGAAGCAAATCTCGCAGCGCGGGCGTCCCGCCCGCTGTGGCGAGAGCGTCCCGCTCCCGCATGCCGGCAACGTAGCGCTGACCTTTAGGTCAGCACGACAGATGCCGACCTAAAGGTCGGCGCTACAACAAAAATACTCCAGCGAAACCGCAGACGAGGTGCAGGAGCGCGCAGGCAGGATGCCTGCGCCACAGCGGGCGAGACGCCCGCGCTACAGCGCTCCCTCGCGCTCCTCCAGCGCCTTGATTTTATTGAGACGCCGCACGTGCCGCTCCTCGCCGGAAAATGTCGCATGCAGGAAGGCGGTGGCCAGTTCACGGCCCAGCGCCGGCCCGATCACGCGGGCGCCCAGAACGAGCACATTCATGTGATCATGTTCCACGCCCTGGTGCGCAGAATAAGTATCATGACAGATGCTTGCTCGGATACCCTTAAGCTTGTTGGCGGCCACCGAGGCGCCAACCCCGCTGCCACAAATCAAGACTCCCCGCTCCGCCGCACCCTCCAAAACCGCATGTCCTATCGCCGCCGCATAATCGGGATAATCCACAGGAGCTTCGCTGTTCGTCCCGAGATCCACAACCGTGTGACCCAACTCTCCGAGGTATTTCACCAAATCCTGCTTCAATTTGAAGCCCGCATGGTCCGAGGCAATCGCGATTCGCATCATTTCCCTCCACTGTAGGGGCACTGGGGACAGCGTTGCGTTGTTTCTGGTTTCGGGGTTTGGACCCCCTCACCCCCGGCCCCCATAGGCGCTAGAATAAGGTGTGTTCAAATGGCCCCGCAGGGGCCTACTCTGAATAGCCGCAGGTTTTAACCTGCGGATAACCAGGAACATACAGAATCAGGCAACCCCA
>Ga0182027_10009386_pt1 | contig 14067 bp, 18 predicted proteins | sample 712E1DmetaG_FD_121300 | JGI IMG/M metagenome (GOLD analysis project Ga0182027, IMG submission 121300) | Permafrost microbial communities from Stordalen Mire, Sweden - 712E1D metaG (Illumina Assembly) | ecosystem: Environmental > Terrestrial > Soil > Wetlands > Permafrost | place: Sweden...
ACCAGGAAAGCAATTGGATGCACCTTTACTGTCGAGTTGGGACCAATAGTTTTTCTTTGGATGCCTTTTTGTCCGCCTTGTTCAATGAATGTTCTGACGTCGGTATAGTTTCCAAAAACATCCTTGTAAACAGCGGTTTTGGCTCCCTCCGGTTTGTTCTCACCGACTTGAGCCACGGTAATTGCGAAATCTTTGGGGCCAGTCTGTATCCATGGCCATTTTTCAACGACCTTAAACGGCCAAAGCTTGAATTTGATGCCGGGGTTTAATATTTCATCCGTATAACCGGCTTCTCCATTAAGGCCGATCGGGTTGTCGCCGGGCAATGATTTGCCCATGCGGTTTCTGACCGTACCGTATTGAGTCGCGCCAATGCTATAGAATGATTTGGCGATAATCGTTACTACCGGTACTACTATGATCAGGGATAGTAAAAGCTTTCCCAAATCGCCTCTACCGGTCCAAACCGTCAGGCCGATGGCGATTAACCCGAAAGCGCATTTGATGAGCGTTTCCAGGTTTATGTCAAAATCTCTTGCCATTCTGTCTTTACCTCCAATTTATCAATTCGGGTTATTTTGTTGTTAAAGATTGTCGCCAAATTACACGTTGGCAAACGGCGTTACTTTAACATTATAGAAAAAAATGTCAATAGGACACGGTTGACAGTATAATATTTTGTGATAGTAATTATCCCAGTGATTAAACTGCAAAACGCGAGGTGGTTTTGTGACATTGGTTGTTAGCGATATGGCTCAAGCGGTGGCGCGCAAGGGAATTCTTGCTGCTTTGCAAATAATCGTGGAAGCGAGTACCGAAGACCTCGAAAGTCTTTACATTAAACTTAATAGCGCGTACGACAGATACGATCCTTGCCACATTGATGATGAGTTTGATTGCCAACGCGGTCGAGCAAGCGAGGAAGAGAAAGCTGATGGGTCATTTGGTTGCTACGACAGTGATGATTTCGATTGTCCATTGATAAATTTTAACTTCGATGATTTTTACGCAGATCTGCAGGACAGAGTAATCGCCGAAATTCATATCCGGGCGGGAGCGACGCGTAGGCATTAAGGCATCATTTTAAAATGCCTTTTATTTTTAATTTGTTGTTGAATGGGTTGGTAAATTATGATAATATAAAAATGCGCAAAGCGGAATTACGCTTTTTGTTTTTATGTTTTTGATTTTCGGGCGCGTGAGTGTTTTCAGAGGTTAGACCTCTCAGGAAGAGGACTGACCTCTGAAAACCGGGATACAATCACTTTTTAATTATATGCAAATCACCTGGTACGGAATGTCTTGTTTTGAGATCGTCGCTCTGCGGGCAAAAGGGGAGCACGTGACGATCCTGATTGATCCTTTGGATGAGGCAGTGACCGGGATTAAAATGCCCAAGGTGGCGGCCGATATCGTTTTGTGTTCCAATAATGACTATGTTTCCAAGGATTTAAAAAAGATCAATGGCGCATTTTTGGTTGATCATCCCGGGGAGTACGAGATCAAAGGGGTTTATATCCAAGGGGTCGCGTCATTGCCTGAAGCGAAGAAACCGGCAGAGGAACCGGAAAAGGGAGGAAAAGCCATGCCTTCGCGCAAGGCTTCGGCAGGCGAAGGAAAAAATAAGGAAACTGAAGCTGCCGTGATCCCCGGAACTATCTTTGCCATCGAGGTTGAGGATATGCAGTTATGCCACTTGGGAAATTTGCAACAGTCCGAGTTGGCCGAAGACCAGATTACCAAGATCGGCAATGTGGACATTTTGATGTGCCCGGTGGGTATTGGCGACGGCTTGGGCGCCAAGGAGGCGCTTAAGGTAATGTCGCAGATCGAACCCAGCGTTGCCATTCCGATGAACTACAAAATTCCGCAGGCCAAGATGGAATTGGCCGCATTGGAAGAATTTACCAAGGAGGCGGGACTGGGCAAGATTGAGCCGCTGCCCAAATTGGTGATCAAGAAAAAAGATATCAATCCGGAGGAATCAAAAATTGTCGTGCTTACGCAATAATTTTTGACAAATCCGAAGTACGAATATTCGAATTTTGAGTCAAAGCTATGGCAAACCCAAAAGACAAAAAAGAATCATTATCCGAAGAGCCCAAGAAGGAGACGGTCAAGAACGCCGAGATCTCGGCGGTCATGAAAGAGTCGTATATCGACTACGCGATGTCGGTCATTGTCGCGCGCGCCCTTCCTGACGTCAGAGACGGTTTGAAACCCGCCCAGCGCCGTATTTTGTACACGATGCTGGAGGATGGATTGCGTCACAATGTCAAATACCGTAAATCGGCGACTGTGGTTGGTTCCACTCTGGGCCGTTATCATCCGCATGGCGATACCGCGGTTTATGATACATTGGTGCGTTTGGCGCAGGATTTTACCTTAAGATATCCGTTAATACAGGGCCAGGGTAACTTCGGTTCGATTGACGGCGATCCGGCTGCGGCGCAGAGGTATACCGAGTGCCGTTTGTCGCGCGTGGGCGAAGAGTTGCTGGAAGACATCGATAAGAACACGGTTAATTTCATTGACAACTATGACGGTACGCGCAAAGAGCCGCAAGTTTTGCCGTCGCCTTTGCCGCAATTATTGCTCAACGGTTCCCTGGGTATCGCCGTTGGCATGGCGACCAATATCCCGCCACACAATCTGGGCGAAGTTGCCGACGCGTTGGTTTATCTTTTGGACAATCCCAAGGCCACGACCGAAGACCTGTTCCAGTTTATCAAGGGGCCGGACTTTCCGTTGGGAGGGGAGATCTTTGACAAGAGCGCGATCCTGGCCGCTTATTCGCAGGGCAAGGGGCCGATCGTTACCCGCGGCAAAGCCGATATTGTCCACCTGGAGAAAAATGACCGCTACCAAATAATTATTACCGAGATTCCCTACCAAGTGCAAAAATCCAGCTTGCTGGAGCAGATCGCCAACTTGGTGACCGAAAAAAAGATTGATGGCGTCAAGGATGTGCGCGACGAATCGGACAAGGAAGGCATGCGCGTGGCAATCGATCTTCATAAGGACGGATATCCGCAAAAGGTTTTGAACCGTTTGTATAAATACACCGATTTACAACGGACATACCATTTAAACATGCTGGCATTGGTTGACGGCATTCAGCCCGAGGTTTTGAATTTGGCCGACGTGCTGAGCTATTTTATCGCTCATCGCAAAGATGTGGTGACCCGGCGGATCCAATACGAGCTGGATAAGGCCAAGGAAAGGGCGCATATTCTGGAAGGTTTGGTCAAATGCTTGGCTGATATTGATGAGGTGATCCGGATCATCAGAAAATCGGAGAATCGCGAAGAAGCCAAGCAGAATTTGATGAAGCGCTTCCGGATCGATGAGTTGCAGGCAAATGCCATTTTGGAAACCAAGCTGGCCGCTTTGGCGAAATTGGAGCGGCAAAAGATCGAAGATGAACTCAAGGCCCTGGAAGCATTGATCGCCGATTGGTCGGATATTTTAAAGAGCCCGGCCAAGATCAAGGCCGTGGTGAAAAAAGAGATCATCGCTGCCAAGGAAGCTTTCGGCGATCTGCGGCGCACCAAGGTCTGGTCCCATAAAGTGGGGGAGATCTCCGAGGCCGACTTAATCCCGGACGAAGAGGTTATTATTACTTTGACTACGTCGGGCTATATCAAACGCATCGATCCCAAGGAATACAAGATCCAGAAGCGCGGCGGCAAGGGCATCATCGGTTTGAAGACCGTGGGCGACGATATTGTGGAGCAATCGCTGGTTGCCAATACGCACGACCGGATATTATTTTTTACCGATCTTGGCCGGGCGTTCCAAAACCTGGCTTACGAAATTCCCGAGGGCGCGCGCGTGGCCAAAGGGAGAGCGTTGGCGAATTTCTTGGAACTTTCCCCGCAGGAAAAAGTGTTGTACTTTTTGAGCGTTGGCAGGGGGACGCAGGACAAGAAGGCTGCGGCCAAAGCCGAGTCCCAAACTCAATATTTGCTTACAGTGACCAAGGATGGAATCGCCAAAAAGACGGCCGTGGACGAATTTGACAACATCCGTAAATCCGGGATCATCGCGATAACTTTAAAGAAAGGCGATTTTTTGCGCAAGGTGGCGATAACATCGGGCAAGGACGAGATGATCGTTGTTACCAAGAAGGGCCAGAGCGTGCGTTTCAATGAATCCCAAGTGCGGCCGATGGGCCGGCAGGCGGCGGGCATCAGGGCGATCAGTTTGAAGAAAGGCGACGAAGTGGTGGGGATGGATGTCATTGCCAAGACTGAGACGCCGGTTCTTGGCGTGGACGGCAAACCGATCGAAAAACTGGTATTGGTTGTCATGGAAAACGGTTACGGCAAACGGACCAACCTCAAGGAATATCGTATTCAGAACCGCGGCGGATCGGGCATTAAAGCGGCGCAGATCACGTCCAAGACGGGCGAGCTGGTAACGTCGTTTATACTGACCGACGAAGAGGAACTGATGGTTATCTCTAAAAAGGGTCAGGTGATCCGCGTCCCGATCGCGGGTATCTCAAAATTATCGCGTCCGACCCAGGGAGTACGCATCATGCGCATGGACGAAGGGGACCAGGTGGCGGCGGCCAGTTGCATTTAAAATGCAAGCAGGTGTCAGTAGTTATTATATGAATCATCATTTTAGCTGGAAACATATCTCGATTTTGGTGGCCCTGGTTATTTGTGTTTTTTTGATGGCGAATGGTTTTGTTTTTGCCCAAGGTTGCGATGCGAATGATCCAAATAGTATTTGTCCTCCGATACAAGGATCGGTTACCGATATTATCGGCAAATTGATCGATTTTTTGTTGACCGTCGCGCTTATCATCTGTCCGTTAATGATCGTTGTAGGCGGATTTTTCTTCATCACGTCGGCTGGCGATCCGACCAAAGCCAACAAGGGCCGGCAGATCATGGTTTATGCGGTCATTGGCCTGGTCATTATTTTGATCTCTAAGGGCCTGGTGGCCGCGGTCCAGAAAGCGGTTGGCGCTGTGTAAAAGAGAATCGAAGGTAAATGTTTTCGACAGATTTCGAAGTTTATTGTAAAATTAACTTAATGGATTCCGATTTTCTTGATCCCAAATCGATCATCAAGCGCCACTTAAAACCAAAAGTTTCGATGGTAGCGGCCGATTTTGGCTGTGGTTCGGGCGGCTGGGCTATACCTTTGGCCAGGATTCTGGAAGAGGGCAAGGTTTACGCCATTGACCTTTTAGAAGAGCCGCTCTCGGCGTTGCGTTCCAAGATCCGTACCGAAAATATCGTCAATATCGAGGTTGTCAAAGCCGACGTGGAAAAAATTATTCTGCGCCTGCTGGCGAATTCGACAGACATTGTCTTGATGACCAATTTGCTGTTCCAGGCGAAAAACAAAGAAGGGATTTTCGCGGAGGGCCAGAGGGTATTAAAGCCGGGTGGGAAGTTGTTGGTGATTGACTGGAGCGAAGACGCGGCGCTGGGACCTAATGTCCGGATTACGCCCGTGGCGGTCAATGAACTGGCAAAAAGGTTTGGTTTTAAATCTGTCGATGAATTTGACGCCGGCAGCCATCATTTCGGCCTAATTTTTGAAAAAAAATAATTATGCTTAAATTATTCGCGCGGAAAAATTATCCTGTTTTTACGGTTTTGGTTCTTGGTTTGATCATGGCGGTCCATACTCCGGTGTTTGCGCAGAGTTGCGACGCCAGCGATCCCAACCAGATCTGCAATCCACTGGGCAACTTGACGTTTACCGATATAATAAATAAGTTGATCGATTTTTTGTTGACGGTGGCGCTTATCATTTGTCCGTTAATGATCGTTGTGGGTGGGTTTTTCTTTATTACTGCGGCTGGCGATCCGACCAAAGCCAACAAGGGCCGGCAGATCATGGTTTATGCGGTCATTGGCCTGGTCATTATTTTGATCTCCAAGGGTTTGGTGACCTTGGTTAAGACCGCGGTCGGCGTTACCCCGTAATCCACAATATGAAAAAAAACATCTTGGCATTTTTAATTCTGTTTTCGTTGGTTCTTTTGCCGGTTGCGATATTTGCGGCTCCCGACGCGCACGTTGACGAGAACCTGGACGTTTTCGCGGCGTTGAACAATGTTGCCAATTACGCTTACACTCTGCTTTTGATAGCCGGAGTGATCGCTCTGACCTGGGGCGGGTTCATGTTTATTACCGCCAACGGCGAGCCGGATAAACTTAACAAAGCCAGAATGATGGTTGTTTATTCGATAATCGGGATATTGTTGGCGACTTTGTCGCGGGGTATTGTCGGTTTGATACGGGGTGTGGTAAAATAAATTTGGTCAAACAAATTAAATTAAAAAATATTTATTATTTTTAGACCCAGGGCGTGCCCTGGGAACAAAAATAATGAGGATTCCAAAGGAGACATCCTTTGGTTCCGCCTTGGCAGGGAAATTCATTAAGAAAATAAATATTTATAGTATCTCTATGAAAAAAATCATTTCGGTATTGCTGGTTTTATTTTTCGCGGTTACGCCGTTGTTCATTATGGCCCAAGGATTGCAGGTGCCGACGGTAACGCCGGTGGGAGATTCTGGCGCCAACTTGCAGCCGACGAACGTGATTTCGACTGTTAATAGTTTGACCAACTGGTTTTTCGCGGCATTCTTGATCATTGCGGTGTGGTTCCTGATTTTGGCGGCTTTCCACTTTGTGACCGCCAACGGCGAAGTCGAAAGCGTAAACAAGGCGCGTGGCGAAGTGATGTATGCCATGATCGGTGTTTTGATCGCGGTGCTGGCCAAGGGTATTGTCAGCTTGGCTGCCGGCCTGGCAAAATAAGAGGTTTAAATAACGCAAATTCGACATCCCCTAAACAAGGGGATGTTTTGATATTTAAGTCCCGGTGTTTTATACTTTATGATATAACAGCAAAATTCATGAAAAAGATTATTTATTTGTTCTTATTGTTGGCGGTCGCTGTATTTCCGATCATCGCTTTGGCTGATCCTGATGTGCCGGCGGCGGTCACTCCGCAATCGGTCACGCCCATACCCAATACCAATTTTGAGAACACGATCGGTTTTTTAACCAATTGGTTTTTCGCGATCCTTTTGGTGGTCGCGGTGTGGTTTCTGCTCTGGGCGGGTTTCACTTTCGTGACCGCCAACGGTGAACCGGACAAGATTACCAAAGCGCGCAGTCAGGTTATGTATGGCCTTATTGGCGTGCTGGTGGCGGTCATGGCCAAGGGGATCGTTGGTTTTGCGATGGGCCTGGCGAGGTAGTGATCCCGGCGTAAATTCTGGCAAACAAATAACATTAGCGGGGCCATTGGGACGCTTAGCGTCCCCGTTGTTTTTTTGGGCGCATGCGTTTAATATGGGGAAATAGGGAGTCGAAAGCTGGAGTGGCGGAATTGGCAGACGCGCTGGCCTTAGGAGTCAGTGGAGCAATCCTTGAGAGTTCAAATCTCTCCTCCAGCACAAACGCAAGGCAGACGCGCCCCGCCAAGGCGGGGTGAAGAAATTCATGGGAGTTCAAGTCTCCCTCCCGACACAATGGTAAAATAGAAAGGCGGGGTGGAGCAACCTATGGGAGTTCTGCGCCAAAGGCGCACCCGCCTCGGGCGGGAAGTCTCCCCCTCGACACACCGTCCCGCTGCCGATGTTGCCCGATGTTGCAGCATGTCTCTCTTAAAACATCGGAACTTTGGCATTAAACAAAACCTCGCGCATTTTTGCGCGAGGTTTTGTTTAATGCCGCGACATGCTGCTAAAAGCAGGCAATTTCGGCAGCGGGACGATTATTCCCTAATCGAGACTTTGCGCTTTTTTTCGCGCAGGATCTTGGGGATGCGGATGGTCAGGACGCCTTCTTTCATCGAGGCGTCGGCGCGCGCGCCGTCGGTGTCCAGGGGCAGGATTATTTTTCGGGAGAACGGGCCCCAGTAACATTCCTCGATGAATTGTCCCGAAGGTTTTCCGGTGAACGGATTTTTGCGGTTGCCCTTGATGGTGACAACCTCTTCTTCGATAATAACATCCAAGTCTTCCACTTTCATGCCGGCAATCGGCGCCTGTATTACCAGGTCCTCGTCGGTTTGGAATACGTCAATTGCCAGTTGGCCTTCGCTGTCCAGCCAGTCCTGGGGTTTTTCTTGGGTTTCTTCCTTTTCTTTTGCGGCTGGTTCTTTGGTATGCATTGTGCGAATTGGTTTAACTTCGAAGTTTGGTTTTTGGGAGGCCGTTCGTTGTTTGGAGTTTTGCTTTGCGTCATTCTCTTTTTCTGTTTTGTCCTCCGTGGCCGCTTTTGCAGTCTTTTTTATCGGAGTAGGGGACTCGTCTTCTTTGGCGGTTTCGTTGTCGGACGGCTCATCGTTTTGGACTTCAAGATCTTGATCGGCGGTTTTCCCATCGCCATCAGGAACTTTTTGTGATTTGTCCTGGTTTTGCATTCCCTTTTTTAGTTTTTCTAAAAATGACATGGTTATTTGATTATTTACCCAAACGCATTGTGCAAACGCTTTTCATCTTTTTGAGATCTTGGAGTTTGGTGCAGAGCAGGTATCCCATCGCGATGATGGATCCCAGGACCAGTAACAGGAATTCCAAATTGTCTCCACTTCCAATTATAGATAAATCATAAAGACCGTGCAACAAGCTGACCATAACCAGCCCGCCGACCAGATAGCGGATCTTTTTGTCACGGTGGCAGAATGTCATTGCCATGTAATACCCGAGGATACCCGAGCACAGCGTGTGCACAAGGATGGCTGTCAGCGACCGGATCAGCGAGGCGCCAAAGACCGCTTGGATATCGTTGTACTTGAGCAGGAAAAGCAGATTTTCGGCTGCGGCAAAACCGAGCGCCGCGACCACCATGTAAATGATAAAATCAACCGGTTCATCGAGTTGCGAATTATTGCCGATGGCCTGTTCTTTGAGCCAGACGACGATGTATTTGGAAAACTCTTCGACAAAGGCGACGCCGATGATGCCCGAAAGGACGAGCGCCATCCAGGGTTGCAGGCCGAGGCGATAGAATAAGCCGGGGACGCAGCTGGCGCCAGCGCCAGCGCAGTCATAGGTAAAGAACAACTCGATATACACCGCCGGGGCGGTTATGAACGCTCCCATAAGAAACACCGACAGGATCTCCAATTTTGGTTCGGGATGTTTGTCTTGCCGTAAATAGACCCATAGCCAGATAATGCTTGGCAGGACGCCCACGATCAAATAAATGATATCGAATCCAATCGAGCGGGGTAGGGCCAGCGCCGCTAGAATATAAACGAGAGGAAGATTTGCCATAATAATCTATTTTAGATTGTTTCCTGAATTTGGTAAACCATCCGTGCTGTGTATTTTGGGTTTGTTTTGCAAGCGTTTACTTTTTTGGGATTTCTGTTAAAATATACAGCGTTTACTTGGCTTTGGCTATTGGCCCCATCGTCTAATGGTTAGGACGCTGCCCTTTCAAGGCGGAAATACGGGTTCGATTCCCGTTGGGGCCACACTGATACGCGCTCATACTGGTCTATGTCTACGGAAAATCAAAACAATATCCCGGTTGTGTCGGCGATCATCGAGCGTAATCGGGATGGTTTTGTGGAAGTTCTCATTCAGACCAGGTGGAAACCGGACAGGGACAAAGAATATTCCGGTACTTTCGAAATACCCGCGGGCTGGATTGAAAAATACGAAAATGTGTATTCGGCGCTGGAGCGCGAGATCTTCGAGGAAACCGGATTAAGGGTTATTAAAATCTATCCTGATGTTTACAGCAAAACATATTCGCCGCGCGCCGATGCGTCATTTGCCTTTTTGCCTTTTTGCGGGCAGCAGCAGCTGAAGGGCGGGAAACCGTGGATTGGATTTGTTTTTGTTTGCCAAGTGTCCGATGCCGAACCGATCCCGCAAAAAGACGAAGTGAAGGATATCAGATGGATAAAAAAAGAAGAGCTAAAAAAGATCTTTGAAAGTACGCCGGAGAAGGTATTCACTTTGCAGCTGGGTGTCCTGGATTTTTATTTTAACCACGATCCGAGGGTGGGGGGACGGTAATTTTTTGTATGTCTGTCGATTATCTCAATTTGTCATCGTCGAGCGACGTTAATGGATTTTTCGGTAAATTATTTTACCGCCTTTTTGAGATTTTTCCGGCTTTTTTGTCTTGGCTAACCCTGGGGATGGCCGTGATCTTTTCGTGGCTGGCGCCGTTTTGGGTGGCAATATTTATCATAATCTTTGACCTGTACTGGCTCCTGCGCGTGATTTACCTGGCGCTCCACCAGGTCTCGAGCTATCGCAAAATGAAAGTAAACGGCGCCATTGACTGGTTTTGCAAATTAAAAAAAGAAAAAGCGGATGATTGGCAGGGTATTTATCATCTGATCGTTTTGCCGTTTGTCAACGAGGAGGAAACCGTTTTGCGGTCTACGTTGCGTGAAATAGACAGAAGTTTTTATCCCAAAGACAAATTCATCCTGGTTTTCGCGCTTGAGGAAAAGTCGGGGCAAAAGGCCAGGAACGCCGTTACAAACATAATAAACGAATACCGGGACAAATTTTTCGCCATGACGCAAACCGTGCATCCCGCAAATATCGCGGGAGAACTGGCGGGTAAGGGGTCCAACGTGGAATGGTCGGTTAGGCATCTGGAAAAGAATTTCATTCCGGGCCTTGGGATCGACAAGGGAAAGATCATTGTGTCGCTTTTTGATATCGACACCAAGCCGTATCCGCAATATTTTGCCTGTTTGACCTGGAATTATCTGGACGCAAAAAACCGGCAGTATATGAGCTTTCAACCGATCCCGGTTTACAACAACAATATTTGGGAAGCGCCGGCGGTTTCGCGCATCGTCGCCACGTCCTCGACCTTTTGGCAGATGATGCAGATGGAGCGGCCCGAGCTTCTTGTGACATTTTCCAGCCACTCGATGTCTTTATCCACCCTGCTTGAGGTTGGCTATCCTTATAATAATGTGTCCGACGATTCGCGGATCTTTTGGCGCGCCTATTTTAAATATGGCGGCAGATACAGCGTGGTCCCGCTGTACTATCCGGTTTCGATGGACGCGGTGATTGCGCCCACGATCTGGCGCACGATGTTTAACCAGTACAAACAGCAGCGCCGTTGGTCCTGGGGAGTTGAGAATGTTCCTTACGTGGCTTTTAATCTGTTTTTTAATCCGGCCAGCAAAAATATTCCGCTCCGGACAAAATTTTTTCACGTTGTGACGATGTTGGAAGGTTTTTGGTCCTGGGCGACCGGATCGATCCTGACTTTTTGCTTGGGATGGCTGCCGTTGCTGTTGGGCGGTTCGCGTTTTAACGGGACGCTTCTTTCCTATAACTTGCCACTGCTGACTTCGCAAATAATGACCATGGCGATGTCGGGCATGATCGTATCGGCGGTTATCAATGTGTTGTTGCTGCCGCCCCGCCCCGCTGGTTACAGCAAGTGGCGTAATCTGTCCATGGTTTTGCAGTGGGTACTTTTGCCTGTGATCCTGGTTATTTTTGGCTCGCTCCCGGCTCTTGAATCTCAAACCCGCCTGATGATCAAAAAACCCCTCGGCTTCTGGGTTACCGAAAAATCCCAAAAAAAGTAATTCTTATCTGTTTTTTCTATGGAAATTAAAGTCAGCGCGGACGTCGAAAAGTTTATAGATAGCTTGGAGAAAGCAACGATCGCCAAGGTTGTGCGAGTTATTGAATTGCTTGAAAAATTTGGCAGGGGATTGACATTGCCTCACAGCAAGAAGATTGATAATGAAATTTACGAATTGCGTATTCGTGGGCGGCAGGAAGTTAGGTTCTTTTATGCTTTTCAAAAAGCAAACATAGCGTTGCTCCATGGTTTTATTAAAAAGTCAGACAAAATACCGCAAAGAGAAATTAATACAGCGATAAACAGATTGAGGCAATTGACAAAGATATAACATATATGATATATTGTGGATATGAAGACATTTGCCCAATTAAAATCAAAACTTTTAAAAGATAAAGAAATTGCCGGTGCCTATGAAAAGCTAGGCCCTGAATTCGCATTGATCGAAACGATCATTGAAAAGCGGTTGCAAAAAGGTTTTACCCAAAAAGAACTGGCCCAAAAGATCGGTACTAAGCAATCCGCGATCTCCCGCCTGGAATCCGGCAAAGCCAACCCCTCGCTGTTATTTCTTCAAAAGATCGCCAAAGCCCTGCATTCAAATCTCGAAGTTACCTTTAAGTAAGATAATTTATTTTGCTTTTAGCTTGGGCAATCAATTATGTTAATAAATTGTAATCTCAAATCGCAAAAATCCGCAGATGTCTTGCTCCTGCGGATTTTTTAACTCCAGCTTTGTTTGACATATGGGGCGGAGCAAGTTAAGATAAAGTTAATCTTAAGATTAACATATGGAAAACAACCAAACTATTGTCGGGCTCAAAGAGTTGCGGGAAAATATTGAAACTTATATCGCGGGCGTTAAGAAGGGGCGGTCGTTTATTGTGGTCAGGAAGTCAAAGCCGGTATTTAAAATTTCTTCGCCGGATGAGGCCGATGAGTTGTGGGAGCAGGTGGTTGATTTTACCAAGATCAAGAATGGCGGCATTAAGATCGGCGAGCTTTTAAGCCGCCTGTAAATATGGTTGATAGGGTTCAAAAGGCGATAGACAAAATGACTGTCAAGGAAAAGGCGGCAGTCAAGGACGTTTTGTCTTTGCTGGAAAAGCGGCAATTGGAAAATCTGGATATAAAGAAATTGAAAGGCAAAGACGATATTTTCCGGGTGCGTAGGGGGAGTATAAGAATTATCTACCAAGATAAAGGCAAGGACGGCATTTTTGTTTTGACGATCGAACGAAGAAACGGCAATACCTATAATTTCTAAAACCCGCAGGAGCAAGACGCCTGTGATCCAGGAATAGCCAATGATTTACGCTCCCTTGTTTAATTTGGAAATTATAGTATGTATAAAATATGGAAAAGCCAAATATAAAATTCAATTTAACGGTTTCGGTGATCAAGGAGGGGAGGCAATACATTGCCTATTCGCCGGCCTTGGATTTGTCCACTTGCGGCAAAAACGAGAAAGAGGCCCGGAAAAATTTTGTGGAAATTGTAGACATCTTCTTTGAAGAACTTATTAAAAAAGGGACTTTAGAAAAAGTTTTAGTCGGTTTGGGCTGGCAAAAACTTCGCGCGCAATGGATGCCGCCGGCAGTTATATCCACCGATACGCAATCATTTTGCGTTCCCGCGTAAAATGCTATGCCGATATTAAAGCCGATACACTGGAATAAATTTGAAAAGTTTTTATTTTTGTATATACTGCGGCAAAGCCGCAGGTAACAAAAATTGAGGATTCCAAAGGAGGCTACTCCTTTGGTCGATCCTCGGGGTAAATGCCCCGTGGCATCGAAATACATTTGAAAAATATAGGTATTTACTGTTTGTCGGTTGCAGTTTCACGCGGGAGCGAGGCGACCACCGTATTTACTGGAAAAGGGGATTAAGCCGTCCGGCGGTTATTCCCCGATCCGACGACATTCCGATTTTTATCATTCGCAATAATTTGCGAATTTTGAATATCAGCATAGAAGAATATCTCGAAATTCTAGAAAAAATTTAATGCAAAAAAACCGCAGGAGCAAGACACCTGCGGATTTTTGTTAGATCGGATGGGATGGTAGAATGAGAGCAAGATATTATTATGATTTACAAGCACGAATATTTCATTTTGGATGACGAGGCCGAAAGGGTTTTTAATCGGCATGGCGAAGAAGTCGAGCTTATTGGGTTGCCATATAAGCTTTTGTTGTATTTGAGCCAGCGGGCGGGCGAAAAAGTTTTGGCGGCCGATATCGATGACTTTCTTGATCCAGCCGGGGAGAGAGCTTTTAGCAACGACCAGTTGCGGCAGTATCGCATAAAAATCAAAGACAAGCTGAATTACGATTTAGTCCGTTACGACAACGAGAAATACTGGATTGACGGCCCGGTCGAAAAGCTGGAAAAAATGCCGTCGGTTGCGGCGGCAACCCAAAAGCCAAAGAATAGATTGATTGCAAAGATCGTGATTTTATCGCTTGCAATCTTATTGCTGGTTGTGGTTGGGTTC
>Ga0182027_10009387_pt1 | contig 14066 bp, 11 predicted proteins | sample 712E1DmetaG_FD_121300 | JGI IMG/M metagenome (GOLD analysis project Ga0182027, IMG submission 121300) | Permafrost microbial communities from Stordalen Mire, Sweden - 712E1D metaG (Illumina Assembly) | ecosystem: Environmental > Terrestrial > Soil > Wetlands > Permafrost | place: Sweden...
TGTAAAAGTCAAGACAACTTATCCAATCAAACTAATTAACTTAAGGAGCATGCTTGTTTATGGTAAAGACTGCCGTACCTAAAGAATCCGCCAAAATCGGTGGCCGAGTGTATTTTACAAAAAGCGAAGATATTGACCTTCCGAGTCTAGTAGATCACCAAAACAAAAGTTTTCAGTGGTTTGTTGAGGAAGGCCTTGGAGAATTGCTGGCCGAAGTAAGCCCGGTTGATGATTATACCGGTACAAAATTATCTCTTAGTTTTAAGAGCTATCATTTTGATGAGCCTAAAATGACAGAGGCTGAGGCTCGTGAAAATAACGTCAGTTTTGATGCACCGTTAAAAGCTCTGGTTGAACTGACCAATAAAGTTACGGGTGAAGTAAAAGAACAAGAAATATATTTAGGCGATTATCCGTGGATGACTTCGCGCGGTACATTTGTAATCAATGGTGCTGAGCGAGTAGTCGTCAGCCAGCTAATACGTAGCCCGGGCGTCTTTTTTAAAGCCGATACCCATGGTGGTTATAAATTGTATGGAGCCAAAGTTATTCCCAACCGAGGTGCGTGGTTGGAGTTTGAAACAGCTGCCAGTGGAGCGTTGTATGTCAAAATTGACCGCCGTCGCAAAATTGCAGTTACCACACTACTCAAAGCGTTGGGAATGAGCGAAACCGCTATCCGTGAAGCTGTAAAACACGTTGATACCGGTAAATTGAATTATGTTGACGCCACTTTAGATAAAGACCCAAGCAAAGGTACAAACGAGGCCTTAATTGAAGTTTACCGTCGTTTGCGCCCAGGTGATCTGGCAACAGTCGAAAACGCCCGCAGTTTGTTAGAGAACATGTTCTACAACTTCAAGCGTTTTGATTTTAGCCGGGTTGGCCGCTATAAAATAAATAAACGTCTTGATTTAGACGTACCCAACACCGTAGAAAACCGTGTCATGCGACTGGATGATTTAATTGCGATTGTCGCCGAATTGATACGTTTGAACAATACTCAGGAACCGGATGATGATATTGATAGCCTGGCTAACCGTCGGGTCAAATTGGTTGGTGAACTTGTACAGCGACAATTTCGTATTGGGCTACTGCGAATGGAGCGCAACGCCAAAGACCGCATGAGTATGAGTGAAATCGAATCCGTTACTCCGGGCCAGTTAATTAACGCTCGACCGATAGTAGCAGCCGTCCGTGAATTTTTTGCCAGCTCCCAGCTTAGTCAGTTTATGGATCAGATTAACCCGTTAAGTGAATTAGCTCACAAACGTCGCTTAAGCTCTATGGGGCCTGGTGGATTGAGTCGTGAACGAGCCGGTTTTGAAGTTCGTGATGCCCATGCAACGCACTATGGGCGAATTTGCGCTGTAGAAACGCCAGAAGGTGCCAATATCGGCTTGGTCTTAAATATGGCCAGTTACGCCCGGATAAACGACTATGGATTTATCGAAACTCCTTATCGAAAAGTTATAAATGTCCTGCCAGCTAAAAAAATTACTGGTGAAATTGCCGGAGTTGATTTAGAAGACGAAAAAGGCAGAGTAATTGTCAAAAAAGGTATGGTTGTTACATCAGCAAACGCCAAAAAGCTGGAATCAATAAAATCCAAAGCCACTTGGCCAATTAAAGCCAGAGTGACTAAAGAAATCGTTTATCTTGATGCCAGCGAAGAAGAAAGAGCAGTAATTGCCGGAGCTGGTAGCGAAAATGAAATAGACGAAAAAGGCCATTTTGTGTTAGACCGAGTTTCGGCTCGTAATCGACTGGTGGCCGGTGAAGTTGATTCGCACGAAGTTACGCATATGGACGCCGCATTAAAACAGATTGTCGGTACCAGTGCGGCACTAATCCCGTTTATCGAAAAGAATTATGTTTATCGGAGTTTAATGGGTAGCAACCAGCAACGCCAAGCCGTACCTTTAATAAATCCCATGGCACCGGTTGTTGGTACTGGAGTAGAAGCCACTGCTGCGCGTAATACCGGTCAAATAATTTTAGCTGAAGCCAATGGTAAAATCGTCAAAGCTACGGCTGATGATGTAATCGTTGATTATGGTTCGGTTGTCAAGTCTTACCACCCACAGCATTTTCAACGCAGTAACGAGGGATCATCCATTAACCAAAAAGTCGTTGTTAACTCTGGTGACAATATAAAAACCGGTGATGTATTAATAGAGGGAATGAGCATTCAGGGCGGCGAACTGGCGCTTGGTAAAGATTTACTGGTAGCCTTTATGCCTTGGAGCGGCTATAACTTCGAAGATGCCATTATCATCAGCGAACGGTTGGTAAAAGACGATGTCTTTACCAGTATCCATATTGTTGATTACATGACAGAAGTGCGAGAGACCAAACTTGGCCCGGAAATCGTAACCCGTGATATCCCGAATGTCAGCGAAGAAGCTTTGCGCCATCTGGATGAAGACGGAATTGTACGCATTGGAGCCGAAGTCCGCCCCGGTGACATTCTGGTAGGCAAAATTACCCCCAAAGGCGAGCAGGAACTATCCAGCGAAGAGCGTCTTTTGCGGGCTATTTTTGGCGAAAAGGCCAAAGAAGTCCGTGATACTTCCCAAAGAATGAGCAATGGTAAGCACGGCAAGGTCGTTGGTGTCAAAATTTTTAGCCGGGCCAATGGCCACGAGCTAAAAGCCGGTGTAATTATGCAAATTCAGGTTTTTGTGGCTCAAATGCGTAAAATCGCTGTTGGTGACAAACTCGGCGGTCGCCACGGTAACAAAGGTGTTATTGCCCGCGTATTACCGCTGGAGGATATGCCATACTCCGAAGACGGTACACCCATAGATATAGTATTGAATCCTTTAGGTGTGCCAAGCCGCATGAATATTGGCCAGCTTTTTGAGACTCACTTAGGCATGGCTGCCATGGCGCTGGGTATTAAAGTTGCCAGCCCGCCATTTAACGGTGTGCCGATTCCAATTATTCGCGATTTGCTTAAAAAAGCCGGGCTAAAAGAAGATGGCAAGCAGCAATTGTATGATGGCCGAACCGGCGAAGCCTTTAAAGAGCGTACTACTGTCGGCACGATGTACATGATTAAGCTAAACCATATGATTGCTGATAAAATTCATGCCCGATCTACCGGCCCATACACTATGGTTACTCAACAACCATTGGGTGGTAAAGCTCAAAATGGCGGCCAGCGTTTTGGTGAAATGGAAGTTTGGGCACTCGAGGCTTATGGTGCGGCTGTAACTCTGCAAGAAATGCTGACCATCAAATCCGATGATGTCTACGGACGGGCAAAAGCTTACGAATCAATTATCAAACAGACTGAAATTGTCGGGCCTAAAGTCCCGGAAAGCTTTAACGTACTAGTAAAAGAACTGCAGGGGCTTGGATTAAAAGTAGATTTAGTTGACTTGAACCAAGGACATGCCATAGATGCTGAGGACTTATTAGAAGTCAATATTAAAGATGAAGCGACTAATGTGGCTGAGGTTGATGCACCACAAGAGACTATTGGTGATTTGGATTTGACCGAAGATATAGTGGCTGATGAATTTGTACTTTTAGAAAATGAGGGTGATGAAACGGCCAAGGTTACGGTAGAGGATGATACGGTTAAAGACAATATTGAAGAGGAGGGCAAATAAGATGCGTAAATATTCCCATGGCACTAATATTGCCGATTTTGATGCTGTCAGGTTAGCTATCGCCAGCCCTTCTGATATTTTAGACTGGAGTTACGGCGAAGTTACCAAACCGGAGACCATTAACTACCGTACCCAAAAACCGGAAAGGGATGGTTTATTTTGCGAGAAAATCTTTGGCCCGGTTAAAGATATTAATCCACATGATGCCAAATATAAAGGCTTGCGCAGTCGTGAAGCAGCGGTAGATAAAAACGGAGAAATAGTTACCAAATCTATTGTTCGCCGTGAACGTATGGGTCACATAACCTTAGCCAGTCCGGTAACTCATATTTGGTTTTTACGCGGGACACCAAGTGCTACCGGCCTAGTTCTCAACATGACAATTAAAAATTTGGAGCGCATTGCCTATTTTGCCAGTTACGTTATTTTAAGTGTGGATGAAGAAAAACGTGACAAAATGCTAATCGATAAAGAAGCTGAAGCGGCAGCTGCCAAAGTTGCCATCGAAGCCCGCTATGAAAAATTAGCCAAAGACGAAAAAGCCAACGTTAAAATACTGGCTGCCGACCGTTCCAAAGAAATTGATGATGCGGTAAAGGAATTTGAAAAATTAAAAGCCGAACTAGAAAGTTTACAAGTTCATGCCTTAATTAACGAAACCGATTACCGGACCCTGCCGGATGATTTACAGGATATGGTTAAAGTTGGCATGGGCGGTGAAGCCATCAAATCAATGCTGGAGGCTGTCGATCTTAGTAGTCTGATAATCGAACTTAATAAAGAAGTCGAAGAAGCCAAGGGACAACGCAAGAAAAAGATTATGAAACGGTTACGAATACTCGAAAGCATGCTGCGGGCCGGTATTCAACCAACCAGTATGTGCTTATCAATTTTACCGGTGATTCCTCCAGACCTCCGACCTATGGTTCAATTAACCGGTGGCCGTTTTGCTACCAGTGATTTAAATGACCTTTATCGTCGTGTCATTAATCGTAACAATCGTCTAAAGAAGCTAATCGATCTTAATGCACCGGAAGTTATCCGTCGTAACGAGATGCGTATGTTGCAAGAAGCGGTTGATGCTTTGATTGATAATAATACCGCCCGTAGCGGTCGTGCCGTGTCCAGTACCGGCCAACGTCGTCGTTTAAAGTCGCTTAGCGATATGTTAAAAGGCAAACAAGGCCGATTTCGTCAGAATTTGCTCGGTAAACGAGTGGATTATTCTGGGCGATCAGTCATTGTGGCCGGCCCGGAACTAAAAATTTATGAATGTGGACTACCAAAGATGATGGCCTTAGAACTGTTCAAGCCTTTCGTAATCGGCCATTTGATTGCCGAAGAACATGCCCATAACATTCGTTCCGCAACTAGATTGATTGAACTCGGCGATATTACCGTTTGGGATGCCCTTGATGAAGTAATTAAGGGTAAGTATGTTCTTTTGAATCGTGCGCCAACGTTGCACCGACTTGGTATTCAAGCTTTCCAGCCAAGACTAATCGAAGGCAAGGCCATCCAACTGCACCCATTAACCTGTAAAGGTTTTAATGCCGACTTTGACGGTGACCAAATGGCGGTTCATCTCCCCTTATCGGATGCTGCCCAAGCTGAAGCCCGCGATATTATGGCGTCAAGTAAAAATATCTTAAAACCAGCTGATGGTTCGCCAATATTGCATATCGAACAGGATATTGTTTTAGGTACCTATTTTATGACATTCAACAAATTTGCTAATGAGACTCCACGAGCATTTACAGGTATAGATGAAGCTTTGATGGCCTACGACGAAGCGGCAATAAAATTACAAAGCCCTATAACTGTTGAATTTCGCGATAATAAACAGATTACCACACTCGGACGGTTATTGTTTAACGAACTGTTTCCAACTGATTTTCCATTTCAAAACGAAGATATGACCAAAAAGAAAATTCAAAAAGTTATGGCGGTAGTTTACGAAAAATATGGACAGGAGAAAACTGCCGAAATAGCCGACAACTTAAAAGATTTGGCGTTTGAATTTGCCACTGTGTCCGGTCTGTCTATGGGTATGGATGATTTCCCGGAGGTAGAAGGTGTTGACATATTAATAAATAATGGAGAAGCTCGGGCTACCGAAATTCATGATCAGTTTGAATCTGGTTTTATGACCGACGATGAGCGTTTCCGATTAACAGTCGAAAATTGGACTAAAGTAGATAGTCAAGTCCAACAAAAGCTGGCCGAACAGTTGGCAACTCAAAACAACTCCATGTCTATTGCGGTAACATCTGGCGCCCGTGGCAACATTGGCCAAATGAAGAACTGTGTTGGCATGCTTGGAGTAGTCTCCGACACCAGTGGCCGAGCCATTGAATTACCGATCAAGTCTAACTATAAGCAAGGTTTAAGCCCGCTGGAATACTTTACCGGTACCCGTGGTACTCGCAAGGCCCTGATTGACATTGCCTTAAAAACTGCCGATTCCGGTTATCTGACCCGTCGTTTGGTTGATGTCAGCCAAGATGTATTTACAGTAGATGATGATGAAACACGAGACCCAGGTTTTACTGTTTACCGAAAAGATGCTGAAGTCACCGGAGTAGCATTTTCACAAAAACTGGAAGGTCGCTTTGCGGCTGAAACCGTAAAAATTGATGGCAAAAAAGTGGTTGGTAAAGGCGAATTAATAACCCGCTCAGTTGCCGAAGAAATCGATAAAAGTGTTCTCGAAAACATTAAAATCATGAGTGTTCTCTCAAGTGGTACAGTCCGTGGCATCAGCCGTAAAAGTTACGGACTTGATCCAGCAACCGGCCAATTAGTTGCTAACCATTATCCGGTCGGAGTAATTGCAGCGCAAAGCCTTGGCGAGCCGGCCACTCAGCTTAGTCTTGACTCTAAGCACCGTGCCGGAGCAGTTCTGGCTGATGAGACAGCCCAGGGTTTGAACCGTGTCGAAGAGCTTTTTGAAGCCCGCACTCCTAAAGGCCAGGCTTATCTATCAGATGTAACTGGTACAGTTAGCGCATGGGAAGATGGTGACCATTATGTTATACAGGTAACCAGCAAAGAGGAACAATCACTTAAACTACCACTGCTAGGTCGTGAACCTAGTGTGGCTGATGAACAAGATGTAGCTATAGGTGACGTTTTAGCTGCTCGCTCGGGTGGTTCTGAACCACTCATTGCCAGTATGGCCGGCAAGGTTACCATTAAAGGTTCCGGTTTGATTATAGCTCCCAAAAGCCAAACTGTTGTGCGGTACGAAATCCCCGGTTATAAACAGGTAGAGGCAAAAGACGGCGATTTGGTTGAAGCTGGTGACCGTATAACCGGTGGTTCAATCAATCTGCATGATTTGATGCGACTTAAGGGTATCGAAGCTACACAACGCTACATCATGAACGAAGTTAGCCGTATATTCTCTTCACAGGGCCAAAGTATTGCCGATAAGCATTTGGAAATCGTGGTTCGGCAAATGTTTAGCCGGGTAACAATTGAAGAACCTGGTGATAGCGACTTTGTCACTGGTGATATTGCTAGCCGTGCGGCTGTAGTTGAAGCCAACCAGAACTTGGTCGATAAAGGTCAAAAACCGGCGTTATATAGCCAGTTATTGCTTGGTATCACCAAAGTCTCAACATGGGCAGATAGTTTCTTGAGTGCTGCCAGTTTCCAAGACACAACTCGAGTATTAATAGCTGCTGCCACAAGTGGCAAAGTTGATAAACTTTATGGCTTGAAAGAGAACGTCATCTTAGGCCGTAAAATCCCGGTCGGTACCGGCTATCAAGCAGAAGACGAAGAAGAGGCCGTTGACGCAGAAGATTAATTCTGTTTAAATAAGAATCCGTATGCCGACTATTAACCAATTAATCAACAAACCACGAAAAAGCAGCCATGCCAAGAGCCGATCACCGGCTTTGATGCGGGTAACTAATAGTCTAAAAACAACTATCTACGAAAAACCATCGCCTTTTAAAAGAGGTGTCTGCGTAAAAGTGACTACCAAAACACCTAAAAAACCTAACTCGGCTTTACGCAAGGTGGCGCGTGTTCGTTTAACTAACGGCTATGAAGTTTGGGCTTATATTGGTGGCGAAGGCCACAACTTGCAAGAACACGCTGTGGTTTTACTAAGAGGCGGCCGTGTGCCTGATCTCCCTGGCGTTAGATATCATATTGTTAGAGGCAGTTTAGATCTACAGGGTGTTAATAATCGCAAGAAGGGCCGAAGTAAATACGGCGCAAAGAAAGCATAAGATAAATTAAGTGGCTTCAGTGACTGGCCCGCCCAATGGCGGGAGAGAACGCCGAAGTAATAAGGAGTACAGAAATGCCACGCAAGAAAACTAAGAGTTTAGTCAGAGAAATAGCACCTGACCGGGTTTACAATAACGTCCGGGTATCTAGGTTAATCAATCGGGTAATGTTAAACGGTAAAAAGCAATTGGCTGAGCGAATTGTATATGAAGCAATGGAAAAAGCCGCTAAAAAGCTTAAAAGTGATAACCCGCTTGAAGTCTTAAATAAGGCTTTAGATAATGTGAAACCATCTGTTGAAACCCGCTCAAGACGTGTGGGTGGAGCTAACTATCAAATCCCGTTTGAGGTTCATGGCCAGCGCCAAAGCCACTTAACTTTAATGTGGTTTGTAGCGGCTGCCAGAGCGCGTGCCGGTATGCCAATGGTTGATAGAATCGCCGCCGAAATTGTCGATGCCTGCAATGGCACAGGTGCCGCAGTTAAAAAACGAGAAGATGCACATAAAATGGCCGAAGCAAACCGGGCCTTTGCCCACTTCGCCAGGAGCTAAAAATTGATAGAAAAAGAGCAGATAATAATTACTACAGAAGGACTATTCCCGGAGTTACCATTATTCGGGCATCCGGAGGTTTTGGAAGGTCAATTTGATGGAGCTGGAAGACAATTTTATGCGGATCTGCATGGAGCGGAAGCAGAAATTTCCTTTAGGGCCTGTATACCTTGGTGGAAACCGGCTAATGAAGGTAATCATGTTTATATTGGTGCCCCGGATAATAGAACATTCATGGTTGAATCTATGGAAGATCTAAACGATGACGAATTGCTGGTAATGAATGCAATTTATGCTGTTATGGTAAAGAGAAATCATAAACAAAATAGTGTAGAAAGGTAAGAATGGCAAATAAGAAATACCCATTGGATAAATTACGTAATATTGGCATAATTGCCCATATTGATGCCGGTAAAACTACCGTTACCGAGGGTATCTTGTATCGAACAGGATTAAAGCACAAAATCGGGGCTGTACACGAAGGCGAAACGACTACCGACTGGATGGCCCAAGAGCGCGAACGCGGAATTACCATCGTATCGGCGGCTGTAACCTGTTTTTGGCGTGATCATCAGATAAATATTATAGACACGCCAGGCCATATCGATTTTACAGTCGAAGTCGAACGTTCTCTGCGAGTACTTGATGGCGCTGTGGTGGTTTTTGATGGCAAAATGGGTGTTGAGAGCCAAAGCGAAACGGTTTGGCGCCAAGCAGATAAATATAAAGTTCCCCGTATCTGTTTTATTAATAAGATTAACCAGACCGGCGGTGATTTCTATAAGTCTCTAGATAGCATCCACAATCGTTTAACTAAGCATGCTTTCCCGGTTCATCTGCCTATCGGGTTTGAACAGGGCATCAATGGCCTTGTCGATCTAGTGAACCTAAAAGCTTACACTTACAAAGAGTTTACCGATCACGAGCTTGAAGAAATCGAAATTCCAGCCGATATGCAAGATAAGGTTAAAAAATACCGTAGTTTGCTGGTGGAGAATGCCATTACCGAAGACGAAAAATTATTGGAAAAATATCTTGAAGTTGGTGAAGAAGGTTTAACACCGGCCGAAATTACCCAAGCTATCAGAGCTGCAGTTTTAAGTGGTAAGTTTTTTGCCGTTAGCGGTGGCGATGGCCGTGGCGTCATTGTCGAGAAGGTACTAGATATGGTGGTAGATCTTTTACCTAGCCCACTAGATCGGGAAAGCGCCTGGGGTACACACCCTAAAACCGGTGATGAAATCGAACGTAAACCGTCAGAAGACGAACCATTTGCCGCACTAGCTTTTAAGATTGCAACCGACCAATTTGTCGGTAAACTAGCTTATTTTAGAGCTTATTCCGGCAAAGTTTTAGCCGGCAGTTATATCCTAAATAGCTCAACAGGGGAGAAAGAAAGGGTAGGTAGGATTGTCAGAATGCACGCTGATAAGAGGGAAGATGTCACAGAGGTTACCGCCGGTGATATTGCCGCCATTGTCGGCCTTAAAGGTACGACAACCGGTAATACGTTGTGCGATACGGCTCACCCGATTGTTCTGGAAAGCATTACCTTCCCCGAACCTCCAGTCAGTATTGCTATCGAACCGGCCACAAAAGCCGACCAAGAAAAGATGAGCCTCGCTTTGCAGCGTCTGGCCGAAGAAGACCCAACCTTTAGAATTAAAGTAGACCACGAAACCGGCCAAACCATTATCAGCGGTATGGGTGAGCTTCATTTAGAGATAATTGTTGACCGTATGAAGCGCGAATTCGGTGTCGAGGCAAATGTTGGAGCTCCACAAGTTGCCTACCGCGAGACTATCCGAAAAGATGGTGTCGAAATGCAAGGTAAGTATATTCGCCAATCCGGCGGTCGCGGCCAATATGGTGATGTCTGGCTGCGCTTGTCTCAAAATGAAGCCGGTAAGGGCTTTGAGTTTATAAATTCTATCAAGGGTGGTGTTATACCGAGTGAATATATACCGGCTGTCAAAGCCGGCGTAGAAGAAGCTTTAGCTAATGGTGTATTGGCCGGTTATCCGGTTGTTGATGTTAAGGTTGAGTTATATTACGGTAGTTTCCACGAAGTCGACTCGTCCGAGATGGCCTTTAAAATAGCCGCCAGTATGGCTTTGCAAGACGGTGTCAAAAAAGCCAGCCCGGTATTACTCGAACCGATTATGAAACTGGTTGTTGTTACTCCCGAAGAATATATGGGTGATGTAATCGGCGATCTTAATAGTAAACGCGGACGTATCGAGAGTATGGAAGATCTATCAGCCGGAATCAAAGAAATTACTGCTTTCGTACCATTGGGTGAGATGTTTGGTTACACCACTACGCTTCGTTCTAACACCAAAGGCCGAGCTAGCTCGTCTATGGAGTTAGATCATTATGCTGATGTACCTAATCATGTGGCCGAGGCTATAATTGCCAAAAATGCCAAATAAGCGTTTTCGATAATATACTTCTTTACAAACAGGGTGATAATTAGGTACAATGCCCTGGTATGCTCGTGAGAGTGAGTGCTCTAACGATTAAAAAAAGCAACTAGATATTTAAGGAGAACAAATGGCAGACAAATTTGATCGCAGTAAGCCCCACGTAAATGTTGGCACCATGGGTCATGTTGACCACGGCAAGACCACACTTACTTCGGCTATCACTTTAGTTTTATCAAAAAGATTACCAAGCCCGATTAACAAACCAGTATCTTTTGATCAAATAGACAACGCGCCAGAAGAAAAAGCGCGTGGTATTACCATTGCTACTTCACACGAAGAATATGAGACAGAAAAGCGCCACTATGCTCACGTTGATATGCCAGGCCATGCCGACTATGTTAAAAACATGATTACCGGTGCCGCCCAGATTGACGGTGCTATTTTGGTAGTATCTGCTGCCGACGGCCCTATGCCACAGACTCGTGAGCATGTGCTTTTGGCTCGTCAGGTTAACGTGCCATCAATTCTTGTTTATCTAAACAAAATGGACCTAGCTGACAAAGAACTTGTCGAACTGGTCGAAGAAGAAATCCGTGAACTGCTAGAAAAGAACGGCTTTGACCGTAACTGCCCGATCATCCGCGGATCTGCCACCAAAGCCCTAGAGGGCAGTAAAGAAGATGAAGATTCAATTATGGAACTCGTTAAAGCTATGGATGATTATATCCCGGAGCCAAAACGAGATTTAGAAAAACCATTCAGAATGGCCATAGAAGACGTCTTTAGCATCAAAGGTCGTGGCACAGTCGCCACAGGCCGTATCGACCAAGGGATTGTAAAGGTCAACGACGATGTTGAAATCGTCGGTATCCGCCCGACTAAAAAGACTGTCGTTACCGGTGTGGAAATGTTCAAAAAGAGCCTTGATCAAGGCCAAGCCGGCGATAACGTTGGTGTATTGCTCCGAGGTATTGAACGCGAAGATATCGAACGCGGACAAGTACTTTGCAAACCCGGTTCTATTACTCCACACACAGAATTTGACGGTGAAGTTTATATCCTGACAAAAGAAGAAGGTGGCCGTCACACTCCATTTTTCAAAGGTTACAAACCGCAATTCTATTTTCAAACTACTGATGTAACTGGCGAAGTTGAATTACCTGCCGATAAAGAAATGGTCATGCCTGGTGACACCATTACCTTTAAAGTAAAATTACTATCACCAATCGCTATGGAACAAGGTACCCGTTTTGCTATTCGTGAGGGTGGCCGAACGGTTGGCGCAGGAGTTGTTACTAAGATATCAAAGTAGGTAAGGGAAATTAACTAAATATGGCAGACGCACCTTCCAAAGAAAACCCTGCAGCAGATGTTACACCCAAACAGCGCATCCGTATCCGCTTAAAGGCTTATGACCATAAAGTAATTGATCAATCAGCAAAGCAAATTGTCGATACGGCTTTGCGTACCGGTGCCACAATTGCCGGGCCGATACCACTGCCAACTCGTAAAACTGTATACACTGTTGTAAAAAGCCCGCATGTCTATAAAAAAGGCCGCGAGCAGTTCGAAATGCGTGTGCACAAACGGTTGATAGATATCACCGATCCAACACCTAAGACAGTTGATAGTCTTATGAATTTGAGTTTGCCGGCTGGCTGCGACGCTGAAATTAAAATGTAAGTAAAATACTTACCGAGAAGCCGTTTAAAACCGCTCCAAAATTGAGCGGTTTTTTAGATAGAGAATGCTATTCATCTATTTGTTATAGTAAGCTTATGCAAATGCAATTGAAATATTAAATAAAGAAAGGATTAATAATGGACGATGATGATCAACAGGAACAAAAAATTAACTTTACCATGAACCCAGACCAGACGCCTTTATATATGGCGGACGGATACTTGATAACATCAAACGAACATATTGTGAGCTTTAACTTTTTTCAGGATTTCCCGGGCGGATCCAATAAAAATATCGTAGCCAGGGTTGCTTTAACTCGCGCTCAGGCCAAAGAGTTTCTAAAAAATCTAAATGACCATATCGAAAAATTCGAAGTTTAAGCTGTGTATTTATTCTAATAGTACGGACTATGATTTGAGTATTACTATTAAACATATTAGTGTGAATAAAGGAGTATCAGTATGAAACTTTCCAGCTCAGCTTTTAAGGATACACAACCAATACCTGATATATACTCGATTAAAGGCGGTAATGAAAGCCCACCGTTATCTATTAGTGATGTGCCCGATGCGGCTGTAAGTTTGGCAGTAATCGTGCATGATCCGGACGCGCCGAGCGGTGATTTTACGCACTGGTTATTTTGGAATCTTTCGCCGGATTCAACTACGATTAGGCAAAATGAATTACCGCCAGAAGCTATAGAAGGGCAAAATGACCTAGGCAATAATCATTGGGATGGGCCGGCTCCACCAAGTGGCATACATCACTATATTTTTATTGCTTATGCTTTAGATATATTGATGGATCTACCGCTTGATTCTTCACGTTATGAATTGGATGAAGCGATAGAAGATCACATCATAAAAGCTGCCGAACTTGTGGGCACCTTTAGTGCTTAAATATATTACGACATAAGATATAAACGAAATTTAGGTTTTTGATTGTCGAACATGTTAGCATAAGCAATATGGCAAATATTAAAATTGCTTCAAAACGTAAATCACCATCAACAGAAAAAGATACCTTGTTCTTCTTAAAAGTCATTTTGTATTTTGTGTTAGGTTGTTTGTGGTTACAATTTAGCAAAATAAACAGTGTGCCAATTCCAGTTGGCTTGGTTTTTGGTATTTTATTGGTGGCTCATGAACATTTTCAAATAGATCGAAAAATTGAATACGCCGTACTTTTGATTGCTACCGTTTTAAGTTTTATTGCTCCTATAGGTTTTGTGCTAAAAATAAGTTAATATTTTACGACATTTACTCTAGTGCCATAAGCATTATCATTTATGCTTCAGTTTGTAGGTATTAAAAAATCAATAAGTTATATATCCATATTTTCCTATATTAGTTTGTAGTATTTATATTAATGCTGGCATATTGGCAGACTTATCTTGACGTTAAGGGGTAAATTTGCTAAGCTTTTCTAAGTATAGAAAATTTTGTTCCTTGGTGAGTCGGAAAGTCCTTTAATTTTAGGATACTACCGTACAACCAAGCATTTTTATGCAAAAAGAGCTTTATATCTAAAGCTCTTAAA
>Ga0182027_10009388_pt1 | contig 14065 bp, 11 predicted proteins | sample 712E1DmetaG_FD_121300 | JGI IMG/M metagenome (GOLD analysis project Ga0182027, IMG submission 121300) | Permafrost microbial communities from Stordalen Mire, Sweden - 712E1D metaG (Illumina Assembly) | ecosystem: Environmental > Terrestrial > Soil > Wetlands > Permafrost | place: Sweden...
CGCCGCGACGGTCTTATGTGGGGCAGGCTGGCAGCCTGCGGCCGATTGCGGGTGCCCTATGGGCGCGGCCCGGCGAGCGCAGCTCGCCTGCGCGGGCGATGAACCGCCCCCGGGAACCGCAAGTTCACGCAGGACTCGGTTGCGGCTTGCCGCGATGCGGGGCAGGCTGGCAGCCCGCGGCCGATTGCGGGTGCCCCATGGGCGCGGCCCGGCGAGCTGGTCTCGCCTGCGCGCGAGACGATCCGGCCCCCGGCAGCCCGGAATATCCCGCGCGGTTGGGTTGCGGCTCTGCCGCTCCGCGGGGCAGGTTGTCAACCCGCGGCGGACTGTCAGTCCGCCTCTGGGAGCGTTTGCCAATGTCGCCAGGGTGGGTTACAAACCCGCCGCGGGATGCCATCCTGCCCTACATCACACCCGGCGAATCCACTTTCCATGTCGCGCATCCACCGCGGGAAGGAACCATCCTCCGATTCGCGAATCGTGCTACCCTTCAAAGAGAGGGCCATTATGATCGAGGATTTGCTACGGCCGCAGCACCTGCTTCTGATTTTGGGTATCGCAATTCTGTTCTTCGGGCCGTCCAAGCTGCCCGAACTTGGCAAAGGACTTGGCCGCGGCATTCGCGGTTTCAAGGAATCGTTGAAAGAAGTCAGTTCGGACACCCCCGCCGAACCCAAGGACAACCACGACCCCACGTCCCGTCCCGTGTAATGTGAGAAATCGCACGGGCCCGGCAACGTCCGCCCGCGCCTGCCAGTCATTCCCGCGGATTTAGCGCTTCCCGCGCTTCCACCCTCAGCGGAATATCGACCCGAGTTTGGAGATGTCCTGCCGCATCCCCACCGCATACGGCGCCAGCAGGACGTTGATGGCGAACCACATAGTGCCGATGGAAAGCAGCAGGCGCGTGGCCCGGCACTTGCCGAACATCAGGCGCAGAGCGCTGGCGGCAATGAACGGCACAACCGCCGTGATGACGCGGGCGTACGGACCCAACTCCATCAGCACGTTCCATGGGTTCACCCCCCGAGTGTAGCGTCGGCTCCGGGAAGCGAATCAATATGCCGTCGGATAGGGCGCGGGCGCTGCCGATGGTAGTCGAAAGTTATTAAAAAGCCATCCGGATGCCGCCTTCCGCCAGACGTCGGGCGCCCGGGCAGCCCGTGCGCTGGCGCACTTCGCCGGGCGTTTCCGGGGGCGCTCGTGCGGGATAATGTTCACACGGGGTCTCATGGATTTCGCCGAGCAGGTCAAGTCGACGGTGCGCATCGAGGACGTGGTGGGCGAGGTGGTGCGCCTGCGCAAGAGCGGCGCGTACCGCTTCATGGGACTGTGCCCGTTCCACAGCGAGAAAACGCCCTCGTTCACGGTTCACGCGACGCTGCAGATCTACAAATGCTTTTCCTGCGGCGAGGCCGGAGACGTTTTCAGTTTCGTCATGAAAACGCAGGGGGTCGGTTTTTTCGAGGCCCTCAAGCTGCTGGCGGAGCGCCACGGCATTCCCATGCCCAAGCGCTCGCAATACGCCGACGAGGATTCGCGCAAGCGGGGCGCGCTGTTTCAGTTGCATGAGCTGGCGCAGGAGAACTTCCGCGCCAACCTGCTGGGCGCGGCCGGCGAAACGGCCCGCAACTACCTGGCGCGCCGCGGCTTGTCGCCCGATACCATCGAGCGGTTCGGCCTGGGCTACTCCGACCGTTCCGGCCGCGCGCTGCTGCGCCTGTTCGAACAGCGCGATTTCAGCGGCTCGCAGATGGAGGAGTCGGGACTGGCGGGGCGGCGCCAGGACGGCAGCCTCTACGACCGTTTCCGCAACCGCCTGATGTTTCCCATCCACAACGAATCGGGCAAAATTATCGGTTTCGGGGGGCGCGCCCTGGCCGACGACGACCAGCCGAAGTACTTAAATTCACCGGAAACGCCGATATATAAAAAGAGCCACGTGCTCTACAATCTGCATCGCGCCAAGGATGCGATTCGCAAGGAGGACCGGGTCATTCTGGTGGAAGGCTACATGGACGCCATCGGCGTCTCGGCGGCGGGCTTCGCCTGGGTAGTGGCGAGTTGCGGCACGGCATTGACGGCGCAACACGTACAGGCCCTGAAGCGCCATACGTCCCGGATCTTCGTGAACTTCGATCCGGACGCGCCCGGAGCCAATGCGGCCGAGCGGAGCATCAATACGCTGCTGGCCGAAGGCATGCAGGCCCGCATGGTGGAACTCGACGGCGAACTGGACCCCGACGAGTACTGCCGCGAGCGCGGCCCGGCGGCGTACCAGGCCAGGCTGGATGGCGCCAAAGGGTACTTTCACTGGCTGGCGGACCGCGCCCGGAACAAGTATGATGTCCACACGCAGGAGGGAATCGTAGGCGTGCTACAAGCTTTGCTGCCGGCCGTTCAGCAGATCGCCGATCCACTGGAGCGCGACGCCATGGCGGGCGACGTGGCCGGCTACATCGGGGTGGAGCGCGGGCTGGTGTTGGACAGCTTCCGCAAGGCGGTGGCCACGCGCCAGGATAAGCCGCTGGAGCGCCCCAAGGCGGTGCTGCGCCCGGACGAACGCATGGTGCTTCGGACGCTGTTTCTCGACCCCGAAAACGCGGGCGGGACGATCGAGGAACTGAAGTCCATCGAAACCCTGGGCCGCCTGCCTTCGCGGCAGATTTTTCAGGCGATTTTCGCCGCCGCGGCGGATGGGGGCGGCGTCACCTTCGAGGCCGTCAACGCCCGCCTCGAAGACGCCGGCCGGCAGTTGCTGGCCGAGGCCGTGCTGCGGGAGGATGCGGCCGGTTCGCGCGAGGAAGCCGTGGCGGCAATCGCCAGCCTGCGGCGCGCCGATACCGAAGACCGGCGCAAACAGGTCAAGCTGCGCATCAAAGAACTGGAGCGCAGCGGCAACCTGGAGGAGGCTCTCCGGTTGTACGCCGAGTTGCAACGGATGGAACGCGAGGCAAAAGGAGCGCAATGACTTTTCCCGGCTCGATCCGCGTCCGCTCCGTGTTGTACAATGATTCAGATTATTCCACGCCGGGAGTGCGGGGCTTCAGTGGCGCTTGACGACAAATTCGGGGGGCTCGAACGGCTCGTACAGATGGGCAAGGAGAAGGGCTACGTCCTGTACGACGAAGTGAGCGAAGTTCTGCCCGTCGATATCGGCGGCGGGGCCGAACTCGACGACGTTCTGGCGGGTCTGGACGTCGCCGGCATCGAGATTCTCGAAGAGCCCAAGGACTTCGAGAAAAAGCTGGAGGAAAGCGAGGACATCCTCGACCTCGAACTGCCCGTCGTCCTGGGGGCCGAGAAGATCAACGACCCGGTGCGCATGTACCTGCGCGAGATGGGCACCGTGCCGCTGCTGACGCGCGAGGGCGAGGTGGAAATAGCCCGCCGCATCGAACGCGGCCAGAGTGCCGTGCTCCGGTCGCTGACCCGCGCCCCCCTGGTGATTCAGGAAATCCTGGCGGTCGGCGACCAGATGTCCCGCGACATTCTTTCGGCGCGCGATGTGGTGCAGATCGCCGACCCGGTGCTCACCGACGAACTGGTGGAGGAAAAGCGGCAGGAGTTCTTCCAGGCGATCGAGGAGATTTCCCGCCACTACAAGAGAATCCTGCAGTGCCGCCAGAAACTGATGGCCATTCCGCGGGGAATGAAGCCCAAACTCTACCGCCGCCAGATGTGGGAACTGGGCCGCCTGGTGGTGAGGACTTCGCGCCTGGTGCGCGCGGTTCGCTTCCAGAGCCCGGTCATCCGCCACCTCATCGAGAAGGTCCGCGCCGCGGTCGAGCAGCTCAAGCCCATCGAGAGGGACGTCTCGCGCGTGCAGCGCAAGATCGAGACCTGGCCGGGAGCGCGCGCCGAAGGCATCAAGGAGCTTCGCAAGGAGCAGCGCAGTTGCGCGTTGCGCCTGCAGCAGATGGAAGAGCAGTTCGGCGCGTCGGCGGCGGAGTTGCGGCGCACCCTCGAGATCATCACCAAGGCGCACACCGAGGCCGAAGCCGCCAAGAAGGAACTGATCGAGGCCAACCTCCGCCTGGTGGTCAGCATCGCCAAGCGCTATACCAACCGCGGTCTGCAATTCCTGGACCTGATCCAGGAAGGCAACATCGGCCTGATGAAGGCCGTCGACAAATTCGAGTACCGCCGCGGATACAAGTTCTCCACCTACGCGACGTGGTGGGTGCGGCAGGCCATCACCCGCGCCATCGCCGACCAGGCCCGGACCATTCGCATCCCGGTCCACATGATCGAGACCATCAACAAGCTGATCCGGACCTCCCGCCAGATGGTCCAGGAACTCGGCCGCGAACCCACCAACGAGGAACTCGCCAAACGGCTGCAGTTGCCGGTCTCGAAAGTGCGTAAGGTGCTGCGCGTGGCGCAGGAGCCCATCTCGCTGGAAACGCCCATCGGCGAGGAGGACGAGTCGCACCTGGGGGATTTCATCGTCGATCAGAACGGCATCTCGCCTTCGGACGCGGTGATCAACCTGAATTTGCGGGAGCAGACCGCGCAGGTCCTCAAGACGCTGACGCCGCGCGAGGAGAAGATCATCAAGATGCGGTTCGGCCTGGAGGACGGCAGCGAGCACACCCTCGAAGAGGTGGGGCAGAACTTCGCGGTGACGCGCGAGCGCATCCGCCAGATTGAAGCCAAGGCGTTGCGCAAACTGCGTCACCCCAGCCGCAGCCACCGGCTACGGGCGTTCCTTGAGAACGGAACCCGCGGAGTGTAGCCGGAGACGGGGCAGGCGATCCATCCGCCCGCCCCGCACCAACGTTTTGAAAGAGCTACCAGCGCGGCTCGCGCCGTCCGCCGCCACCGCCGCCACCGCCGCCCGGCCGGCGTCCACCACCCCCGCCACCGCCGCCCGGCCGTCCGCCGCCGCCCCCGCCGAACCCGCCACGTCCGCCGCCGCCGCCGAACCCGCGGTCCGGCTTGGGACGGGCTTCGTTGACATTGAGCGCGCGGCCGTCCAACGTGTACCCGTTGAGCGCCTGGATCGCCCGATCGGCTTCCGCCTCGTTTTCCATTTCCACAAACGCGAATCCACGTGAGCGGCCCGTATCGCGGTCCGTCATGATCCTGGCGCTGTTCACCTGTCCGTACTGCTCGAAGAGACCGCGCACGGCCTCCTCGCTTGCATTGAAATCCAGATTGCCGACGAAGATGTTTTTCACTGAGTTTTTCTCCAACAATTTGAAAGCGGGCTCATCGGGAAGAAGTTGTAAGCGGCACTACGCTCAGCCGGATTCGCGGAAGCTATCAAACGCGGATTTACTATAGCACTTTCCAGCCCCGGCGGCAATCGCCCATTTCGGTCATGAAGACATATGGCTTAAGAGGATAGGGGGAATTCCGTGGCCGAGGGCCAGCCCGAAAGCCGGCTCTTCCGGGCGGTTCCGGCGCCGGCTTTCGCCCGGCCGGTTTTCTCACGGCTTCCGGGCGCCGGCGAAGACCTGGTGCCTTGACCGCGAGATACCGTTCCTTTGCCACGGGCCGCTCGCTCACGCTCGCGGTTCTGGCCCCGGCGTCCGCCCGGCCGGCTTCCTCACGGCCCCCGCCGCCGGCGAAGACCTAAGCGGCCCGGGAACCGTGGTCTCGCAGGATCCAGTTACCCACTCCCACGGCGCACCCCAGCACCGCCACGCGGACATACACGGCCGGATGCATCCGCGGATCTCCGGCGATCTGGCGCAACAGGCCGAACGCCGCGCTCGCGGCGCAGAGCGCGAAATACAGCCGCTCGACCGCATGCCGCGACGCCGCGGCCAGCGTCAGCAACGCCGCGGTCACCAGAAGGTATACCGCCGCCAGCACCCACGACGACACCGGCGACGCCGCCCCGAGCGGCCGCACCACGGTCACGAAACCGGCCAGCGCCACCACCCAGAACACCATCGTGTGCACCAGCGCGATGACGGCCCGCTTGCGATTGGTGAGAATCACGTAGCGCTTCACGGCAGCGTCAATCCCTCGATCTTGAACACCCAGGCCGGGCCGCCGGAGGGCTGGGCAGGCAGTTTGATCCTCAAGCCCCGTTCGTCCTGCGTGAACTCCAGCGCGCCCGGGTGTCCCAGCAGCGTCACGGCGGCGGCCTTGCCGGCCGGGCTGCCGGCCGCCAGCGAGGCGACCACGGCATCGCCCGCGGGCCACGCCGAGGCGATGGCGTAGAGCGCGCCTCCCCTGGTGGTGAAATGATAACCCGGCGGCCCCTGGGGCCCGGTCTCCAGGCACCTGGTCCATGGGCGCGTGCCGTAGATGGCTTCGCCGTTGGTGTCCAGCCAGGCGCCGATCTTCAGCAGCACCTCCTGCTGGTCCGGCGGAATGGAGCCGTCGGCCATCGGCGATATGTTGAACAAGTAGAAGCCGCCCTTGCTCACGGTGTCGATCAGCCGGCCGATGATGGCGTCCGCGCCGGCCAGGCGCAGGCCGTCGATGTAGCTCCAACTGTTGCCGCCGATGGGATCGTCCACCATCCACGGCCCCGGACGAATGCCCGCCGGCGACCGCGCGCCGACCTTTTCGAAATCGACGATCGACCCGATCTGCCTGGTGTCGTCGTTGCTGGGCGCATAGGCGTTGAACTTGGTGGCGAGCGAGACCTCTTTGTGCCACTCCAGGGCGCGGTTGTAATAGTAGGCCGCGATGTGGAGTTTCAGCGGATCGAGCAGGCGGAGGTTGGCGCCGTTATCGAACCACAGGAGGTCGGGCTGGTACTTGTCGATGAGCTCGAGGTTGCGATTCACCCAGTCCGTCAGGAAGCGCGTCTGCGCGGCGTCGCTGCGGTCCGCCACGTTGTAGAACGCCGCCCACGCCGGGTCGAAAAGATCCGCCCCGGCGGCCTCCAGGCGCGCACGAATATCGGGCGTGGGATTGACGAAGGTGAAGTTTTCGACGCCGTGGTTGGACACGCCGTACCGCAGCCCCCGCTTGCGGACCGCCGCCGACAGTTCGCCCACGATATCGCGGTGCGGGCCCATTTTCCGGGAGTTGAACGGGGTCACGGCGCTGTCCCAGAGAGCGAAGTTGTCATGGTGCTCCGCCATGCCCATCACCAGGCGCGCGCCGGATTTCCGGAAGAGCGCGGCCCAGGCGGCGGGATCCCATTTCGCCGCCGTGAACAGCGGGATGAGGTCCTTGTACCCAAACTTCTCCTGCGGCCCGAAGTGCGCGGCGTGCCACTCCGCCTCGGCGGCGTACATGTGCTTCTCGTACCACTCGTTGTGATGGGCCGCCACCGAGAAGACGCCCCAGTGCATGAAGATGCCGAATTTGGCATCCTCGAACCAGGTGGGCGTGCGATAGTTCTTCTCGAGGGACTCCCAGGTTGGCGCGAACGGGCCGCGGGGCATGGGCCTGGCGACCGCCTTGTCCGCCGCCTCGACGATGGCCGGCGTGGCCGGCGGCCCCATCACCCCATAGTCGTAAGGGCCGGTATTGGTTACGCCCATGCGGTCCGGCCTGGGAGGCTGGTTCTGGGCGGCGAGACCGAGCGCCAGCGCGGGCAAGAGGAAAGCGGCTCCGGGTGTCATAGAGGGCTGTTTCGACCAGTGTAGCGGACTGGGGTGCGCGTTAGTTTTGTGGACGTTTCCCGGGGGCCGGATACCCAAAACCGCGCGGGACGGGGCCGTGCCGGTGTTCGATCGCGGAATCGAGCGCTTGCCACTGGAAAGAAGCCGGCCAGGGGGCCGGCTGCGGACGAGGGCGTCCGCCCCACAATATGCGGCATTGCGGCCAGACTCCGCCTCGGCCACCGGTTTCCGGCCGTGAAGGGCATTCTGGCCGGTCTATGGTAGTGCCGGAACGTCAGCGGCGCGCCAGGGACAAGCGGAACGCGGCCATCTCTTCTCCGTTGCGAACCAGCAGGACGTCGCCGGCCAGCGCCGGGTGGTTCCAGGTCTTGCCCTCGATGGCGGGGAACCGCGCGATCTCCCTGAACTGGCCGGGGACCGCCGCGACCAACGCCAGTTCGCCTTCCTCCGACAGCACCAGCAGCAGGTCCTGATCGGGCAACAGGACTAGCTGCCCGCCGCCGTAGCGTCCACCCTTCCACTGGCGCTTGCCGTCCTTGAGGTCGATGCACGCCAGGATGCCGCCGTCGATTCCGAAGGCATGGCCATGGTGTACGACGAAGTCGTTGAAGTAGGGCTTCAGCCCGAGCGATGTCCAGCGCTCTTCGGCAGTCCATCCGCCGGGTCCCCGCGCGACGGCGAGGAGGCGTGTGCCCAATCCTCCGGCCATGGAGTTGGTAGTGATCAGGACGCCGCCGTCCTCCGTCAGGGCCGGCTGCAGGATGGCGAAGCCCGGCCATGAGTTCTTCCAGAGAACGCCGCCGTCGGCGGGCGCGACGCTGGTGGCTCCGGCGTCGCTCAACAGCAGGACCTGCGGCACTCCGCCGATGGTCAACAAGTGCGGGGAACTATAGCTGCCTCCGCCGTCCGGGCCGAACCAGCGCGGATTGCCGGTGGCGAGGTCGTAGGCGGCGAGCCGGCCGGCGGCGGCGGCTATGACGAGGCCGTCAACCACCAACGGCGAGCCCGCGAAGCCCCACATCGGGACCTTCACGCCGGCGTCGGACGCGGCGTTGCGCGACCACACCACGGCGCCGTTACCGGCGTCGAGCGCGTTCAGGATTCCGGTCGCGCCGAAGGTGTATACGCGGCCGTTGGCGAGTGACGGCGTCGCGCGCGGACCGGGGCCGGCATTCGACTCCCAGAACCGGGCGGCGTCGCGGTGTCTCCATACCGGCTTGCCGGTGGCCACGTCGTAGCAGGCGACCACCTCGTCGCTACCGCGCTGCTCCTGGGTGTAGAGCAGGCCGCCACCGACCGCGAAGGACGACCAGCCCGGTCCGATCGGCCGCCGCCAGAGGTTGACCGGCGGCGACTTGGACCAGTCCGTCTCGATCCGCACGCCGGGAATGACGCCGTCGCGATGGGGTCCGCGAAAGCCGGGCCAGCCGGCGCCCGTCTCCGCCGCTGCCGGAGCCGCCGGGAACGCCATCGGCTCTTCGGCGGCTTGGGCCAGGAGCCGCTGTTCGGAAGTCTTCGCCCAACGCCACGCAAGCTCCGAACCGGCGCCGGAAATGCCATTGGTCCGCAGGAGCGCCCACACACCGCACGCCAGCAGGATGGCCGCAACCAGAGTCAGGCGCCGAGGTCCGGCAGAGAGGCGCCGGCTGGCCACCGCCCAGACGACCAAGGCGACGCTCACGACCGGGATGGCATAGATGGGGAACATCATCCCCATCATCCCGTTCGCGATCGAAGCGTCGACGATGAGCCTTGTCGCGACCATGGCGACGATCATCAGGACCACGGCGCCCCAGCGCTCGACCCAAGGCGCACGGCTGAAGAAAGCCCACCACACGACGATCGCCAACGCGCCCAAGAGTCCGCCAAGGATTCCGAAGGCCCCGACCGCCGGCACGACGATGGGTACGACAAACCTGACCAGGCACAGCAGCCCTGCGGCTACCACGCCGGGCCACAGCCGGAGCGGCTTCCGGGGAGTCGGTTCATCGGTCTGTGCGATGGGCATATCAGACCGATACTCTCCGAACGGGCGATTTGTTCCCTTTTTCTGGACGGGATGGCGGACCCATCCACCAAGGGGGGCGGCGAGTTGAAGTGGCCGGGCAACCGGGAAGCCGCCGGATGGTGGAAATGCCGTCGGGCAACACACCCCCCGGAACCCACGCCGGGACCGTTCCACAGAGCCGTCCGGCGGCGCTGGATGCCCGCCGATGTCCCGGCGCAACCGGGGGAGTGGGCCGATTGCCAGGCGCTTCCCGGGCGGGACGCGATTTGCCGGATTGCCACACAACGGCGCGCGCCGGGGGATCGGGTTCTCTCGCGATTCCGGCCTGTTCCCGCCTGTTACCATGGCTAACTGGATCGTCATGAACAGCCGCCCACTCCCTTATGCCGTGACCATCGGATGCAGTTCCGCGCTGTTGTTCGTGGTCGAGCCCATCATGGCCAAGGCGATTCTGCCGCGGTTCGGCGGGTCGGCCGGCGTGTGGGTGGCCTGCATGCTGTTCTTTCAGATGACGCTGCTCGCGGGATATCTGTACTCGTTCTGCATAACGCGCTACCTGGGCGCGGGGGCGCGCACCGCGGTTCATATCGCGCTGGTGATGGCGAGCCTGGCGGTGCTGCCGCTGCGGCCGCGGACCGGGGCGGCGGCCGGGCATCCCACGCTGGAGATCGTGCTGCTGCTGGCGGCCTCGGTGGGACTGCCGTTCTTCGTGCTCTCCACCACCGGCCCGCTGGTGCAATGGTGGTACGCGGGGCGGCGGGCCGCGCAGTTCCCGTACCGGCTGTTCGCGCTGTCGAATGCCGCCAGCCTGGCGGCGCTGGTGGCGTACCCGGTGGTGGTCGAGCCGGCCTTTCCTCTCAAGGCGCAATTGCGGTGGTGGACGGGCGGCTACCTGGCGGTGGCGGCGTTCGTGGTGCTGGGCGCCATCGCCAACCGCCGGTGGGGCGGCGGCGGCGAGAGCGATGGCGCGGACGGGGCGGATGCGGCCAGCCGTCCGCTGCTGTGGATCGCGCTGGCGGCGTGCGCCTCCACACTGTGGCTGGCGACCTCGAATTACCTCAGCCAGAACGTGGCCGCCATCCCGTTCCTGTGGGTGCTGCCCATGGGGACGTACCTGCTCAGCTTCATTTTGTGTTTCGAGTGGGAGGGCTGCTACCGCCCGGCCTGGTTCCGCTGGCTGCTGCCGGTGGCCTGGCTGGCGGTGGGCTCGCGGATCGGCATCGCGGGTTCGGCCGCCAACCCGCGGCTGGACCTGCCCATTCTCCTGGCGGGGTTGTTCGTGTGCTGCATGTTCTGCCACGGCGAACTGGCCCGCACCAAGCCCGCGCCACGGCAGGGTCTGGCGTTCTTCTACCTGATGGTGGCGGCGGGCGGCGCGCTGGGGGGCGTGTTCGTCGCCGTGGCCGCGCCCAGCGTGTTCCGGACGTTCCTGGAACTGCCCATCGGCATCGTGGGTTCGGTGTTCCTGGCGCTGGTTACGTTGTGGGGGATCCCCCCGGGCCGGCGGTTGCTCCGCCTGGCAGTGGTCGCAGCGGGCGCGTTTGTGTTCGCTTCGACGTTTTCCGGCGGCGATACGAACCTGGTCCGGGAGCGCAATTTTTACGGAACGCTACGCGTCACCGACAGCGGCGAGGGAGACCGGGCGGTGCGGAAACTGTTCAGCGGCCGGACGGTGCATGGCGTGGAATTCCTGTCGCCGGGGCGCAGGCGGCAGCCGACCGCGTACTACGGAGAGCGGAGCGGGGCCGGCATCGCGCTGGGGACGCCGCCCGTCCGCAACCGGCGCGTGGCCATCGTCGGGCTGGGCGCCGGAACGCTGGCCGCCTACGGGCGGAAGGGCGATGTCTTCCGCTTCTACGAGATCAATCCGGCGGTGATTCACGCCGCCTCGGAGTACTTCCACTTCCTGGGAGATTCGGAGGCGGCGACGGACGTGGTAGAGGGCGACGGCCGCCTCGAACTCGATCGGGAGCCGCCAGCGAGCTTCGACGCCATCGTGCTGGACGCGTTCAGCGACGACGCCATCCCGGTTCACCTGCTGACCCGCGAGGCATTCGAGATGTACTTCTCGCGCCTGCGCCCGGGCTGCCCGCTGGTGATTCATCTGACCAACCGCTACCTGGACCTGAACCCGGTGGTGGAGGCGGTGGCCGGGGCGCTGCATAAGGGCGTGGCGCGGATACACAGCGCCCGCGATGCGGACTCCGAGACGCTGTCGGCGGACTGGGCGGTGGTGTCGGATTCGCAGCCGGGGCAGCCGCCGCGCGCCGTGCGCCCGTGGACCGACGACTTCAGCAATCTGTTCCAGGCGTGGAGGTAGGAGAACCGGCAGGGCGGCGGGGCGGCAGGGCGGCGGGGCGCCGGAGCCTCGCCCGCCACTGTCCGACTTCGGACGCCCGGTCTCAAAACGGGACACTCGGACGGGCGAATCCCCTGATTTGACTGCGGTTTAGGGCCAGCCGGGTTAGGTCCCCGGATTGCTCTCGTGAGAAGCTTGAACCGCGAGGCCTACATGTCGACAATCCTGCGCCGCACCACCCGGCGCGCGCTTCTCATGACGCTGCTGCCGTGGCTCCTGGGCGCGCAGACCACCCATATCGCGGTGCTGCCGCCGCCCCCGGCGCCATTGGGCTTTCTGACGGCGCGCTACAAGCCGCGGATGGTGCCTTCGGTCAACCTGAACAACTCGGGCCGCCTGGCCTCGCTGATCCGCTCGGGCACGTTGTATCTCTCCGCGCAGGACGCCATCGCGCTGACGCTCGAGAACAACATCGATATCGAAATGCAGCGCTACGGCCCGCTGATGGCGCGCGAGGACGTCCGCCGCGCCGAAGTCGGCGGCGCGCTGCGCTCGCCCACGACGCCCATCGTCCCCGGACCGCAGAGCGTGAGCCTGGCGGGAATCAACGTGAGCGGCAGCATGGCGTCGGGCGCGGGCGTGGGATCGGGCGGAGGCGTCACCGGCCTGCTGGGCTCCTTCGTGCCGCAGACCGACCCGGTCCTGTCCCTTTCCGCCAGCCTGGGCCACAGCACCTCGCCCGAGAGCAATATCATTGTGGACCAGACCAATTTTCTGGTGCAGGGCTCGCGCGCATTCAGCCTCGGCTACAGCCAGCAATTCATGACCGGCGCCGCCTTCAGCGTTTCCTTTTCGGCGTCGCGCGGCACCACCAACAGCCCCAGCACGCTGCTCAACCCCGTCAACAACGGCACGCTCAGCATGAACGTTTCGCAAAACCTCCTGCAGGGATTCGGCGCATCGGTCAACACGCGCTACATCCGCATCGCGCGCAACAACGCCAAGGTTACGGACTTGCAGCTCAAGCAGCAGGTCATCACCACCGTCTCGGCGGTGCTGAACCTGTATTGGGACCTGGTGGCGTTCCACGAGGATGTCCGCCTCAAACAGCAGGCGCTCGAAGCGGCACGCAAGCTATACGAAGACAACCGGAAGACGGTGGAGGCCGGAGGGGTGGCGGCCATCGAAATCACGCGCGCGCAGGCCGAGATTCCGGCGCGCGAGCAGGATGTGCTGATTGCCCAAACCAACGTGCTGCAGCAGGAGATTGTGCTCAAGAACGCGCTCAGCCGCCGCGGCATCGAGGACCCGCTGCTCACCGACGCCTCCATCGTGCCGCTCGACCGGATCGAGGTGCCCGATACCGAGGAACTGCCGCCGGTGAAGGATCTCCTGGCGCAGGCGCTGGCCGCGCGGCCCGACCTGCAACAGAACCGCATCAACTGGGAGAGCCAGCGCCTGGTGCTCAAGGGCGACAGGAGCGCGCTCAAGCCGTCGCTGCAAGCCTTCGCCGCCTTCGCCAACCACGGCCAGGCCGGCGTTCCCAACCCGGGCAACGTGGATAACGAGTACGGCGTTCCCGACCCGTTCTACCTGGGCGGCGCGGGCACCATGGTGGGACAGCTCTTCCGCCGCAATTTCCCGGATTACGCCGCCGGCGTTTCGCTCACCATCCCCATCCGCAACCGCGCCGCGCAGGCCGACTACGCGGTGGATCAACTGCAGGCGCGGCAGCAGGAGCTGCAACTGGAAAGGAGCGTCGCGCAGGTGGGGGTGGACGTGCGCAACGCGGTCATCGGGCTGCGGCAGGCGCACGTCCGCTATGAAACCGCCCGGCGAACCAAGCAACTGGCGGACGAGACGCTGGCGGCGGAGCGGAAGAAGTACGAGTACGGCAAGTCCACCAACGCCCTGGTGATCCAGGCGCAGCGCGACGTGGTCGCGGCGGAAAGCGAAGAGGTGCAGGCGATGGCCAACTACACGCACAACCGCATCGCCTTCGAAGGCGCATTGGGCGCGACGCTGGAGCGCTACCGCATCGAAATGGACGAGGCCGCCGCGGGCCGCGTCGCCCGCCAGAGCGCGCTGCCGGAACGACTGCCGGGGAAAGAGAATGGAGGCCGCCCATGACCGGGACGATGTGGGGCAGGTTGTCAACCTGCGGCGGGCTGTTAACCCGCCTTCCGGCGCTTGCACGGAAGCCGACAGCGGGCCGATTGC
>Ga0182027_10009389_pt1 | contig 14064 bp, 9 predicted proteins | sample 712E1DmetaG_FD_121300 | JGI IMG/M metagenome (GOLD analysis project Ga0182027, IMG submission 121300) | Permafrost microbial communities from Stordalen Mire, Sweden - 712E1D metaG (Illumina Assembly) | ecosystem: Environmental > Terrestrial > Soil > Wetlands > Permafrost | place: Sweden...
CGTCCACCACGATGCCACGCTGCTGCCCAGCGAACTGCAAAGCGTGGATTATGCCTTCGGCGACAAAACAATTCCGGCAGTCAGCGCCTCGGCCTCGCGCGACCGGGCGGGCAAAATCCACGTCACGCTTTGCAACTTGAACCCGAACCAGCCCGCCGAAGTCGCCGTGGATTTGCAAGGGGCGAAAGCGCAAAGCATTTCCGGCCAGGTCCTGACCGCGCCGGAAATGAACGCGCACAACACCTTCGACCAGCCGGATAATGTAAAACCCGCCGAATTTAATGCCTTCAAGGTCACGAACAACGGATTTGTGACCACATTGCCCGCGAAGTCGGTGGTGGCGCTGGAAGCGGAATAAAATACAGGCCGGGACATGCCGATCAAAAGCGCCAGAGGACCGGCGCAGTCCAAGACGCTTCGCGTTACTTTAAGATCGTCGAAGTGTCCGACAGGTTTTGGAGTGCGGCGGCCCTCCGCCGCTTTTGTTCCACCCGTTTTTCGACTATTCCGTCTGGACGAAAGGCGGGATCGGGCAATCCAGTGTGTCGGCGACGGCGCGGAGCAGTTCGGCTTCACTTTCCTTAATGATGCCATCGGCGGCAACGGTGTGAACGCAGGCTTCGATCAAATTCTTTTTGATGGCTGGCACGGCTTGCACAAGGCGGTTGAGCGCGGTGTCAACCTGGTTCACACCGCATTGTTCGCTGGGCAACAACATCAAATCGCCGTCTGAAGCCCGCAGATACGGTGCGCCTTGGTCAAAGGCGTTTTGAATTTCCGTAGCGTCGCTGCTGCCCACATTTGCCAGCGCCGAGAGCAGGATTGCGCAATCCGGCAGCAACGGTTTGAGCGAGTAATATTGAACGACTGGCGGACGCACCTTGGAAAATTGCGGTGTGAGGTTGCGCAGAACAATTTTCTGCAAAACAAATTCAAACAGTTCAATCTTACCATTGCTTTCGATGAGCCATTCAAGCGTTTGCGAAAATTGGTCGAACTGCTCTGCGCTCAAATGCCGGAGCGCGCCCAGAGCGAGGTTAATCATCGGTAGATGTGCGTGCTCGGCGGCTTTGGCAACGTCGGGATACAGCGCGGCAGTTTTCTGACAAACCACCGGCGCAACACGTTTGGCCAGTTCGGCGAGCTGTGTTGTGCGTATCGCCTCATCCGAACTCAACAGCAAGGCGTAAATGAGCGCCACGGCATCGAGCGGTTCGCGCGCGGTGGCCTTCACGCTGTCGGGCAGCGAATCGCGCAATTGCCCGGCGTATTTGAGATGCAACGGCGTGGGATTGCCGAGATTCGGCAGCACGGAATGAGACCGAATGACCGGTGGTTTTTCGGCGTCATCGGAGGCGAGAATTGCGCCGCCCAGCACAGTGCCAAAAATGTTCGGCATTGGCGGGCGTTTCGATTCTGGAATTTTTTCAGACGGCTGTTCGCGCCCGTCGTAACGAACGGAGGAGAAATTCCCGTCGAAATTCGGGTCAAAAACGCGGATGCGTTCCGCGAGCGGTGGATGAGTTTCGAGCAGTCCGATAAACGGTTCGCTGACGCCGTTTCCAAAAAACATGTGGGAAAGTTCCTCGGCGTGCGCGTGGCCAAGGCGCGAACCCGTTTCGCCAAGGCCGCCGATTTTTTTCAGCGCGCCGGTGATGCCTCCCGGATTGCGCGTGAATTGGACGGACGAGGCGTCGGCGAGAAATTCACGCTGACGGCTGACGGCGGCCTGGATCAAACGTCCAAAAAAAACGCCGATGTAGCCGATGACCAGCAGCAACAAACCGAGCAGAGGCAAAGGATTTTGTTCGCGCCCGCGCCCGCCGCCGCGCGCCGTTTGCAAAAGAACCCGTCCGATGATGGCGAGGCAAAGAATGCCGAAAAGGATGCCCATGAGCCGCAGGTTGAGCCGCATGTCGCCATTTAAAATGTGGCTGAATTCGTGGCCGATGACGCCCTGTAATTCGTCGCGCGACAAAATTTTCATGCAGCCGCGTGTAACGGTGACGGTCGCGTCGCCGGGCTTGTGGCCGGCGGCGAAGGCGTTGATGCCGTCCTCCTCGTCCATGACATAGACCTGCGGCACAGGCACGCCGGAGGCGATGGCCATTTCCTCGACGACGTTGAGCAGTTTGCGTTCGTCGGGATCGTTCGTGTTCGGGGCGATGAGCCGTCCGCCCATCATTTCCGAAACCACGCTGCCGCCCTGGGCGAGCGCCATGGTTTTGTAAGCGCTGCCGATGAGGATGATCGTCAGCACACCGACGGCAACGCCGAGGAATAGTTGCGGATTCCAAAGTGTGAACTGCGGTTGTTCGCCGTAACTATGGTAGTGTGCTTGCGCACCAGTAAAAATGACCAGCGAAGCGAAATAGACCGCGACGATGAGCGCCACGACGGCGACCGCGAAATAAAAAACGAGCAGCTTGGTTTTGCGGCGGGTCTTGTCCTGTTGGGCAAAGAAATCCATATTGGGAGGGACGGCATTTTGCCGTCCCAAAAATTAATTGGGGACGGCGGCACGCCGTCGCTCCCACGATTCACGAAAACGAAACCTTCGGCGCGTCCTTTTGCTCGGGTTTGTCAACGACGAACAGTTCCGCCGATCCGAAGTTAAAGATCCCGGCGATGATGTTTGACGGGAAAACTTCGCGGTCGGTGTTATAAACCATGACGGAGTCGTTATAAGCCTGTCGCGCAAAGGAGATTTTATTTTCCGTGGAGGTCAATTCCTCGGTGAGTTGCATCATGTTTTCGTTCGCCTTCAAATTTGGATATTGTTCGGAAACCATCATCAGACGGCTCAACGTGCCGGCAAGACCACTTTCGGCGGACACGAGGTTTTTCATGGCACCGGCATCGCCGGGATTGGCAGCGGCAGCCTGTGAGGCGGTGTAGGCGATGTTGCGCGCCTTGGTGACATTCTCCAGCGTCTCGCGTTCGTGCTTGATATAGCCTTTGGCAATCTCGACGAGGTTCGGGATCAGGTCGTAGCGGCGTTTGAGTTGTACGTCAATCTGCGCGTAGGCATTTTTGAAACGGTTGCGCATCGTGACGAGTTTGTTATAACCGCCGACGATAAAACTGATCAGGGCGAGGAGCAAAACGGCCAGCACGACGAATGTGATGATCAATGCGAATCCCATAAATTTCCTTTCGTTGGTTTTCCCAAGGATTGTTTCAAAACGCTGCGCGGGGCAATGAGAATTTTGCAGCGGCTAATTATTTTTCTTTTTCGAAGCTTTGTCTAAATCGGGCTGGGATTGCCCGGGCAAATAGACCTGAAATGTGGTGCCTTTCCCGGGTTCACTTTCCACGTCGATGAAGCCGTCATGGCTTTTGATGATGGATAATGCGGTGGACAATCCCAAACCGGTGCCTTTGCCGAGTTCCTTCGTCGTAAAGAACGGCTCGAAAATCCGGTCGCGAATTTCCGGCGGAATCCCATGACCCGTGTCCGTCACTTCAAACAACACGTACGGTCCCGGTTTGGCTTCGGCGTTCAAACTGGCGAAATGAGCGTCGGCGGTGAAATTGCGCGCTCCCAACTTGAGTTTGCCGCCGTTTGGCATGGCATCACGCGCGTTGACGGAAAGATTGATCAACACTTGATGCAGTTGCGTCTGGTCGCCGGAAATGGGGTGGACGTCCGCTGCAATATCGGTTTCGACCTGTATGGATTTGCTGAATGTTTCGGAAATGATGCTAATGACGTCTTTGAGGAGTTGCTTGGGATTGATTGGCTCGTGCTTGCCTTCCACCCCGCGGCCAAACCAAAGGACTTGTTTGACAACATCCGCACCGCGTTTGGCACTGGCTTCCACCGCAGCCAGCAGTTCCAATCCTTCCTTGTCCTGAATCTTTTGGCGCAGCAACGCAGCAGAAATCATAATGGGCGCAAGAATGTTATTGAGGTCGTGGGCAATGCCCGAGGCGAGCTGGCCGATGCTTTCCATTCGTTGAGCGTGCAAAAATTTCGCTTCCAGATGTTTTTTGTCCGTGATATCGCGTCCGATGCCGACAAGGCCGATGATTTTTCCATTGTTATCGCGCCAGGGAACTTTCGTGGTGAGCAACCAGCGGACTTCGCCGTTGGACCTGACAACTTTCTCCTCACGGTTGATGATCGATTGACCTTTCCAAAGCACGAGTTGGTCGTCGACAAAAAACGCCGTGGCGATGTCATGTGGAAAGACGTCAAAATCGGTTTTGCCAACGGCCTCGGCCTCGGTTTTGCATCCCAGGTTTTTCAGGTCGGCCGCATTGGCCATGATCTTGCGCGCACCACTATCCTTGGCGTAGATGCAATCCGGCACGTTTTCAATCACCGTGCGCAACAAATTACGTTCTTCCATCAATTTTGTCTCCACTTCCTTTTGCTTGGTGATGTCGTGACTGATGCCGACCAAGCCGATGATTTTCCCGGTGGCATTGCGCCAGGGGATTTTTGTGGTGAGCAACTGTCGGATTTCGCCATTAGGTCTGACAAGTTTTTCTTCGCGGTTGATGACGGAGATGCCCTTCCAAAGCACCTGTTGATCGTCCTCGTAAAATTTCGCGGCAATATCTTTTGGAAAAAACTCAAAGTCCGTCTTATCCAACGCCTCGGCCTCGGTTTTGCATCCCAGGTTCTTCAAGTCGGCCGGGTTGGCCACGGTCTTGCGCGCAGTGCTGTCTTTGGCATAGATGGCATCCGGGAGGTTATCAATCACTGTGCGCAACAGATTGCGTTCCTGTGCCAGTTGAAGAGCCATTTCCTTCTGTTTGGTGATGTCCGCCATCGCACAAACCACTCGAACGGCCTTGCCTGACGCATCATGGATCACGTAACCGAGGTCCAGCACTTCCGCGTACGAATCATTCTTGCATCGGAAACGATATTCATCCCGCCAACGTTTTTGACCACTGCGAATGACCGCTTGAATCCCTTCATAAACCCGTTTTCGGTCGTCTGGGTGAATGCGATTGACCCAAATCTCCGGGCCGGACAACAATTCATCCGGCGGATAACCGAACGTCTCGCTTGCGCCTTCAGTGCGCCATATTTTGTTGGTTATCAAATCCCAATCCCATAGAACGTCGTTCGTCGCGCTGGCGATCAAATTTAAACGTTCATTGGCAATCTGAAGCTCTTCCGGCGCTTTTTGCTGGGTATCCTGGCTTTTGGAAGGTTTTCGTATTTTCGTTTTATCGTTGGCGCTCATTTGTGGCGGAGTGGTCGTTCAAATCAGTCGTTTTGGTTCATCACATTCCCGCAGCCCGGCGCTTGCAACCGGGTCGGAATTGGGGGTTGTTTACGCCAATAAACAGAGCCGCGCAAGTGTAATCCTCACGGTTCAACCAACACAGGCATCCCCATCCGTACCAACCGCGACAAATACTCCGCATCCCAGTTCGCCAGCCGGAAACACCCGTGCGATTCCGTCCGCCCAACCTGCTCGGGGTTTGGTGTGCCGTGAATGCCGTAGCCCGTTTTGTCCAAGCCAATCCACGCTACGCCAATCGGATTGTTCGGGCCGGGGGGTAAAATCAGTTCGTGGTCCAAAGTTTTTGCCTCGGGCGATTCGGGAAACAACTCCGGATGAAATGTGTAGTTCGGGTTCTTCGGCGCAATGTCCACGACGTGCAATTCGCCGACCGGCCGTTTCTCGACGTTCGCCGCGATGCTGCACGGGAAATGCACGAGCAGGTTCGTCTGCGCGTCAAACGCCTCCAGATATTTTCCCGCGAGATGAATGACTGCGAATGCCGCCTTGTTTGTGGGGGCGGGATAATTCACGTTTGGAATCTGCAGAACCGTGCCCGGCGCGATATTTGTCCAATTCACACCCGGGTTGAGCCGTTGAATCAGTTCGGGATGCGAATGACTTTTTTCCGCGACAAGTTCAAGTTCAGTTTCGTAATCGAGGGCCGACTGCTGGGATTTGGCGAGCCACGTTTTGCCAAGCGGCTGAAGTCGCGAGAGGTCGTTCGTCGTGACCGTATAAATCGTCAACAGCGGTGCGTCGAGAATCAGCCGCGCACGTGTGTCCGCGTCGAGCGCGCCGGTTTGCGGCAAATTTTCAATTTTTTTAAAAACAAAGATGGCTTCGCGCGTTTGCGAACCGAGCGCGGCATCAATCGAACCCGGAGAGATGGCGAGGCGTGCCAGTGCGATTTGTGCTTCCAGCACGTCGCGAACCGGTCGCGGAAAATCGCCCGGCGATTGATGTGAGATAATCAACGGTTGTGTGCGCGATGAAACGGCAGTTTTCGGCGGCCGGAACGTTTTCCTCGGATGATCATGCCGCCACCAAATCCACGTCACTGCCGCCAGCACAACCAATAATACGAACAGCCAGCGCCAGCCGCCGCCGTGTTTCTTCTGTCGCACACGCGCAAAACGATGTTGAAAGTCCGGAGGCACGCGGGGATTAAGCCATAGACGGAATGCCGACCCAAGACGGAACTCGCCTGATGAATGGAAATAATTCGAAAGCGGCCTTGCGGCGGCCGCCTCAATCGAGATTCATGACCGCTTCTCCGACAAGCCTTGCGGCAACATCGTGGTCGAGCTGGCCGGTGTTGATGACCATGTGGTAGAGCAGGGGGTCATTGATGTCGGCATCAAAATATTTTTTTAGATAGCGTTCACGCCCGCGATCCTCGGTCTGGCAAAACTTGCGCGCTTCCGCCGCGGTCATGCCGTGGCTTTTTTGAATGTGCTCGACGCGTTTTTCAAGCGGGGCGACCAGACGCACGTGGAGGACGTCCGGCAATTTAGCCGTGATCACGCTTCCGCCCCGGCCAATGAGGATCACGTTTCCCAGCGCGGCCAGCTTGAGAATGGTCTCCGCAGTTTGATGAACGATGGTGCTCGACGGTGGACGCACCGCGAATAATTCATCCAGGAAATCTTCAAGTTCCGAGGCGCGGTCTTCGGGCAGGAATTGGGCCAGACAGGCGGGCAGATTGTGGTCTTCAAGAACTTTGTCTATGAGATTGCGATCGAACACAGTCCACGGACAGGCGTTCTTCGGTGAACGTTCTTGCAAGTAGCGGGCTAGTTTTTCAGCAACGGCGAGCGCCTCGCAACCGGTCTGTCTGGAGATCGTCACGGCGCGACGAACGCCGTTTTTCACGAAGGCCTTCGATTCGTCGGCATTTTGTAACTGGCTGCTGATGAAGGACAAGCAATGTTCAAGGTTGGGAGTTTGAATCATAACAGCCTCCTGATTTGTGGGATTGGTTTGCACGGTGGAGAAAGCCCTGCGTCCTCGCGTTGGACAAGGCTTGTTTTTGCGACACCCGCTGGATTCGCATTTTGGCCATAATTTCCCCGGATTTCAAACCGGTAACGTCGTCCGATTCGTTTTCGCCGACTTTTACTTCAAAATATTTCCCTGACACGAGTGGTTCCAAAAGTATCGGGGCGATTTGATAATAACTAATGCAAATTGTCAAACCGGCAGGCGGCCTTCAAATCCCCCCGACTTTTCCACGGGCGTTCACGATGTGGCGAGCATTTCGTTGTAGGCGCGCGAGATTTGATCCGCCAACGGCGACGGCGCGACGGATTCACCGTCGAACGTTGCCACGGGCACGATGCCAAGCGCGCTTTGCGTGACGAAAACACCTTCGGAATTCCGCAGCGTTTCGGGCTTGATGACGCATTTGTTCACCGGCAAGCCGAGCGTCTGGCAGATCTCCAGCACGATGGCACGCGTGATACCGGGCAACACGCCGTGGCCGGTTGGCACGGTGCAAACCCGGTTGTGGGAGACCCAGAATAAATTGCCGCTCGCGGTCTCTGCCACTTCGCCGTTCGTGTTGATCAGCAACGCCTCGTCCGCGCCTTTTTCGGCGGCCTCGATGCGCGCCATGACGTGCGTGAGCTTGTTCATTGTTTTGAATGCTGCGAGCGGATCGGCGGCCAGCACCCGAAACGAGGACGTGGCCAAACTCCACCGAATCGGATTTCCAGATGGTGGCGCGGCGTGCAACGTCATCACGACCGTTGGCTGGCTGTTGGTCTGCGGCGTGTACCCGCGCTCGCCCGGCCCGCGCGTCAGCGTCATGCGCAAAACCGCCTCAGGCATTTTATTTTGCCCGATGAGTTGCCCGGCGAAATTCTGTAGTTCCTCCGGCGTGAAGGGGTATTTGATTTTCAAAAAATCCGCGCCGCGCGCCATGCGTTCCAGATGTTGCGCCAGGCGAAATGGCCGTCCGCCGCACACACGCAGGGTCTCGAAAAGGCCGTCACCGTACAAAAAACCGCGGTCGTTGACGGAAATTAGGGCCTGTTGTTCCGGTACAAACTGGCCATTAAGGAAAACGAGCATGCAGGTTTTTAACGCAAAGCCGCAGAGAAAAAAAGACACGAATTGCACGGATTCTCACAAATGGAGACCGGTTTTTTTGGAATTCGTGGAAATCAGTGCTTGACGGCTTGAAACAGGCCTTGCTCGACCAGCTTGGCCTTGAACTGGTTCCCACCAACATGCCCATCGAAATGCTCGTGGTCGAACGGGTGAAGGATTGAAAAATAAATGTCACTTTTTGCCTTCGGGCGGACACTTATGAATGGGTGCCGGGCGATGACTTGAAGCCGGTTCGAGCGCAGGGGCGTGATAAAATTATGAAACAAATGTTCCGCTGCGGTGTCTGTTCATGAGAGAGTGAATCCGGTGCGGCAGCCGGCTGTTGCAAATTGCGCCGATTTTTGTTGTAACACTTTTCATCAAATCCTGTTAATACAGTTGGGAAGGCAAATCATGCAGAACCAGTCAAATTCTCTGCAACAGTTGTTGCCGGGCGGATCGGGCAACCGGCGGCGGGCGTTCACGCTGATAGAATTGCTCGTGGTGATTGCCATCATCGGCATCCTCGCCGCGCTGCTGTTGCCGGCGCTGTCCCGGGCCAAGGATACGGCCAAACGGGTCGGCTGCCTGAACAATCAAAAGCAACTCGGCCTGGCTTGGGAAATGTATGCCGACGATTCCGAGGGGAAAATGGCGTTAAATGACGTTGAACTCGACGGCACGACCGCCCGCAGCACCACGAATTCATGGGTCGTCGGCAACGCGAAAGTGGATCCAGACCCGACCACCATCACCAGCGGCTCCATTTTCGTTTATGTGAAAAACCCGGCGGTATATAAATGCCCGGCCGATTATGGCGTGATTGAACTCACCAGCATTCCGAGATACCGCAGCTTTTCCCTGAGTTGCTACATGAACGGGCCGTCGACCGGACCGTTGGCGGACACTACACTCTATGGCGTGCAACCGTTGAGCCAGATGAGCCAGATCCGAAACCCGTCCAAGACGCTCACTTTTCTTGATGAGGATACCCAGACACTGGACGACGGCCATTTCCTTTACGCCACCAATTTCAACACATGGCTCAATATTCCCGGCTGGCGGCATCAGAACGGCACTATTTTCACCTTTGCCGACGCCCACGCGGAATACTGGAAGTGGAAAAGCGCGGAACCCACACTCAACTCAACCTATTTTTACGGCGGCGGCAATCTCACCGACCCTTTGGCGATTGATGATCTCAAACACCTGCAACAGACGGCACCGGGTTTTAATTGATTTTTTCGGGGAATGCAAATAGTCCAAACGAATTACGGAGCGACAGGACGGTTTTATTTCGGAACGATGACCCCGGCGCGTTGTGCCGGGCTGATTTCCATTCGTCGCTCCACGACTTTCAGCGCTGCCAGAAAACCCGCCGCCTTGGCCAGCGTTTCCTCGTATTCCGCTTTGGGGTTTGAATCCGCCACGATGCCCGCGCCGACGTGAAAATGCGCCGTCCGCTCGTGGCAAATCGCCGCCCGGATGATGATGCTCAACTGGCTTTCGCGGTTGAATCCCAGATAACCAAGCGCGCCGGTATACGGGCCGCGCGCAATCGGCTCCAGTTCATCAATGATTTCCATCGCACGGAACTTCGGCGCGCCGGTGATGCTGCCGCCGGGGAAACACGACGCCAGTGCCGCCAGATGTGTCACGTTTTTTCGCAACCGCCCTTCGACGGTTGAGACCAAGTGTTGCACCTGCGCGAAGCGTTCGAGCCGCGCCAGCTCCGGCGTCTGCACCGACCCGAACTCGCAGACTTTGCCGAGGTCGTTGCGGAGCAGATCGGTGATCATCACCAGTTCCGCCAGTTCCTTGGCGCTGGTCTGGAGTTCGTAGGCAAGCTGCGCGTCGCGCGTCGGGTCGGCGTCGCGCGGGCGTGTGCCCTTGATTGGCCGGGTGATGATTTGCGAGCCACTCAAACGCAAAAAAAGTTCCGGCGACGATGACACGATTTGAAAGCGGCAGTGCCGCCTCCCATCATCGCAATCCAGAAACGCGGAAAATGGAGCGGGCGAAACCATGCTCAATCTTTTAAAAAGTTTCCAACCGGAGGAATTGCCTGTGGTGGGGCGAGCGTCCCCGCGAGCCGGATATGGTGCGGCGAAATCTTGTGAAGACGGCTCGTCAGTAGCCTCGTCCCACCATGGCAGCTTCACGGTGAGCCGCTGCGAAAGATTGACCTGATAAATGTCGCCGGCACGGATGTAGCGCTGTGCGCGCTCGACCGCAGCGAGAAATTCGGCGCGGGAGAAATTGGATTGAAGGTAGGGCGCGCCACTCCGTGCGCGCCGTTCAGGGACAGGCGTTCGTTCAACGGCGGGCAGGGGACTGCCCGCCCTGCCTTTGGCCTCGACCGCCAGCAGTGATTCCCAAAATTCGAGTTGTTCCTGCGCCCTAGCTTTGCCGCGCGAACCGTCGGCATCGAGGCCGGTGGAAACGACGAACGTTTTTCCCAAGTGATGGTCGAACACAACGAGACTGTCGTAAAAACCGACGTGGCAGTCGGGCAATTCAAGATCGTTGACGGCGCGGCGCGGGAGTTTCGGCTCGGTGAAATTTTTCAAATCATAACCCCAGTAACCGAAGCAGCCGCCCAGCGGAAACGGCAGGTCGATTTCATCCAGCAATTCAAAACGCGCCATGAGTGCGTCGAGGACCCACCACGGGTTGCCGAACTGAATGTGACGGGTGACGGGTGGCGAGTGACGGGTGATTTCGCAGCGCGAGCCGAAGGAGCGGAACGTGAGAAATGGATTCGCGGCAACGAATGAATAGCGCGCCGACGGCGAGTCAAATGACGAAGTTCGCAGCAAAACGACGCCGCGTCCGCTGCGCAATTGCCCGACGAGCGATTCGGGGGTGTGCGTGGTGGCAATTTCCTGAATCAGCGGGCGCATCTTTCCAATTACGCAAACGCCTTGGGCGGGACGCCCGGATGACCGACGCGGCGTTCGTAGTCCAGAATAATGTCCACGGCCTCCTGTGGATCGTCGGTAAGTTTGACAAGATCAATGTCGCCGGGGCTGATGAAGCCGTGTTTGTCCTGCACTTCGGTTTTCAGCCAGTGCAACAGCCCTTTCCAGTGTTCCCTGCCGAAAAGGATGAGTGGAAATTGAGGGATGCGTTCCGTCTGCACGAGCGTGATGATTTCAAAAAATTCATCGAGCGTGCCGAACCCGCCGGGCATGAACACGAAGCCGAGACTGTATTTCGCAAAACAAACTTTGCGCGCGAAAAAATAGTGAAAGTGCAGCGGCACATTGACAAAACGGTTGCCGATTTGCTCGCGTGACAATTCGATGTTGAGGCCGACGGATTTGCCGCCGCCCTGCGATGCGCCCTTGTTCACGGCCTCCATGATGCCCGGTCCGCCGCCGGTGATGACGGCTAGATTGTGCTGTGCGAGCCCTTTGGCGATGGCGGTCGCATCGTGATAATACTTGTCGTTCGGGTGTATTCGCGCCGAGCCAAAAATCGTGACGGCGGGGCCGACCTGTGAAAGCGTTTGGAAGGAATCCACAAACTCGGCCATGATGCGGAAGATGCGCCAGGGATCTTCGCGGATGAAACTGGTGGTATCGCTCATGGCCGGAGCATAGTCGCGACGGTGAAATGAAACAAGCCGGAGAACTTTAAAATTCCCCGGCCTGTTTGGTGCGTCACCCGGTCCCTCAAATCAGGAGCAGCCAAGGCTTTCGCCGCAATTCAGGCATTTATAACATGCGCCGTTGCGCACGGCGACGTGCCCGCAGTTCGGGCACATGGGCGCATCCTGCTGGAAGTGCGCAATGGTGTCACTCAAGCTTTTGACGGTGCGTTCATAGGGCGCGTGATGGCCGTTGCCATTGCCGGCTTTCGCTTCAAGCACGTCGTTGTCCTCGGCAATGGGCAGTTCACGCACAGGCCGGTTCACCCTTTTTTTTTCTTCTTCGTGCAAGCCGGGCATGGCGAGTTCCGGCTGCGCGCGAGTGGCGGCAACCGCTTCGCGGTAGCCGGGGATGAATTTCAACGCGAGCCAGCGGAAAACGTAATCAGTGATTGAGGAAGCGTTGCGGATTTCCGGATTCTTTGTGAAACCGCTCGGCTCGAAACGCTGGTGCGCGAATTTTTTGACGAGCGCCCCCAGCGGCACGCCGTATTGCAATGCGATGCTGGTCAGCGTACCGATGCTGTCCATCAGACCGCCGATGGTCGAGCCTTCCTTGGCCATCGTGATGAACAATTCGCCCGGCTGACCGTCTTCAAACAGGCCGACCGTCATGTAGCCTTCATGGCCGGCGATGTCGAATTTGTGTGTGACCGCCGTGCGTGTGTCAAACAAACGGCGGCGCAACGGTTTGCCGGCTTCGGCGCTCAATCCGGCGATTTCTGACTCAAGTTCCTTGATGCGGGCTTCGAGTGACGACGTGTCCGCCGCGGTTGCGCCACTGGAACCGTCACCGCTCTTTTTGGTGTTCAGCGGCTGCGAATGTTTCGAACCGTCGCGGTAAATCGCCACGCACTTGAGCCCCATTTTCCACGCCTGAACATAGACGTCGCGAATTTCATCGACGGTGCTTCCGTTCGGCATGTTGACGGTCTTGGAGATCGCGCCGCTGATGAACGGCTGGGCGGCGGCCATCATTTTCAAGTGCGCCAGACAGTGGATGCTGCGCCTGCCCTTGAACGGTTTGAACGCGCAATCGAAGACGGGCAAATGTTCCGGTTTAAGGCCGCTTTTTACAGCGACGGTAGCAGACCCGCCGCTGCAATCCTCAACGTCCTCGATGGTGTCGAATTTTTCGATATGCGCGATAATGTCCTGAATTTCATTTGCGCCGTAACCGAGACGGTGAAGCGCGTCGGGCACGCCGCGGTTGATGATTTTCAACATGCCGCCGCCGGCAAGCAGCTTGTATTTGACAAGCGCAATGTCGGGTTCGATGCCGGTCGTGTCGCAGTCCATCAGAAATGCAATCGTGCCGGTCGGCGCGAGCACGGTGACTTGTGCGTTGCGATAGCCGTGCTGGCGGCCTTTGGCGAGCGCGCCTTCCCAGGTTTTGCGCGCCTCGTCCTTCAAATAATTGAATTCCTGGCTCGGCTGGATTTGTTCAACGGCGTCGCGATGCAGTTGAATGACGCCAAGCATGGATTCCACGTTGTCCTTTGCCGGCGGTTTTGGCACGTGCGCGCAGCGGGCGTCATGATAGCCGGGAAACGCCCCCATGTCGGCGGCGATTTCAGCGCTCTGTTCATAGGCGTGCCCGGTCATGATCGCAGTGATGGCGCCGGCGAGCGCGCGGCCTGCGTCGCTGTCATACGGCAATCCGTAACTCATGATGAGCGAGCCGAGATTGGCGTAACCGAGGCCGAGCGTGCGGAAAATGTGCGAATTTTCGGTGATGTCCCTCGTCGGATAACTCGCGTTGTCCACGATGATTTCCTGCGCGGTGACAAAAATGCGCACGGCGGCCTTGAACCGTTCCACGTCGAACCTGCCGTCCTCGCATTTGAATTTCATCAGATTCAGCGACGCAAGATTGCAGGCGGTGTTGTTGATGAAAACGTATTCGCTGCACGGATTGGTGGAATGAACCGGCTCGGTGCCCTTGCACGTGTGCCATTTCTTGATCGCGCCGTCGTATTGCATGCCGGGGTCGCCGCAAATCCATGTGCCCTCGGCGATTTTGCAGAGCAGTTGCGCGGCGTCCTTATTTTCGAGCGGCTTGCCGGTGGTGAC
>Ga0182027_10009390_pt1 | contig 14064 bp, 10 predicted proteins | sample 712E1DmetaG_FD_121300 | JGI IMG/M metagenome (GOLD analysis project Ga0182027, IMG submission 121300) | Permafrost microbial communities from Stordalen Mire, Sweden - 712E1D metaG (Illumina Assembly) | ecosystem: Environmental > Terrestrial > Soil > Wetlands > Permafrost | place: Sweden...
CAATTCGTGGATGCCGCGATGGACATTGGCGTTGTCGTGTTCGTAATAATGCACCAGCGCGTCAATCACCGCGCGCGGCTTCTGCGACGTCGCGGCGTTGTCGAAATAAATCAGCGGCTTGCCATGGACCTGCTGGTCGAGGATGGGGAAATCCTTTCGCAGCGCCGACCAATCAATTGTTTTCACAGCACTCATTCAAAAAATTTAACCACAGATTAACACGGATGGACATGGATAAAAAATGCAATTTATCTGTGTGAAAAGCGTTACTGCCAAACCCAATCGCCTTGTTCGTAGGAAGAATTAAATTTTCCGCCATCGTCAGTTTCATTCCAGCCGACGGAATAAAGCAGAAATTGGCCGTCGGAGGTTCGGCGGTATTTCAACGACTGGCCGCCTATGATGTCGTGCGGTAATTTGTCAATGAACTGTGGCACAAGTTCGTTCAATGTTTCAGGATAATTCCCGCGCGCAAGGCGATAGCGCTCCAAAGCACAGACAATTTGTGCTTCGTCAGCTTTGGTTTGCTCAAAAGCAAATGTTTGAACGGCCTTTGTCCAGTTGGGAACAGCAATGATGGCAAGTAATTGATACATATGCCAAAAGTGATAATGCTGAAGCTTGTCATCCTCACGTTGAAACTCAGCCATTTTTGGTAGCGATACAATCTTTTGAGAAGGGTCAATGCTATCAACGACGATTTGATCTATCTTGACGGCATTGATGATGTTGAAATAGAAAAAACCACGCATGAAAGTTGACGACTCTGCGTATTTGATTTTCTGCCACAAAGTTGCATTTGGAACGGGTTGTATTTGAAATCGAGACATCGCAATTTGAAAAGTGCGGCAAATGCCTACCTGTTCGTCATGAAAAGACTCTTTCAGAAATGGAGCCAAATTGATTTGCCCAAGTTGTTTTTGAAGCGCGATTAGTGGCGGCTCTTGCCATGCGTGGAGCCGGAATCCATCAGCAATTGTATCCGCATACAATCCAGCGACGGCTACGTTTATCATTGCCGAAACCAAAGTCATCGGTTTGCCCGTCGGCGCGGCTTCAAGCAATCGGCGCAAATCATTGAGAAGGGTCAATTCCTGCAAAGCCTTGTCCGGTTGACCGACCAGCAAATAGCATTGCGCCCGTTGTGCCAGTGTTTGAGAAACTGCGCGGACGTTGACAAAATTCGGAATCGGCATTGTCGGCGGACAATCGTAATCGCCGTCCATTCTCGCGTAAGGCCGTTTAACCGCCTCGCGCATCAAATCAAAGTCGCTTCTAAATTGGTCACTCCATTTCAAGTAATCCGACGCGGCGCAAAACGAAGTCAGCATCTGCCATGAATTCGTTCCGGCTGGTCTAAAAAACAAAGGGCCAGCCACAGAATTGTTGCCGCTGAAAAATGCGATGAGGTCTTTGACATTCGGTTTGTTATCCGTTTCTAAATAAATGTGCAGTGGTTTGATTTGGTTCACATTGAAGGGTTGAGCGGTCAACGTATCATTGCCTCGCGCGCCAAATACACTTCGTCGGGCGATATTCTGAATCAATTGTTTTGCCTGTTGATGCGATTTGAAGTCGTCGATACGCAGCAATACATCGCCTTTTGCAGAATCAAGATGTGCGCCAACAGTTACCTCTGCAATCACCACTGCCGGCATAGCGTTAGTATAATTTAGACGTTTGGACAAATCTTCAGTAATGACAATTTTTCCTGACGGCTTGACGAACCATGCCGACATCATTGGCGCGCTGAAAAAATTTTGCGAGTCCGGCACGCGCGGCGGAGTCATGGCATCCCAATTGAATGATTCACCTTTGGCTTCCAATTCATGTTTGTAATTTTCCCAAACCCGCGGGCCGCGCCAAGATTCGGCTACGCAGAAAAGTAAAAAAGCTATTTTGAGGCCGACCATTCCAGCCAGAAGCCATTCTCCGACGCGATCCGCAATTCGCGAAAATCGGCGAAAGAAACGCTTGATTGGCCCAAGCCCGTCAAAAGATTCATCCTTCAAATTTATTTCGCCGGCTTTAATCTTAAAACGCGCCCATAGATACCAAGGGAAAAATAAAATCCAGAGTAAATAACAAAGACAGAATACGGCAATTGGTCTGCACGCGAAGCCCAGTTTATAGCGATACAATTCTATTTTTTTTGAATCAATTCCCGCCCATAACGACGTAACGACGATGAGAATCCAAGTGAGGTCAAAGTAGATAAACGCAGAGACAACATAGCTGGCAGCCAAAAGGCCGACGGTGATAAAAATTGCAAACAGCCATTTCATGTTCTGATTGTTTCGCGCCGCAACCTTAAACCACTTCAGCAAGTCCGTTTCATTTTCTTAAATGATAAAATTCATCCGTGTTAATCCGTGTCCATTCGTGGTTGAAAATTTACATCAACCCGAGTTGCAGCTTGGCGGCCTCGGTCATCATGCCCTGGTTCCAGGGCGGGTCCCAGACCAGCTCGACGTTCGCCTCGTCAATCGGTTCGAGGCTGATCAATTTGTTTTGCACGTCCTGCGCGAGCGCCGGCCCCATGCCGCACCCGGGCGCGGTCAGCGTCATTTTCACGTCGGCCTTGAAACTGTTTTCACCCACGGACGTGAGGTGGCAGTCGTAAATCAGGCCGAGGTCCACGATGTTGACGGGAATCTCCGGGTCGTAACACGTCTTGAGCGACTCCCAGATTTGTTTTTCCAATTGCTCCTGCGTGACCGGGCCGGAAACAGCCGTGGCCGGCGCAGATTTGATTTCCAGTCCTAGCGCGTCGGCGTCCTTGCCGTCAATGCGAAACATATTGCCATTCACAATGACGGTGAAGGCGCCCCCGAGCGATTGCGTGACGTAAGCCTGCCCGCCCTTTTGCAACGTGACCTTCGTGCCGACGGGGACGACGGCGGCTTCCACATCGCGGGTCAAAATTTTTGGCTCGTTTGGATTCATAAAACACCTCTCAAATCAATCACTGCCAGTATCTTCGCCGCAATGGCGGCTGAAATCAATTAAAGGATTCGATGCGCCCACGCCACCAGAAGCGCATTTCTGAAATGGCACCGAGCCGTGCCGTGGATTTTTTCCAGAGCCGGTTAGTTTTCCGCGCCGCCGCCCGCGCGTCTGGCGGCAAAGCGGCATAGGCTTTGCCGAAACATCTTTCTTGACCCAGGCGGCGTCCGCCTACTGGAGCAATTCCCCGTGGGAATTCGCCGGCCAGACAGGCCGCGATTATTTTGCGCAATCCGCTTTTGTCGTCATAACTTCTGATGTCCGGTGTAAACCGGCGGATTGGGCATGATATTGCGCCTCTGGTTCCGCAGCCCGCAATTTTTACCCGCTTCAAGCGGGGTCCCGGCGGCAATCCAGCACGGCTTTGACGAAAATCGTCTCTGATTCTTCGGCGGAGTAGTAAATGGCGTAAGGAAGCCGTTTTGACAGCAGACGATGGTTGCCGGAAACTTTCGGGTGAATCCCGGCATATAAACGCAGCGAATCAATGTCGGAGAAAAGCGAATCCAGAAAGTATCCACCGAGGAATTCCATCTGGCGTTCATAATACTGAAAACCTTCCGCCAAATCGTCCCGCACTGACGGCAAGATGAGAATTTTCATGTCAGCGTGTCGAACCACTGCTTCTTGGAGGCTTCCCAATCCACGAACGATTCCCTGCCGGATTTGATTTTTTCTTCGCGATCACGCAGGACATCGCCATGCCACGCGGGCGACTCGAATTGCGCCTCGTCCCGGCTCGAGCCGACCCAAAGCGCTTCCCCCGCGCGCAATTTTTCCGCGATGCTCGTCTGGTTCAATGGCGGTGTGGTTTCCATGATTGATTTAATTAAGCCGTTTTTCCGGCGATTGCAAATTAACTTTTCCTGAAAAAATCCTTGATGACGGCGGCGACGCGCTGGATTTGCGGGTCGGTCAATTCAGGGAAAATCGGCAGGCTGAGACATTCGCGCGCGGCTTTTTCGGCGGCGGGGAAATCGCCGGGCTGGTGGCCAAGACTGGCATAGCACTTTTGCAGGTGCAGCGGCACCGGGTAATGCAACATGCAACCGACACCGTTGGCTTCGAGATATTTCTTCAAATCATCGCGGCGCGGATGGCGCACGACGTAGAGATGATACGCGCTTTCGGCCCAGGCGGCCTCGCGCGGCAATTGCAGCGGCGTGTCCGCCAGAAGTTCGTGGTAGCGATGGGCCACGCGGCGGCGTTCCGCCGTCCATTTGGCAAGATGTTTCAGTTTCACGCCGAGCACCGCGCCTTGAATGCCCTCCATCCGGTAATTGTATCCGACTTCGTCGTGATAATAGCGCACGGTGGAGCCGTGCTCGCGCAGGGCGCGGGCGCGTTTGTCGAAAGCCGGGTTGTTGGTCAACAGCGCGCCGCCTTCGCCGCAGGCGCCGAGGTTCTTGCCGGGATAAAAACTGAAGCAGGAAAGGTCGCCGAACGTGCCGGCGGTTTTGCCCTTGTATTTCGCGCCGTGCGATTGGGCGGTGTCTTCGACCAGCGGCAATTTATGTTTGCGGCAAATTGCCAGGATCGGATCGAGGTCGAACGGATGGCCGTAGAGATGCACGGGCATGACGGCTTTGGTGCGCGGCGTGATGGCGCGTTCGACCCGCTTGGGGTCGAGATTGAAGGTGGCGTCGTCAATGTCCACAAAGACCGGCTTCGCGCCGACGTAGGAAATCGCCCAGCTCGTGGCGACGAATGTGTAGGGCGTGGTGATGATTTCATCGCCGGGGCCGACGCCGAGCAGCCGCATGGCCACGTGCAGCGCCGAGGTGCCGCTGTTGAACCCGACGCAGTGTTCCGCGCCGATGAATTTGGCGAAGTCCTTTTCAAACTGCGCCACATCGGGGCCGAGGCAAAAGGAGCAGTTGTCAATCGTCCGCGCAATTACGGCGTCCAGTTCTTTGCGAAGCGGGCGCAATTGCGCCGCGAGGTCGAGATAGGGAATTTTATCAGCCATGGGTTCTTTCTATGTTGCCGCCAGTCCGTGGAAATTTATTCGAGTGCGACGGGCTTAACAATTAAATATTGCAATCGTCAGGGCCGGCAAGGTGACGTTGTTGGTCAGAAAGACCCGTTGACTTCTTGACGCCGCCAGCGGGCTTTGGTTATGAAATCAGGTTCATGAGCAAAACCGAGACGCATCATTTTCAGGCGGAAATCCAGCAGTTGCTGGACATCGTCATCCATTCACTTTACACGGACAAGGAAATCTTTGTGCGCGAGCTGATTTCCAACGCCGTGGACGCGTGCGAGAGGCTGCGCTTCAACCAGTCGTCCAACCAGACCGGCCAGCAGCCGGACATTGCACCCTCCATCGCCGTGACCACGGACGACAAGGCGGGCACGATCACCATCACCGACACCGGCATCGGCATGACGCACAGGGAACTGGTGGAGAACCTCGGCACCATCGCGCACTCGGGCACGAAGGCGTTTCTCAAGCAGCTCGCGGAGGAGAAGAAACCGGACATGGGATTGATCGGGCAGTTCGGCGTGGGATTTTATTCGGCGTTCATGGTGGCGAAAAAGGTGACGGTGCTGAGCCGGTCGTTCGCGCCGGAGGAACTGGGCTGGCAATGGACGAGCGAGGGCGCCGGCGGTTACGACCTCGCGCCCGCCGCCGATCTGCCGCGCGGCACCAAGGTCACGCTGGAACTCAAAGACGATGCGAAGGAGTTCGCGCAAGCCGGCACAGTCGAGCGGGTCATTCAGCGATACTCGAGCTTTGTGCCGTTTCCCATCGAGTTGAACGGCAAACGGCTCAACACCGTTCAGGCCATCTGGGCGCGGAACAAGAACGACATCAAGGAGGAGGAATACAACGAGTTTTACACGTTCGTCGGCCATGACCATGAGCCGCCGCTGTTCCGGCTACATTTCACGGCGGACGCGCCGCTGGCCATCCAGGCGTTGCTGTTCTTGCCGCAGCGGAATTTCGAGACGATGGGCATTGGGCGGATTGAGTCCGAGGTGAATCTTTATTGCCGCAAGGTATTGATCCAGGCGAAGGCCAAGGGCTTGTTCCCGGACTGGCTGCGTTTTCTCAAGGGTGTGGTGGACAGTGAAGACCTGCCGCTCAACATCTCGCGCGAAACGATGCAGGACACGTCGCTGATGCAAAAACTGAACAAGGTGCTGACCGGACGTTTCCTTAAATTCCTCGACGAGCAGGCGGAGAAGGACGCGGCGGCCTACGAAAAGTTTTATGCGGAATACCAGCGCTTTCTCAAGGAAGGCGTGGTGACGGATTTCACGCACCAGGAGGCGCTCGGCAAATTGCTGCGTTACGAATCGTCGGCGCTGGACAAGGGCAAACTCACGTCGCTGGTGGATTATGTGAAGCGCATGCCATCGGAGCAGAAGGAGATTTACTGCCTGCTGGCGCCCAACCGCGCGGCGGCGGCGAGCAGCCCGTATTTCGAGGTGTTCCGCGAACGGAAATTCGAGGTGCTGTTCCTCCACGATCCGTGGGACGAATTCGTGATCGAACATTTGAACACCTTCGACAGCAAGCCGCTCAAGCTCGCCGAAAAGGCGGAGCTAAATCTTAGCGAGGCAAAGAAGGACGGCGCGTTGTCCGGGGACGCCGCGAAATCGCTATCGCAATGGCTCAAGGAAACGCTGGGCGACAAGGTGGGGGAGGTGCGGGTGTCGCAGCGGCTGGTGGACAGTCCGGCGGTGGTGGTGGACCCGGACAAGTTCGTGACGGCGAACATGCGGCGCATCATGAAGGCGATGAAGCAGGAGGGCGGGGAAGCCGCCCCGGTGAAATACGATCTCGAAATCAATCCGGCGCATCCCATCCTGGCGCGGCTGGATGCGATGCGATCGAAGGACGGCGCGCTGGCGGCCAGCGTGGCGGAGCAGGTGCTCGACAACGCGCGGGTCGCCGCCGGGTTGCTGGAAGATCCGCGCGCGATGCTGAACCGGCTCAATCAACTGCTCGAAAAAGTGCTGGCGTAACGAAGCGAAAGGCTAAATTCTAAAAGTCGAAGGCTGAAGGCTAAAGGTTTGCCTTTCCCCGGTCTGTTCCGCCTCTTTCGCAATCTTCAAATCGGAAATTTCCAAAAATGTTCTTGGCAAATTTCGGTGAAGGGCGTAGAACCGCATCGTCACACGAGAAGTTTCAAAAACGAACGTAGAAAACAAAATCCAAAACTAAATTTGCGTGGCTTTGGCTACGGTCTCATCGAAATCCGGGAAGATTTTTTCTGCAAGACCAGCCAGTCCGCGCCCCATCGGGCGCGGCTGTGTTACTCTTGCAGTTGGCCCCTTCCCGGAGCCGCGATGAGGGTGCGCAGTTCGCGCCCCTTCAGTTCCGTAACGAAGTTCCGCGGGAGAAAGAAAATCATGAGGACAATCAGAAACAGTTTCGGCAGTTTGGCAATCATCGGCGGACTCATTGCATCATTGAATTTCGTTCACGGCCAAACGACCGCCAAAGCAGTTCAAGCAGTTTCGGCGGAGGACACGGCGGTGATGTTGCAGGCGGTGGAAGCAACTACACCTGTGGCGGCGGAGTCGGTGCCACGATGCGGAACGTTCTACAGCGCCCTGATGCCGATGGGTCCGCCGCTCCCAGCCAACATCAATAATGTCCCGGCGTGGAATTTAGGGGATGGCGCGTGGTTGCTGGATGACCTTGATCAACCACAAGCACAAAAGCAAACGATGGCTGGAAACATGAAGGCCATGGACGCGCCTGCACCCGGCGGCAGCGGTGATGGTGGAACAAACTCATACACGGCCAATGCGTCGAGCTTTGTGCTGCCAGATTACGGTACAAATCTCTGGATTGCACAGGTGGGGGTTTCGTCCGGGAGCTTGGTGGGGATCGTGTCGAATTCTCAGCCCGACATTTCCTACGAGATTCAATCCCTAAACCAAGCGCAACCAGGCGCGGGCTGGAATTCCGAGGGATTCATTCTCGGTTCGGAGTTGACGAACTGGACGCCGATGAACGTGGCGCAGGGCAATCGGACGAATCTTGTTGTGAGAATCCGCTCATGGATTGACAGCGACAACGTGGGAATTCCTGATTGGTGGCAACTGCAATTCTTTGGTTGCGTTGGCATCAATCCCTATGCCGTAAGCCCGTCGGGCGACGGTTTTACGATCTGGCAGAAATATCAAAACGGGCTGAACCCGACAAATTTTGAAACCCCGCCCGCGCCCGGTAATTTTGTGGCCGTGTTAAGCACGAACGGAACGAACGCCCTGCTGTCTTGGAGTCCGGCGCAAGGGTCGGTGATGAATTACGGCATTTTTCGGGATGTTTATGATTTCTACACTGACGACCTGACCTTTTCCAACATTGCCACTGTGAACTCCAGCACGAATTCGTATAAGGATGTTGGCCCAATTGATAATTCCAGCGGCGAGTATTACTACAGTTATGACCTGACGGCTAATTATCCGGGCGGCAACACTTCTCAATATGCTTATTCGAGTCTGTATGATACCGCACCGCCACCGGCAACTCCACCTGCTCCCGTTTATAACATTTCCGTTTCGGCCACGCTCGTCCGGAATGCGACAGGTCGTTGGCAATTAATATTTTCAGGCTTGCCGTCGAACGCCCAAACCATACGACTATATTGGAACTCCACTACACAGGATATTTCCGCCAATATTTTAACCAACGGGATTTATCAAATTCCTGACACCGAAGTTGTCAATTACTTGGGTGATACCGTTTCCGTACAGGGAATTGGCGCGAATGGGGAGCCGGGGCAAGTAGTCCAAGTGGGAATTCTGCCAAACGACGCGCCGTATTTCGTGGATGGCCGCCGGCACATGAAGCAAAACTTGACTTTCCTGATTCGCGGAGCGTCGTTGTCCGAACCATTTTTTTCGTTAATTTTTGGGTATCAGCAATTCGCCTTTGATGATTGGTTGATGTTCGGTGATCCGTTTTGGGGGAATTTTAATCTGAGTTCAACGAATTTCGAGGAGTTCAGTTTTCTTCATCATAATGATTTTTGGCTTCTTTATCCCTATGCGGCATTGGATGACCTGTGGCCGTTCACGGCCAATTATGATTTGGCTAATTACTTCGTTGATACAACTCGGACAAATCCGCTTCCCTTCGGTTCCACTAATTTTATCTTTCAGCCCAATTTCACCACCAATATCCCCGCGCAGCCCATTTTATCCCATGCCGATCCCTATTGGATTCTGCAACCATCGTTTTACCCGGGTTATACTACCACCAATTGGGCTGTCTCTGTGAACGGGGCACAAACGGTCGCCAGTCTGGCCAATGGCAGCCAAAATCTCTTTGGCCTGCCATATCAAACCGGCTGCGATGTGGACATGAAATGGAGGAACTACCCGTATACTGTGGATTGCGCTTATCAGGCATTGGTACCCGGAGACAGTGTAACGGCAAATTCAAATTATTTTATTGGCGATTACGCCAGTTGGTGTCCGGCACCGACTTTGATATTCAACAACTACTACTTTGCGCCGTTAATCAATCCCAATGCAAACCCCATGAACTTGCCGGGTGTGGGTCAGCAGCCACTTCCCCTGCCGATTGACGACACTTTCAATGTCACCAACCAAACACCGTCTTTAATCATTGGCGCAGTCGGTCAGCCGATGATTATTGCTGGTTGGGCGAAGTATGCCATTCAGAATGGTAGTACGCCCACGGGCAAATATGCTTATCTCGGCCAGTATTTCTCGACCAACGTATTTCTGCTGGATGCCAATGGCAAGGCTACCACCAATACCGCTGGCATTCTGTCACCTTACGGAGAGTTTTTTCCAACACAAGCGGGACGAGCGCAGTTGGTGACCATGCCTGACATTGACACTGGCAAACAAGGAACAAACATCGTGCAAATTATTTCACTCAACGTGGACGCCAACCACGACGGCACGATAGATTTGTCGTATTTCGGACAGGATCAAACCTCGCCGAGCAAGCCCTATGTTTTCTGGTGCAACAATAATTTCGACCGATGGCACACAGTGGATGGCACGGATCATGAACAAGATGACATGCCGCCCCAGAGCGCACCCGACTGTAATTATATGGTCGGTGGAACTCGCGTCATTCCATGCACCCGCGATTTGGAAGATTTTTCAAGATTGTGGATTTCTGGCGTGACTACCAATTTGCTGGCGGCGTTGCCAGCGGGCAGCACCGTCACCTTGAATTGGGGGGACATAGGCAATCCGAACCCAAACAATCCGACGATTGACCTGTTCCAAGCTGCCGACACAGACGGCGGGATTGGGTATCTAACGAATAACACCATAGCCACCCTGCAAACCAATAACAATCAATGCTGGTATCTCGGCCCGCTCGCGCCGGGCGGCAGTCTCCAATTGAACACGATTCAATTCAACAATTATTGGGCGGGCAATCACTTCATCTGGTGCGGTGTCAGCAATGGCAGCGGCCAGTTGAGTTTGACTTTTGCTGACGCCAGTGGGCGTGTTTTGGGGCAAGCATCAGTTTATATTCAGATCGTGGACATCAAGCAGATGTATGAGCGCTGGACGGTGGGCGACAACTCGACCCAGCCACCGGCGACCACGGCTTATTTGGCGGGTGATTTGCCTTCCGATATGACGCAGTCATTTCAATACACCACCTTGGCCACCACCAACACGCCCTACATCTTGTTTGTGCATGGCTGGAACCTGCCTTTGTGGGAAAAAGATCGTTATGCCGAAACCGCTTTCAAACGGCTTTACTGGCAAGGGTATCAGGGACGCTTTGGTGAATTTCGCTGGCCGACTTTCTCCGGCTTTCCTTTCGGCGAGTTCACGCCGCAAGCATTTGATCTGCGGAATTTTGACAACAGCGAGTATAACGCCTGGCTTTCCGGGGCAAGCTTGCTGAATAAGTTGAACGACTTAAACACCCAATATCCCGGCAATGTTTATCTCATGGCGCATAGTTTGGGCAACGTGGTGGCGGGTGAGGCGTTGCGGCTGGCTGGTTCAAGCCAAATAGTCAACACTTACATCGCCATGCAAGGGGCAGTGGCGGCACATTGTTATGACCTGACGACAGCAAACAGGTCAGGAACTTTCAGCACGCCGGATGATTATGCTAATTATTGGACAAACTCGGCCTGTTATTTCAACGGCAGCGCCGGGGCTGGAACCTATGTGAACTTTTTCAACACCAATGATTATGCACTGCACAGCGCCACATTCTCATGGGAGTATGATCAGAGCCACAAGCCGGACAATTCAATCACGGGTTATCCGGGTTACCACTATAATGTTTCCAGCCTGCATACGAATGGGTTTTATGCCCAGCTTGGGGCTGGCACGAATGCCTATCAAAACTTTAACTTCCCCGGTGACACTTACACCATTTTTGCCTACTGTGACCAAGCGCGAAGCTATGCGCTCGGCGCGCAGACGGATGTTGATGGAGTATTTAATGGCAATCAAATTGACCTAACATTAGACCCGATTAATTTTTCAGTCGCGCATAAGTATCACAGTGGTGAATTTCGTTCAGATAATGCACAACGTTGGCAGTTTTGGGATCAAGTGCTTTTCCAAATGAGTCTTAAAAAGAAATTATGAGAATTCGATTTTTCTATTTTACTTTGCTTTTAGCGTCGGCGATTTTGGTGGTTGCCTTTTGGCTGCGGCCAGTGAAACAAAGCTCTAAGCAAACACCATTGCCTCAAGAAACCATTCAACCCGCCACCAATATTCCCGCGGTTGTGGGCAATGCCACTCAAAATGTTTCGCGCCAGCCGTCGTTGGTTTCTGCACTATCGGTTGATCCAAAAGTGGAAACAGATGAAGAAAAAACTGAAAGACTTGTGCGTGAAGCCAATGCACCCTACGAGACTTCAATAATGTTTTACGGTCGGATGATTGACCAGGACAGCAATTCTTTGCCGGGTGTAAAAATCAACGTCTCCATTTATTATGAGCATCTGTTTATGCCAACGGCATCGGGTGATTACCCGATAACTAACAATCTTATTCACCCCCAAAGAGAAACCGATATGGACGGACGCTTTGAAATAACGGGCGAAAAAGGCCGCAATGTGACGATTGAATCAATTCAAAAAGATGGCTTTGAATTCGAATCAGGTTTACCCAAAACTTTTGGCGCTGTGGGGGGTAGTTTTGAGAACCCGGTAGTTTTCAAAATGTGGAGCACAAACATCCACGAGCATTTAATCGGTGGAGATAAATCTTTTGACATTGTGCCAGATGGCAGGCCGTATTTCATAAATTTAACCGATGATACAATTTCCGAATCCGGCGAAGGTGATTTGAAAATTTGGATTCAATACACAAATCAACCTGTTCGCGGTCAGCTTTATGACTGGTCGGCTGAAATTGATGTAATCAACGGTGGACTTTCGGAACAGCCGCTTGGTTCGGCCATGTATGAAGCGCCAGCCGAAGGTTATGTCCCGTCGTTTGTATGGAAAAATCAAATCAAAGGCGGTCAGCGCGGTCAGATTGGAGACCACCAATTTTATCTCCTCTTAAAAAATGGTCGTGAATACGGGCAAATGTCAATTAACCTTCACGCCCCTTTCAACAACCAAACTCCCGGTCTGATTCGCCTTTCATACGCCATCAATCCCTCCGGCTCGCGCATTTTGCGCTGAATGCTACGATTTTCTGGCAATTTTCAGAAAACAAGCCGTTGAACGCGTATAAGACGACTGCGGCCAGCCACAAGATGAGCATTCTTGCTGGAAAGAAATGTTCTCACGCGCATAAGAACACCGCTCTTTCGTGCTTGAGCCTGATTCTTCCATGTGGGAACGCAACTTTTTTCAGCAGGGGCGTTGTTCTGTAATGCAAGAACGCCAAGCTCCCGCGCGCGTGAGAATCTTGCGTCTGTCCACTCCCGCCAGTCATGGGTGAACCCCGGCGGAGCGTGGCAGACAAAACCCGGTTCGCCCTGAAAGGGAAACAGTTATGGCAGCAATCCACAACAAATCGCCGGTGACACGAACAAAATCATCAACGCCTGGAACACGCTCGCGCCCAACGCGAGTTTCGGCGGCCTGACGCTGGCGCAATACAAGGCCAAGGTGCGCCGTCATTCGACGCGCGGGCGCAGATAGATAATCTGGACGCGCAACTGACGGCAGCCACGGATGAACGCGACAAAGCCGATGTCACGACCACGGCAACGAATCAACTCATCGTCAACGCCGTGAAGGGTGACCCGAATTACGGCGATGACAGTGATTTGTATGACGCGATGGGCTATGTGCGGCGGAGCGCCCGCGCGAGCGGTTTGTCGCGGGGCAAAGCGCCTACGCCCGCAGCGGCGGCGACAAATAAATAATTCGTGCTTGGTTTGACAGGCACCCGCCGGAAGGGGAAACCGTTCCGGCGGTTTTGATTACACGGGAGGCATTGTCCCAGTCTTGTGCGCTTTGGAATTGCCTGCTCAAAATTGGGGCGAAATAGTTGTTGCAACCCGGATTTGGTTTGGTATATTCCGCGTTCCATTTTTAGACGCAATGCCGACTATTAATCAACTGGTCCGCAAGGGCCGAAACAAAGTAAAATACAAGTCCAAGTCGCCAGCCTTGGAAGGTTCACCGTTTCGCCGCGGTGTGTGCATCCAGGTCATGACGCGCACGCCCAAGAAGCCAAACTCGGCGATGCGCAAGGTCGCCAAGGTGCGCCTGACCAACGGGTATGAGATCATCGCTTACATCCCGGACGAGGGGCACAATTTGCAGGAGCACTCCATCGTGATGGTGCGCGGTGGTCGCGTGAAAGATTTGCCGGGTGTGCGTTATCATATCGTTCGCGGTCGGCTGGATGCCGCCGGGGTCGAAAAACGCCGGGTCAGCCGTTCCAAATACGGCGTGAAACGCCCGAAACCAGGTTCCAAACCTGCGGCTGCGGCGCCAGCGGCAGAGGCTCCAGCAGCGCCCGCAGCCTAAACTAACCACGGTCCAACGATTTAACGAATCCCATGTCACGCAGACGACAAGCTACCCGACGGAAGATTGCCAAGGACGGAAAGTTCCAGAGCGTTTTGGTTTCACGGCTGGTCAACACCATCATGTATGGTGG
>Ga0182027_10009391_pt1 | contig 14064 bp, 10 predicted proteins | sample 712E1DmetaG_FD_121300 | JGI IMG/M metagenome (GOLD analysis project Ga0182027, IMG submission 121300) | Permafrost microbial communities from Stordalen Mire, Sweden - 712E1D metaG (Illumina Assembly) | ecosystem: Environmental > Terrestrial > Soil > Wetlands > Permafrost | place: Sweden...
ATCTCTCAGGCCCGCACGCGGCTGGGTTGGGAGCCTCTGCGACAGTTGCACGATGAGTTGGTCAAGCCTGTGGCGATACGTAGTACGCGAGGGGCTTGGTATCGGAATTGGCGGCTGGTGAGTCTGGATGGCAGCACGTTCGACGCGGCCGACGGTGGGGAAACTGAATTGCGAGGTAGCGCTGAACGTGCTCAATGAGGAGGGCTTTCAGGTTGTGGCCTCATCCCTTGGAGGTAACTGCGGCGTTAATATCCACTTCAATACGAAAACCAGGGAAGTGCTACTTCGGCGGCACTCCTGAGCGGCGACTAGCACGCATTACCGGCGAGATTGCCGGGATCGCCCATGACAGGCGAACGAGAGCATTGAGGTTCGGCTTATGAGCAAACAAAAGATTCGCGTTCTGATCGTGGACGACTCCGCAGTGGTTCGCCAAACGCTACGGGAGGTGCTGGAGTCCGACCCGGAGATTGAGGTGATTGCCACGGCCGGCGATCCCTTTGTGGCCGCGACCGCATCAGTGAGCAGGTGCCGGACGTCATCACGCTCGACATCGAGATGCCGCGGATGGACGGGCTTACCTTCCTTAAAAAGCTGATGAGCCAGCATCCGATCCCTGTGGTGATCTGTTCGAGTTTGGCCGAAGAGGGCACGCAGAGCACCTTTAGAGCGCTTGAGTACGGCGCGGTAGAGATTATCACCAAGCCCAAGATGGGCACCAAGCAGTTTCTGGAAGACTCACGAATCGAAATCTGCAGTGTTGTAAAGGCCGCCGCGGCCGCCAGGCTGCGCTCTTTGAAGCCCAGCCATACCGTCGAGCCGAAGCTCAACGCCGACTGTATTCTCTCGCAGGCCACTCACGCCATGGCCGAAACCACCGAGAAAGTGGTAGTGATCGGCGCGTCTACGGGCGGAACGGAAGCGCTGAAAACTGTGCTCGAAGCGCTGCCCGCCGACACTCCCGGCATCGTGATCGTTCAGCACATGCCGGAGTTGTTTACGCGTGCCTTTGCGGCGCGGCTCGACAGCCTGTGCGCCATCACGGTCAAGGAGGCGGAGACGAACGATACGGTGATTCGCGGGAGGGCGCTGATTGCGCCGGGGAACCATCATATGCTTCTCAAGCGCAGCGGGGCACGCTATTACGTCGAGATCAAGGACGGGCCTCTGGTGTGCCGTCACCGGCCTTCGGTCGACGTATTGTTCCGCTCCGCAGCCCGTTACGCCGGACGAAACGCAGTTGGCGTCATTCTGACCGGGATGGGCGACGACGGCGCCCGCGGAATGCTTGAGATGAAGCAGGCCGGCGCAATGACCATTGCCCAGGACGAGGCCACTTGCGTAGTCTTCGGGATGCCCAAGGAGGCCATCAAGCTGGGTGGTGTCGACAAAATCCTGCCGTTGCACGCGGTGGCCGGGGCGATCCTTTAGGAATGGCTGATCCAGCAGACGACGAGCGAGACTGGGGCCCCCTTCGTACCGGAACTGTAATCGAGAGGCCGTCTCTCTCGTTTTCCGCAACGTGTCGAGAATCATGTGTTCACAGTGAACCCCGCTGCGTTCGTCAAGGCTATCCAGGCCCATGACGCTCGCGTGGTAGCAGCGATGCACGTGCATGGAATCGGGAACCTGCTCACACTCAATGTCAAGGATTTCCGCCGGTTCAGTGGCATTGCAATTCTTTCGCCAGAGGAAGTGTTGTCTTCCATCGGCTGGGGACTTGTTTTCGCGAACGTTCGGCCTGGTGCGTTTTGGTCCGGATTCATCCAGAAGCGGGGAGGGGTACGAATATGGGTGTCGATTGATCTGCGACGAATAAACCATTTGGAATCATCACAAATGACTCCCTGGGGGGGCAGCCACAAATCGAATCAAAAAAATTAGTGTGGATTATTGCGGTGCAAGAAGGTCTAAGGAGTTCTCCCTGAACTGCATCGAGAACGCAACAGTCCTTTGTCACGGGTGGCAGCATAACGGTGGCTTTTGGGGACGACATTCCGTTCTATCCAGCAGCTGGTTCAAATAATGTCAGGACAACTCTAATTCAGCCTGGAGCATTCTGTTCACTACTTCCTTCATCTTGATCTGCGCCTTCCAATTGAGAAGGCGAGCGGCTTTTGCGGGGTCGGCATAGCTCATCATGATGTCCGTTGGCCGCAACAAAGACTGGTCATAATCGACAAACTCCTCCCAGTTCAAGCCGGCAGCCTGAAATGCATATTCTACAAATGACCTAAGGGAGTGACTCTCGCCGGTCGCGATGACAATATCTTCTGGGGTGCGATGCTGCATGAGCAACCACATAGCCTGCACATATTCAGGCGCCCAGCCCCAGTCTCGAACAATCTCAATATTTCCGAGTTTCAACTTCTCAGTATTTCCGCGCAGAATACGAGCAACACCTGAAATGACCTTACGGGTAACAAAGCGTTCACCGCGGAGCGGTGACTCGTGGTTGAACAAAATCCCGCTGCACGCAAAGATACCATACGCCTCGCGATAATTGGATACCAGCCAGTAAGCCGCGGATTTTGCCGCAGCATAGGGGCTTCGCGGGCGAAATGGCGTCTCTTCCGTGGCGCCCGTACACCCTATGTCCCCAAAGCACTCACTTGATGCCGCATTGTAGAGCTTACTTTCCTTCCCCGTGAATCGAATTGCTTCCTATAGATTCAATGTGCCTGTACTGATACTCTCCATTGTCTCCACAGGCTGTTCAAACGAAAGAGACACGGAACTTTGACCGGCCAGATTGTAAACTTCATCGGGGTTGGCCACAGCGAGGGAACTCAATACACTACGGAAATCGCCAAGAGAAGCCGAGATGAGATGAACGCGGTTCAACACTCCAACACGCTCTAGACGGTCAAAACGCACAGAGGCGACGTCGCGCGACGCTCCCCAGACCTCATAGCCGTGATCCAGGAGATGCTTCGCCAAATATGCCCCATCCTGCCCGGAAATTCCATAAACAAGCGCTCTCATGGCTTAACTAGAATCCTCGCGTAAATAGTGTAGGTCTGCTGCGCACAGATATTCCATGAAAACTGCCTGGCGCGAGCCTTGCCTCTCGAGATCCTCTGGCGTCTCTCGTCAGACGATTGCGCCACTCTCGAAATCGTATTATGGATACCTTGAACTCCTTAGCATCAAAATAAAAAGTGCTGCGTTGCCAGCTAAGGATCGCTTATTCGATTCAGGCGTGCTACCGCTGTGACCCGCGAGACATCACCGCCTCGTATATGCCGAGGTACGTCTTGGCGACATCAGCCCATGTGCCAACGGGGAAGGTCATGGTCTGTCCCCTATGGGCTGTGTCATAAAAGCTCTTAAGCCGGCGTTCGATTTCGCTGACCGTGTGGAGCGAAACCAGGTGCAAGCGGTCCGACGCGGGGTACCCTTTTGCGGCCCAGGGCAGATCTGAGAGGAGAAGTGGCAATCCCGCCGCCGCGGCCTCATAGATCGAAATACAGCCGCTCTCACCCTCACTGAGAAGAACGAATCCGCGCGCACCGCGGAGAATCTCACACTTCTTCTCTTCAGAGGCGTACCCAACGTATTGGACGAACTGATTATCGATCAGCTCGCGAAACTGCCGAAAGTACGGATCGTCGTCTGAAAATGGCTTCCCGACGAACACGACTGGCACATTGGCCTTTTTTGCGCAAGTGGCGAGGAGCACCGAATTCTTGCGCGGGCAGATTGTACCGACGCACACCAGGTAGTCGCCTTCGGGCTGGGCTCTCTTTAGTGCTTCGATGGCATGTGGCTCCAGACCATGCGGGACAAAGTGTCCCTTTTCCGGCGGCAGGCGATAGATCTGCCGAACCACGTCCCACTCATGGGGAGCGCAGTACATCATCGCATCTAGATCGCGATAAAAACTTAAGCTGTTATCGAAACGTGGCATAAGCGCCCTGGCCGCTCTTGTCGCGTACATCCGCATAAAAAGGCGATATTTGCTTTCTGACGCGACAACATCGAAAACCTCGGTCATGACGGTCTTACGGCCCTTTTGCTTAGCCAATTGGACATTACCGAGAGGGGGGCGCTGAAAGAAATGCATTAAATCACAGCTCTGACTTGAATCCCACCATCTTTCGGGTTCCACTTCAACGCCAAGCAAAGCCAGTTCTCTCATGAGCGACTCGATTACAGTCTGTATCCCGCCATGAGCCAGAGAGAACGGCAAACTGTGGGAGAAAATAACCTTCACTGAATACGCCTCACTCGGGCAGACGATATTGCCAACCCTGAGATCGCAGAGTCATCTATCCTTGCCCGTACGGTAGTTTCTATTTACACCTCAAAGCAGTTCCCTCGGAGTGGTGCTCAAGAGGCGTTGGTTCAGTATCATCGAATGGACTTTGCCTGGTCAACGATGTCCTGATAATAATCAAGGTGCATCCGCACGATGCGATCGAGGTTCCATCGTTCGCGAATCATCTGCTGGCCATATGTAACCAAGTCGAGCGCCCGCCCCCGATTGTGAACAAGTGCCAACATGGCTTGAGCGATTTCGGAAGGGCTCTCAATGTCTACCAATATGCCAGCTCGACCGTCTTCAAGGGTCCACGGCACTCCCCCGCTGGCACGACCGGCTATTACCGGGCAACCAGCCTGAATTGCTTCGCAGATTGCAATAGGGTGGGCCTCAATCCGGGAGGGGTGGACCCAGATATCGACCTGGCGGCCAAGTTCATTAAGGAACACTGAGTGCTGTTTGGCCCCGCGGAACTCGATGGGCAGATGGGCATATGCGGATGCCTTAGCTTCCCAGCCTGTTCCATAGACAAGCAGGCGGCTATTCGGCAGTTCCTTGTGGACTTCGACAAATGCATTTAGAGCTGCCCCCACGTTTTTGAGGCGCCCTGGAGATCCATAGCACCCGAAGGTTACGCAACCGGTCTTCGGAAAAGTCTCGGGCACCTGAACGGATTCCGGCAGGGGCGGGATCGCGTTGGGGATCACTCGGATTTCTCCACGAAAACCGTGTCTTTGCCTGAGGTAGGTTTCAACATAAGGCGATACGGCGATGATATGGTGGAACCGTTTGAAGATTGCCGACGTGTTCACAAGCCATCTGGCAGTTGAGGCATGGGCCAACGGGCCCCAGGTCCAATCCGAGCCGACCGTGGCATACTCCCAGGCGGCATCATGTACAGTAAGCACCTTGGGCCCATCCCAGTCTGCAACTGCCCTGGCAGCCTCGAATGTCCAGTGCGCGTGAACCACGGAGGGATGGATTTCTTGAAGGTACTCGCCGATCCGATTTCGCTCCCGGTGCAAACCATCGACAATCCACGCGATCCTGCCACGCTTTGAGTACACAATCGCGCTTAGAGGGGACGATCGTACGTACAGTTCTTTGGCGCCACTAATCCCTCCTATCAGAGTGGTCTTGATCCCGCGTTTTGCAAATTCAGTGGCGAGTTGATGAATTGGGACACCGGGCGGGCCGCTCATTGCAGCCAATGCAGCCCCGCCGTCGCCCCCGACTGCTGGCCCCATGGTTGCAGGATCAAAATGTCCGGCCAACACGATATGTTGGTCAATTGCAGTGGCTTTATCCTTCAATGTCTTCCCGTCTGACCTTGCCCTCGGAATGTGCATCTCTTAACCGGTCGAGTATTGAGAGCAAAACCTGCACGCGTGTTCGTCATGGCGGTGGTCAGCCGAGGCGGTAGCTTGAACCTGTGCTGACCTGCTCCGTTCTTCTCATTCAGCCATGGATGCAGTTTCCCGATTTTGTTTGTAAACGAGTATAGCTTGTCGCCGCTGCCTTTCCTGCGATGTCCGCGAACTGCGCGGGCGCTCGGGGGGGGAGTCCTCGCCTCCGGCGTCCAGTATCAAGCGCACATCGCTGAGGTCGAGGAACCAGTAGGCGTTCAAGAGCGTCGCGCAGCTTTGCCTGAAGGTTCTCCAGATAGTCATTCAGCATAAGGCGGCCCGCGCTCTGCGATTAGCCGGTCCAGCACAGCCGGAGGGAAAATCCATACGATTGCAGGAGCAGGGGTTGGGGTGCGCTTTGCTTCCTGGTATCTCAGGAGAAGCACGCTTGTGTAATACCCGTCCTACTTTAACGGGAGGCAACGGTAAGGTATAAGTGTAGTGAAATAAAACAGATGAAAACGAACTGCGAGGTTGTAATGCTGTATCGCATTTGTAATGCATTCTTCTTGTAGTATCCCCACTTGCATGCTATGTTTGTATCATTCAAATTGGTATTCACGGGAACATTGGGTGTAGGAATTATTTTGTTCCCGAGCGAAGCAGCTAAGCGCCTCACAGGGATTTCAGGCGTGGTCTGCTTGAGGTCTCTATAGGCGTATGGGACCGACGGGGGCGAAGCCTGCCCTGAATCCCGCAGGCGGGACACCGAACCGCATCACAATCCTCTCCTTCCATTGCCACTTGCACGTTCTCTCCACGTGACAGGCGCGCCCTTAAGCCTCCGTGCGGCTTTCGACCCTTAACAATGACAATTCCAAAACCGAGATCGCGCACGATCAGCGTCCGTCTCTCAGAAGAGGAGTACGTCGCCCTCAGGAGGCTCTGCGCGACCACGGGCGCCCGAAGTGTCTCGGACATTACGCGCGACGCCGTAAATCTTCTCATGAATGGATCGCTTCGATCCGAAGCGCTAGGGGATTGCCTCGGCGAGGTTCGCGCTAAAATGAGTAGCTTGGATCAAAGGATCGAAGAGCTTGTGCAGGAAATGAATGCGCTCAAAGGGGCGGCAAAGAATGAAAGTGCCGGCGCCCGCGCGTTAAGCGGCGAGATTCAACAAGTGGTCCGCGCGGGTCAGCACGAGGACGGTTGAACTTGATTCAGGACCTGCGCCCCGGGCTACTTAAGTGCATCGGATGCCGCTTGTCAGTGGAGCCGGTGAATCGAGTTGCGCGCTGTTATACTCGCTCGGGGATCGCCAACTCGGAATTTGGTGTTTTCGTGTGCCGGGCTTAGGGAGATGTGGGGCCTTCTAAGAAGACAGAACATTACTTAGAAGGAGCAGGAGCGATTCGCAATGTTGAAATGAGTGCCGGGGCCTTAGGCGCCTTGGCAGTAGAGCGATTTCCGACGAATCTATGTCAGCAAGGGGATGCGTGATTTGAAGTCCAATCTGCCGAATGAAAATGCTGAGTACGTGTCAAGACCAGTTTCAATCTGTGTAATCGGGTCCGGCTATGTGGGTCTCGTCGTGACAGTTTGCTTTGCCGAAATGGGCCACCGGGTCATCTGCGTAGACAACGACGAAAACAGGATCAAGACCCTCCGCGAAGGCGGCGTACCCATCTACGAAGAGCATCTTCCCGAACTGCTGGCCAAACATCGAGGCCACGGCGTGGAATTCACCTCGGATCTGGGTAGCGCTGTCGAACGGAGCGAAGTGGTTTTCATCGCCGTTGGCACTCCCCAGGGCGATACCGGCAGTGCCGATCTCTCGTATGTTGAGGCCGTTGTTTCTGAAATCGCCCGATCGGTCAGCGGGTACAAGGTAATTGTTGAGAAGAGCACGGTGCCGGTCTACACCAACGAATGGGTTCGTCGTGTATTGCACCGTCACGGCGTAGCCCCGCAAAGCTTCGACGTAGTGTCAAACCCCGAGTTCTTGCGCGAAGGCACGGCCATCCTCGACTTTCTGCATCCTGATCGCATCGTGGTGGGCGCCAACGCGGAGCGTTCGGCCGATTTGCTTCGGCGCATCTATGAGCCGCTGACCGGAGGCAGTTACTACGCCCAGGCCGATGCATTACCGGGGAACTGCAGCGCGTCCCGTCCGGCTAAGTTGCTGGTTACCTCGGCGCAAAGCGCGGAGATGATCAAGCACGCCTCCAATGCGTTTTTGGCACTGAAGATTTCTTTTATCAACGCAGTGGCGAACCTGGCTGAGGCAGTAGACGCAGACATCGAAGAGATAGCTGCCGGTGTAGGCCTCGACAGCCGCATCGGCCCCAAGTTTCTGCGCGCAGGGTTGGGCTATGGAGGGTCGTGTTTTCCAAAAGACGTGGCCGCCTTCCACTGGGTTGCCCAACAAAAGGGCGTGGATTTCAGATTGCTCGAGGATGTCCAGAGAATCAACGAAACGCAGAAGGACATTTTCTTCAACAAGGTACTCTCGGCGCTTTGGACTCTGCGGGGCAAGCGGCTCGCGGTTCTCGGCCTGGCCTTCAAGGGCGGTACCGACGATATTCGAGAGTCTCCGGCCATTGACGTCATCAAGAAGCTGCTGGATGCCGGCGCGACGGTTACCGCCTACGATCCGGCAGCCATCGAGGCCGCCAAGAACGCCCTGCCGCATTCGGACAAACTTCACTTTGCGGCGGGAGTCTACGAAGCGGCCAGGGACGCCGACGCTGTCTTGATCCTGACCGACTGGAAAGAGTTTGCCGCACTCGACCTTGTCCGGCTCAACCGGGAGGTTCGTTTTCCGATCGTGATTGACGGGCGGAACCTTTACGCCCCCCAGAAAATGGCCGATCACGGTTTCACGTATGTGAGCGTGGGACGGCCCGCTGCGTACCAGGCCCAGCAAGGCAAACCGCGCACGATGACAAGGTAGTGGTAGCCGGCATTCGGGGATGCTCCTTTTGTAGCCGAGCTGGTCAATCCGCCCGCCTAATCATTAGATTTGGAACTTCGACCTATGACGACACGTGTACTTGTGACCGGCGCCGCAGGATTTCTTGGTTCTCACCTGACAGATCGATTGTTGGCCGAAGGCCACTCTGTTTTGGGAGTCGACAATCTCTCGACGGGATATCTCGATAACCTGGCTCACCTTTCCGGTGAACAGCATTTTCATTTCGAGCAGCGCGATATCTGCCAGCCTTTTGATCCGGGTGCGGTGGACTACGTGTTTAACATGGCCTCCCCAGCCAGCCCGCCCGAGTATCTTCGCCTGGCTATCGAAACTCTGAGGGTCGGTTCGATTGGCGTTGAGAATACGCTGGAAATCGCGTCCAAGTATGGCGCCGGTTATTTGCATGCGTCAACGTCCGAGTGCTACGGCGATCCGCATCAGCACCCGCAGCGGGAGGACTACTGGGGAAACGTTAACCCCGTTGGACCTCGTTCGGTCTACGACGAAGCGAAGCGATATGCCGAGGCGCTGGTGATGGCTTACCATCGATCGCGCGGAGTCAACACTCATCTGGTTCGGATCTTCAATACCTATGGTCCCCGGCTTCATCCCAGCGATGGCCGCGTGATCTCAAACTTTATGATGCAAGCTCTTCGCGGCGAGAATCTGACTGTTTATGGAGATGGCAGCCAGACGCGCAGTTTCTGCTATGTCGATGATCTGATTGAAGGAATCATCAGGCTCTCTCGCTGCAGCGAGCACTTGCCGGTCAATATAGGGAATCCAAATGAATTTACGATCCTGGAATGTGCGCAGGCCGTATTAGAGGTCACCGGTTCGGCGAGCGAGATTTGTTTTGAAGATCTGCCTATGGACGACCCTACCCGGCGCTGTCCCGACATAGAAAAGGCCCGCCGACTGCTTGGCTGGGAGCCGCAAGTTCAACTCCGGGAAGGCCTGCAAAGGTCGCTCGATTTTTTTAGAGGCAAGATCGACATTCGCGTCTCTGTCGCCTGAAATCACTTTTGGGGAGCTGCTTGCCGCTCGATTCCAGGAACCGAGCGCGAACGATTTCGATCAGTTTTGTCGCGCCGCGCGCGTTGCATCCATGACTTTCAGCCGCAAGTAGTTGAAATCGAGATTGAAGCTTAGAGATATTCACTTGTCCAATCGGCGCCACGGCGCTCTCGAATTGTCGAGCGGAATGGAAATTGTTCCGGGCGGCACATTAGATAAGAACCGCTGAATAACCAGTGATCACGGGGTAAGGACAGAAAATGAATAACAGTCTACGACATAACTTCTGGAGTTATGGCCTCAAGTTGTTATGCGGAATGGCCTCGCATCGGTTTGCGGCGGGTGCGATCATCGCTCTGCTGGTCGGATTTATCGTTATTCAACACGGTGATTGCCAAACCCCTGCAGAGATTCCCCAGAATTCGATTCATGTGGACGTGCCTGACACGGTGGATCAAGGGGGGATGTCCGATCAACTGGACGACGCCGCGGCAGATATCCAGACAATTCACGCAGCGCCGGCTGGGAGTCAAGATCTTACGGTGATGTCCGCGGATCAGATTATCGCGATTCTGAAGCAAGACGCGGGAATGCTGGCAACGGTCAAGGGGGCGGCTGCCCAGCGGCTGGCTGTGGACCCGAGCACAATCACGGATGAGCAGATCTACAGTCAGCTTCAACACGATGCAAACCTGCGAGCGCAGGCCACCGAGGTACTTAACGACAACGGCTACAGTACGGTCGCAGAAGCTTCAAGCAGAGGATCGAATGGCAGCGCCAACAAACAGGCACCTTCACGTCAAACAGAAGCCCCTGCCCGGCCTGAACCTTATACTGAGCTTGACGCACCACGAGCACAGAATCAGAATCCCCCTTACGCCAACGTACCATCGCTAAGAGATCTTTACTCCCAGCTGCCCTCTGAGCCCGAAAAGCTGAGTCGCTTCGGAAGCGGATTGTTCCGTCCCGGTGCAGGAAACACAGCCGATATGCCGATGGATCTGCCGATGGGTTCCGACTATGTTTTGGGGCCGGGAGATGATCTGGTCGTGAATCTCTGGGGCGGCCATTCTTCCCGGTTGCTCCAGGCCATTGATCGTCAGGGACAGATTGCTTTGCCGGAAGTGGGCACGATCACCATCGCAGGCCTCACCATCGCACAGGCCCAGGACGCGATACAAAAAGCTCTGAGGACGCAGTTCCAGGGCGAGCACGTGGAAATCTCCCCAAGTCGTATACATACAGTACGGGTCTACGTGGTTGGCGATGTGCAGAGGCCGGGTGCATACGACATCAGCGCATTATCCACGCCGCTGAACGCGTTGTTCGCAGCCGGTGGCCCGACGAGCCGCGGGTCATTGCGCACTCTGAAACAGTATCGCGGAGATCGCCTGATCGCCGAAGTGGATATTTATGACCTTCTGCTACGAGGAGTTCGCACGGGTATAAACAGAATTCTTCCCGGCGATACAATCCTAGTTCCTCCAATCGGTGCGCAGGTCTCTGTATCGGGAATGGTCCGCCGCCCAGCGATTTATGAGTTAAGGGGAGGGGAAACGCTGAGCGATTTGCTCGATCTAGCTGGTGGAGTACTTGTGTCCGGAAGCATGAAGCAGATCAATGTTCAGAGGATTGACGCCCACCAGGGCCGGACAATGTTGAGCGTGCAACTTCCGGATGATCGGAAGGACGCTAAACAGAAGCTGGCTGCTTTCAAGGTGCAAGACGGAGATAACCTGCAAGTAACTCCGATCTTGCCCTACAACGAACAGACGGTCTACATAGAGGGACACGTCTACCGCCCCGGCAAGTATCCCTATCACGAAGGCATGACGATCAATGATCTTTTGCACTCCTATCAGGATGTGCTTCCTGAACCGGCCGATCGCGGCGAGATCATCCGCTTGCAAGCCCCGGATTTCAGGCCGAAGACGATTGCCTTCAATCTCTCCAGCGTTCTTGTTGGAAATGATCCGATTCCTCTGAATTCGTTTGATGTAATCCACATATTCGGCCGGTATGAAGGCGACCCGCCTAGAGTCAGTATTCGCGGAGAAGTCCTTCGCCCGGGCCAATATCCGCTTTCTCAGGGCATGACCGCAGGCGAATTGGTGAATATGGCTGGAGGCTTCAGGCGCAGCGCCTATCGTGAAGAAGCAGATCTTACCAGCTATGTTGTGCAGGACGATCAGAAAGTGCAGACAACTCACAGCATAATTGCGGTCGAAAAGGCGTTGCAAGGAGACAAGAGCGCCGATGTCGTGCTAAGACCCGGTGACGTAGTAGGCATAAGGCAAATGACCGGGTGGAAAGACATTGGAGCCTCGATAACCGTGCAGGGCGAGATCACGTATGCTGGAGTCTATGGGGTAAACGACGGTGAGCGCCTTAGTTCGGTACTGAAGCGCGCAGGCGGGTTTCGTGAAGGCGCCTATCCGGCCGGTGCGATTCTGGAACGTATTCAAGTTCGTGAACTGGGTGAAAAGGCCCGGCAGGAGATGATTCAGCGTCTTGAGGCCACTACTTACCGTGTGCAGCCGGGAATGTCACAAGCGCAAGATCAATTAAGTCTGCAGCAGTCAATGCAACAGCAACAGCAGCAAATTCTGGAAGAGCTGCGCAGGCGCCCAGCCGGCGCGCGACTCGTGATTAACATTGCACGGGACATCAATGCGTGGGAGAATACCTCGGCTGATATCGAAATTCGCGCAGGCGACACGCTGACCGTACCCAAGCGACCTGATTTCGTGACGGTTATGGGCCAAGTGTACAACGCTACTGCGATTACCTATCGCCCTGGAAAGAAACTCAAATGGTATTTAGATCGAGCGGGTGGCGTGTCGCGGTCCGGAAACAAGAAAGATCTTTTTGTGGTGCGGGCGGATGGCTCGGTCGTAGGCAATGGCGGTAGCTGGTCCGGTCGTAACATCATGAATGTTCGAATGTATCCCGGAGATTCAATTGTCGTTCCAGAGAAGATTTACGGTGGCTCCCTGATCTGGAGAAACATGATGTCTCTGGCTCAAGTCATGTCATCGGTATCGATTGCTGGTGCCGCTGCGGGAGCCTTTTGATCAATTGGAGGTACGACTCTGCCCCGTCGTACCTCCGAAGGGTGCGGCGAAGCTGCGGCCGCAGGTCTATATCCCTTGTTTGTGCATCACCTTGTGAGGAACGCACGTGAGTAACCCGAAGACAGACAACGAGACACTTCTGGCATTGGAATTCGACTCTGAAGAGTCCGGTAAGCCGCTCGTCGAATACGTACGGTTGCTGTGTGGGAAGCTCGAGATTCTTTGGCTGAATAAATGGTCAATAGTCCTTACGAGCATCTTAGGTTTTGCTATTGCCGCCGGCGTTTCGTTGCTAATGCCGGCGAAGTATGTGGCTACGGCGTATTTTTTGCCTCCTGATATGAACCCAGCCTCCGGAATGGACCTGCTCATTGGCATGAAGACCGGCGGTGCCGCGATGGGCGGTATGGGAACCATGTTCAATGACATGTTTGGCACGAGGACGCCCGGCCAGTTGTACTTCCAGGAGATGCAGAGCCGTTCCGTCGAAGACAGCCTTATCAAGAGACTCGACTTGAACCGGGTTTACCGAGCGAAACAAAAAGAAGCAGCTCGCAAGGCGCTGGAAGGAAGCACGAAATTCAATGAAGATCGCAAGAGTGGCATTCTGAGCGTACAGGTGACGGACAAAGATCCGACACGCGCGGCGGCTATCGCTAACGGCTACGCGGAAGAACTGGGGCGGTTTCTCTCTGACATTGACTCTGCGGCTGGACGGCGAGAACGCGAATATTTTGAAGTGCAACTGGTGATCGCGCGAGAGCAACTAGAACGGGCATCCAAGGCCCTCGGAGAGTTTTCCGGCAAGAACTCAGTACTGGATCTTCCTCTGCAAGATAACGCCGCCATTAGCTCGGCTGCGGCTATCCAGGGGCGGTTGATCGCCGAAGAGGCCCAGCTAGATGGGCTTTTGCAGATTTACACCGAGAACAACGTACGGGTAAAAGAAACTCGCGCGCAGGTTGCCAGGTTGCAACGTCAACTAGAACAAGTGCAGGGAAAGAGAGCCGCCTCCAGTGCCCCTGCGTCCACGAATACGGGGGGAGGCGGCTCTGCTGATGACTCGTCATCAAAGATGGAACAACTGGCAGGGTTGTCCACCGAATACATGGATCTGTACCGCGAAGCGAAAACCGCTGAATCGATGGTTGAGACGCTGACTCAACAGTATGAGATCGCCAAGTTGGAAGAGACCAGACATATTACGAAAGTTCAATTACTTGATCCGGCACAGCCGCCAGAACTGAAGACATTCCCAAAGCGCGGTCGCATGTCCATCATCGGCATGTTTGTCGGATTCCTGATTGGAGTCGGATATGTTCTGGCAAGAAACTGGTGGCAAACCACAAGCGAAGACAACGAATGGAAGAAGTTACTACGCTCCATCTG
>Ga0182027_10009392_pt1 | contig 14061 bp, 9 predicted proteins | sample 712E1DmetaG_FD_121300 | JGI IMG/M metagenome (GOLD analysis project Ga0182027, IMG submission 121300) | Permafrost microbial communities from Stordalen Mire, Sweden - 712E1D metaG (Illumina Assembly) | ecosystem: Environmental > Terrestrial > Soil > Wetlands > Permafrost | place: Sweden...
CTTTGAAGGTGTGACGCTCCATGTATGAGGATCGAAAACAGCATTGACCGGCGTCTTGTTAAAAGACCCGGCACGGCCGGCAAGATATGCTTCGATTTCATTTCGGGACATACCGCCGACATTTACCCCATCAAGCATGACACCTGCCTTAATATATTCCACATTTATAGATTCATCTCCGATACTTTTCCCGATAGTCAATTCCTCTTTGACAGGTTCTTCATTGCCTAATTCTTCATTGCCTAGTTCTTCTTTCACAATATCACCTTTAGCAGCTTTTCCACATCCGCCGGAAAGTGTAAGTGTAATAGATACCAGAAGTATGATAATGATTTTCAAATAATATTTAAATATATCAATGAAAATTTTATTCAAAATTAAAAGCCTCCTGATATTATTATGCTTAAATCAGCATGAAACAAGTAAAGCATTAGTTGGAATAATGCGCAGTATATATATGATTATGATATAATTTCCTATATGAGCCGTATTTTGGAAGCGAAGATAATTAATAAGACTAAATCTGCTGAATTGGCAAAAAGATGCGAGATAGCCTCAACATTCAGAACTCGTTTTTTAGGGTTGATGGGCAGGACAAAGCTTGATGACAGCGGTGGATTGCTTCTGAAGCCGTGCAATTCAATACATATGATGTTTATGAAATTTGAAATCGATCTTGTTTTCCTGGACAGAAACAATAATGTTATTCACCTGATATCCTCAGTTAAGCCCTGGAGGGTGTCTCCTGTCATACCCAAAGCTGCGTCGGTCATTGAACTGCCGACAGGAACCATATCTTCAAGCCGGACAGAAATTGGCGACAACATTTCTATCGAAACATAGCATTAAATAAAAAAAAGGCGAAATGACAACCATAATTGCGGTAATCAAATCGCCTTAATATCTGAAGTTCAATTATTACATTATCTACAATCGAAGGTTCCGGACAGGGTCATACGTCTATCGACGTAACAGTGCCGGCGCCCACAGTTTTGCCGCCTTCACGGATAGCAAACCTTTGTCCGACATCCATTGCTATCGGTGTAATAAGTTTGATGCTCATACTGACATGGTCGCCCGGCATGACCATCTCTACGCCTGCAGGAAGTTCACAAACGCCGGTAACATCCGTTGTCCTTATATAGAACTGCGGTCTGTAGCCATTGAAGAAAGGAGTATGTCTGCCGCCCTCTTCCCTGGTCAGAACGTAGACCTGCCCCTTGAATTCAGTGTGAGGCTTGATCGAGCCGGGCTTTACTATGACCTGTCCTCTCTCGACATCATCTCTCTGAATTCCTCTGAGCAGCACACCGATATTATCGCCTGCAACTGCAGAATCAAGAAGCTTTCTGAACATTTCCACACCGGTTACGACTGTTTTTCTCGGTGCATCTGTAAAACCGACTATCTCAACTTCATCGCCAACCTTGACCTGACCTCTCTCAACCCTGCCAGTCGCAACAGTGCCGCGGCCGGTTATCGAGAAAACATCCTCGACAGGCATAATAAAGGGCTTGTCCACTTCCCTCATCGGGGTTGGTATATAATTGTCTACAGCTTCCATGAGTTCCCAGATGCTCTTGAATTCCGGATCATCAGGATTTTTTGATGTGGATTCAAGTGCCTTTAGTGCAGAACCCCTGATAATAGGAACATCATCGCCCGGAAATTCATAATTGCTGAGCAGTTCTCTTAATTCCATTTCAACGAGCTCTATGAGTTCTTCGTCGTCTACCATATCACACTTGTTTAAATAAACAACTATGTACGGCACGCCAACCTGATGCGCAAGGAGAATGTGTTCCCTTGTCTGAGGCATGGGTCCATCAGCTGCTGAAACGACGAGAATTGCACCGTCCATCTGGGCGGCGCCTGTGATCATGTTTTTGATATAGTCGGCGTGCCCTGGGCAGTCGACATGTGCATAATGCCTTTTGGCAGTAGAATATTCGACATGGGCGGTATTGATCGTTATGCCCCTTGCCTTCTCCTCGGGGGCTTTATCGATCTGATCGTATGCCATATACTGTATGGTTGGATCTTTCATACCCAGTGTCTTTGTTATGGCAGCGGTCAGCGTAGTCTTGCCATGATCAACATGACCTATGGTTCCGATATTCACATGTGGTTTGTTTCTTTCAAACTTTGCCTTTCCCATTATTGAATCCTCCTCACTTCAGTATGGTACTGAATCGTATTAGCTATAAAAACTGCAGTATACTTAGGGTTTATTTTACTGCAGGAATTATACATTATTTTATGATATTCCATCATTCTATGCAATAAATACTTCCAAAATCATCAAAAATCAAGTATACATAAGCACTGAACGCTGCACGCTCTCGGGAACAGGTTCATAATGACTGAACTGCATAGTAAAAGTTCCTCTTCCCTGGGTCATAGATCTTAAGATCGTCGAATAGCTGAACATATCTGAAAGTGGAACATGCGAGGCAATGAGCTGAGCGCCTCCCCTTGTCTCAAATCCATCGATAGTGCCTCTTCTCGAATTGATATCACCCATTACGTCGCCCAGATATTCCTCCGGTACTACTACATCGACTCGCATAATAGGTTCCAGCAGGACCGGATCCGCATTTTTACAGCCATCCCTGAAAGCCATTGAACCAGCTATTTTAAAAGCAAGTTCTGAAGAATCGACTTCATGATATGAACCGTCGATCAGCGTCACTTTGATGTCGAGAACAGGATATCCCCCAAGGACACCATTATTCATAGCATCCTGAATACCTTCATCGATAGGTGAAATGTATTCCTTTGGAATAGAGCCGCCCGTTATTTTATTGCTGAATATATAGCCGCCGCCCTTTTCAAGCGGTTCGATCTCGATGACGCAATGACCGTATTGGCCTCTTCCGCCCGACTGCCTGATAAAACGGCCTTCAGAACGGACTGCCTTTCTTATCGTCTCCTTGTAAGCCACCTGCGGTTTCCCTACATTTGCTTCGACCTTGAATTCGCGCATCATACGGTCAACTATTATTTCAAGATGCAACTCTCCCATCCCTTCAATAATAGTCTGGCCAGTCTCTTTATTGGTGCTGGTTCTGAAGGTCGGATCCTCTTCTGAGAGTTTCTGCAGCGCCATTGACATCTTATCCTGGCCTGCCTTTGTCTTCGGCTCAATGGCAACTGATATGACCGGTTCCGGAAACTCCATTGATTCAAGGATTATAGGATTGTCCTGACTGCAAAGTGTATCGCCTGTGGTAGTATCTTTCAATCCTACGGCAGCTGCGATATCGCCTGAATACACCATGTCGATGTCTTCCCTGTGGTTGGCATGCATCTGAAGAAGTCTTCCGATCCTCTCCCGCTTGCCTTTGGTTGAATTGTAGACATACGAGCCTGCACTCAGCGTTCCTGAGTAGATCCTGAAAAAACAAAGTTTTCCGACAAAAGGATCCGTAGCTATCTTGAATGCAAGTGCTGAAAAGGGCGCAGAATCATCCGCACTTCTTTCAAGCACCTCATCATCATCCGCTGAAACACCTTGAATGGGCGGAACATCAAGAGGGGACGGCATATAATCGACGATTGCGTCAAGCAGAAGCTGTACCCCTTTATTGCGGTATGAAGAACCGCACATTACAGGGATCAGCCCCCAGTAGATCGTAGAATTTCTGATGCCTGTCTTTAGATCCTCTTCATTAAGCGTGCCGGTCTCTACATACTTGACTATGAAATCCTCATCATGCTCTGCTACAGCTTCAACTAGCAGTTCCCGATTTTTTTCAACCTCATCGAGCATATCTTCAGGAATATCGCCTTCTTCTACAATCTTGCCAAGTTCATCGCGATAATAAAAGGCTTTTTTCGTGACAAGGTCAACGATCCCTACAAAATGATCTTCCTTGCCAATAGGCAGCTGTATTGGAACTGCATTCGCCTTGAGTCTGCTTCTGATCATATTGATGCAATTGAAATAATCGGCTCCTGCTATATCCATCTTGTTTACGTAGGCTATCCTTGGAACCTTGTATTTATCCGCCTGATGCCAGACCGTCTCGGATTGCGGCTCAACGCCGCCTTTCGCGCAGAAAAGCGCAACTGATCCGTCAAGAACGCGGAGCGATCTTTCTACTTCCATAGTAAAATCAACATGACCGGGAGTATCTATAATGTTTATCCTGGTGTCTCTCCATTGTGCCGTTGTAGCAGCAGAGGTTATCGTAATGCCTCTTTCCTGCTCCTGTTCCATCCAATCCATTGTAGCGGATCCTTCATGGACTTCGCCCATCTTATGGAGTTTTCCGGTATAAAAAAGTATACGCTCCGTGGTGGTTGTTTTACCAGCGTCGATATGCGCCATTATTCCTATATTTCTTGTGTTAGCCAAGCTGAATTCGCGGGGCATTTATTACCACCTGTAATGGGCAAAAGCTCTATTGGCCTCCGCCATTTTATGCATATCTTCTTTTTTCTTGAAAGACCCGCCGAGTCCGTTTGTTGCATCAAGAATCTCAGCTGCGAGCCTCTCCTTCATCGTCCTCTCATTGCGTGTGCGGGAGTAGTTGACGAGCCAGCGTAAACCAAGCGCCTGTCTTCTTTCAGGTCTGACTTCCATCGGAACCTGATAGGTTGCACCGCCAACTCTGCGGGCCTTGACTTCGAGGACCGGCATGATATTGTCCATAGCCTGAACAAATACCTCTAAAGGATCTTTTCCGGTTTTTTCCTTGATAATATCGAAAGCACCGTAACAAATCCTCTGGGCTACACCTTTTTTGCCTTCATTCATTATTTTGTTTACCAGATTGGTTACCGTTTTGTCGTTGTACAACGGATCCGGTAGGACATCGCGTTTTGGGATATGTCCTTTTCTCGGCACCCTGCTTCCCTCCTTCAAATAATTGATTCACAGGTACTCGTGACTTGTAAGTCACGCCGGCGCTTTGCATATGACATATTTAGATATGTTAAACAAAAGCCTTTTGCACCAATTGATTATTAGTTACTTTTTAGCGGCTGCTGCGGCCTTTGGCCTTTTAGCGCCGTATTTCGATCTTCCTTGCATCCTTTTTGCCACACCTGCCGTGTCAAGTGTACCTCTGATAATATGATACCTGACTCCCGGAAGATCTTTGACCCTGCCGCCTCTTATTAGAACAACGCTATGCTCCTGAAGATTGTGGCCGATGCCCGGAATATAGGCAGTTACTTCAACACTATTTGAAAGCCTGACTCTGGCTACTTTTCTAAGCGCTGAATTAGGTTTCTTGGGAGTTACGGTTTTGACTACAGTACATACTCCCCGCTTCTGAGGCGAGTTCATCAGCACCGGCCTCTTCTTCAGGGAATTGAAAGCCTTCTGTAGAGCCGGGGCAGTTGATTTGTTGGTTGATATTTCTCTGCCTTTTCTGACTAATTGGTTGAATGTCGGCATTCATTCACCTCCTTCCGCAAAAATAATCTAATGTAATATGCATGCCGCAGAAGCGTTTACATCTATCCCACATGCTTTTCCCAATTGCTTCATAGTATCTACTGGAATCAGTTGCACCGATTTTTCAGTACACAATTCCCTCAATGCCGATACTACTTTTTCGTCAACGTCACCTGCAATAAAAACCACCTTTGCCGTTCCGTTTTCGACAGCCTTCATCGTCTGCTTTACACCAACTGTCTTTTTTCCCGATTTCAGCATCTCAATCAAGGTTATCCACCTTTCTCATGTAGACGCACTGAACCATTTTACAACCGCTACTGTCGTGTTGTCAAGGAGGAAAACAAGCCATTCCGCGGCTTTATTCGGAAACGGTGCTGATCGTGATATCACGATACCGGCTCATACCTGTACCTGCAGGTATAAGCTTGCCTATTATTACGTTTTCCTTCAGCCCGACCAGTGGGTCGATTTTACCTTTTATAGCAGCCTCGGTCAATACCCTGTTTGTCTCCTGGAAGGAAGCTGCCGACAGGAATGAATCCGTAGCCAGCGATGCTTTGGTAATCCCAAGCAGCACCCTGCGACTGGTCGACGGTTTCTGGCCGTCGGCTTCCATCCTTGCATTTGCCTCCTCAAGATCATAAGCATCTATAAGACCACCGGGCAGCATATCTGAATCTCCTGAATCTTCAATCTTGACTTTCCTCAGCATCTGCCTTACTATCACTTCGATATGCTTGTCATTTATGTCAACTCCCTGCAGTCTGTAAACCTTCTGTACTTCCTGGAGCAGATACGCCTGAACTCCTTTGAGCCCTTTTATCTTGAGCATATCATGCGGATTTACCGAACCTTCCGTCAACTCATCTCCGGCTTCTACATGATCGCCATCCATGACCTTTATCCTTGATCCATAAGGTATAAGATAATTCTGAGATTCATTTTCTTCCGTCGTTATTACTATTTCCCTCTTCTTTTTTGAATCATTTATCTTGACTGTTCCATTTGCCTCAGAAATAATTGCAAGACCTTTTGGTTTTCTAGCCTCAAACAGCTCCTCTACACGCGGAAGGCCCTGAGTAATATCGTCTCCCACAACACCGCCCGTATGGAATGTCCTCATCGTCAACTGAGTTCCCGGTTCGCCGATCGACTGAGCCGCAATTATACCTACAGCTTCTCCCACATTTACATCTTCACCCGATGCAAGGTTAGCGCCGTAGCATTTTGCGCATACACCGAATTCAGACTGACATGTGAGTATGGAACGTATTTTTACTTTTTTAATACCCGCAATCGTTATCTTTTCAGCATCGCTGTCATTGAGCATTCTATCGGGCTCAACCAGCACTTCTCCTGTCTCAGGATGAATTATAGGTTCTACGGTATACCTCCCGACTATCCTTTCAGAAAGCGGCTCGATAGTGTCGAAACCGTCCTTGATGTCGGATACCTCAAACCCTTTACGCGTACCGCAATCCAACTCCCTGATTATAATATCCTGGCTTACATCAACCAAACGCCTTGTCAGGTAGCCTGAGTCGGCCGTTCTGAGCGCAGTATCGGCAAGACCTTTTCTGGCGCCGTGTGACGTTGTGAAATACTCAAGAACATTGAGACCTTCGCGGAGATTTGAACGTATTGGATTCTCCAGGATTTTCCCCGATGTATCGGTGAAAAGACCCCTCATTCCTGCAAGTTGCTTTATTTGACTGACATTGCCTCTTGCTCCCGAATAAGCCATGATATACAAAGGATTGAACCGGCCAAGGTTGTTCATAAGGGCTGTCGTTACACTATCGCTGGTCTCGGTCCAGATTCCGATAACAGAATTGTACCGCTCCTCTTCCGAGATAAGTCCGCGTTTGAATTGCTTAACTACGCTGTCTATCCTGACTTCAGCTTCGTCCAGATACCTTTGCTTGACCTCGGGGATAATCATATCGGATACGCCGATAGTTATGGCGCCTTTAGTGGAATACTTGAAACCGATGGTTTTGATCTTATCAAGAACGATTGCCGTATCGGTGGTTCCGTGTATTTTTATGCACCTGTCGATTATCTTAGCAAGCTCTTTCCTTCCAACGAGGAAATTGACTTCCAATTCATGGATGTTCTCAGGAAGACTTCTGTCGATAAATCCCAGATCCTGAGGTATGGTTTCGTTGAACAGGATCCTTCCAATCGTTGTAGTTATTATCTTATAATCCTTTTTTGAATCAAAAAGCTTATCACCGTTGCTTCCCTTTTTCCCTAAAGTTTTACTCATCCTGACCTTGACCATGGAGTGAAGAATCACATCTCCATTTTCATATGCCATTATGGCTTCATCAGTAGAGCTGAATATGCGTCCTTCACCCTTGCCGCCCGACTTTTCTATCGTAAGGTAGTAACTGCCCAGGACCATGTCCTGTGTAGGCACTACGATCGGTCGTCCATCTTTTGGAGCAAGAAGATTGTTGGCGGACAGCATAAGGAAACGGGCCTCTGCCTGCGCCTCGGCTGAAAGCGGCACATGGACGGCCATTTGATCTCCGTCGAAGTCTGCGTTATATGCGCTGCATACCAGTGGATGAAGCTTTATGGCTTTACCTTCGACGAGTATTGGTTCAAATGCCTGGATGCCAAGCCTATGGAGTGTTGGAGCCCTGTTTAGCAGTACCGGGTGTTCGGTTATGACTTCTTCCAGAACATCCCATACTTCAGGTCTGACTCTCTCGACCATCCTTTTTGCGCTTTTGATATTGTGTGCAAGCCCATCTATAACAAGCTTCTTCATTACAAACGGCTTAAACAGCTCAAGGGCCATCTCTTTTGGCAGACCGCACTGGAATATCTTGAGTTCAGGTCCGACGACAATGACTGACCTGCCCGAATAGTCTACGCGTTTTCCAAGAAGATTCTGGCGGAAGCGCCCCTGCTTTCCCCTCAGCATATCCGATAATGATTTCAAAGGCCTGTTGCCGGGTCCTGTTACCGGTCTGCCGCGCCTTCCGTTATCAATCAGGGCATCTACTGCTTCCTGAAGCATTCTTTTTTCATTCCGGACGATAATATCCGGAGCACCAAGATCAAGCAGCCTTTTTAACCTGTTGTTCCTGTTGATGACTCTTCTATATAGATCATTAAGATCTGATGTGGCAAACCTTCCGCCGTCAAGCTGGACCATAGGGCGGAGTTCGGGAGGGATCACGGGCACTACGTCGAGAACCATCCAGTCCGGTCTGTTTCCGGAAATCCGGAAAGACTCTACGACTTCAAGCCTTTTTATTGTCCTGACCCTTTTTTGACCGGAGGTTTCATTCAGTTCTCCCCTAAGCTGGACGGACAAGGAATCAAGATCGATTTCCAGCAGCAGGGCTTTTATAGCCTCGGCCCCCATCGCTGCTCTGAATTTATATCCAAACTTCTCGACACTATCCCTGTATTCCTTTTCAGTTAAAATCTGTTTTTTGGACAAAGGGGTCTGACCGGGATCTATTACTACATATGATGCAAAATAGAGCACTTTTTCAAGAGCCCTTGGCGACATATCCAGCATAAGGCCCATGCGGCTTGGTATTCCCTTGAAATACCACACATGCGAAACAGGAGCGGCAAGCTCGATATGCCCCATCCTCTCTCTTCGCACTTTGGAGCGTGTGACTTCAACACCGCACCTGTCGCAGACGATCCCCTTGTAACGGATCCTCTTGTATTTGCCGCAGTGGCATTCCCAGTCTTTTTGAGGTCCAAATATACGCTCGCAGAAAAGGCCGTCCCTTTCGGGTTTCAATGTCCTGTAGTTTATAGTCTCCGGCTTTTTGACTTCTCCCCTTGACCATTCCCTGACTTTCTCAGGAGATGCCAGACCTATCTGGATCGAATCAAAGTTGTTGAGTTCAAACACCGTGTAATTTCCCCTTTCTATTGTCATATGCCGGGTTTTCAGTGCCCGGTTGGTAAGAATGATCTAATGTACAGCTGATCAGTACCCGGAATCGTTATCGATATCTTCCTCGGACTCTTCAAGCTCTCCACTGATTTCGCCGGCCTCTTCAAAAAGATTGCCGACAAGACTTTCATCTAGATTCTCACTGAGATTCTCTTCATCGATGGCTTCCACCGGAGCTATCTCTCCTGTATCAAAATCGTTCAATTCTGCGTCTTCCGCTACTTCTCCCACTTCTTCCTCTTCGGAGTCTTCGTATTCGGTCAACGGCCCTTCATCTTCACGCCCTTCGATGTTGACATTCAGTTCTTCGAGCTCATCTTCCACAGATTCCTTGATAGATATCTCTTCCTGCTCTTCGGAATAGACTTTCACATCCAGCGCAAGACTTTGCAATTCCTTGATAAGCACTTTAAAAGATTCCGGAATGCCAGGCTGAGGCACATTCTCGCCTTTAACTATTGCTTCGTATGTTTTTACCCTTCCGACGACGTCATCCGATTTTACAGTCAGAATTTCCTGCAGGGTATATGCGGCGCCATAAGCCTCCAAGGCCCATACTTCCATTTCACCAAAACGCTGGCCGCCAAATTGCGCCTTTCCTCCAAGCGGCTGCTGGGTGACAAGAGAATAGGGGCCTGTTGAACGCGCATGGATCTTGTCGTCCACCAGATGTGCAAGTTTCAGCATATACATATAACCTACGGTCACCCTGTTGTCAAAGGGTTCGCCGGTTCGACCGTCATAAAGCTCAGTTTTGCCGTCTTCTGGCAAACCGGCCATTTTGAGCGTCTCTATTATTTCATCTTCCTTAGCGCCGTCAAATACAGGCGACATGATCTCCCATCCAAGGGCCCGGGCAGCGTAGCCAAGATGTGTCTCAAGCACTTGTCCGATATTCATCCTGGAAGGAACGCCCAAGGGATTTAAAACTATTTCAAGCGGTGTTCCATCAGGAAGAAACGGCATATCCTCTTCCGGAAGTATACGTGAAATAACGCCCTTATTGCCATGTCTGCCGGCCATCTTGTCGCCGACGGATATCTTTCTTTTTTGAGCTATATAGGCACGTACGAGTTGGTTGACGCCAGGCGGCAGCTCATCTCCGTTTTCACGCGAGAACACCTTTACATCTACAATTATACCCTGTTCGCCATGAGGGACCCTCAAAGAAGTATCCCTGACTTCTCTTGCCTTTTCACCAAATATCGCCCTAAGAAGCCTTTCCTCTGCGGTCAGCTCAGTTTCACCCTTTGGAGTGACCTTGCCGACAAGGATATCGCCTGAACGGACTTCAGCGCCTATCCTGATAATACCTCTGTCATCAAGATCCTTCAGAGACTCTTCGCTTACATTGGGGATATCCCGTGTTATTTCTTCAGGTCCGAGTTTGGTATCACGGGCTTCCGCTTCATACTCCTCTATGTGTATTGAAGTAAATATATCGTCTTTTACAAGTTTTTCGCTTATAAGGATGGCATCTTCATAGTTGTAGCCTTCCCAAGTCATAAACCCGATAAGTATGTTCTTGCCAAGTGAAATTTCACCATTAGATGTAGAAGGCCCGTCGGCAATGACATCACCTTCTTTTACTTTTTCGCCTTTTTTAACTATAGGTCTTTGATTAATACAGGTTCCCTGGTTCGACCTGAGGTACTTAAGCAACCTGTATACATCCTTTTTCAACCCTTTCCCGGCAATGATGATCTCGTTTGCAGATACCTTCTCGACAACGCCTGAATTCTTTGCGAGCGTTACTACGCCTGAATCCCTTGCGGCTTTGTATTCGATACCGGTTCCTATTATCGGGGCTTCGGTCTTGATCAGGGGCACTGCCTGGCGCTGCATGTTTGAACCCATCAAAGCCCTGTTTGCGTCGTCGTTCTCCAGGAAAGGGATCATCGCAGTAGCAACAGAAACCAGCTGCTTGGGCGAGACATCCATGAAGTCCACTCTATCTTTTTCTATTTCCAGGATATCGTCTTTAAACCGCACAAGAACCTTTTTATTCATAAATTGCCCATCGGGCCCCAGTAATTCATTGGCTTGCGCAACATAATAAAGATCCTCATTATCAGCAGACAAGTACTCGATTTCTTTGGTCACGATCCCCTTCTCTTTGTCTACCTTTCTATAAGGAGCTTCAATAAAACCATATTCGTTGACTTTCGCATAAGTACTCAGGGAACTGATAAGGCCGATATTGGGCCCTTCTGGCGTTTCTATCGGGCACATCCTGCCGTAATGCGAATGATGAACATCACGCACCTCAAAGCTCGCCCTCTCCCTGCTAAGGCCTCCGGGACCGAGTGCACTGAGACGCCTTTTATGGGTCAATTCGGCAAGTGGATTCGTCTGATCCATAAATTGTGAAAGCTGGCTGCTTCCGAAAAATTCCTTTATGGCAGCTGCTACCGGTCTTATGTTGATAAGTGCCTGCGGAGTGACTATGTCCAGATCCTGAATAGTCATCCTTTCCCTTACGACCCTCTCCATCCTTGCCAGACCTATCCTGAACTGATTCTGAAGCAGTTCTCCCACCGAACGCAGTCTCCTGTTTCCGAGATGGTCGATGTCGTCGACATTTCCAACTCCGTAACCGAGATTGATGAGATAATTGACAGATGCCAATATGTCCTCAATCATGATATTCTGTGGAATAAGGTCATTGATGCGCTCTACGAGCTTTGCCTTCAATTCAGCTTCACTCTTGTCGCTGCATTCCTGAAGTATATCATCAAGTACATTGTAACGCACTTTTTCGCTTATTTTCAGTTCCTTGGGATCAAATGATACATACGATCTGATATCAACCGTATTGTTGCCGATGACTCTTATCTTCTTGCCTTCGATGTCAAGATAAACAGAATTGATGCCTGCATTCTGGATGTCCACGGCCTTCTTTTTGTTAACAGTCTCACCCTTGGTTGCAAGGGTCTCACCCGTTCTTGGATTCAATACATCCTCAGCTAAAGTCCAACCGCTTAGCCTGGCTGCCAGGGAAAGCTTTTTGTTGAATTTGAATACTCCGAATTTCGCCAGGTCGTACCTCTTCGGGTCAAAGAACAGGTTGTTCAGTAAAGTCCTGGCGCTATCCAGTGTAGGAGGTTCACCGGGCCGGAGTCTTCTATAGATCTCAAGTATTCCGTCTTCAGCATTTTTGGTATTGTCTTTCTGAATTGTGGCCAGAACTCTTTCGTCTTCGCCGAGCAGATCAAGTATGGCTATATCGGTGCCATATCCCAAGGCCCTTAATAATACAGTGATCGGGAGCTTCCTTGTTCTGTCGATCCTGACATATATGACGTCGTTGGAATCTGTCTCATATTCGAGCCATGCCCCCCTGTTGGGGATGACAGTTGTGGAAAAGAGCTTTTTCCCGGTCCGGTCAAGTTTATCAGAATAATATACGCCCGGCGATCTTACAAGCTGGCTGACTATTACCCTTTCGGCACCGTTTATTATAAATGTTCCGGTATCGGTCATCAATGGGAAATCACCCATAAATATTTCCTGTTCCTTAACTTCACCGGTCTCTTTGTTTATCAATCTGACCTTGACTTTAAGAGAAGAGGAATAGGTAGTATCTCGCTCTTTGCATTCCTCAACAGAGTATTTTGGATTGTCATCGAGGGAATAATCGACAAACTCAAGGACTAACCCCCCCGTATAATCCATTATCGGAGATACATCCCGGAAAACTTCCCTTAAACCTTCTTCAAGAAAGTAATTATATGAATTCTTCTGTACTTCGATAAGGTTCGGAATATCTAAAACCTCTTGGATTTTAGAATAACTCTTTCTTTCTTTCCTTCCCAAAGACACGGCGTGAACCATCAAAAACCACCTCTTAAATTCGTTTTTGTCAAACACGAAAAAAGTCCCGTTTTACTTTGTTATTGTGCGTACACAAAATAGAAGGGCTTCTTGATTATTGAAACCTGAACGGATTTTATACCTGTATTGTCCGCTTATATAAATTGAACCTGCTTTTGTAAATATCGAATTCACTATTTATTCCCATCAATTTTATTATTAACTTATATTGTGACAACTATTCAATTATGCTATAATATCAAACATAAAAAGGTATATATTATACCAGTCTGATTATAACGCAGTATAAAATACTAACATACAGTCATACTGTTGTCAATCATATTTTGATGCTTTTTATAAACTTTCTTAAAGAATAAATGCTTTGGATACCATAATTTTACGATACCCAAAGCATATTATTATTGTTTTTATGAATCAATTATTTAATCTCTGTTACTGCGCCAACTTCCTTGAATTTCCCGGCTATTGTGGCTGCTTCGTCCTTCGAGATGTTTTCTTTTACAGCACTTGGAGCGCTTTCAACAAGATCCTTTGCTTCTTTCAGTCCAAGCCCGGTGATCTCTCTGACAACCTTGATAACCTTGATCTTTTCAGTTCCGATTTCCTTAAGCATAACAGTGAATTCGGTCTGTTCCTCCACTACAGGAGCTGCAGCTGCCGCACCGCCTGCTGCAGGCGCCGCTGCTGCTGCTGGCGCTGCCGCAGATACTCCGAATTCCTGTTCAAGTGCTTTAACAAGTTCAGAAAGCTCCAGAACAGTCAATACCTTTACATCTTCAATCAACTTAATAACTTTTTCGCTTGCCATTTTAATACCTCCATAAATTATAGAATATTTTATAATATCGTTGTTTCTGCAGCCTTTTTTTCTGCTGCTGCA
>Ga0182027_10009393_pt1 | contig 14060 bp, 13 predicted proteins | sample 712E1DmetaG_FD_121300 | JGI IMG/M metagenome (GOLD analysis project Ga0182027, IMG submission 121300) | Permafrost microbial communities from Stordalen Mire, Sweden - 712E1D metaG (Illumina Assembly) | ecosystem: Environmental > Terrestrial > Soil > Wetlands > Permafrost | place: Sweden...
ATGCGCTATCCATTGGTTGACGGGCAAGGAAATTTCGGTTCGGTCGATGGGGATCCACCGGCCGCCATGCGCTATACTGAGGCCCGCCTTGCAGCCATAACCGGAGAGATGTTGGCTGATTTGGATAAAGAAACCGTCGATCTTAATCCTAATTTTGATGCAACACTCAATGAGCCGGCCTTTCTTCCGGCAAAATTACCCAACCTCTTATTAATGGGATCAGAAGGGATTGCCGTCGGTATGGCCACAAAAATTCCTCCGCATAACTTGGGAGAACTAGTCGATGCCATAACCTTTATGATCGGCAAGACCAAAACAACCGGCGCGGGCAAATCATTCTCCTTAGCCAGCACAGCTACCGTTGACGAACTCCTGGAACACATCAAGGGGCCTGATTTCCCAACAGCCGGAGCAATTTATGATTTTACCGAGATCAAGAATGTCTACACAACCGGGCGCGGAAGAATACTTATTAGAGGAAAAGCAGATATCGAAGAGATAGGTAATGGAAAATCTGCAATTATCATTACCGAACTTCCTTATCAAGTTAATAAAGCGCTAATGGTTGCTCGTATCGCAGAATTAGCGCGTGAGAAAAAAATTGAAGGAATTTCAGATCTTCGGGATGAATCCGACAGACATGGAACCAGGGTCGTCGTAGAACTTAAGAGAGACACGACTCCAAAAAAAGTTTTAAATAATTTATTTAAATATACGAGCTTGCAGACCAGTTTTTCTGCAAATATTGTTGCCCTGGTAAACGGAACTCCCCAAACACTGAATCTAAAAACGATTCTTGAGGAATATCTGAAGCACCGCTATTTTGTTGTGACGAAGCGCTCTGAATTTGAATTAAGACAGGCTAAAGCCAGACTGCATATCTTGGAAGGATTAAAGATTGCCGTTGACAATATTGACGCAGTTATCAAAACAATTAGGGAATCAAAGACTCAAGAAGATGCCAAGAAAAATTTGATGGTAAAATTCAAGCTTTCGGACATTCAGGCCACCGCAATTCTGGATATGCAACTTCGTCGTCTGGCTGCGCTTGAACGACAAAAAATAGAAGATGAACTTCTCATGATTAAGGAAACAATTGCTTATCTGGAAGACCTCCTGGCGCATCCCGGAAAGATATTAGGCGTGATCAAAGAGGAATTAAGAGTTCTCAAGGAAAAGTTTGCCGATCCGAGACGAACAAAAGTCTACAAAAGCAAGGTCGGAGAATTTTCGGAAGAAGACTTAATTCCAAATGAACCGACCGTTATAACCATTACTGACACCGGGTACATCAAAAGACAAAGCCTTAATAGCTTTAGAACTCAACACAGGGGAGGAAAAGGCGTTAAGGGAATGACTACGAAAGAAGAAGACGGAATTCTGAATATTCGCTATGCCCAAACCCACGATAACATTTTGTTCTTTACAAACAAAGGAAAAGTTTATCAATTAAGAGCTTTCGAAATTGCTGAATCACAAAGAACGAGCAAGGGAACTGCAGTTGTAAACTTAATTAATGTTGAGCAAGATGAGAGGGTGGAGTCGTTTATAAATTATAAAGTGGGTAAGGCCACCGATGAATTCCCGTATAAATATGTCTTCCTTACTACTCAAAGGGGAACCGTCAAGAAAACCGCCCTTACGCAGTTTGAAAACATTAGACGAAACGGAATCATCGCCATAAAACTAGACAAAGGAGATGAATTGGCCTGGAGCAATCTAACTGAAGGAGACAATGACGTTATTTTAACTACTAGGGAAGGAAAAGCCATTAGATTCTCCGAAAAATCGGTTAGGCCGTTGGGTAGAGCTACGTCAGGGGTTCGCGGAATAAAGCTAAAGGAAAATGACCAAGTTATTGGCATGGACGTCATTAAGAAGAGAGAAAAAGCCGATCTAATAACTATCATGGAAAATGGTTTGGGAAAGAAATCTCCGGTTGATCAATTCAGGGGACAAAGTAGGGGAGGGCAGGGGGTTAAGGTGGCTAAGGTTACGCCTAAAACAGGAAAGGTAGCCTTTGCTCAGGTAATACCTCCTACCTACAATACAGTTATTATGACATCTAAACGTGGACAGGTTGTAAAACTTGAACTCACTCAAATTCCCAGACATTCAAGAAATACTCAGGGGGTAAAGCTGATGAGATTCTCCAACCCTGCCGATCTAATTGCTTCCGCGACCTGCGTTGAAGAATAAGCACAATGAAGATTGACGGAAAACAAATTGCTCAAGAAATTTTAGAAAAACTTAAGACACAAGCAGAAAAACTTAAGAAAAGACATATCTATCCCAAACTGGCAATAATTCTGGTAGGTGACGATCCCTCCTCGGTGTCATACATTAATCAAAAGGAAATAAAAGCTGACTCGATTGGAATTAAAACTATTATGAAACATTTTCCATCAAATGCATCAACCGCCACATTATTGGAATCAATCGAACAATTCAACAATGATAAAAATATCCATGGCATTATTGTTCAACAACCTTTACCCGAGCACATTGACCTAGAAAAAATTATAAATGCAATTAATCCAGGAAAGGACGTTGATGGATTTCATAAAAATTCTCATTTTCAAATGCCAATTACCATGGCTGTTTTAAAAATTTTAGAAATTGTCTATACACAGGATTCAAGCATACAATCCCGATTCCCGGACTGGTTGAAGAATAAAAAAATTGTTGTTATCGGAAAAGGAGAGACCGGCGGAAAACCAATATTTAAAATGTTTGAAAAAATGAAAACCTCAGTAAAACTTATTGACAGTAAAACCGAAAATCCTGAAAATATGACTCAGAAAGCAGACATTATTATCAGCGCGGTCGGCAAACCGAACATCCTTAAATACGAAATGATCAAGAGGGGGGTCGTCTTAATCGGCATTGGCATATCCAGGGGTGAGAGTGCCAAATTCATGGGAGATTACGATCAGAACGAGGTCAAAAATATCGCTTCTTTTTATACTCCGACTCCGGGTGGAATCGGTCCAATAAACGTCGCATACCTTTTAAAAAATTTAGTTGATGCCGGGGAAAAACTCTAATTTTATTCTTTTCATATGGAACCAAAAAAAGAAACGGCCATCGGCTTTCAATTGAAAGAGCTAGGGAATAAATTCCTTGAAGGGATACACGCCGATAAAGATGCTGTAAGGAAAGAGCTAAATAATATTCTTAAAGAAAAGTTTAATCCAGATAATATAGCTACAACCATAAATAACAGACAGGGCCGCCGCAATAAAATTTTAAACGACGTAAGAGAAAATAGGCTGGGCTTCAAATATATAGCAATTATGCTTGTTGACAACCATCCGCTCTTTGAAGGCTGGCTTGATGAATTTAAGATAAGAGAGTTTAGTAAAATTTTAAAATTGAAAATTGATGACTTTGAGAGCGGCAAAACAGATTTGGAAATTATGCCCAAAGAAACGGCTGTTCCTTACAGGGAATTTAAAGAGAATCTACAGAAGTTAATTCCGCCGCAACCACTCAAGGAAGATAAATCTCCAAATCCACCAAAAAAAATGCCGGGAATTTTCGATCTGGGCAAAAAGTAATTTTGCTTAAATTGGGAAGTGGATTTGGATTCAGGTGGTAACGTAGCATCATCATTAGCGGAAGACGAAAACGAAGTCGCTTTTTGTTAAACACGCGCAATCCTATACGTTTCCATTGTTTTAACAAGATGATATCTTGACAAACAAAATCAATAAATATAAACTTTTCTAGAAATGGTAGAGTACAGAAAAATCCCAACACCGCCTGATGCATTAAAATTTCACCCCGAGAAGATCAATGGAAATTTCTTCGGAAAAGACATAATTTCAATGGAGCAGTTTGACTCATCCTCATTAAAAATGATATTCGATGTGACAAAGAGCATGAGTCAAATTGCAAAAAACTCTCAAGCATCAAGTATTCTTGATGGTAATCTTGTTACGCTTTTATTTTACGAGCCTTCGTCCAGAACGATGAATTCATTTGATGCGGCCATAAAACAACTTAAAGGTAATACTTTAATCGAGAAAGATCCTAAACATTTTTCTTCTGTCGCAAAAGGGGAAACATTTGAAGATACGATACGAACATTTGAAGCGTATTGTGATGCAATTGTTATTCGTCATCCAGAGAAAGGGTCAGCAGCAAAAGCCGCAACCGCTGCGGACACTATACCCGTCATTAATGCCGGAGATGGGAATGGAGAACATCCGACCCAGGCACTTCTTGACTTATACACTATCTATGAAAAATATGGAAAATTGTCTGGACTAAAAATATTATTTGCAGGAGATATTAAAAATGGAAGAACTGTTCATTCACTTCTTAAGGCGCTTTCATTATTTCCAGACAATCAAATTTATCTTCTTTCTCCCAATCAGCTTAAATTGGATAGGGCATCACTCGAAGATCTTAGGTCGAAAGGTTTAAAGATAAATGAAATATCCGACTCGAAAGATATTCCAAGAGATTCAGATGTCTGGTATTGGACCAGGGTGCAAAAAGAAAGATTTAAGATTGTGAATGGCTTATCTAAAACTGCAGATAAGATTTTCGGAAAGATGCTACATGGGAACCTAAATGATAAATTGTTAACGGGTGGAGAATATGAAAAATTAAGAAAATCTTTCATAGTTGATCCACAATTTTTAGAGCAGTACGGAAATGATGATATGATATTAATGCATCCGTTGCCAAGAGTCGGAGAAATAACAAAAGAGGTGGATAAAGATCCAAGAGCGGTTTATCTAAAAAATCAAGTAAGAAACGGAATGTATGTAAGAATGGCACTTTTGGCGCTAATTCTGGGAAAAGTGAATCCGAATGTGGTAGACTATCATGTATGAGAGATTTTAAGACTGCGTTGCTCACAGCCACTGCAATTTTCATCGTTTTCTTTTTGTATATCAAACTCGTCGGACCTATTCCTTTTTCAGTCAACAGTGTCCAGACCACAAAAACAACGTTATTTTCCGTTGACGGAACCGGTAAGGCTACGGGAATTCCTGACACTACTGTTATTTCAATCGGAGTTACTAAAACTGCATTAACAGTTGCTTTGGCTCAAAACCAAACCAACACAGCCGCCAATAAGATTATTCAGGATTTGAAAAATCTTGGAATTACAGGAAAAAATATTAAGACTACCGATTATAACATCAATCCTAATTATGACTACTCGGCAGGCCAGTCTATTACCGGCTATACCGTTACTCAGACTATTGAAGCCGATATAACTCCAATTGAATTAGCCAATAAAGCTATTGATGCGGCAACTGCGGATGGGGCAAATATAGTCAATGGAGTCACTTTTACATTTGACGATAAGACCAAGAAGGATTTAGAAAATAAAGCAAGACAAGACGCGGTAGATATGGCAAGGGAAAAAGCCAATAACCTGGCAAAAGCTACAGGAATCCGCCTGGGAAAAATTGTTGACGTTCAGGAATCAAACGGGTACCAACCAAGACCAATCATGATGATGGAAGCACAAGGTTTGGGAAACGCTAAGTCGGCCGCCCCAACCCAACTTTCTCCCGGGGAAAACTCCATCACGATCAACATCACCCTCTCCTACGAAACATTATAAATTCAACATAATTTGATACCTTGACAGCACCAAGTTTTTTTTGCTAAAGTTTATTGACTTTACCAGAGAGAACAAACGCCCTCTGGTTTTTTATGGGCAAAGAAGAATTATCTAACCCTAACGAATGCGGCACTCAAGGACGGCCTAACGGAGATTGCCCAAACAGAGAGTTTGAAAAAAACATACCGGAAATGTGTGAAGCTTGCATCTCCGATCCAGATATTTGGAACTTGAATTCCGAAGAAATGCCGATTATGTACAGCCTTTTCAGGAAGGGCGTTCCGATGGATAAGGCCATCGCCGGAGATACAATGATAAGGAAAATACAGCACAAATTGACCACTTAATGAAGTTCATTTATTCCCCGAATGAAAAGATCTATGAACATCACGTAGCTGCTTGTTGGTAACGTGAGTGTAGATTTGGGTAGTTGCGATGTTCCTATGCCCCAACATCTCCTGAATGGATCTCAGGTCTGCGCCATTGGTTAAGAGATCGGTTGCGAATGAATGCCGAAGGGTATGAACTGTTGCATCCACAGGTATTCTGGCTGCTCTAACGTACTTTTTAACGATCCTCTCAATACTGCGGGCAGTTAGCCTCATTTTCTCACCATTATTTTCTTCAATAACTTTTCCAGAGTATCGGATAAATAACGGTTTGAAATTCTCTTTTCTTTCTTTAAGGTAACGGCCAACCCAGTCGGCTGCGTGATCTGAGATAAAAACCAATCGACCATGTCCTCCCTTTCCGATTACTCCAAATTCCCGTCTTTCAAAATTAATTTGCTCGCGGTTTAAGCCAACCAATTCCGAGACACGAAGACCGGTCGAAAATAAAAGCTCCAGGATTGCCCTATCCCTTATTCCCTCCTCATTAGATGTGTCGCAAGCGATTATTAATCTATCCACCTGCTCTTTATTCAAAACCTTCAGGGATCGGCTTTCGGTTTTCGGCAAATCAATTTTTGAAGGCTCCAGCGTCACATGATCATTTTTGATGAGAAAGCGTAAGAATGAACGAAGCGCTATAACATAATAGTTTTGAGTTACCCTCTTCAGGGTCATTCCCTTAAGATCTTCACGGTTTGCCAAAAAAACGCGGTATTTTCTGACAGTTCCCAAATCCAAATCTTTCATAGACATCTGGGGCATATTTTTGGTAAACCAGAGGTTAAAAACTTCCAAATAGTGTCGGTAATCGCGGATTGTAAGTTTACTGCAATTTTTTTCAATTTCTAAGTACTCAAGAAACTGATTAATTAAGGACGATAGGGAAGTATCCATAATGCTAGTCTTGCCGCAAATTATTTTGCGACGTGACTTTTTATATTATGCGACGTGGGAAAAATCTTGTCAAGTTGACAAGAAAATAAATAGAATTCATACTAAGTATTGCATGAGAGATGAATATATTGAAATAATTAAGCAACAAATAAGAGAAAAACCCGAATATAAATCGACATTAGATGAGTTAAGGGCCTGTGTTTTAGCTATCGGGGCAACTGAGGAAGAATTTGATGAAGCTATAAAACAAATTGACCTTCCGGAAGGCGCAACCTTAATTCTTAAGGATACGGAAAAGCCTCAAAGCAAAGGAAGATTTGCCGAATTTTTTAAATATCACTTTAGGGCTAGAAAAGGATACATGATTGCCTTTATTCTGGCGGCAATTTTGGGTCTTGGTTTGCTTGGCTTCGGCAATCTTAGCCCAATCCACAAAACAGCAATTGTCAAGACTGTTCCAATCATAATGCCTGCTAAGAAAATCGAAGCAATTCCAATTGTTTACGCCAACTCCAATCCGGTTGATGCAGAAAAAATATTTTCAGTAAAATCGACCAACACTCCGCTGCTTGTAACCGGAAAACCAAAAAAAGAGGTTTTGGGATTTTTTCCTTACTGGATGTTGGCTGACGAAAACAAGGTCAATCTCAATGCTTTGACCTCAATAAGCCTTTTCGGCCTGGAGATTGACGGCGGGGGCAACTTAGCCCCAAGCAACGATGATCAAACAGACAGCGGATCATTATGGAAAAGCCCAGGGCTGGATGATTTTATAAAAAGAGCCAGAAGCCAAGACTTAAAAATTTATTTAACCCTAAAATCTTTTAATAATTCAAACATTGAAAGCCTCGTTCAGTCAGATACGGCTCAAAAAAAATTAATTTCCAATGCGGTTTACCTCATAAATTCCAAACAGCTTGACGGAATTAATATCGATTTTGAATACCTCGGTGATGTTTCAGATACCGTCAGAGATGGATTCACAAGACTTATCATCAACCTTAATTCAGAACTTAAAAGGCAAATCCCTAATTCTGTACTTACGATAGACACATATTTGGTGTCAGGCGCGGAGAAACAACTCTTTAATTTACCTATTTTGGCCCAAAATGTAGATGCCTTCGTAATCATGGGCTATGACATGCATACACCCCTAGGCGGCCCTGGACCCATCTCCGCAATGGGCGGAAGCTTAAATATAGTCGGTTACGTCCAAAACTACCTTGAACAAGTGCCTGCATCCAAATTGATACTGGCAGTGCCTTATTATGGGTATGATTGGCCAGAAGATATTGCATCTCCGTCGGCAGACATGGTTAAAACCTTACCATACGCTGAAATTGAGCAACAAAGTAGGGATTCACAGCTTTCTTGGGATAATGTTTCCCAAACCCCATACTTCACTTACAAAGACCTTACAGGGCTTAATAGAATCGTTCACTTTGACAATGTCAGGTCTTTGGGCATTAAATATGATTTTATCAATGAAAAAAATTTAAAGGGTGTTGGAATTTGGACTCTGGGCTATGACGGCCAAAATCAAGACCTGGAAAAGCTCCTAATCGACAAATTCATCAATCAGTAATTTATCGCATGTGTCCCCTCAAGCCTTATTCAAAAAACTAATCATATTAAGATTGTTTTGGGCGTAGAAAGATATGCTTTAAACAAATAAGTGTGCCTTCTCCGACAACAAATAGCAAAAAGGGGAGAGAAATTAATGAAATTTAGCCTCAAATTAGCCATAAAATATCATTAAATATAAATCCTATAGTAGGGAAGTATATCAAATTTTAGGGTTGGTAAATTATGGAGGACAATGACCAAAGAGAATGATAGCAAATTAAACAAACAACAAATATCCGCAGAATTTATTGGCAATTTTAACCACTTCTCCCTGAAAATAGCCTCGAGTGACGTCGTAAAAGTTATATTGTACGACGTAATCACTTTCTTCTCTCCGGTGCTCAAAACCTCTAATTTTCCTGTTTTGCTAAAATCTATAAATTATATGGATAAATTCATTAAGAGAACTAGGTCGTCCCTCTCCCTCCAACATCGTTTACATATTTCTAAACGATGCTCTTAAGATATTAATTGCAAAGATTTATTTATTCTATTCGGCTCCTCTCCACCCCGAGGTCCGAACGAGTCATAATTTAGATTGATTTGTCGATCTAAACTCACGATTTTAGCCTCGAAAATCATACATTTAGCACATTCGTATTTTTTTCGATTTATGTTGATTTGTCAACCTAAACTTATCGTTTCAAGGCTAATAATAAATTCAAAATAATTTAGCTAACGTGTTGAATCGGGAGTGGATTGGATTACTTCACGTTACATAATATTAATAATTTATATTTTACCGGACAAAACAGAATTGATATTTAAAGCAAAGTAAACCCCTTTTAAGTAAGAAGAGGTCCTTAGTTCTGTGAAAATTCCCGCAAAACCCTGTGAAAAGTTATCCACATGATCAAACTATATCAGAAATTAGTCCTATAATATTTATTATAGGCCTATATATCAAACTGTATCATTTGAAATTAAAGAATATGTCTGGTGCCACTTCCCTCTTCCCTGTCTCGCCCGAAGATTTTTTATTTAAGATCTGAGGCTAAATGTTATAAAAACTAAAAAGACAATTACTGCAACCCAGATATATTCCCACATTACTCCTTTAAAAAGCCTCTTATCTAACCACACCTGAGAGGTGCCTACCAAAATATAAAAAAGGCAAGTCAAGAAGAGTGAGATTATCGTTGGCGTTGTTGACCAAAACCACAATATTAACACCGTCTCTATGATACATACCGAGATCAACGAGATCCACTCCAGATGCGAACGAAAGTCATTTTCCAAAGTATGTGTCCATATGGAATGCAAAACTAGCGGAAAAGAAAATGCGAAGATAAATAATAGAGTCACTAAAATATTCAAATGTAGAGAAAAAACCACGTCTGCCATGAAAAAATAAGAAAGTAAGGTTATAATAAACGAGACAGTACGGGCGGATGACAAGAGTGCGATCGTCCTAATTGAGGAAACTATAAAGATATTTTCCGAAAGAAAAAGTGAATACAGACCAAGAGCGTATAAAAGAGCCATTGCTATACGAGTTAAAAATCTGGCTGGAACTAGAAAATAAAACAAAGAACAAGCTAGTGAATAGACTAACGGCAAAATAAAAACCTGAAGCGACAAATTCTCTTTAAGATCTTTTCTAACCGCCCAAAAGACAAGAACATCCGTAAAGACGGATAAAAGAAATGCCATATATATTCCCCCTTTACCAAAGAGATGCTCCGAAAAGAAAAGCATTAGAGACAAAATTATCACGCTAATTGTAAATTTTTGCCTCTTGGAGATATTAAAAAGAATTTTTTTCTTTTTGTTAATTTGTTGCCAAATTTGAATAAACTTTTTGAACATCATCCAGACTCTCCAATTTATCCAGAAAACTGTAAATTTTATCCAGCTTAGCTTGATCTTCAATGACTATTGGATTCAGCGGCTTCCGGATAGCCTCGACTTCTTCAGGAGCAATACCCTTGGCTACAAGTTTTTCCCGAACAGAGAACAGATCAGTGTACGCTGTCATGATAATAGCCGTATCCTGAACATCTTCTATGTCCTCTGCTCCACTGTCAACTGCGATTTCAAATAGCTCATTTATTGTTTTACCGTTTTTAGGCACAATTATTCTGCCTTTTTGTTCAAATTGGTAAGCAACAGATCCCGGTTGTCCGAAGCTTCCGCCATCCTTGTTAAAAATGCTTTTTATCTCAGCTGTCGTTCTCATTGAATTGTCTGTGGCCGCCTCTATAATCACACTTATTCCTTCCGGGGCAAAACCTTCGTAGATTACTTCCTGAACTTCTCCTGCATCTTTTCCGACAGCCTTCTGAATTGCCCGTTCCACATTCTCCTTGGGCATATTGGCTGCGCGTGCGGCATCAACGGCAAGTCGAAGCTTAAAGTTACTATTGGGATCTGTTATTCCCCCGCTGGTTTTGACAGCTACTGTTATCGCATTTGATATTTTAGTAAAAGCCAATCCCCTCTTAATATCTGCTGCTCCCTTTGCCCTCTTAATTGTGGCCCACTTTGAATGTCCGCTCATATTATTAGTTTTATAATTATACTTTTTACCATTGACTTTTGCAACAAAAAAATGTATCATCTTTCACAACAATCCGTATTTATTCCACACATGACACTACTAAAAGACAAGGCTATACAGGCAATGCTCGTTGGAAATTGGAAAGACGCAGCTGCTTTAAATAAAACCCTTATAACCGAAGACCCAGACGATATCGACGCTCTCAATCGCTTGGCATATATATTTACAATCATGGGAAAAATTCAGGACGCTAAGTCAACCTACAAAAAGGTTTTAAAAATTGATATTTTGAATCAAATTGCTACAAAAAATATCAAAAAATTGACCGAAATGGGATTAAGACACGCAGTAAAGGATTTGTCGTCAATTAAAAATATGAATCATACTTTTCTTGAAGAAACCGGAAAAACAAAAGTTATAACCCTTGTCAATACCGCTCAACCCAAGATTATCGCCCTTTTGACAACCGGTCAACCAATCGTAATCGCAATAAAAAGATCAAAAATATTCGTTCAAAATCAGGACAAGCAGTATTTGGGAGTCTTGCCCGATGACGTCGGAAGAAGACTAATTAAGCTAATAAAAGGCGGAAATACTTATGAAGCTTGCGTCAAATCTGCTACTGAGCACAAAGTCTGTGTTTTTATGAAGGAAACCAAAAGAGCCTCTAAGTACAAAAATCAGCCCTCCTTCCCGCAGGATCAGGATCAGGATTTGGGTCTGTCAAGAAGCAACAAGGCAAAAATAAAAAACTATAAAGATCTTCAAGAAGAAGATGAAGATCATTCCGCCTATCTGGAAGAAGAATCTTGATGAAATACTACCCTCCCCTTAGATAGTTTTTTCTTAACGTGTTTTAGGTGAGATTTATTCTCCAGGTCAGTAAGTGCAACCACAGAAAGGATTATTGAAATAATAGCTATTATCATTACTATTAACCAAATATTCATTGCTAAAAAGATAGAGAGCTTAATTTGTCCTCCCCTATTATTATAGTTATATCCGCCATTGCATTACTAGGCTCTCTTACGACTTCGTATCCAAGTATTTCTTGCAATCTTTCCACTGTATAAGTTTTTTTATCTATATATGTAATTGCTGAATTCTTTATTGAATTATCTTCCGACATAACCAATATGACATTCCCGCCCATATTTGTTATCAACCGGGCCAATCTATTTCCTAACCCAATTACATCAGTTCTATTAATAATTTGTATTGTTTGATCATCTTTCTCTATAAGGTCATCGCTCATCAGATGCCCCACGAGATTGTCAGAAGCTATGCTTGCCAGATTTGATATCGATATTGAATTGATAGACATATCAGGGACTCCCCTTGCGAACATCGTCAATCTCAAAAGATCAATTACCGTCAGATTTGTCTTGATTTTATTATAATTTAAAAGTAGATTCATAAACAAAGAGCTAGTTGTCTGGTTTAAATTTAAAAAATTAGAGACAACAAAACCGTCAACGGGAACTTCCAGAAGTTGACCTGCCCGAGAAGATGAGATAGAGTTCTTAAACCTGAAGATTGTAATATTTTTCAAATTTGAAGATAAAGAGATTAATTCAGCATTATTACCATCCGATAGACTCATGGTAAATCTTCTTGAATCATTGTAATGTCCATTTCCAATAATAATTATTACTTTGACTACTAGGGAAATTATTACGATGAAAATCAAAAATACAATAAAAACAACGGCAATCTTAGTATTGCTTGTTGTCTGCTCCCTTTTTTGCTTCATAGAATTAAAATTCCCGCTTCTTCTTTTCGACTAATTTGGGGAGAGTGAAAGTTGGGGCTCCCATACCGCCCGAAAACGCAGAAGATATACTTTTTGTATCTTTTTTCTTCTTTTTCTTTTCTCCCTGATAAAATCCTCCCATTCCAGCCATAAATAATTCACCCCCTTGCCCACCGAAGTTCAGATTTAATCGGAACAAAGGCGGGTTTTAAATGATAATAGAATGATATCAACTTAAAGGCTCTGAATCAATATGAAATCAATCAATTAAGTCTCGCAATAAAATTTGATAGATCTTGAGGAAGAACGCTTTCGAAGGTCAACGATTCATTGGTTACCGGATGGAAAAAGGAAATTTTGGCGGCATGAAGAAAAACCCGGGGCAAAAGTTTCCTGTCATTCCTACCAGTCTTGCGTCCTGCATAAAGCGGATCACCAAAAATCGGATGCTTGATGTATTGCAAATGAACTCTAATCTGATGCGTCCTTCCGGTCTTGGGATTAAGTTCAACCAGACTTAAGGGTTCCCTTTCTTTCCCCGATACTAAATACTTAATACTTAATACTTTATACAAAGTTAATGATTCTCTTCCTTCAGCTAAGACACCAAATCTTTTCCTATTCCACGGCAATCTCCCAACGGCAACGCTTATCTCCCCTACTTTGGGCTCAATTTCTCCATGAGCCAGGGCAACATAAGTTTTTTGAACTTTTCTTTCTCTAAATTGTGCTTGAAGATTGGCAAAAGCCTGGAATGTCCTTGCGACAAGGATAATACCCGAAGTTTCTTTATCTAATCTGTGCACAATCCCCGCCCGGCTGACGAAATCCAATTTTGCCTGCTCTTCGTAGCTGATTTTAGATCTATCAATTTTCTCCAAAGGCAAACTCGCAATTTTAAGATGTTTTTCTACCCAATCCTGCAAAGTAACCTCTTCTTTGGTTGTGTCGGATCTATTAACAATCATTCCTGCCGGCTTATCTAAAACTAATAGATCTTTGTCCTCAAAAATTATTTTAGGCTCCATTATTTCCTTTCTTAGGTTGTTTATTTTTAAATATCAGATTTTCATGCCAAACAATTACTCCCGTAGCTGAAATAAAGATAAATATTAATATCAAATTTTCGTAATTTTTAAAATAGTTTAAGAACGTAATTTTTGAAAAAATATTTAAAATTCCATCTCAAGAAATACAAACAATCCGAACAACGCCTTTGAATGAAACACAATCTCAAAAACTTTTAAAAAAATTAAATCTTGAAGTTTCTGTTCATTTAAATTTTGAAATTTATAAAGTCAAAGG
>Ga0182027_10009395_pt1 | contig 14058 bp, 13 predicted proteins | sample 712E1DmetaG_FD_121300 | JGI IMG/M metagenome (GOLD analysis project Ga0182027, IMG submission 121300) | Permafrost microbial communities from Stordalen Mire, Sweden - 712E1D metaG (Illumina Assembly) | ecosystem: Environmental > Terrestrial > Soil > Wetlands > Permafrost | place: Sweden...
GCCCAAGCACTTCCCGGCGTTGACCCGACCACGGCACCGGTTCAAGGACCGCATCCCGTCCTACAAATGGCGACGCAAACTCAACCGAGGTCTTAAATAAGCGCCATTCCCCGTTTGGGAACAGCTTATCTCCTCGGATCGGGTACACGTCGAGCATGCTGTCGCGAAAAGCACAATACAGCCTGTCCAATGCGAAGGCATACTTCGAGGAACACCTGTCCACAGGTGATTATTACAGCGAAGGGGTAGCCGTCGCGGGACGGTGGTTTGGCAACGCCACAGAATCTCTCCATCTCTCGGAATCAGTCAAACGTGACGAGTTCCTGCATCTCTGTGACAACCTGGACCCGCGCACCGGTAAACTCCTCACGCAACGGCTCAAAACCACCCGCAGTGAGGTCAACGATGACGGAGAGGCGCGTACCGTGGCCAACCGTCGAGTATTCTACGATTTCACCTTCTCTCCACCCAAGTCGGTCTCAATCGCTGCATTCATCGGCAATGACAGCCGCATCGTGGACGCTCATGACCGTGCCGTACGCGTGTCACTGCAAGAACTGGAGCGGTTAGCGGCGACCCGCGTACGTGCCAAGGGCAGCATGTCAGACCGACACACTGGCAACCTTGCTTGTGCTGTGTTTCGGCACGATACGTCCCGCGCCTTGGACCCGCATCTGCACAGCCACTGCGTTGTGTTTAACGCGACATTTGATCCGGTGGAACGTCGCTGGAAGGCGTTGCAGACCTTGGAGATGGTACGTGCAAGGAAGTACGTTGAGAACGTCTATTACCACGAATTGGCCCGCGAACTCAGGGCATTCGGCTACAACCTGAAACACAATGCTCGCGGTGACTTTGAAGTCCAGGGAGTTTCTCCAGAACTCTGCCAACGATTCTCGAAACGTCATCAGGAAATCGACGAGAAGACGCGCGAATTGCTGGCCAAGAAACCGCATCTCGCGAAGGGCAATGTACCAGAAATCCGTAACAGCATCGCCCAAAGCGAACGGCTGCGGAAGATCAAATCGGTTCGGCTGGAGGAGCTGAGGAGTCTCTGGACACGCCAAATCTCCCCCGCTGAGAAAGAGGCCGTCGCATCGTTGAAGCATGGTGCATCAGTCAACCCCGGCAACCGCGTCGCAGGCAATGCCCTGGCCGCTGTCGCTTGGGCCGAAGAACACCTGTTTGATCGCCACCCTGTGGTGCCAGAATACGAGCTTTGGCGGCATGCGTTGGAACATGCACGCGGTGAGAATATCACCGTGGAACAAGTGCGCAACATCACTCAAAGCAGAGGGTATATCCGCGATGAACGTACCCCACACCTTGTTACGAGCAAGGCAGCCCTGGAGCGAGAATGGGACATCGTATGTCTGGCCAAGTCTGGGATCAGACAGTTTCGTCCATTGGGCGATGCCCAGTCGATCGGCAACGCCAGCCTCAATTCAGAACAGCGAACGGCTGTCGAGCACATCTTGAGTTCCCGCAACTTCCTTACGCTGTTTCGCGGCGGCGCGGGCACGGGGAAAAGCTATGCCCTGAGAGCTGTCGGCGATGGCTTGCAAAGAGCGGGGCATCACATCCACGTCATCGCGCCGCAACGACAGCAGGTCATAGGTTTGGAACAGGATGGGTTCAGAGGAGTTCAGACTGTGAGCGAATTCCTCGTGAGAAAGCCAATGCCAGAGGGAGCCGTTGTCCTCGTGGATGAAGCCGGCCAAATCGGAGGCGAGCAGATGCAGCGGCTTCTTCGCTACGTTCGCAGCGGGCATGGTCGTCTCATTCTCTGTGGCGACACCCGGCAACACGGAGCAGTGCAAGCATCCGACGCACTTTGGGCCATCGAGAAGTACTCGGGCCTGAAGGCGGCTGTCCTGAACGAGATTCGCCGTCAAGACCCGGCGAAGGCCAAGACCCCGACCGAGCGGCGGCAGATTGAAGAGTACCGGCAGGCCGTTCGCGAGGCATCCGAGGGGAACCTCAGTAAATCATTTGATCGTCTGGACAAGCAATCGGCAATCATCGTGTGTTCGCCCTTCGACCAGCAGGACAAACTCGCGGAGTGTTATGTCAACCTCACTGGCAAGGGACATTCGGTTGTGGTCGTTTCGCAAACCTGGTCGGAAATTCACAAGGTCAATGATCGTGTGCGGGCGGCACTTAAGTCCCGTCATCAGTTGGGCGACGAAGAACATACGGTCACAGCGCTCGAATCTGTCGATTTGACCGACGCTCAAAAACGTGACCCACGGTTCCATACCGACAAAACAGTCTTCGTGTTCAATCAAGATACCGCCGGGTTTCGCAAGGGCGAGACAGGTCGTCTGAGGGGCATCACGGCGAAGGGGCTTGTGGTCGAAGGTGAGAAGAAGATTCGTGTCATCCGATTCCAGCATCTGTCTCGCTTGGCCTTCTGCCAGCCACGTGAGTTGGCTCTTGCCTTTGGAGATCGCCTACAGTTGAAAGCCAATAGCAGGGCCGCGCGTGGACAACGCTTGGTGAACGGCGAACTGGTCACCGTGAACAAGGTTCTGGCCGACGGACGAATCAAACTTCAAGACGGAAGGGTTCTCGGAAATGACTACCGCCGTTTTGTTCGTGGTTTCGCCATCACGTCGTATGCCTCGCAAGGCAAGACAGTGGATTACGTCCTGTTTTCCGACTCGACCGTCAAGGCCGCGACCAACCAGCAGCAGTGGTATGTCACGATTTCGCGGGGACGCAAGGGGATACGGATTTTCACCAGCGACAAGGAGCAACTACGGGAAAACATCTGCCGGTCGGGTGACCGCGAATTGGCCTTGGACATGGCTTGGGCGCTCCGGCAAGGGATGGACGTGAGCCTGGGCATCGACCAAACACACGGCATCGGACGATCATCTTCCGTTTGAGGAGACGTATGAAACCAACCCAAAGTAAAGACGCACCGGCGGGTAACCTGCCGAACGAAACGAAGCAACCCGAAGTCGCACGGCTCGCACTGAGCCGGAAAGAAGCTGCCAGTGCCTTGGGAGTCAGCGTCCCGACTTTGGATCGGCTGGTGCAACGCGGATTGCTCCGACCGAGTCGCGCGCTACGTCGCCCACTATTTCCCGTGACCGAAATCGAACGATTCCTCCGCGAAACGTCCGGCCCGATCACATAGTGAAGAGAACGGCACTTCAGGATTCACCAAAACTTTCGCTGGTCGCTCATCTGTCAGAAGCGATCTCACAGTGTCACCCTGACAGAAATGTTGTAACCCAATGTTGTAACCCGACGGCCGATTTTGTGATGTTTCGTGATGACATGGGATTTCATACGATTGCCCTACAACCTTGGCACACATTGGGTTGGCAGCCGATAGCTAAAGGCGAGAAAAACTGGCTAAAACTGCCCTTTAGAATTATGAGTCCCCTGCTCTACCACTGAGCTACCCTGGCACACCGAGCCGAATCATGTTGCCGCCCTGAACCAAATCGGGGCTGGCACCAAAGGCGGGGTAAGATTAGCGAAGCCGGGCGGAATTTCAATCTTCTGTTTTTCAGCCACCCGCGATCTGATGAGTGCGGCCAAGAGCGGAGCGGGCGAGCCTTCGGTGGGCTGGGCGTGGGCAAGGCAATTGTCGCAGTCGGACAAGTCGATGTACGCGTCGATTGTCTGCAGAAGAGTAGACGCAAATGGGGAACCTCTGCTGAGGGTGTGGGCTGTCGAGGCCCGCAATTCTGGGTGGGGGTGAGTCTTCTATCGTGGGTTATGGACGCGACGGCGGCGTCATCGGCCCGTCTGAACTGCCCGCAGTCGTGCCAGCGCGTTCTTGGCCGGGGTAAAGTCCGGCCGGAGCTTCAGGGCCTGCTCGTAGTGCTGTATTGCCTCCGGCTCCCTTCCCGCTTGCTCCAAAGCGATCCCGAAATTGTAGTGCGCCTCGGCAAAATCGGGCTTGATCCGCAGGGCCTGCTGGTAGTGGGTGATGGCTTCCTTGATCTTACCCGTTTGCGCCAAAACGATCCCCAGATTGGAGTGCGCCTCGGCGAGATCGGGATTGATCCGCAGGGCTTGCTCGTCGTGTGCGATGGCTTCCCGCACATTGCCCACTTGCTCCCAAGCCATTCCCAAGGCGCAGTGCGCCGCGGCGTAATCGGGCTTGATCCGCAGGGCCTGCTGGAAATGGGTGATGGCTTCCTCGATTTTACCCGTTTGCGCCAAAGCGATCGCCAGATTGTAGTGCGCCTGGGCGGAATTGGGCTTGAGATGCAGGGCCTGCTCGTACTGCTCGACGGCGTCCTGAAATCTGCCTAATCGATCCAACACGCGCCCCAGAGTGTTATGCGCCATGTAGAGTTGCGGCGCAATTTCGACCTCCCGTTGCGCGTATTCCAACGCCTCACGGGCCCTCCCTTGGTCCAGCAACGCCACCGCGAGTGTCCAGTTGAATTCCGAGTCCGGGAACTGTGCCAACACGGCTCGGCACAGCGTCTCGTCGTTGCGCCGCTCGGGTATCAGGTTGTGCGTGCTTACTCCGAACACACACAATTGGCCCGCCAACAAGACGGTCAGCGCGACACGAGCGACCGTCGTCGAACGCCGCCACAACCACACCGCCCCTCCGCCACCCAACAGCAGCGGCGGCAGCATCGCCATGTACGCGTACCGCGGCGCCACCGCCTGTGCACCCTCTTGTATCAGCCCGGAGACGGGAAGAACCAACATTAAGTACGCCCCCCACCCTGCCGCCAGCATTGGCCTGCGTCTTCTTTCAATGACGACCACCGCCGTAATCATGACAACACTGAGCACCGACGCGAGAACCGGCCACTGATCGAGTGAAAGCCTTGATTGGAGCGGGTAGTATGGCGACAAAGGCACCGGCCAGACAAGTTTCCACAGGTAAAACGTCAGACTGTCGAACGCAAGAAACACACGCTTTGAGAGCGGGATCGCTGCCAACGAAAAAATCTGGCCCGTCTGTGACTTGGTGATTAGCGTCGCCAGGCTCGCCGCTACCGCAATGACAATCATCGCCGCCTTCTCCCACATCAACCGGCTCCAACCCAATTGCTTGTGGCGCCGCAGCGGGTAGTAATCGATCGCCAGCATCACGAACGGCAGCGATATCGCCATCGGTTTGCACAACAGCGCGGCGACGTACAACCCCCATACCACCCAACGACGTGCGCCCGTAGCGTATGCCCACACGCTCCCGATTCCAAACGTCGTGCACAGCAGTTGCGTCCGTCCCGAAACCCACGCCACCGACTCCACTTGCAACGGATGAATCGCGAATACCACCGCAACCCACAAGGCCAGCGTCAGCCGCTCGCCACTGCTCAAGGATGTCGCGCCCAAGAGCGTCCACAGGAACCCGAACACGAGCGCCGCATTGAGTGCGTGCACCACTACGCTGGCCGTATGGTGGCCCGCCGCGTTCTTTCCCCAAATCTGGTAGTCCAGAACGTGGGACAACCGCACCAAAGGGTGGTAGTAGGAATCCGTGCACGTAAACGCCCATTTCACCGCGCTCCACGTCAGGCCGTTCAACCGCACCGACTGCCGCAAGTACTCCACATCGTCTCCTGCCAGGAACTCGCCATGGACGCTCGGCCAATACAGCCACAGCACGCCTGCGAAAATCGCAAGCCCGAATCCAACCAGCTTCGTGCGGCTGATGCTCATTCAAATCAGGAACGATGGGTTCTGACGGGAACAATCATAAGGCATGCGTCGGGGGAATCAAGAACACTAGAACCACAAGAGTTCAAACCGGAAGGTTCGCCAATCGCCCAACGCGGGGAGGCGCTCGGAACGGTTCGGTGTGGTAGTTGTTGGTCACGCGGCGTCAAGCGCAGTTGGTCGGTATGGGCGAAATGCGGCGAGCATAGCGGTGGGGATAATCGGATATTATATTGTCCGCTACGAAGCAGCGCGAAACTTGCGCCAGCGGATGACCGACAACACCGTCAGCCATCAAAGGCATCTTCCAAACTTGGAGAGATGTCGGACTATGTATCTGGGGCAAACTCTCGATTTCTCGTCCTGCCTAATGGAAAACCCCAGATGTTGTGAGTATACGGCTTTGGTAATAGCGTCTTCTGCCGTCATCCCGAACGCCGTATCTTCGAGAGGACCGATCCGGCTTAATCGCTCTCCAGCAGTCTTTGCCCACCAAAACCCATCCGTTATCCAAACACCTACCTACAGAAACCATTTGGCATACGAGACTTCGGCAGGCAATGTTGGCAAGCCGAATGCTTATTCTGGAAGCACGAGCTATGCATACAGAACTCGTATACAAGGAAATTGCTAATGGGTAAGCGGGGTCTGAAGAGAACCATACGAAAACTTTACCGAGCACTCCGATCGCGAAAGGGCCAAAGTCTGGTCGAATACTCGCTGATTCTGGCTCTTATTGCCATCGTGGCAATCACGGTTTTAAGGGGCCTCGGCAAGCACGTAAACAACACGTTGTCGTCGATCAACGCAAACCTGCCGTGAGTTGGAGGAAAGGCATAATTATGCCCCATATGAATTGCCACGCTGTCAAACGGGATAGCCAGGGTTTTACCCTGGTTGAAATAATGATTGTAGTCGCCATCATCGGGTTGCTGGCAGCTCTGGCAGTTCCCGGCTTCGTGAAATCCCGCAAACAATCACAAGGGCGACGCATCATGAATGACGCCCGGCAGATGGATTCAGCAGTTGACCAGTGGGCGATGGAGCTCGGTAAGAAAGATGGCGATAACATCGACACAGTGGGTGCTGCGACCTACTTGAAAACGGCATGGAAGTCGAACGACCTGCTTGGCAACCCCTTCCAAATCAGCACGGTTGGAACGAGCCAAGTCGATATCTCGACGACCACCAAGTCCGCCTTGACGGGCGTGGGGATTGATTGGGGGGTTTACTAATCAATGTCCCCGCGCTTGTTTCCTCGGCACCGCCATCAACTTGCCTGATCCGCTGTCCTTTTGTATCCGGCTCACGGAGCATGTCCCGTGTGACAGGCGAGACTGTGCCACCTTGGCGTATTCCCTGAGACGGATACGATTCATCCGCGCCAATGCTGCGGGTGAGGGAAAGGAGTCGAGAGGAGAATTGGGGCGGCACTCCACGCCTACGAACCCGACAATTCCCGCGAACGTTTTTCGGCGGCCCGCATCGCTTCGGCAAATATCTCCACCAACTTGCGCTCGGTCATCACTTTCAACGCGGCTTCGGTCGTGCCGCCCGGTGAAGTCACCTTGCCGCGCAACGACTCGGGTTCCTCTCCGCTTTCCACCAAAAGCTTTGCCGCCCCGTAGACGGTTTGCGTCGCCAGCTTCTTCGCCAGGGCTTTGTCCAACCCGGCGGCGATCCCCCCATTGATCATCGCCTCGACCACGTAATACACATACGCCGGGCCGCTCCCGCTGAGCGCGGTCACCGCGTCGATGAACTTTTCCTCGATGCGCACGCAAATGCCGACCGCGCCGAGGATTAATTCCGCCGTCACCAGATCGTCGTCGGTCGCCTGCGCCCCCTTCGCCACGCCGGCGGCTCCCGCGCCAACCAATGCAGGCGTGTTCGGCATCACGCGCATCACACGCGTCCCCTCCCCCAGTTCGCGTTCGATCCGCGCCGTCGTCACGCCGGCCGCAATCGAGATCACCAGCTTCCGCTTGGACATGGCCGGTTTGAAACCGGCCAATACCTCGCCCATTTGTTGGGGCTTTACGGCCAGCACCACAATGTCGGCAGCCTTCACCGCCGGAAGGTTGTCGTCAATCGCCCGCACCCCAAACGTCTTCATCAAGAATTCGCGCCGTTCCGCTCGCACGTCGGTGGCGATAATTTGCGACGGCACAACCGTCCGCCCGGCGAGCAGGCCGCGGATCAATGCCTCGCCCATGTTGCCCGCGCCGATAAACGCGATCGTTTTATTCTGAAGGCTCACGTCGTTTTCGTTCTCCAAAAATAGCCGTGCCGATGCGCACCAGGGTCGCTCCCTCCTCGATGGCCACCTCAAAATCGTGGGACATGCCCATCGAAAGGTCCCGCAGACCGAGCGCATCCCGAAGCTCCCGCAGCCGGCGAAAATACGGTCGCGCCTCCGCGGCTTCTTTCGTGTACGGCGCCACCGTCATTAGCCCCCGAACTTCCAGGCGCGGCAACTGATTGATGGCTTTGAGGGTGGACTCCAAATCTTCCGGCTTCAAGCCAAACTTGCTGGCTTCGCCCGAGACGTTTGCCTCGAGCAGGATGGCTTGCGTCTTGCCGGCGCGTTCGGACCACTTGTTCAATTCGTCAGCCAGTTTCAGGCTGTCCACCGAATGGATGACTTCGAACAAGGCCACGGCATCGCGGGCCTTGTTGGTCTGCAAGTGCCCGATCAGATGCCAGCGCGCGCGGCTCGATACCACGGGGATTTTTGCCTTTGCCTCCTGGACCTTGCTTTCGCCGAAAATCGGCTGGCCAGCCGCAAGAGCGGCTTCCACATCTCCCGGCAGAATCGCTTTACTCACGGAAATCAGCACGATGTCCGATCGATCTCGACCCGCCCGTTCGGCGGCCACCCGAATTCGCTGATCGATCACTTTGATGTTGTCTGCAATAGCACTCACGTCTAGATTGTACCGAGAAGACGGTCTGTATCGCAAGACGCGGCTGCACGCAAACCATGATGCGCGGTGGTGGAGCGGTTTATATTGTGAGTGCGGTAACAACGAAAGCTTGCGCACGGCCTGAGAACAACTAGAATCGACGCTTCGATGCCGGATTCATCAAAGCTGGGGCACTTTAACCTGCTGGAAGAAATCGCCCACGGAGGCATGGGCACCGTCTTCCGTGCCTTTGATCCGACGTTGAACCGCGAGGTGGCGATCAAAGTTCTGCGCGGGGAACTGGCGCGCGATCCGAAGTTCCTGAATGACTTCCTTCAAGAAGCGCGTTCCGCCGCCGCCATCAGCCACCCCCATATCGTCCAGGTTTATTTCGTCGGTGAAGAGAAAGCCCAGTACTACATCGTGATGGAATTGCTCAAAGGACGGACCATCCGCGAGATCATCGAGAAGGACGGCCCCATACCCGAGGAGCGAGCGTTGGAACTGGCCATCGAAGTCGTGGAAGGATTGCGCGCCGCCTACAAGAACAAGATGATTCACGGGGATATCAAACCCGCCAATATTTTCATCACCGAGGACACAGGCGCGAAGATTTTGGATTTTGGTCTGTCGAAGTTGGCCAATGTCGAAGTGGCGCGTACGGACGGCATCTGGGGTTCGCCCTATTACATTTCCCCCGAACGCGTCGGCCAAAAAGCGGAAGATTTTCGCAGCGACGTGTACAGCCTGGGCGCCACATTGTTCCAGATGTTGACCGGACATCCGCCGTTCGAAGCGGACACGCCCGAGGAACTGGCTGCCAAACGGCTCAATGAGAAACCGCCGCTGTTAGGCGACCTGAACCCGAACCTCACGCGTAAGACCGAGGAAGTGGTCAACAAAATGCTCAACAAGAGCATCTTGTTGCGGTACCGGGATTACGACGCGTTGCTGGAGGACTTGAAGGATGCCAAGACCGAGGCGACCGCCAAACGTCTCGGCGTCGATTTGCATCCGGTGCTCCAGCCGCCGCCGCCCGAGCCGGAGGCAGTGCGACCGAAGTCTCCCCTGCCGTTGGTGGTCACAGCCGTCGCGGTTGTCTTGGTGATCGTCGGCATTCTGGCGTTCTTCTTCTGGCCACGCGCGCCGCATACGCCGACCCCAGCCCCGACACCAGTGTTGCAAACCCCGACGGCAACCACAACCCCGACTCCGCCACCTGAGCCGCCGCCACCGCCACCACCACCGCCGAAGCAACTTCCCAAGCCCGTAGCGCGCATTTACAGCGTGGAATTTACGACCATGGCTCCGGACGCCCGCATCGTCAGTCTGGCCGGTGAGCTTAACAAGTGGAGTCCAATCGCCACTCCCATGCACAAGCGACCCGATGGGACTTGGGCAACCACGCTGCAACTCCCGTCAGGGCGGTACCAGTACAAATTCATCGTGAACGGCAAATGGATCCCCGATTCCGAAAATCCGATGTTGCAGGAGGATCCCTACGGCGGCACTAATTCGGTGGTCGTGATCGGCCAATAGTGGTGACGGTAAATTCGCATTTGGTTGAATTCGTCGAACACTGCAACCGCCAGGCGCATTTCGAATGCCCATGACGTGCTGCAAGAATTCAGGTCGATCACCCGTAGCGAGCGGCGTCGCATCTACAGAAGTATGGGCCGATGTGGTCGATCCACGGAAACCTGTTCTTCTTCCTGATGCGAATCCTTTGGGGTCTGGGACTACCGATGGTGCTGGGCTTGCTCGTGCTGCAGTGCGCGCAACAAAAATCCAATCAGTCGGCCACGGGCCTGTTGTACCTGATGGAAATCAGCGTGCTGTTCAGGGAACTGTTTGCCGCGTGTCTGCTGATCTGACCAAACGATGGGCAGCGCGTGGTGCTTGCGCCGTCAACGCGCCCCGTGGTAGACTTCGCCCGTGATATTGCGCCGGGACGTAGCGCAGTCTGGTAGCGCACTTGCATGGGGTGTGCAGAAAGTATTTTTCTCGCTTTAGCTATCATTAGCTTAGCCAATGTTTACGGGCCTTTTCTCAGTTTTGCTTTTGCCGGCTTTAGCCAAAATATGCCCCAAAAAACCAATGGAGTATCAAATGGCAGTATCAAAAACTGTCCCGATGAAAGCCGTAAGAAAGTCTTCAGGGGGAGTGTCTCTTGCCAAGTGTCGTCGGACGATTTTGGCAAGACCGTCTACCCTGAAGAAACGGGCAATAGAGGCAAGTGCCGATGCGCCTGTAAAACTTGTATCGTGAGTTCGATTCTCACACCTGCCTCCAACTATTCTCTCAGAATTCTGGGGTTACACCACCACTGCACCGTATGCGGCTGAGGGAGTACTCCAGAATGTAGTTTTGGTTGCCTTGGAATTTCAGGCACCGGGAGGGAAGTCCGTCGAAGCCGCGAGAGCAGTCTGCGCTTCGAAGCCGGCGATTCGCTTACGCAGTGTCGCCAGGGTGCCTTCCAACGCCTGTGAGCCGAGCACCATGCGCAGCGGCGCGGGCTCCACATCGACGGACTCGATGATGCGCGCGGCCATCCGAGCAGGGTCACCGGGGGCCAATCCGTTTTTTGGATCCAACATCCGCAAGAAACTATGGGCGGGGGTTTGGTCGTAAATGGGTGTGAGCTTAGCGACCTGCGCGCCGCCGTAGCGAAACTCGGTGCGTGCGCCGCCGGGCTCGATGATGGTCATGCCAATGCCGAAAGACGCGACTTCCTGCGCAACGGACTCCACGAATCCTTCGATGCCCCACTTGGTGGCGTGATACATTGAGTTCCCCGGGAAGGCGACTTGGCCGCCATAGGAGGAGATCTGGATGACGCGTCCGCCGCCCTGAGCGCGAAGGTGCGGCAGCGAGGCACGGATGAGGTGGATCGGCCCGAGTAGATTGGTCGCGGTGATGTGTTCAACCTGCTCGTCCGTGAGTTCCTCGGCCGCGCCGAACAAGCCGTAACCGGCGTTGCTGATGAGCACGTCGATGCGTCCACGCTGCGCAAATGAGCGTCCGACAACATCGCGGATCGCAACTGTGTCGGTCATGTCGAGCACGTCTGCATGGAATGCTTCGGGATAGCGCTCGATTAGATCGATGACTGTGCTGGTGTCGCGGACAGTGCCTATAACGCGGTCGCCGCGTTTAAGGAGTTGATCGGTGAGCTGTCGACCGAAGCCGCTGCTGACTCCGGTAATAAACCATGTGCGTGGTTTCATAATGAGTTTTCCTATTGTAGCTTCAATGCTCAGTGCGCGGTGGTTGTGGCACTGGTTAAGTTAATGGGTGGGGCGACCTCGTCAATGGCCCGCAGCGCGTTGAGCGTGCGGGGATAACCGATGTACGGCAGTAATTGGGTGACAGCATCGATCAAGCGCGCACGGTCGTTGCCAGCCTTGAGATTTCCAGTCACATGGCCCTTGACCTGCGGCTCGCAGCCGCCGAGCGAGATCAGCATCGCAAACGTCAGCAGCTCCCTCATTTTGAGATCCAGCCCGTTGCGGGTGTAATAGTCGCCGAAGCAGTTGGCCGCGAGAAAGTCCTGAATGTGCATCTGGTCCTTGGGCGACTGTTGGCGCATCTTGTCGATTGCCTCGCCAAAGATCGCCTTCTGCGCTGCGACGCCCTGTTCGAAGCGTGTTTCAGCCGTAGTGGTGGACTGGCCTTCCAAGGGCAGTTCGATTCCCTTTTCTTGGAAGACTGCGTTGGTCGCGTTCAAAAAGTCGAATACCTTCGCCACACCGACATAGGGCACAGATTGATACAGAATCTCTTTGATTACAACCGGCGTCAGGCCGACGTTGAGGGCCGTGCCCACCATGACCTTGTATTCGCCGAGCGCCTGGGCGGCGATCGTCGACGCCAGGATCAACATCACCCGGGTTTTGGTGTCCAATTTGCTCTGGCGGATGACTTCGTCGAACGCCCAGTTGTCGAAAAGCTCGATGAACTCCGGATCCGTCTTTTGCAGTTTGGATTCGTGATTTGGGAAAAGCGCCTCATGGTTCTTGACCGCGTTGTTGGTGAGGTGGAATTTTTTCATGATTTGGCCTGGCGCTCAGGCGTTGTATTGTTCGTTGGTGACCTTTTCCATCCAGTCAACGGCGGTTGGGTGTTAGGCAGCGACATATTAGTAAGTCCTCGCGGTCAAGTTCAGGGCGATAACTCCGCCGATGATAGCCAACAACCCGAAAATCTTCAGCAAACTCATCGGCTCGCGAAACCATAGAATCCCGATGGTGGCAATCAGCGCGGTGCCAACCCCGCTCCAAATCGCGTAGGCAACGCTGAGTTCTACCTTTTTTAGAGCCAAAGTCAGGAAATAGAAACACACCGCGTAAAAAAGCCCCATCAGAGCGGCCGGTAAAAGCCTGGAAAAACCTGCTGACAATTTCATGCAGGTGGTGCCAGCAACTTCAAACACAATGGCCAGTATGAGGCATATCCAGTGCATACGCACAGCTATCAGGGCTTGTATTGTTCGTCGCTGACCTTCTCCATCCAGTCGGCGCCCTTGCCGTCAAGTTCTTCCACTATGGCGATGTGCGTCATGGCCGTGGTCGGCGCGGCACCGTGCCAATGCTTCTCACCCGGCGGAAACCAGACCATGTCGCCCGGACGAATTTCTTCAATCGGACCGCCCCAACGCTGCACGCGCCCGCAGCCGGCGGTCACAATCAGCGTTTGACCCAATGGATGCGTGTGCCATGCCGTGCGAGCGCACGGTTCAAAGGTGACACTGGCACCAAACAAGCGTGCCGGAGCGGGTGCCTGCAATAACGGGTCAACGCGCACCGTGCCGGTGAAATACTCGGCCGGGCCTTTGCCGGAAGGTTGTGAACCACTTCGTTTGATTTCCATATATCGAATTCCTTTCCTTAACGCATTGTTACCTGGCCATTCTACTTCCCGAGTCGCTCGAACCAGTATGCCAGTTCCGGGCCTTCGGATCCCACATACGCGAGGTGAGCGATAATCATCGCCAGCGGCTCGGTGTAGCGCGCGCTTTTCAGCGCACCGAGATCAATCGGGTCGAAACCCACATCGCGAATCAGGGTCACAGCGATGCCTTTGCCAGCCGATGAGTCACCGCAATACAGCATGCTCGGCGGAGTCGCTTTGCCTCGGTTCGCAAACACGCCGAACAGCACTTCGCTCGGAATATTGTTAAAGGTGGAGACAACATCGGCGAGGGGAAGTTTTTTGACAAGCTCCTCCGCCCCCGACGTTTTGTGGCCAAGAACGAGTTCAGTATTGCTGGCGTTCATTGGCAGCGAGCAACTGACGATCACCTTGCCCGACAAATCCCCCGATTGATTCAACACGTCGTCGATCTTTGACCAGTGCACGGCCAACAACAAGGCATCCGCTCCCTGCGCGGCCTCGCTCGGAGTTCCAGCCCGTGCGTTGCCACCGGCGTCGCGGGCGAGCCGGTTCAATTTTTCCTTGCTGCGCGCGTAACTGAATACCACTTCATGCCCCGCGCGTGCGAAGA